>Ga0155175_116_pt1 | contig 2089 bp, 4 predicted proteins | sample RifCSPhighO2_01_FD_106143 | JGI IMG/M metagenome (GOLD analysis project Ga0155175, IMG submission 106143) | Sphingopyxis sp. RIFCSPHIGHO2_01_FULL_65_24 | reverse complement strand
AGTCGAGACACGTCTGCGCGGTGTCAGCGTGTCTCGACTTCGCTCGACACAAACGGATGAGAGGGCGCTTCCTCACCCGCCCGCGCCCCACACCGCCGAGAGCGGGTAGAGCGCGATCAGCCATACCAGGCAGCCCAGCGTCACGCGCCGATCCTTCGCCGCGATCGCCAGCGCCGACACGGGGAAGAAGCTCCAGGCGATCACCAGGCTGCGCAGGGTCAGCGGCGGAAAGCCGTCGAGCCAGATAACCGTCGCGAACAGCGCCACATTGCAGAGCAGCAGCGCGCCGATCACCTTGCGACGGTGCTTGTCGAAATGGGCATTGAGGTCGGTCCATTCTTCGGGATCGTCGGGAAAGACCAGCGACGCCGCGACATAATAGAGCGCGGTGACGAGGAAGCCGCCGAACAGCACCGGCCAACTGATCGGGATCAGGTCGCGGACCGCCCAGCCGTACATCCAGAAGGTGACGACGTCGCACGACACGAACAGCCCGAGCAAGGCGGTCGGCCAGCCGATGCGGACGCGGTGGCTGGCCTTCAATGCGCGCGCCAGCCCGCCCAGCCCCTCGGCGAGCGCGAGGCCGAGGATCAGCCCGAACAGCGAAAAGACGAATTCGAACCCGCTCATATGTCCCGAAACCCCCGTGCTTCCCTCGTCACCCCGGACTTGATCCGGGGCCTGCCTATTCTGAAGGGCAAGGCGGGTGCCGGGTCAAGCCCGGCATGACGACGAAATATGCTACCCCCACGCTTTGGGCGGAAGTTCCGCTCCTAGCCCATCAGCTTCGCGGTGATGTCGTCGGCGGCATAGATGCGGATCGCCGGCGGCTGCGGCGACAGGGCGCGCATTTCGGCGACGAAGGCGCCCGACGCGGGCACCGCGAAATGGGCGCGCACCGCGTCGATGCTCTCCCATTCCTCGACGAAGACGAGGCGGTCGGGGTTCTCGACATCGATATGGCAGTTGTGCGCCAGACACCCCGGCTCGCCCCGCGACCGCGCGCTATGCTCGACGCCGAGCGCGATCATGCGCTCGCGATGCTCGGGGGTGAGGATGACATGGCCGGTGATGAGAATGGCGAATGTCACCGATCATGAAGCCCTAAATCGCGTGAATTTCTGCGATCACCCAAGCCGATACCGAAGGAGTAACTTTCGCCTCCAATCGCACCCAAACCATCACGCCTAACGTCAACGATTTTCCCAGCAACTGAGCATCACCGATGCAAGTGTAGCTTTCATTCGGCTCACCTTCGTTGTCGATAACGGTTATGTGGACCGCTCTCGTCTTGGGAGGTAGCCCAAACATCTTATGCCCGAGCTGCCCCAGCTTCGCATAGATATTCTCAATTTTCGAAGTTGCCGTCTGACGGTCGCGAATGACGCCAACGATGCTAACAACCTCTCCCGCTATCGGATCCATACGCTTGATAGTGTGCTCTTCTACCTTAACAGGCTGAGAAACCTTCTTTTTCTGGGAAAATCTCTGTTTTGATGCGCTGACAGATTCCATCTCGTCGATATTGAATCCGAACGTTTTGGCCAAATCGGCAAAGGGCTTGAACATGCCGGATTTGGGATCTGCACCCTTTTTGAGGATTGGCGCGACCGTTTTAAAAAGATTCTGATATTGCCGATCAAAGCACGAGTGCTTTGGCCAGACGCCGCCAAGCTCATCAAACATGACCCAGCTACCGCATGTGCATTGGAATACGAACACTTCATCGCGACAGTCAGGGCAACGCCACGGAAAGGTCCATGTCGAGCAGGAGGAAGTGTGAAGCGGATGATGTCCCATACTGAACTGCGCGCCTTCCAAGGGAAGGAATAAATTACATTATCGATAAGACAACTACCATTTCATCCTGCTTGGAGAAAATTTATCGTCGGCATACCTAAAGCGTAGAGAAGAGCTAAACCCACCAGGCCCGCAAGCAAGATCATTGCAAGCGCTGTGAGAGCGTAGCCGGGATGCCCCTGAGCGACAAAAGTTGAGGATCAGCGTGCAATAGGCACCCCCTTCGTGGGGTGATCGGCGTGCAAAAAGGACCCCTTCATCCCGGGGATTTAGTCGGCCGACTGGTTTT
>Ga0155175_108_pt1 | contig 2936 bp, 4 predicted proteins | sample RifCSPhighO2_01_FD_106143 | JGI IMG/M metagenome (GOLD analysis project Ga0155175, IMG submission 106143) | Sphingopyxis sp. RIFCSPHIGHO2_01_FULL_65_24 | reverse complement strand
GAGGGGGACCGTTCGCGAAGCGAATGGTGGAGGGGCCGGCAACGTCGCGCCATCGCCCCTCCGTCAGCGCTTCGCGCTGCCACCTCCCCATCGCTGCGCGACAGGGAGGACTAAAAGCCTTTCCTACATTATCCCACCATGCTTTACCCTTTGGCACGACCCGCCGGGCAACCGGCGTTAAAGCCACAAAGGGCACAATCCGGTGCGGTGCATGCGGGGCTTTTGTGGCTTTAGGCAGAGCCATCTGACCGACGGGAGAATGAGAAGTGCATCCGTTCCGCTGGCTGACGATGGCGATCCTCGCCCTCCTGCTCGCCGCCTGCTCGGAAGGCGCGCCGAAGGATGCCGAGATCGTCATTCCGCAAGGCGCGAGCATCGCGAAGGCGGGCGAAATCCTCGAAGAAGCGGGGCTGGTCTCCGCGTCGAGCTTCCGCAACGAGGCGCGCTTCTTCGGCGGCGACGCCCCGATCAAGCCCGGCGAATACAAGATCGAGAAAGGGATGGACGCGGGCGACATCCTCGCGCTGTTCCAGTCGGGCAAGACGATCCAGCGCCTCGTGATGATTCCCGAGGGCATGCCCTCGATCATGGTGTGGGACCGGCTGATGGCCGAAAAGCGGCTCAAGGGCGAGATACCGGTGCCCGCCGAGGGCAGCATCCTGCCCGACAGCTACGCCTTCACCACCGGCGAAAGCCGCGCTGCGGTCGTCAAGCGCATGCAGGCGGCGATGGACAGGGCGTTCGACGAGCTGTGGAAGAAGCGTAGCCCGCGCACCGCGGTGAAGGACCGCAACGAGGCGATGACACTGGCCTCGATCGTCGAGAAGGAGACCGGCGTCGCCGCCGAGCGCCGCACCGTCGCGGGGGTTTACACCAATCGCCTCGGTGTCGGCATGCGGCTCCAGGCCGACCCGACGATCATCTATCCCATCACCAGGGGCAAGCCGCTCGGCCGCCGCATATTGCGCTCCGAAATCCAGGCGGTGAACGGCTATAACACTTATGCGATGGCCGGCCTGCCGCAGGGGCCGATCGCCAACCCCGGCAAGGCGTCGATCGCCGCGGTGCTCGACCCCGAAGCGAACGACTATCTGTTCTTCGTCGCCAAGGGCGACGGCGGTCATATTTTCGCGCGGACGCTGAGCGAGCATAATGCCAATGTGCAGAAATGGTACGCGCTGCGCCGGGAACGCGGAGAGATCGAATAGGTCGCATCGGCGGCGGCGAGGGGAGACGGTATGACGGCAAAGCTTTTCCTCCACGGCGTTCCCGACAGCCCGGCGATCTGGCGACCACTGCTCGCCGAACTCGACCTCGGCGACACGCCCGTCGCGGTGCCCGCGCTGCCTGGCTTCACCGCGCCGCTGCCCGTGGGCTTTCCGGCGACCAAGGAGGCTTATGCCGACTGGGCGGTGGGGCAGGCCGAGGCGTTGTTCGCGGCGCATGGTCCGATCGACATCATCGGCCACGACTGGGGGGCGCTGATCGCGCAGCGGGTGGCGATGCTGCGGCCCGACCTGCTGCGCAGCTGGGCGGTGTCGAACGCGGTGATCGACCCCGACTATCGCGGGCACCGGCTGGCGCGGATCTGGAACACGCCGATCCTCGGCGAATTGTTCATGGCCTTGAGCAAGCCCGCGAAGCTCGCCCAGGGACTCGCGGCGGCGGGGATGCCCGCCGACATCGCGGCGGAGGAGGCGGCGCAATGGGCGAACAAGGACAAGCGCCGCGCGATCCTGAAACTTTATCGTTCGGCGAAGGGGCTGAGCTTCGCGCACGACTGGGCGCTCGATATTCCGAAGCTGCCGAAGGCGGGCGCTCTCGTCTGGGGCGCGGGCGATCCCTATGTGGAATTGTCGGTGGCGCAGCGCTTTGCGGCGACCACCGGCACCCCGCTCACGGTGATCGACGGGGCAGGGCATTGGGCGATCGCCGAGCGCCCGGTCGAGGTCGCCGCGGCGCTGAAGGCGTTCTGGAGCGGGCTAAGCACCGGATAATATTATGTCATCGCTTTGTACGATTATTGTGACGAACAAAATCGATTGGAAGTTTGCGGGCCGGCGAACCACATGCGCGGCGATCCCGAACGGGTGTCCCATGGACGATGGCCATCCCCCTCCTCCCTGCCGCGCCCAATTCCGTTCGTGATCGGCGATCCGGCCACCCCCCCTCCCGGCCGGGTCGCTGGTGCCGCGCCCATCATCGTGACCGCGACGATGGGTGCGGCCGACCAGCGCTTTTTCGATGCGCTGCGGCAGGCCCATTTCCCGCCCTCGCGCAATGTCCTCAGCGCGCACCTCACCTTGTTCCACCAACTGCCGCCGTCGTGCCTTGCCGAACTCGACCGGCTGCTCAAGGCGATCGTCGCCGACGGGCCGCCGCCCGCGACGGTGAGCGACATATTTTCGCTCGGTGACGGGGTCGCCTATCGCGTCGACAGCCCCGAACTGCTCGCGATCCGCGAATATATCGCCGACTGGTTCGCCGGATCGCTGTCGGCGCAGGATCGCGGCATCCCGCGGCTCCACATCACGGTCCAGAACAAGGTCGAGTCAGCACAGGCGAGGGCGCTGCTCGCCGAATTGCGGCGCGACTTCCATCCGCGTCCGCTGTCGATCGTGGGACTGGCCGCGCATCATTATCGCGGCGGTCCTTGGGAAACCGCGGTCACGCGCAATTTTCGCGGCAGGCGCTGACGAGGTCAGCGAGCATATTGACCGGGGCGCACCGCCTATCTATAGGCGCGGCTCGCCCGCCCGATCTTGGGTACGGCGGCCTTTCGGGGCGGAGTAGCTCAGCTGGTTAGAGCACCGGAATCATAATCCGGGTGTCGGGGGTTCAAGTCCCTCCTCCGCTACCATCTTAAGCGATATTTCTGTTCGCTCGGTGTTCGCGGGTTCGCCGGTGGCGAGGGCGATTACATTTTCCAGGCGGCT
>Ga0155175_127_pt5 | contig 3912 bp, 4 predicted proteins | sample RifCSPhighO2_01_FD_106143 | JGI IMG/M metagenome (GOLD analysis project Ga0155175, IMG submission 106143) | Sphingopyxis sp. RIFCSPHIGHO2_01_FULL_65_24 | reverse complement strand
CGAAGCGCCGGAAGGGTGAGGGCAGGCCGTTATCCGGAGCGCGGCGGCGAATTTATGGCGCCGGGCTAGCGCCCCCATCCGCCAACACCCGCACATCGGTGCGCGGGTAGGGTATTCTTATCCCCGCCTCCTTGAAGCGGTCCCAGATCCCCAGAAACACCTCGCCCTGGATATTGCCCAGCCCCGCCTCGGGGTCGGAGATCCAGTAGCGCAGCTCATGTTCGACCGCGCGTTCGCCGAACGCCGTGATCCACACCACCGGTTCGGGGTCGGCCAATATGCGCGGGTTCGCCTTCGCGGTCTCGACCATGATCGCCTGCGCCGCGCGCAAATCGCAGTCATAGGCGACCGGGACGCGCATCCGCACCCGCACGTCGCGGCTCGAATAGCTCCAGTTCTCGACCGGCATCGTCATCAGCAATTCGTTCGGAATCAGATGCTTCTTGCCGTCGCGGGTGACGACGCTGACCGCGCGGACCCCGATCTTGGCGACGCGGCCGACATTCGGCACGCCGTTCAGCGTCGCCGAACTCCCCATGCTCGCGCCGTCGCCGACGACGATCACGTCGCCGGGCTTGATCGAGCGGTCCATCAGCAGGATGATCCCCGCGATCAGATTGCCGACGGTCTTTTGCAGCCCGAAGCCGATCGCGAGGCCCGCGGCACCCGAAAACACCGCAAGCGCGGTCAGGTCGATGCCGAGCAGGTCGATACCGAACAGCAGCGCAAAGACGAACAGCGCGATCGCGATCAGTTTCTCGGTCAACAGGCGCTGCGTCTGGTCGATGTGGGTGTTGCGGCGCAGCACCCATTTGATCGCGCGCATGGTCAGCTTGACCGCGACATAGAGCAGCACCGCGACGACGATCGTCGAGAACAGCCCATAGAGCGACAACCGGTACGACCCGACGTCGATGCCGATCACGCGCATCGCCTCGACCGTGCGGCCGATACCGCCCTGCACGTCGGCGGCGATACTCATGCCGCCATCGCCGCGAAACCGCGTTCGAGGTCGGCGATCAGGTCGGCGGGGTCCTCCAGCCCGATCGACAGCCGCAGCAGCGGATCGGGATCGGTCCACACCGTCGCGGTGCGGATGTCGGCCGGGTTGCTCGGCACCACCAGGCTTTCATAGCCGCCCCAGCTGAAACCGATGCCAAAGTGCGACAGCGCCTCGATGAAGCGTGTCCGCCCCGCCTCGTCGCTGCCTTTCAGCGTGAAGCCGAACAGCCCGCTCGCGCCGGTAAAATCGCGCGCCCAGATCGTATGCCCCGGATCGCCCGCCAGCGCCGGGTGCAGCACCCGCCCGACGTCCGCGCGCGCCGCCAGCCATTCGGCGACTGTCAGCGCACTCGCCTGATGCCGCGCCAAACGTACGTCGAGCGTGCGCAGCCCGCGCAGCATCAGCGCGCAATCGTCGGGCGAGACCGCCTGGCCAAGCTGGTACGCCGCGCTGCGTAGACGCGGCCAAACCGCCTTGGTCGCGGTCAGCGATCCCATCATCGCGTCGCTATGCCCGCCGACATATTTGGTCAGGCTCATCATCGTCACGTCGACGCCGTGCGCCAGCGCGGGGAACAGCAGCGGCGTCGCCCAGGTGTTGTCGAGCATCGTCAGCACCCCGCGTGCGCGCGCGACCGCGACGATCGCGGGAATATCCTGCACATCGAAGGTCAGGCTGCCCGGCGATTCGAGGAAGATCAGCTTCGTTTCGGGCCGGATCAGCTCGGCGATCCCCGCCCCCACCAGCGGGTCATAGTAGGTCGTCTCGACGCCATAGCGTTTGAGCAGCCCGTTGCAGAAAGCGCGCGTCGGTTCATAGGCGCTGTCGACCAGCAGCAGATGATCGCCCGGCGCGAGCAAGGCCAGCATGCCCGCCGAATTGGCTGCAACCCCCGAGGGATAGAGCAGGGTGCCCTCGGCGCCCGGCTCCATTTCGGTCAGCGCGTCGGCGAGCGCCCACACCGTCGGCGTCCCGCGCCGGCCGTAATAGAGCTTGTCATGCGTCGCATGGCCCCGCGCCTTCAGGTCGGCGATGCTGTCGTAAAGGATCGTCGACGCGCGCCACACCGGCGGATTGACGACGCCGCCGCCCAGCCGCGGGTCGCCCGTCCATTCGGGCCGCCGCCCGCCCTGCACCAGTTTCGTCGCGGGGCGGAGGCTGTCGTCGTCGCTCTTGCTCATCCGCCCCTGTTAGCGGAGCGCGGGACAAAATCCAGCGCCCCGCCTTGTCGAGGTTCAGGCCGCGCCGGTCGCCTTGGGGGTCGCCGGGTCGGCGCCCCATTCGGTCCAGCTGCCGTCGTACACCGCGACATCGTCCTTGCCGAGCAGGTGCGCGCCAAACGCCACGACGGTCGCGGTCATGCCGCTGCCGCAGGTGGTAACCAGCGGCTTGTCGAGGTCGATCCCGGCGGCATCGAACGCCGCCTTCAGCGCATCGTCGCGCTTCCAGGTGCCGTCGGCGTTGAACAGCTCGCCGAACGGCAGGCTGCGCGAACCCGGGATATGACCCGGCGCGACGCCCGCGCGGGGATCGCGTTCCTCGCCGGTGAAGCGCGCGCCCGACCGCGCATCGACAACCTGTTCGGCGCCGCTGTCGACATTCGCCAGAACTTCGTCCTTGGTGCGCACCGCCTTGGCGTCGCGCCACACGGTGAAGTGGCGGTGGCGCAGCGTCTGCTTGCCCATTTCGAGCGGGCGGCCTTCGGCCTTCCACTTGGCGAGGCCGCCGTCGAGCAGCGCGACGTCGTGTGCGCCGAACAATTTGAGCAGCCACCAGCCGCGCGCCGCGCTCTTCAGCGGGCTGTCGTCGTACAGCACGATGCGGCTGCCGTCGCCGAGACCGAGCGACTGCATGCGGCTCGCGAATTTTTCGGCGGGCGGCGCCATATTGTCGACGTCGCTGTTCGGGTCGGTCAGTTCGGCGAGGTCCATGAACACCGCGCCGGGGATGTGGCCCGCCTCATATTCGGCGCGCGCGTCGCGATCCGCTTCGAGGAATTTCGTCGCATCGACGACCCGCAGGTCCGATGCCCCCAGTTCGCGTTCCAGCCAGTCGGTTGAGACCAAGGCGTCCATGTCATGCTCCTGTTACGACCCGGCGGGGAACCTGTTCCAATCCCTCCGCCAGCCATCCTGCTTTGCTCTTTCCGGGGAAGCACAGCCTATGTCTCCCCCCGCACTTTTTCAAGCACGGTGGCCATCTGCCTCAGCCGATGCTGCGCTGCAACACAAAAGGCGAAACGGCGCCCGAAAGCGCGCCTATTGGCTCCGCCGGATCGCGGTCGAGCGCGAACCGGGCCGGTCGACGGCATAGGAAGCACGATCGAGCGGCAGCGGCGCGAGCTTGTCGCTGTCGCCCGTCCCCGATTCGCGGCCGAGCACGAAGCTGCCCGCATTCTGGCCAAAGGCGTCGGCATCGCCGTCCCAATGATAGGTGACGTCGAACGCCATCACCGGCACCAGCATCGGCTTGCCGCCGATCATCAGCGGTTCGACGATATGGCGCGGCAGCATCGCTTCGGTGGTCAGCGCCTCGCCCGCCCCAACCTTGAGGATCATGTCGTCGCGCAGCACGCTGCCGCCCGCCCCGTCGAAGAAGCGCGCGAGCACCGGCTCGGTCATCGCCGACCCCTGGTTGAGCGCGATGCGCACCATCAGCCCGGTCGCGTCGGCCGATCCCTGGTTCATGATATTCAGCGCGAAGGCGACCGCGACATGCTCGGGCGTGAACCGGATCGCCTGCACCTCGAGCGCGATCGCCACCAGCGCGCGACGCTCGAGCGCGGGGCGGGTGACGAGCGGCGACACACGCTGCGCCGCCTCGCCGCCGGAGAGTGTCGGCAGCACCGGCGCCCTGGGCGCGGCAGCGGGGGCGGGGGTCGGAACCGGCGCAGCGCGCGGCGCGGGGGG
>Ga0155175_134_pt2 | contig 5364 bp, 5 predicted proteins | sample RifCSPhighO2_01_FD_106143 | JGI IMG/M metagenome (GOLD analysis project Ga0155175, IMG submission 106143) | Sphingopyxis sp. RIFCSPHIGHO2_01_FULL_65_24 | reverse complement strand
GGCCGAAATCTATCATTATATGCAGCATGCGGGCGATTATGGCCTGATCGCGCAGCAGATCAGCGCCGACATCGACGCGGTCGTAAAGCGCAGCCGCGGCGTCGCGAAACAGTTGAGCCAGGGCGTCGCCTTCCTGATGAAGAAGCACAAGATCACCGTCCATATGGGCGAGGGCAAGCTGACCGCGCCGGGCAAGCTGGAAGTGAAGGGCGAGAAGGGGACCGAAACCCTGACCGCCAAGAACATCATCGTCGCGACCGGCGCGCGCGCCCGCGACCTGCCCTTCGCGCCCGCCGACGGCAAGCGCATCTGGACCTATCGCCACGCGCTCGTTCCGCCCGAAATGCCCAAGAAGCTGCTCGTCATCGGATCGGGGGCGATCGGGATCGAGTTCGCGAGCTTCTACAGCGACATGGGCGCCGAAGTTACGGTGGTCGAAATGCTCGACCGCGTCGTCCCGGTCGAGGATGCCGATGTCTCGGCCTTCCTCGAAAAATCGCTCAAGAAACAGGGCATGACGATCTTCACCGGCGCCGGCGTCGAGGAATTGAAGGCGACCGCCACCGGCGTTACCGCCAAGATCAAGACCAAGGACGGCAAGACCGAAAGCGCGGAGTTCAGCCACGCGATCGTCGCGATCGGCATCGTCCCGAACACCGAGAATATCGGGCTGGAAGCGCTCGGGGTGAAGACCACGAAAGGCCATATCGATACCGACGCGATGTGCCGCACCAACGTCCCCGGCCTGTGGGCGATCGGCGACGTCACCGCGCCGCCGTGGCTCGCGCACAAGGCGATGCACGAATCGGTGATTGCGGTCGAGGCGATCGCCGGCAACCATCCGCACGCGATGGACCCGCGCAACATCCCCGGCTGCACCTATTGCCGCCCGCAGATCGCCAGCGTCGGGCTGACCGAAGCCAAGGCGAAGGAACTGGGGTACGAGGTGAAGGCCGGCACCTTCCCCTTCATCGGCAATGGCAAGGCGATCGCGCTGGGCGAGGCCGAAGGCTTCACCAAGACGATATTCGACGCCAAGACCGGAGAACTGCTCGGCGCGCACATGATCGGCGCCGAGGTTACCGAGCTGATCCAGGGCTATACGATCGGCAAGACCGCCGAGCTGGTCGAGGATGATTTCATCGGCACCGTCTTCCCGCATCCGACGCTCAGCGAGACGATGCACGAGGGCGTGCTGGCGGCGTTCGGGCGGCCGCTTCACATCTAACCACAGCCTCGTCATCCCCGCGAAGGCGGGGATCCAGCTGTTCGCAACAAGAAGCTGGGTCCCCGCCTTCGCGGGGATGACGAAGGAGGATTGATGCCCAGCAAGATCAACCGCTTCCTCATCGCCGCCGCCGTGTTGCTCCTCGGCGTCATCCTGCTCGGCTTCGCGGTCGTCGCGGGATGGACCCAGGCGATGGACCTGCGCATCTCGACCGACCTTGTCCTCCATGTCGGCAAGAGCGACCCCGCTTTCATCGCCTTCATGCAGGGCGCGAGCTGGATCGGCGGCGGCGCGCCGCGCTGGGTCATCGTCATCGGCCTGACCGCGCTCGTCTGGCGGCTCTGCGGGCCGCGCTGTGCGGTCGCACTGGCGGGGGCGTCGCTATTGTCGAATCTCGTGTCGAGCCTGCTCAAAATGGCTTTCGGCGTCGCACGCCCCGACCTGATCCCGCATCTCGACCATCAGACGAGCTTTTCCTATCCCAGCGGCCATGCGACGAGCGCCGCGGTCGTCTATCTGATGCTCGCCTGGCTGGTGCCGCCGCGCTGGCGCCGCGCGGCGTGGAGCCTTGCCGGCGTGATGATCCTGCTCAACGGCACCTCGCGCATGATGCTCGGCGTCCATTGGGCGAGCGACATCGTCGGCGGTACGATGCTCGGCACCGCCTTCGCGCTGCTTGGTGCCGCCTGGGTGCGGCGCGGCCGGCCCGCGACATAAGAAAATCCTAACTGCTTGGCGCTATGACCCTCTTTGAAAGAGGAGGGTTTTCCTATGGGTGGTTCGATCGGCGGGGTGTTCCGCTGGCTGCTGGCGCTGATTCCGGTCGCCTATATCGGTTTCTTCCTGTGGCATTTCATGGGCGTGGGCGGCAATTCGATGGAGGGCATCGTCGGCATCGGACTCGGTCCGACCGTGCTCGGCCTGTCGATCATCGCGCTGCTGTTCCTGATCGGCCCGCTGGTCAAGCTGCTCCGCGTCGCCTCGGGTGCCAACCGTGTGCCCGGTGCGGCCGTCAAGGTCGGTGACGACCTGCCGGCGACCGAGGGGTTCGACGCCGACGCCGCTTTCGCGCGCTATATGAGCAAGCGCGGCGAAGCGCCCGCTGTACCCGAGGAAGCGTCGCCACCCGCCGACACGCCGCGCCCGCAATTCGGCCGCAAGATCGGCTGATCGCCGATGGTGATCGTCCAGTATAGCGGCGGCAAGCTCGTCACCCGCGCGCTGCTGTTTTTCTTCGGCGGCTTTGCGCTGATGGGCACGCTGATCGGCGCGCCGCTCGGGCTCTATCTGATCGCTTATGGATGCCGCGCGCTGTGGAAGGCGATGGCGCCGGACAAAGCGGCGATAACCCAGCATGCGCGCGGGCTCGAAATCCGCACGCTCTGGACCAAGCGTTTCGTCTCCTTCGATCATTATACGCATGTCGGCGCCGAAACGCTCTTCCTCAGCGCGGCGGGCCTGCCGATCCCGGGACCGGTGAGTTTGGTGATCCACAGCGACAAGGGCGGCATCGCGGGCAAACGAAAGATCCGCATCCCGCTTGGCTATCTCAAGCTCGTCGAACGCGCGGTGCCGCTGGTCGGCGAGGCGATCGAAATCTTCGCGATGCCGCACCGCGAAGCGGGCGCCGTCTGGCACCAGGTACTCGACGAAAAGCGCGCGGCCGAGGGTGGCCCGCCGCCGGCCCGCCAGCTCGTGACCGCCGAGGAACGCGCCGCCGCGCGCCGCGACCCGCTCGAAGGCGCGGCGCTGGGGCGTCTCGACCGCCCGCCGCCGGGCAGTTTCGGCCGCAAGGTCGCCTGACCCCTCGACACAGGCGCGCCAGCGGCTAGGCTGCGCTTATGGCTCAAGGAACCCACGATTTCGTCCCCGATCCGCGCAACGACGCGATCCTGATCAACGTCAACGGCACGCTGGTGCCGCGCGCCGAGGCGAGCGTGTCGGTGTTCGACAGCGGCTTCATGCTCGGCGACGGGGTGTGGGAGGGGATCCGCGTCCACAAGGGGCGGATGGCCTTTCTCGATCAGCATATGGACAGGTTGTTCGAGGGTGCGAAGGCGATCGCGATGGACATCGGGATCAGCCGCGAGGCGCTGATCCAGCGACTCTACGACACGATCGCCGACAACCAGATGGACGCCTGTCACATCCGCCTGATGGTCACCCGCGGCATCCGCTCGACCCCGTATCAGGACCCGCGCGTCGTAATCTCGCCCGCGACGATCGTCATCATCGCCGAGCATAAGGACCCGCTGCCCGCGACGGTCGAAAAGGGACTGTCGCTGTTTACCGTCCATGTCCGCCGCGGCGACCCTGCGGTGCAGGACCCCAAGCTCAATTCGCACAGCAAATTGAATTGCATCACCGCGTGCATCCAGGCGGCGCAGGCGGGCGCCGACGAGGCGCTGATGCTCGACCCGCACGGCTTCGTCGCGACCTGCAACTCGACGCACTTCTTCATCGTGCGCAAGGGCGAGGTGTGGACGTCGAGCGGCGATTATTGCCTCGCCGGCATCACCCGCAGCAACGTCATCCGCACCTGCCGCGAGGCGGGCATCCCTGTGTATGAGAAGAATTTCTCGCTCACCGACGTCTATGGCGCCGACGAGGCGTTCGTGACCGGCACCTTCGCGGGGGTCGTGCCCGCGCACACGATCGACGGGCGGGTATTGACCGAGGGCCGGGGCCCGATCGTCGAGCGATTGCAAGGTCTATACAAGATATTGATCGAGCGCGATATTTCTGGCGAACTACATGGGTAAGCCGCCCTCCAGATCCCGTTTGTGTCGAGCGAAGTCGAGACACCGCGCATGACCGAGGGGCGTCTCGACTTTGCTCGACGCGAACGGAAAAGGGAAGGATCCCTGTGACTATCCGCATCGCCATGTGGTCGGGGCCGCGCAACCTGTCGACGGCGATGATGCGCAGCTTCGGCAGCCGGACCGATACCCATGTCAGCGACGAACCCTTTTATGGAGCGTACCTGCGGCACACTGGCGATCCGCAGCCGATGATGGATGAAGTGATAGCGTCGATGGACTGCGACTGGTTTGGCGTCGCGCGCCGCATGACCGGCCCGAACCCCGCCGCGACGCAGATCTGGTACCAGAAACATATGGCGCACCATATGGTCGGCCCCATAAGGCATGATGACCTGCCGGGGCTGCGCCACGCCTTCCTGATCCGTGACCCGGCGCGCGTCGTCGCGAGCTATGCCGCGAAGCGCGTGTCGGTACGCCCCGACCATCTCGGCACCGACAAGCAGGTCGAATTTTTCGATCGCGAAGCCGACGGGCTGGGCCATGCGCCGCCGGTGATCGACAGCGCCGACATCTTGCGCGACCCGCCCGCGATGCTGGCGAAACTGTGCGCCGCGCTCGGCATCGAATGGGACCCGGCGATGCTGCATTGGCAGGCAGGGCTGCGCGACACCGACGGCATTTGGGCGTCGCACTGGTACGACGCGGTGATGTCGAGCACGGGTTTCGGCGTGCCCGACAAGCCGATCCCCGAACTGACGGCGGAAGCGCAAGCGGTCGCCGAGGCGTGCCGGCCGGATTATGATTATCTGGCGCGGTTCAAGATCGACCTCTGAGAACCAACAAACGTCATCGCCGCGAAAGCGGGGACCCGCCTTTTCTTTGCGCCTTTGCGCTTTTGCGTGCGTCCGAGAAAAAGAAAATCTCACGCAAAGGCGCAAACGCACGAAGAAGGAAGGAAGAAGAAGGCGGGTCCCCGCTTTCGCGGCGATGACGAAGCGGTATCGCATTTTCCGCTGTCCTAATTTCCCCGCCTTTGCCATCACCGTTGCGGGCAACAAAAACAGGCGGATCAGACATGCAATCCAGTGTGAAGTTCGGGGCTTTTCTGCGGCGAATCGCTTTTGGCGGTACCGCGCTTCTGGCCGTCGCGGCGGTCCCTGCGCAGGCCCAGGAATCGACCGGCCAGACCGTCATCACCGCCGCGCGCTATGTCGATGTGCTGACCGGCAAGACGATCGACTATCCCGCGATCTTCGTCGGTCCCGATGGCCGCATCACCGGGGTTGCCGATGCGCGCACCGTGAAATGGGGCGCGAACGTCAAGCATATCGACCTCGGCGACAAGACTTTGCTGCCGGGCCTGATCGATATGCA
>Ga0155175_119_pt2 | contig 6454 bp, 6 predicted proteins | sample RifCSPhighO2_01_FD_106143 | JGI IMG/M metagenome (GOLD analysis project Ga0155175, IMG submission 106143) | Sphingopyxis sp. RIFCSPHIGHO2_01_FULL_65_24 | reverse complement strand
CGGCGACGTCGGCCCGTCGACGTCGCGCGAGCGCAAGGACATGTTCCTGAAAATGGGTCCGCGGATGGTCGACTATCTCGAAGCAAAGGGCATGCCCTTCGTCCGCTACGGCGGCTGGTCGGACTATCATGACGATCTGCCTGGCGGGCTGGCCGAGGGCCGCTCGCTCGGCGTCGAAATCTTCAACATCAAGACGCTCGGCAAGGAATGGTATCCGAAGCTTCGCCGCGGCGAATTCGGCATTCCCGCCAAGCGCACCGAAACCAAGCATCTGACACTGATGAAGGTGACCTGGGCCGGCAAGCTCGCGATGGTGAAGATCGGCCTGCGCCTGATACGCAACAAGATCCTCGGCATCCACCAGGTCGGCTCGGGCGCCGCGATCCAGGGGCGGATGCTGAAAATGGCGCTCGACCATGGCGTCGATATCCGCACCGATTCGGGGGTCAGCGATCTGGTCGAACAGGACGGCCGCATCGTCGGCGTCGTGACCGAGAAAGACGGCAAGCCCTGGCGGATCGAAGCGCGTGACGGGGTGCTGATCAATGCGGGCGGCTTTGCCCACAACGCCGAGCTCCGCAAGAAATATGGCCCGCAGCCGTCATCGACCGCCTGGACCAACGCCAATCCCGGCGACACCGGCGAAATGATCGAGATCGCCCGCGCGCATGGCGCGGCGCTCGACCTGACCGATCAGGCGGTGTGGATTCCGACCTCGGTCCCGCCCGACGGCGCGCCGTTGATGAATGTCCCCGACCTGCCCAAGCCGCATTGCATCCTGGTCGACAAGCTGGGCAAGCGCTTCCTCGACGAAGCGCAATCCTATATGGCCAACGGGCAGGATTTTTACGCGCATGGCGCGGTGCCCGCTTTTGCGATCATGGATGCGTCCTATTTCAAGAAATACAGCTGGGGCTTTCGCATGGGCGCGATTCCGCAGGTCTGGTACGACAGCGGCTTCCTCAAACAGGCGGCGAGCCTGCGCGAGCTCGCGGCGCTGCGCGGGATCGACCCCGACGGCCTCGAAGCGACGGTCGAGCGCTTCAACGGCTTCGCCCGCGCCGGCAAGGACCCCGATTTCGGTCGCGGCGACAAGGCTTATGACCTCGTCTATGCCGACCGCACCCACAAGCCGAGCCCGACGCTGGGCGTCATCGAACAGGCGCCCTTCTATTCGATCGAGGTGTTTCCCGGCGATGTCGGCACCTTCGGCGGCATATTGACCGACGAATATGCCCGCGCGCTGCGCGATGACGGCAGCGTGATCCCCGGCCTCTATGCGACCGGAAACTCGACCGCCTCGGTGATGGGCAAGACCTATCCGGGCGCGGGCGCGAGCATCTCGCCCTCCTTCATCTTTGGCTGGGTGGCGGCGCAGCACGCGCTGCACCGCCTGCCGAACTGAGGGCGCAGATATGGAACCCTCGGTCGAAGCGATGGTGCGCGAACTCTACGACAAGCAGAAGATCCGCGAGGTCGTGACGCGCTATTGCCGCGGGGTCGATCGGATGGACCGCGACCTGTTCCTGTCGGCCTATCACCCCGACGCGATCGACGACCATGGCTTCGTCGTCGCCGGGCCGGAGGAATTCTGGGCGTGGGTGAACCATTATCACACCACCGCCCAGGCGACCCATCAGCATATCATCACCAACCATAGCTGCGAGCTCGACGGCGACACGGCGCATTGCGAAACCTATTGGATGTTCGCCGCGCTCGATCCGCACGGGCAGAATCTGACGATCGGCGGCGGGCGTTATGTCGACCGCATGGAAAAGCGCAGCGGCGAATGGCGCATCGCGGCGCGCAAATGTGTCCCCGACTGGGGCGGCCAGCCGGTGGCGACCCAAATCAGTCCGGCGGCGCGCGCCATGCTGGCCCAGAGCGGCACGACCGCGCGCGACGCCAGCGATTGCTCGTACGAGCGGCCGCTGACGATCCCCGAGGAGCGGATCGGCATCAACGTCGATATCCTCGCCGGCGCGTGACGCGGCGGCGCGGGGCAAACCGATGAAATGCTATCGCCTGCGCGATCATGGGTCGCTCGACAATCTGGTGATCGAAGACGCGCCGGAACCGGCGCTCGCTCCCGATCAGGTGCGCGTCCGCATCCGCGCCGCCGCGCTCAACGCGCGCGACCTGATGATGGTCTTCGGCCCCTCGCCCTATGGCCCGAAACCGGGGCTGATCCCCCTGTCCGACGGCGCTGGCGAGGTCATCGCCTGCGGATCGGCGGTGACCGGCATCGCGCCGCGAATGCGCGTCGTCATCCCGTTCCGCCCCGGCTGGATCGACGGTCCCTTCAATCCTGCGGCGATCGCGACCGACCTCGGCGGCGCGGTCGACGGCGTCCTTGCCGAGCAGGTCGCGGTGGCGGCGCGCACCGTGGTTCCGATCCCCGCTTCGATGTCGTTCGAACAGGCCGCGACGCTACCGTGCGCCGGCGTCACCGCCTGGGCCGCGCTCGATCGCGGCGCGCCGGTCGGCCCCGGTCACAGCGTCCTCGTCATGGGCAGCGGCGGGGTTTCGCTGTTCGCGCTGCAGATCGCGCGCGCCAGGGGATGCCGGGTGATCGCCACGACATCGAGCGAGGCCAAAGCCGCGCGCCTGCTCGGCATGGGCGCGAGCGACGTCATCAATTATCGCGAATGCCCCGACTGGGACCGGCGGGTTCTGGAACTCACCGACGGGCGCGGGGTCGATCGTGTGGTCGAGGTCGGCGGCGCGGGCACCCTGCCCCGCTCGATGGCGGCGCTGGCGCCCGAGGGCGAGATTGCGCTGGTCGGCCTGCTCGACAATCCGATGAGCGCGATCAGCCCGCTGCCGCTGATGCGGACGATGGGCACCATCCGCGGCATTTCGGTCGGATCGCGCGCCGATCTCGTCCGCCTCGTCGATTGCGCGGCGCAAAATTTCGCGCCGATGATCGACCGTGTCTTCGATTTCGATCAGGCCCGCGCGGCGCTGGCTCATCTCGCATCGCGAACCCATTTCGGAAAAGTGGTGATCCGGGTCTGAGCGACGCGGACCACCTTTTCCTTCTTATTTCCCGGTAAATCGGTTGCGGATGTCCCACGTCAGCGCGCGCGTGGTTCCCTCGTTGCACAGGCCCTCGAAGGTCCAGCCGTCGACCGCGAACTGGCTGCGTACATATTCGGGTTCCTGCACCAGCGCGACATGGCCGCCGTTGATGAAGAGTTCGCGTCCGTTGAGGTTTTCCGACAGGTCGGAACAGAGCCAGGCCGCGACCGCGGCGACATTCCACGGGCGGCCATCGGGGCCGCTGTTGCCGATCCAGTGGTTCGACAGCGGCGGAATCTTGAGCGTGTTCATCGCATAGCCGAGCGTCTCGTATACCTCGGGGATATTCATGTTGCTCGGCCCCGAAATCGGGCGGATGACGTTGGTGCGCACCCCATATTCGGCCAATTCGCGCGCGACGGTGCGCGACATGCCGACGACGCCCTCTTTCGCGGCGCTGTAGTTCGCCATGCCATAATGGCCGAAGCCCGAGGGGGAGGCGAAGTTGATGATCGCGCCGCCCTGTTTCTTCAGATGCTCGGCACCGGCGCGGATCGTCGCGAAATAGCCCTTGAGGTTGACCGCGATGACGATGTCGAAATCCTCCTCGCTCATCTCGGTGATCCGGCGGGGGCGAATGATGCCGGCGTTGTTGATCAGATAATCGAGCCGCCCGAAATGGTCGATCGCGCAATCGACGACCGCCTGGCCGCCCGCCATCGACGCGACGCTCGAGGTGTCGGCGACCGCCTCTCCACCTGCGGCCTTGATCTCGTCGACGACCTGCTGCGCGAAACTGGCATCGCCGCCGCCGCCCTGCGGCCCGCCGCCCAGATCGTTGACGACGATCTTTGCCCCCTCGCGCGCCATCAGCAGCGCGGTTTCGCGCCCGATTCCGCGCCCGGCGCCGGTGATCACGGCCACCCGGCCGTCATATTGTCCCATATCCTGCTCCCTACTTGTGTTCTGTATCGATTCCCGATTAAAGGTATATAGGTTTTATACGATTGTGAGCATGATTCAACCGGACTCACGATCGCCGGACGGCCTCATATGACAGGGGCTGCCGATGGGAGAGATGCATGCTGAGCGCGTTCGACGATTACCCCTATCACCAGATCGCCGACCATTTCGACTGTGCCGGCAGCAGCGACCATCGCTTTTTCGACCGCTATTGGTGGGTCGCCTATGATCCCGAGAATCGCGCGCAGGTGAACTCGGGCCTCGGCGTCTACAAGAATATGAATGTGCTCGACGGCTTCGGGACGATCCTGCTCGACGGGCAGCAGCATAATGTGCGGACGTCTCGCGCCTGGCGCCCGAATGTCGGCCGGATCGGCGCGGGGCCGCTCGACTATATCATCAAGGAGGGGCTCAAGAGCTTTCGCCTGCTGCTCGAACCGAATGATTTTGGCGTGTCTTTCGACATGCATTGGGAAGCGACGCTGCCGGCGTTCGACGAGCCGCATCACCGCCGCCATATCAACGGGGTGCTGCACGAGGACTATCGGCGCTATTATCAGTTCGGGCGGGTCAACGGCTGGGCCGAGGCGCAGGGGACGCGGATCGAGATCGTCGACTGGTTCGGCTTTCGCGACCGATCCTTCGGCGTCCGCCCGTCGGTCGGCGGCCCGCCACCGCCGACCCCGCCCGCGCCGGTCGCGGGCGGCCGCGTCACGTCGGTGATTTCGGGCATGGCCTTCGCCTGCGACGACGGAACCCATGGCAGCGTCCAGATCCAGGAGGATGATAGCGGCCGCACCGTCTATTCGGGCGGCAAGCTGGTGCGGCCCGACGGCGACGGATGGCGCGAGATGACCATCGACGGCGCGACGGTCGATATCGGCCTCGTCCCCGGCACGCTGAAACCGACGGCGCTGAATTTCGATTTCACCGCCGGCGGCGACCGGTATGAACTGCGCGGCACGCCGCTCTCGGACGGTTTCGTCTATCAGGGCTATGGCTATTACAACGGCTATTGGGACCAGCGCGGGCTCGGCGCGTGGCGCGGCGACGGCATCGTCGAAGGCGAGACCTATGATGTCAGCGATCCGTCGAGCGTGCGCGACATCAGCGGTCGTGTGACCTTTCCGGCCGTCCTGCCGCACGAATATCCGCTGGCGATCACCCTCAACGGCGCCGCCGGCATGGCCGATTCGATGGTCGGCTTTACCGGCCCCCACCCGCGCTACCGGCCGCAGGGATAAATCGATGCCCCTCTATCAACCCCTCAACGAGCCGCAGATGACGGCCTATTTCCAACAGCTTTTCCCGGATCGGTCCAAGGCGCGCCTCGAAACGGTCAAGCGCTCCTATCCCGGCATGTCGCGCGAAACCTGGTGGGTCACGCTCGCCTGGGACGCCGACGGCGAAAAGGGCCGCGAGAAATTCGTCGTCCGCCTCGATCCGCCCGGCGGCTGCATGTCCGACAGTCCGCTCCGCGATGAAAGCGAAGTGTATCGCCTGCTCCATGGCACCGCGGTGCCCGTGCCGCGCCTGGTGGTGCACGAGGACCGTCCCCAATGGCTGCTTGAGGGACGCGAATTCACGATCCGCGAATGGATCGATGGCGAGATCGAGCCGGCCTGTCTTCGCGAGACCGGCGACGAAGCCGAAGCGGCGAAGATCGGCATCGTCAAGGAACAGATGGACAAATTGGCCGCGCTCCACGCACTTGACTGGGACGCGATGGGCTTCGGCCAGCTGCTGTCCATTCCGTCCGACCCCGAGAATTGCGGTAAGGACGATGTCGTCCGGCATCTCGAGATGCTCGACCGCCACGCGCAGGAGCCGCTTCCGGGCCTGCGCGAAATCGGTCGCTGGCTGCTCGACAACCCGCCCCCCGCCCCGGCGCGTATCGTCCTGCGCAAGGAGAATAACGGCATCGGCGAAGAGATTTGGCAGGACGGCAGGATCGTCGGCATGTGCGACTGGGAGGGCGCGAGCCTGGGCGATCCGGCGCTCGACCTGGCCGTCGCGATGGGGACGACCGCCAAATATTGGGACGAGGATTCGGCGCTCGCCTATTACAACAGCGTCGCGCCGCACCCGGTGACGAAAGAGGCGGTCGGCTGGTACCGGCGCTTCTGGGGCTACAAGGGCGCGTGCGCGTTGCACTCGGCCTTGCGCAACTACAACGACGGCCGCGACCGCCGCGTCCAACTTCTTACGCTCGGTTGCCTCTATCCGGTGATGGTCCAGGCGAACCTGTCCGCCGCCGCACAGTTCGGGGAGGGTTGAGGCGATGAATCCTTCAGCACAGGACATTCTTCGCGGTTGCGTCGAGAATCTCGAAGAGCTCGTCGCGCCCGAAATCAGCAGTCCGCATGCGAAAAGCGCGATGATGTGCGCGCGCATGCTGATCAACCATGTCATCCTGCGCCTCGATCAGGAGGGCGCCGCGCTGGTCGAGGATTGCCGCGAGAAGCGCCGC
>Ga0155175_117_pt1 | contig 6684 bp, 6 predicted proteins | sample RifCSPhighO2_01_FD_106143 | JGI IMG/M metagenome (GOLD analysis project Ga0155175, IMG submission 106143) | Sphingopyxis sp. RIFCSPHIGHO2_01_FULL_65_24 | reverse complement strand
CCGCGCGATGACGTGGGAAAGTGGGGCTTGCTCAATCGCTTCCAACCGTTGGGGCTCGCGTACAGTCAGCAAAAGGATCGGCACGAGGAGCCCGCTCACCCCGATCAGGATCAGCACGATCCGCCAGGGCGCAAGGGTGCCGAGCAACGGGACGGCCAGAAACGCACCGTCTTGCGCCGCTCCCAGCAGGACGCCGCCGATCCCGACCGCCGCCGGTCCGCCCACCACCATGCCCATGAAGAACACGCCGATTGCGGTGCCACGCTGATGCGGAGGAAAGGCGTCGCCGATCATCGACGCTGCGGCGGGGGCCAGCGCGGCTTCGCCGATACCGACAACCGCGCGGGCGGCGAACAGGGTCCAGAAGCCCGGCGCGAGACCGCACAGGATCGACCCGGTACACCAGATCAGCGCGCCGCCGATCAGGATACGGCGGCGGCGGCCACGGTCGGCCAGCCGTCCGAGCGGCAGTCCCGCCAGAACGTAGATGATGGCAAAGGCCGCCCCCTGCAGCAGGCTGATGCTGGCGTCGCCGATGCCGAGGTCGATCTGGAGCGGGTCGACCAGCACGCTCAGGATCAGCCGGTGCGTATAGGATATGAAGCCGGCGAAGCAGAAGACGGCAACCATCCACCAGGCTTGCTCTCTCGGCGGGTATGTCATCGGGGTGCCAGTCATGCCTGAACTTCCATCGTCCGGTTTGCCGCCTCGGACTTCGCCAGAAGATATCGGGCGGCAGCAATATCCGCGAGCCCGGTCCCGACGGACTTGAAGATCGTGATGTCCGCGTCATGCCGGCGCCCCAGGCGGGCGTCGCCCAGCAATGCAGCAAGGTCCACGGCAGGATCGGCGATATGACCCCGGCGCAAAGGCTCGATAAGGTCACCGCTTTCTCGAAGCGCGGTCTGCGTATCCACCACGAGGCGGCCGCGCGCGAAGAGGTCGCTATCGGCTTCGCGCATATCCGGCGCGAAGCTCCCGACGAGATCGATGTGTGTACCCGGGACGACCCAGTCGGCTTCGACTAGCGGGACGCGGCTGAGCGTCGCGCAGCTGATGATGTCGGCCTTCGCAACATGACGCGCGAGATCGGAGACGGCCTCGATCCGATCCGCCACGCCGGAGAGCATATCCGCAGCGCGCCGCGCCTTGTCGGGATTCCGGCCCCAGATCATGATGCGTTCGAGGGGGCGGACAGCGGCATGCGCGCGGGCGAGATGCGGAATCAAGGCACCCGTTCCGACGAGCAACAGCGACTGCGCGTCGGGGCGTGAGAGGTGACGCGACGCGACGGCCGAGACGGCGGCGGTGCGCAAGGCAGTCAGCGCAGGCGCATCCAATATGGCCTGCGGGATGCCGGTATCGCCGTCGAGCAGAAGGTAGATGCCGTTGATCGTCGGAAGCCCTTTGACCGAATTGTCCGGCACAACCGTCGCGATCTTGACCCCGAGTTCGCTGCGCGATTGCCATGCTGGCATGATTAGCAAGGTTGCGTTGTCATCGCCCGGCAAGTGGCAATGCATCCGCTGGGGTGCGCCAAATGGGCTGGCAAAGGCATGTTCGATGGCATCGATCAGTTCGTCGGGGAGCGCGAGCGCAAGGATCTGTCGGTCGTCGAGGAGCTTCATGCTGCCAGCTCCTGGTCTGCGAATGCGCGTGCAGAAGCCCTGCCGAACCGGGCGAGAGAGAAGTTTTCGATATTAGCGGGCGCCGAGCCAGCGATCAGTTCGCGAATATATTCTGCGGTCACCGCCGCCTGGGTCAGCCCGAGATGCTGATGGCCGAATGCGTAGAGGATGTTCGGCGCGGCGGGCACGATCCCGATCGCCGGCAGCGAGTCGGCGAACGACGGCCGGCTGCCCATCCAGCGCAAGCTGCCCTCGCGGTCGAGCGGCGGGAGATAGGCTTCGGCAAGATCGGGCAGCATATCCGCGCGCCGCCAATCCGGTTTGGCGGACGGCGGGGCCAGCTCGACGGTTCCGGCGAGGCGGAGCCCGCCCCACATGGGGGTGGCAAGGAAGGACTCCTCATGAAACGACACCGGCCTGCCGAGAAGATCGGCGTTGCCGGGCAGCATGACATGATAGCCGCGCTCGGCCCGCAGCGGGCAGGCGAGGCCTAGCGGCTCGACGAGCTGGCGCGACCACCAGCCTGCCGCGATCAGCGCCTTGCCCGCCAGAATTCGATCATCGGCGCAGCGGATCGCAACCGCGTCGCCTTCAGGCGCCACGGTGGAGACATCGCGCTGGAGCACCTCGCCGCCGCCGGTCCGAAAGCGGGTCACCAAAGCGCGCGAGAGGTCCAGCGGATTGGTCACATGGGCAACATCCCGGTGCAGAACGCCGGCGCTTATTCGCCGCGTGAGCGATGGCTCAAGATCCGCAACCTCGTCGGGAGAAAGCCGATCGAGCGCGATGCCTTCTGACGCGAGCGCTTCGGCGTGTGCCCATAGTTTCTTCGTGGGGCGATCTGCGCGAATGATGTCGAGCATGCCTTTCTCGCGCAAGAACTGAGCCGCAAGGCCCGGACCCAACAGATCGCGCCATGCGACAAGGGCCCGGCCGTTGAGCAGTTTCAGCAACGCGATCGCATGAAGCCGACGTTTCGGCGTCGCCGCTCGTGCGAAACGGTACATCCATGAAGCATAATGTCCCGTGTGTTGCAGGGGCATCGATAGCGGGCCAGTGGCGCTCAGGAGCATACGCGGTGCCGCAAGAATATGCGCGACGCTCGCCAGCGGCAGGACAAACGAGGTGGCGATCACACCCGCATTACCTGCCGAACAGCCGCCACCGGGTTCGCTACGGTCGATCAAGACGACCGAGCGGCCAGTGGCCTGCAGCGCAAGCGCCGATGCGATGCCGATGATGCCGCCCCCGACGACGGCGACATCGATTATTTTCTGTGATGTCATGATGCGTCAGGGAGCCTGATTGTCGAGCATGTCGAGCAGTCCAGCCTCGGCGCGCTGGATATGGTCGCGTGTCAACGCGACCGCCTGGTTGATTGCGCCGCGCCGGCACAGATCCAGCAGGCCGCCATGGTCATCCTTGGCGCTGTCGACGCCGTGGTCGAGCGTGATGACGAGCCGTGTATAGCGGTCGGTGTTGACCAGCAGGCTGCGGACGATTTCGATCGTCTTGCGCCGCTCCGATGCCGCATAAAGCGCCAGATGATAGCGGGTGTTGAGCTCACCCCATAAATGGACGTCCTCGCTATCGAGATTGGCGGTATATTGATCGAGCACGGCCTGTGCTTCCGCAAAATGCTCCTCGGTCATCCGGGGGATGGCGACGCGAAGCAGTTCGGGCTCGAGCATCGCGCGCAGCTCGAACAACTCCTTGATCTCGTCGCGCGACAGCGCCGTCACGACATATCCGCGATGCGGGTAGCTCGCTACCAGGCCTTCGGCTTCGAGGCGCGATAACGCCTCGCGGATCGGAATGCGGCTGCTGCCGAGTTCTTCCGCCAGCGCGTCCTGCCGAACAGGTGTTCCGTCGGCAAGTTCGCCCGCGAGTATCCGGCGCCGGATTTCGTCGGTCGCCGAGTCGGCAACCGTCATACGGCGAAGCTTGCCAGTCGGCCGTTTGACGAGAGTGTCCATCATATCCTTGCCCGAAAATGACCCGTGAGGATGCCGGAAGGCAGTCTCTTCACTTTTGATACAGCTAAGGGCGTGAAAGTTCAATTGGATAAAATCTCCATTCCTAAAATTGCTCTGTCGGGCGGAGGCGAGTGTGAGGTCGAGATATTATACATTAATATCAAATATATAGATCGAATCCATTTGAAATTTTAATGCGCTCTCCATCCGCGCAGGCATGTCCGTGCTTCGACGTCGACAAAGATTCTCGTTGATATTGGATAAAATACACAATAATGACATGTCATCGAAAACACCGTTGGAAATCGAAAAGGGGGACCCCGTGGCTTCATTCTCAAACCGCGCCGTGCTGATGCTGACCGTCGGCTTCATCAGCATGCATGGCTCGCACGCGCTGGCTCAGGCGCAGGGGGCTGCTCCAGCCGCCGATGAGGCGGTGGGCGAAGCCAGCGGCAACGAAATCGTGGTGACCGCACGCAAGCGCTCGGAGACCGTCCAAGATGTCCCGACAAGCATTCGTGCGCTTGGTTCGGAGGAATTGTCGAAGCTTGGTGCCGACTCGATCGAAGAATTTGCCGGGCAGACCCCCGGTCTGTCGTTGACCGGAAATCGCGCCAACACGCAGGTCGTCGTGCGCGGGGTCACGACCGGACCCGTTAATCAGGACCAGGCCGAGATCAAGGAGACGGTCGGGCTCTACATCGACGAGACGCCGATCGCGGTCCAGCGCTTCAGCCCCAACCTCAAGCTCTATGACCTTGAGCGCGTCGAGGTGCTGCGCGGGCCGCAGGGCACCTTATATGGTGCGGGTTCGATGGCTGGAGCCATTCGCCTGATCACCAGAAAGCCTGACGCCGGCGATTTCGAAGCGAGCGCCAAAGGCCAGCTGGCGGGCATCGACCATGGCGGCACGACGCGTACGATCGACGCGATGGTCAACATCCCTGTCGTACAGGATAAATTCGCGATCCGCGCGGTCGGTTTCTACAAGCATAACGCCGGCTTCATCGACAATGTCGTGACCGGCGAGGACAATGTGAACAGCGAAGTGAGCAAGGGCGGACGGATCGCCGCGCGCTTTACGCCGAGTGCCGACACAACGATCGACAGTTTTGTCTCCTATCAGAAATCCCGTCATGCTGCGCGTAGTGTCTATGCCGAGGAGGCGGGGTATCTGAACACGACGGTCGCGGTGAACGAGCCTTATGTCGACCGCAATCTTATCGCCTCGCTGACGGTCAACCAGGAACTCGACCCGTTCGACGTCACGCTGGTCGGGTCCTATCGCAAGAAGGACCTGGGCTATCTGATCGAAACTGGCACCTTCGTCAGTTTCGTGGCGCCGACCTATCGCAATTTGCCGCTCGGGGTGATCGGCAACAATGCGGACCAGCGCGATTATAGCGGCGAATTTCGCCTGTCGTCCAAATCGAGCTCGCCGGTACAGTGGACCGTGGGCGCTTTTTACGAAAACAAGCGCAACCACTTTGATCAGGACCTGACTGTGGCGGGCGTCGATGCGGCGGGCGGTTTCAGCAGCCCGGCATTCGGGGCGAATCGTGACCAGCTGTTCGCCAGCGACATCAATCTGAAAGAACGGCAGATCGCGTTGTTCGGCGAAATCGTCGTGCCGATCGGCGACAAACTCAAGGCCACGGTTGGCGGTCGTTACTTCGACGCGAAACAGAGCTCTATCGTCCAGTTCGCAGGCATCTTCGCGGATCCTAACACCGGCACCTTTCCCTTCCGGAACAAGGAAAACGGGTTCAACCCCAAGTTCAACCTCGCCTATGAATTCGACCGCGATCATATGGTCTATGCGCAGGCGGCGAAGGGGTTCCGGCTCGGCGGTACCAACGAACCGGTCCCCGCCACGACCTGCGCAGCCGATCTCGCGGCGCGCGGCCTGAGCGCCGCTCCCGACAGCTTCAAGTCTGACAGCTTGTGGAATTATGAAGTCGGCGCCAAAACCAGCTGGTTCGACCGGGCGCTTACGGTCAATGTGTCCGCCTACAAGATCAAGTGGAAGAACCCGCAGGTCACTGCGCAATTGGGATGCGGTTTCAACGTCTTCGTCAACGCTGGGGGCCTCGACATCACGGGCACCGAGCTTGAGACGATCATCCGGCCCGCCGAAGGGCTGACACTGCGCGGCGGCCTGGGGTACACCGACAGCAAGCTGACCGAAGATCTGAGCTTTGTTGGTGGCCGGGAAGGAGACCGGGCGCCCTTCGTGCCCAAATGGCAATTCAACGGCTCGATCGACTATACGCATGCGCTGTCCAAAACGCTCGAGGGCTTTGCGTTCCTTAGCGTGCAGAACACCGGCGACCGCAACACGCGCTTTAATCCGACGCTGGCTGCGAACAGCCGCCTGCCGGCCTATACGATCGTCAATGCCCGTCTGGGCGTGAATGCCGATCAATGGTCGGTAGAAGTATTTGCGGAAAATCTCGGCGGAAGCCGTGGCCGGACGAACCGCAATTTCTACCCGTTCTCACTCACACCCATGACCCAGGTAGAAGTCGTCACGCCGCGGACGATCGGCCTGGAATTGACGGTTCGTTACTAATTCTGTGAAGGCTGCGGCTGATGTCGAAAGCCGCAGCCGGTGGCACCCGGCGGCCTATTTGCGCAATATGGGTCAAGGAGTTTCGCAATGGCAGCCAAATGTCCACGAGAGCATTTGGTTTCGTTCCATATTGAAGCGGAGCCTTCGCCTGAAGTGATTGCCCCGCTCCTGAAGCAAGTGAGCGCAAACAAGGAGCCTATGGTCGATCTGACGATCGACCGTGACGACAAATCGCAGCGGATCGTTATCTTACTCGATAGCAGGACGGCCCCTCTGCCATCACGGCTGATTGCCCAGCTTGAACGAAACCCTGCCGTCCATTCGGTCAGCCTTGTTGATTATATGGGCCGCTCCGTTTCGTCTAGCGATGCAGCATGATCCGCCAAAGCGTGATTTGAAGACGATGAAGCGAGGTCGCGTCCGTCAAGGTGGTGTAATTTCGGCTGTGGCCGTGGGCCATCGTCAGGCGGCTTTGGCGGTGATGTGTAGGGGCTGATTTTCCTCCTCG
>Ga0155175_124_pt1 | contig 7151 bp, 4 predicted proteins | sample RifCSPhighO2_01_FD_106143 | JGI IMG/M metagenome (GOLD analysis project Ga0155175, IMG submission 106143) | Sphingopyxis sp. RIFCSPHIGHO2_01_FULL_65_24 | reverse complement strand
CGACCATCGCGCGAATGATCATGGGGCTTTACGCGCCTGCCGACGGGCTGGTGCTGATCGATGGCACCGACATGAAGCAGATCGACCCCGCCGCCCATCGCGCGCGGATCGGCGTGGCGCTGCAGGAGAGCGTGCTGCTCAGCGGCAGCATCCGCGACAATATCGTGCTGGGCCGCGAGACGATCGACGATGCCGAGATGCTGCGCGCGGCACAGGTCTCTGGCGCGCACGATTTCATCGGGGTGATGACCAATGGCTATGACCTGATGCTCGCCGACCGAGGCGAGAGCCTGTCAGGCGGTCAGCGTCAGGCGATCGCCATGGCGCGCGCGCTCGCCGGATCGCCGCCGCTGCTGGTGTTCGACGAGCCGACCAGCGCCATGGACGTGCAGACCGAGGCGCGGCTCATCAAGCGGCTTGCGGTCGAACTGGCCGATCGCACGCTCTTGCTGATCACCCATCGCCCGCCGATGCTGCGGCTGGTGGATCGCGTCATCATCATGGACGGCGGCCGGATCGTCGCCGATGGCCCGCGGGACGAGGTGCTGAACCACGCGGGGGCGGTTGCCGGGGCGTCGGGCACCGTCCAACCGGTACGCGCGGTGTAAGCATGGACGAGACGAGAATCGGACACCGGCTCGACCGGCTGCGCCCGGCCAGCGCCTCCAACCTGCTGCTCTGGGTGATCCTGGCGTTCCTCGCGGTGTTCGTCCTATGGGCGGCGTTCACTGAGATCGACCGCACCGTTCGTGGCGAAGGCCGGGTGGTGCCGAGCTCGCGGCTGCAGATCATCTCCAACCTGGAAGGCGGGCTGATCGCACAGATCTTGGTGCGCGGCGGCATGGACGTGAAGGCGGGACAGATTCTGCTCAAGCTCGATCCTACCCAGACCCGCGCCGAATTGGGCAGCAACAGCGCGGCCACCGCTGCGCTCTCGGCCAAGATCGCGCGGCTTGAGGCCGAACTGGACGGCCGCGAGCCGGTCTATCCCGCAACGGCCGATGTGACGCAGGTGCGGATCGAGCGCGCGCTGCACGATGCGCGCATGGCGGAACTTTCCAGTCTACTTGCTGGGGCCGGCGCCCGCCAGGCGCAGGCGGGCCGAGCGGTGATGGAGGCGCAATCGATGCTCGCCGCCCGCCAGTCCGCACGCGAGGCCGCTGCGAGCGAGCTCGACATGATACGCCCGCTGGTCGAGCGCGGTATCGAGCCGCGCCTTGCGTTGGTCCAGGCGCAGAATGCGGCGCGGATTTCCGCGAGCGAGGCGATGGCGCAGACCGAGGCGCTGGGCCGTGCGCGCGCGGCCGCCTCCGAAGCGGCTGCCGAGGCCAACCGCGTCCGCCAGGAATGGCGCGCCCGCGCCGCAACCGAACTGGCGGGCGTCCAGGCAGAGCTTGCTGCGCGCAAGCCCTCCAATCCTGCGCTCGCTGATCGCGTCTTGCGCACGACAGTGCGTGCGCCGGTCGCGGGCCGCATCAACCGCGTACTGGTGACCACCATCGGCGGCAGCGTCGCACCCGGCCAGCCGCTGGTCGAGCTTGTTCCGCTGCGCGACCAGTTGCAGATCGAGGCGAGGATCCGCCCGCAGGATATCGGCAGCGTGCATATCAACCAGCGCGCAAGGGTGGATGTCACCGCCTATGATTCGGCGATCTATGGATCGCTAGAGGGCAGGGTGGCCAGCATTTCGCCCGATGCGGTGATCGATGAGCGCACGGGTGAGTCCTTCTACCTCGTCCGCGTGCTGACCCGCGACACTGCACTCACCGATCGTGGCGGCAAGAAGCTCCCAATCGGACCAGGCATGGTTGCCTCGGTCAGCCTTCTCGGCGATAAGCGTAGCGTACTCAGCTATATTCTGGGTCCGATCACGCGGGTAACCGATGAGGCGTTCCGCGAATGAAGGGTTTAGGATCGCCGTATTTCCCTGAGTTATGTCACACGACGATGAAGTCTGTGTGGACGAGTGTGATGTTGTTGTCGAGCGTTGCGAATTGCGATGCTGCAATTGCGCCGTTTCCATCTGGGTCGAACAGCAATGCGCCTGTTGCGGGGTCGTAGATGATCCGGTCGTCGGCGTCCTGGGCGGTCTTGCCGATCACGAACGCGCTGGCGGACAGCGATCCTGTGGTCAGACCGCCGAATGCCGAGGCGGAAAGCTGGATCTGATCCTGGCCCGTGGCGAAGCCGATAATCTTGTCGATCAGGTTCGATCCAGGAGTAACGGTGAAGAGGAAGCTGTCGCGCCCTTCATTGGCATTCTCGATGGCGGTGTCGCCGCTGCCATCGAACCTGTAGCTGTCATCGCCTGTTCCTCCAAAAAGACCATCTGCTCCTGCACCGCCGATCAGCGTGTCGTTGCCGCCAAAGCCCAGCAGCGCGTCGTTACCCGCGCCACCGCTGAGGATGTTGCTACCGTCATTGCCCCAGATCTGGTTGTCGAGCTCGTTGCCGGTCAGATCGATCGATGCGGTTCCGCCGATGAAGCCGGTGGTGAGCAGCTCGACATGCGCGCCTGCGGTGAGGGTGTAGGTGAAGCCGGCGGCAACGGTATCATAGCCTTCGCCCGCTGTCTCGAAGACGCTGTCGTCAGTCTCATCAAGGAAATAGGTGTCGTCGCCTAGTCCGCCATAGGCTGCATCTGCGCCGGTCATCCCGACCAGAAGATCATTGCCCGCACCGCCGATCAGCGTGTCGTTACCGCCGAAGCCGAGCAGTGCGTCATTGCCTGCGCCGCCGGAGAGGGTGTTGCTGCCGTCATTGCCCCAGATCTGGTTGTCGAACTCGTTGCCGGTCAGATCGATCGATGCGGTTCCGCCGATGAAGCCGGTGGTGAGCAGCTCGACATGCGCACCTGCACTGAGCGTGTAGTTGAAGCCGGCCGCCACGGTATCATAGCCTTCGCCTGCTGCCTCGAAGACCTGATCGCCGCCAGGATCGACGAAATAGGTGTCGTCGCCCAACCCGCCGACAAGCGTGTCTGCCCCCGCACCGCCAATCAGCGTGTCATTGCCGCCAAATCCGAAGATGGCGTCTGCCAGAAAGCTGCCAATCAATATGTCATTATCGCCTGTGCCAAAATGATTGACAGACACTGGCGAGAAGCCGCCGAGATTGGGGGCGGTGAGTTGCGAGGCAGTGACATTCTGCAGCGTCATCAGGACAGAGAAATTTGCACCGCCGGAGATACCGTTCTTGTCGATCTCGACAATGGTGTTGGCTCCGCTTTGCACCAGCCGGAGATAGCCGCTGCTGCCGAAGGGATTGTCGCTGCCGTTCCACCCTTGCAGAGCGCGGTTCAGATAGGTGCTCCAGTTGAGGGTATCGCCATTCGTACCAGCCTCGAAGTCGGTAATGCTCAACACGCCCTTGAGTTCGAAATCCAGAATCTCGGCAAAGGTGATAGTATCGCGCCCCGCACCAAGCGTGATAGCCGCGCCTCCAAACTGGACCGTATGCAGCGCCAAGGCATCATCGCCGTCGCCAAGGTGGAAGATCGCGCTACCGCTCCGATAGTTCTGGTAGGTGACGCTGTCATTTCCTGCGCCGCCCTCAATCCTCATCAGCTCGGATGTGCCGTTGTTGCTGCGTGAAATGAAGAACCGGTCATTGCCATTGCCGCCCCGTAACGTGTCCGAGCCCCCAGTGTCTTCTATCCTGTCATCGCCATCGCCGCCATCGATCATATCGTCGCCAGCATCGCCATTGAGAGTATCATCGCCGCTGCCACCATCAATAACGTCATTCCCCGCCCCGCCATTGATCGTATCGTTGCCGCCAAGACCAAGAATGGTATCTGCACCACCGGTGCCAGCCAGAACATCAGGGTTGGCCGTACCGGTGATGGTAACGCCAGGCGTGGCACTCAGTAAAACAACAGTGGGAGAACCGGTGAATTCATGTTGCAGCATATTGAGGATCACCATTCATAAAAGCAAACCAGTAGGGCAGCTTGTCGATAATGCACTTGAATGGCAAGGGTGATGTCAAAAAAATGCCTTCATTATGAATGATTTTTTGCAAACTGTCTTCATCCGTTTGGGCCTTTGGAGCGCCTGGCGATAGTCAGAATGGGCAGCTCCGATTGCCGGAAGCGACTTTGCGTCAGGTTCGGGGCGAGTATAATGTTCGGCCATGTAATTCGACCGAGACGGCAGCGTACCGGTCCAGGCTGTCACTCGACAGTCACGGATTTCGCGAGGTTCCTGGGCTGATCGACATCGCTGCCCTTGGCGACGGCGACGTGATAGGCGAGCAGCTGCACAGGCACGGCATAGACCAAAGGCGCGATCAGCGGGTGCACGCTGGGCATCTCGATCGTTGCGAGGCACCCCTCACCCGCTTCCGCCAGGCCGTCTGCGTCAGAGATCAGCACCACCTTGCCGCCGCGCGCGCGGACCTCCTGCATGTTGCTCACGGTCTTCTCGAACAGCGGACCCGAAGGCGCGATGACGATGATCGGTACCGCTTCGTCGATCAAGGCGATTGGTCCGTGCTTCATCTCGCCCGCGGCATAGCCTTCGGCATGGATATAGCTGATTTCCTTGAGCTTGAGCGCGCCTTCGAGCGCCAGCGCATAATCGGGGCCGCGGCCCAGATACAGCACGTCGCGCGCCTGCGCGATGGTGTGCGCCATCGCCTCGATCTCGGCATCGTGCGCCAGCGCGGCGTTAATCGCGGCAGGCGCCTCGATCAGGTGCCGCACGATCTCGGCCTCTTCCGCCGCATCGAGCCTGCCCTTGGCACGCGCAAGGTTGACCGCCAGCGCCGCCATCACCGCCAGCTGGCAGGTGAACGCCTTGGTCGAGGCAACGCCGATCTCCGGCCCGGCATGCGTCGGCAGCAGCAGATCGACCTCGCGCGCCATCGAGCTGGTCGGCACGTTGATGATGCCGGCCGTGGTCACGCCACCCGCCTTCATGTGGCGCAAGGCCGCCAGCGTGTCGGCCGTCTCGCCCGATTGCGAGACGACCACGCCCAGCATGTTCGGGGTCAGCACGGGGTCGCGATAGCGGAACTCCGAAGCGACATCGACCTCGACCGGAACGCGCGCGAGCTGCTCAATCCAGTATTTGCCGATCAGCCCGACATATGAGGCGGTGCCGCAGGCGATGATCGTCACCCGCTCGATATCCGAGAGCGCGAAGTCCATCTGCGGCAGCGCCACCTGCTGCTCGACCGAGCGGATATAGCTCTGCAGCGTCTGCGCCACGACCACCGGCTGCTCGAAGATTTCCTTCTGCATGAAATGGCGGTGATTGCCCTTGTCGATGAGCGCTCCGGTGACGCCCGACAGGGTGATCTCGCGCTCCACCAGCTGGCCGTCGTGCACCGTGCAGACCCCGGCCGAATCATAACCGCGATATTCCATGCGCTTCAGGCCATCGACCAGATCGTCCACGACGTCACGACGGGCGGGAATTTCAACGATACCAAACATTTACGATGGGCCTTTCAAAGCAGATAGGGAACGCGGACGCCCGGCATTTCCGCCGGGAAATCCTTGGTATTTCGTGTCACGAGAAAGCGCACGCAAACGTCGGTGTCATGCTGCCACAGCGAGCAGGCCGAAAAGACAGCCTGCTCAGGTGCTAGAGCATAATCCGACCGGATAGAATCGCGGGGGATTCCTAAGGCTCTTAAAATCTGATTCATCCTGTTTGCTGGATACGGAGGCCAGCAAGTATGGTGAAACCGATATTCGAGGATTTACGGTCGCGGGTGATTGCGGCTGTTGAAGCAGGTTTGTCGCGGCGAGCAGCCGCCGATCGATTTGGTGTTGCGGTCGCAAGTGCCGTGCGCTGGGTCCGTGAATGGCGGGAGAGCGGTACGGCAAGGGCAAAGCCGCAAGGCGGCGACAAGCGCTCCCAACGGATTGAAGCTTATCGCGACGTGATCCTAACGGCGATCGAGAGCCAGGTCGACATCACCCTTGTCGAGCTGGCCGAGATGCTGAGGTCGGAACATGGAGCGCAGTTCGCACCGAACACGATCTGGCGTTTTCTCGACCGTCACTCGATGACCTTGAAAAAAGACAGCGCACGCCAGCGAGCAGGATCGGCCCGACGTGCTCGCGCGGCGGCGGGCCTGGTTCAAGGGCCAACCTGATCTCGATCCTGAAAGGCTGGTCTTTATCGATGAAACCGGCGCCTCGACGAAGATGGCCCGGCTTCGCGGGCGGGCAAAACGCAGCACGCGTTGCCGATCCCCGATCCCGCACGGGCATTGGAAGACGACAACCTTCACGGGCGCGTTGCGCATGATTGGCCTGACCGCGCCGATGGTCCTCGACGGGCCCATGACGGGGGAATGGTTCGCCGCCTATGCGCAGCAGGTCCTCGCGCCGACATTGCGGCCCGGTGACATTGTCATCCTCGACAACTTGCCGGCCCACAAGGTCGCCGCAGCGCGCGAGGCCATCGAAGCCGACGGTGCAAGGATGCTCTTCCTTCCGCCCTACAGCCCCGACTTCAACTCAATCGAGAACGCATTCTCAAAGTTGAAAGCGATTCTGAGAAAGGCCGCAGCGCGGACCGTCCCGAGCTCTGGGACGCCATCCGCGATGCGCTGCCACGCTTCACACCTAACGAATGCACCAACTACTTTATCGCCGCAGGGTATGAGCCAGAGTGATCGGAATCTGCTCTAGCACTCCTCTTAACAGCGACAATCCGGATCCCAACGAGCTTCGAAAAAGGCCAGGCAATACAGCGCGATGTCCTACAGCTGCTTTTGCCTGTCAGCGGCCGACGCTCACATAATGGAAGCCCGCCGCCTTCATCTGCTCGGGCTTGTAGATGTTGCGCAGGTCGACCAGCACGTTGCCGCGCATGGTGCTGAGCACGCGCGGCAGCGCGAGCGCGCGGAAAACGTCCCACTCGGTGACGATCACTGCGCAATCGGCATCCTGCAATGCTTGATAGGCGCCTTCGGCCATCGTCACGCCGGGCATCAGTGCGGCGGCTGCCTCCATGCCCTCGGGATCATAGGCGATGACCTCAGCGCCCGCGTCGATCAGCCCCTGGGCGATGACGATCGCGGGGGCATCGCGCATGTCGTCGGTATTCGGCTTGAAGGTCAGGCCCAGCATCGCGATGCGCTTGCCCTCGACATCGCCGCCCATCGCCGCGATCACCTTGCGCGCCATCGCG
>Ga0155175_121_pt1 | contig 8233 bp, 6 predicted proteins | sample RifCSPhighO2_01_FD_106143 | JGI IMG/M metagenome (GOLD analysis project Ga0155175, IMG submission 106143) | Sphingopyxis sp. RIFCSPHIGHO2_01_FULL_65_24 | reverse complement strand
GGTGAGCCCCGAGACCTTCGAGGAACACATGGCGTATCTGGCGCGCAAAAAATATCGCGCGCTCGCGGCCGACGAATTTCTGGAATTCCTGCAAGGCAAGCGCGTGCTCAGTGGACGCCATGTATTGATCACCTTCGATGACGGTTATCTCGACAACTATGTCTATGCTTATCCGATACTCCAGCGCTACGGCCTCAAGGCGACGATCTTCGCCATCACCGGTCTTATCGGCGATGGCGCGGCACGCGCGTACCTGGGCGCGGCCAAAGTGTTGCCGGCGACGCCGGACCACCGCGCCTGCAAGGCGGCGGTGGCCGAAGGCCGTTCCGATGAAGTGATGCTGCGCTGGCCGGAGATCGAGGCCATGGAGGCAAGCGGCGCGGTTGAAATCCATTCGCATACGCACACGCATCAGCGCTGGGATCAGCTGCATGCCGATAACAAGCAACGGTTCGACGCCGTCGAATCGGACCTGGATGCCTCACGCACGGCGCTGAAAACGCATCTCGGCCGGGAGTCGCGCCATTTGTGCTGGCCGTGGGGCTATTTCGAACCGGAATACCAGTCCATCGCCGCGCATACCGGTTTCGCCGCCCAGTACGCCACCGCGCGCGGCGTGAATGTCGCGGGCGGCGACACCCGCTGCATCCCGCGCCTGGTGATGAAAGACCGGCCGGTACACTGGTTTGCGACCCGGGTGGCGATCTATCAGAATGCCTTCCTCGGCCGGCTCTACGGCCGGTTGCGGGGCGTCTAATTTATGCCTTTTTGTTCGTCAAACCGCTTATTGTAGGTAGCCATCAATGAGCCTTCGCGATCGAGTCAGAAATTTCAGGCTCTACTACAAGCGCGACACGATTGATTTATATCGTGCGGCATTCACAAACTATACCAAGGCTTGGTGGTTTCCTTTTTTTGGCTCAGGTGAATTCTTCCCGCGCAATGGCTTGCCATCGGTAACAATCCCCCGCGAGCGCTGGCCGATGCTCGCCATGGCAAGCAAGCTGGTGTTGATGGGGGCCAGCCCGCGCTGGACTTCAAACGCGCTACACGTGTCGTTTGGCGACCTCGGATTGATGGCGCCCCCGAGCGCGCGACTCGTTGCCACGAGCTTGCAGGGAATTTTTCTCGACGATGTCTGGAGGATGAATCAAGTCGATCTTCGCGGCAAGACCGTTATCGATATCGGCGCCTATATTGGCGACTCCAGCGTGGCGTATGCTCTCCGCGGTGCAAGGGTTCATGCGTTCGAGCCGCTCCCGGGTTTTCAGGAGTATCTTCGGGAAAATGCACGACTGAATCATGTGGAGAATTTGATCACGACTCATCCGGTGGGTCTTTCGGACAGGGACGAGCTCATTACGGAAAGCGGTCGTTTGGCCGAAATGGCGAGCCTTGGCCACGGGGAAGGTGTGCGGCGAAGCGCCGCGGGTGAGCCGGAAAGCGCCATCAAACTTGTCGATGCCATCAGTTATTTTCGCGGCCATGGTATCGGCACCATTGATGTTTTAAAGCTCAACTGCGAAGGTTGCGAGTATGCGCTCTTTAAGGATTCGACGATTCTCGACTATCTCAGGCCGAAGCATGTGGTGATGGAATTTCATCAAGGCGGTGACCGGCTTTTTAAATTTCTGACGGATCACGGCTATGATGTTGACTGGCCTGGCGCCGACGAGCGCCCAAAGAAGGGCAAGCTATTCGCCCGGCGCGGATCTCTATGAGATCATGCAGTTCATAATAAGCGGCTGCAATGTGTACCCGAGGATATACATCTGTCGGCGAGGCGACTGATTTATGCCATCCCTGTTCAACACGCGTATCCTGCTGCCGTCGATCACCCGCGCGCAGAGACGCAGCGGCCGGCCGCGGCTGCTGGCGGAGCTCGCGCCCGCCGGCGTGCGGCGGATTCTGGTGATCTCTTCCACCGCCATCGGTGACACGCTGCTCTCGACTCCGGCGATCCACGCGTTGCGGAAACGATTTCCCGAGGCGCGGCTGATCGGCCTGCTGCACCGGCGTACCGCCGGGCTGTTCCGCCATTACCGCGAACTCGACGAGATCGTTTTACTGCGTCGCAGTCTGTTGCGCACAGCGTGGCAGCTGCGGCGCGCGCGCCCGGACGTGACGGTGATCCTGCACGGCAACGAACCGGAGGCGTCGATGCTCGCCTGGCTCTCGGGCGCTCGCTTCATTCTCAAGCATGCGAAACGTCACCCGGCGCCGCAACTGCTGTCTCACCGTGACGGCGATGAGGACTACGATCCGTTGACCGAGCACGCGATCGTCAGCCGTCTGCGCCTCGCCAGCTGGCTCGGCGCTGACGGAAGCGACATACACATGCGCCTGGAGCTGCCGCCGGGGACGGAGGCGCGCGCGGCGCAGCATTTGCGCGCGCATGGCGTGAACGACGGCGACCTCTGCATCGGCCTTCAGCCGGGCGCGGCCACGCGCTACAAGATGTGGCCGCACACGGCATTCATGTTACTGGCCCACCGACTCATGCATCACGACCGCAAAATCAAAGTCCTGCTGCTCGGTTCCAAATCGGAATGGCAGTTGTGCGAAACCATTAAAAGCGGCGTGCGTGACCACCATCTGGTCAATCTTGCCGGCGCCATTGATCTGCCGGTGCTGCCGGCTTTGGTCCAGCGCCTGGCACTGCTCGTGACCAACGATACCGGCACCATGCACGTTGCCATCGCGCTCGGTGTCCCGACGGTGTCGCTGTTCGCCGCCACCGAGCCCGCCGGCACCGGCCCGCTTCAGGACCTGGAGCGGCATCGGGTCATCAAGAAACCGCAGACCTGTCATCCCTGCGTGACCAAGCGTTGCGAAACGCCGTTCTGCATGGATCAGATCACGGTGGAGGAAGTGTTCCAGGCGGTGTTGTCGAGTCCGGTCCTGGACGGGGTGGAGCCGAAGGATCGCGCTGCGTCATGAAGTTCTGCCTGTACAACGTCACGACCGGCCATGTGCGCGGCGGGGTGGAGACCTACTGCATCGAGATGGGCAAGGCGCTCGCGCGGCGCGGGTATCAGGTGACGCTCGTGGCGGGCGAGGGCGCGCGGCATCTGAGCGGTGTGAATCTCGAGATTCTCACGTTCCCCTTTCGGCATCGCTCCAGCTTCGCCGATTTCGGCACGCGTTACCGCAAGCTCATGGAACGCCTGTCGTTCGGGCGCGCGGCTTGGCGCCATCTCGCCGGAGGCGGATACGATGCGGTTATCGTCTCTAAGCCGTTCGATTTTCCGGTGCTATGGTGGGCGCGCCGCCATGGCATGCGTGCCCAGACCCTGTTTCAATCCGGCGGCACGGATTTTTTCCCTGGCGACCGGTTTTTCGCTGGTGCCGTGGATCATTGGGCCGCGTGCAGCGCCTACACCGCGCGGCAAGTACGGGAGCGCTACCGCCGCGACGTGCAAGTGGTGGCTAATGGCGTCGACACGGAGTGTTTTGTGCCCGGCCCGCGCGACCCCGCCTTGCGCGCGAGCTGGGGTGTGCCGGCCGGCGCGCCGGTAGTCATGAGCGTGGGCCGGCTGATCGGTTGGAAAGGATTACGTATCATTATTGAAGCGGTCGCGCGGATTTCCGAGGCACATTACCTCGTGGTCGGCGAGGGTTCCGAGCGATCCAGGCTCGCGGAGCAGGCCGGACGGCTGGGAGTACAGGAACGAGTGCATTTTCTGGGCGGGATCGATCACGATAACCTTCCGCCGCTGTTGCGCGAGGCGGACATTTTCGTGCAGCCGTCGATAGGCGAGGAGGCCTTCGGCATCACCGTGATCGAGGCGATGTCGAGCGGGCTCGCGGTCGTGGCCTCGCGTAACGGCGGCATGCTCGAAATCATTACCGACGGCGAGAATGGCGTGCTGGCGCCGGTTGGCGACGTCGATGCCTGGCACCGCGCCTTGACTGAATTGCTGAACGACCGTCCGCGCCTTGCGGCCATCGGCGTGCGTGCCCGGCGTCATGCCGAAATGCATTTCACCTGGGAGGCCAAGGCCATCGAAACCGAACGTCTGTTCCAGTCCCGGTCCGATTGATGGAAATCCTTTACGTTTTTCCCGAACCATTGCCGCTGCCACGCGCGCGCGGGATACAGGTGGCGCATACGGTGGCGGCGCTGGCATCGCAGGACATTCGCGTGCGCCTGGCGCATGTGCCTTCGCATGACGGAGCCGATCCGCTGGCGGGGTACGGTGTGCATGATCCAGGCGGCGTGGAGCGGGTTCCGCTGTCGCGCGGGCTGCCCGCGCCGTTTTCCTGGCTGCCGCTGCGTTCGAACCGGTTGTTCTTCCGGCGTCTGAGCGGCTGGATGGAGCAGCAAGCCGGGCGCGGACGGCGTCCGGCGTTGATCATGGCGCGGCATCTCAAGATCGCGCACGCCTTGCTCGACCGGTTCCCGGATGTTCCCTTGCTGTACGAGGCGCATGAAGTCTTCGCCGATGTCGCGCCGCCGGCCAAGCGCGCGAGCCTCGCCCGGATCGAGGAGTCCGTGTTGCGCCGCGCCAAGGCGCTGGTGGCCATCACCCGGGGCGTGGCGGCGGATCTGAAAAAACGCTATCGCCTCGACCGGGAAATTCACGTGCTTCCGGACGCGGTAGCATGGCCGGCGCGGATTCCGGAAAAACCGTGGCACGAGGCCGGCCGGCATATCGTCTATGCCGGCAGCTTCTTTCCGTGGAAGGGCGTGCAGGACCTGGTGGCGGCGGCGGAGTGGCTGCCCGGCTGCCGGATTGAACTCATCGGCGGTTCGCCGGAACGCATTCGCGAATACCGGTCGCGGGTTCCCGCGGGCGGCGCCGAGGTGATCTTCGCCGGTCATGTGACGCATCCGCAAACCTTGCAGGCGCTGGGTCGGGCGTGCATCGCGGTGCTGCCGAACCGCGCCGAGCCCAACAGCCTGTGGAGTTCGCCGCTCAAGCTGTTCGAGTACATGGCTGCGGGCTGCGCCGTGGTCACCGCCGATCTGCCCTCGGTGCGCGAGGCGCTGGCCCACGACGAGGCGATATGGGTGCCGCCGGACGATCCCCGGGCGCTCGCCGCCGGCATCCGCCAGTTGGCGGACGATCCCGGGAAGGCGCGGCAACTGGGCGCGCGTGCGCGCGAACGGGCGCGCGCGTTCACCTGGGAGGCGCGGGCCGCGCGGCTGGCCGCCATCATGCGCGCGGCGGTTTGAACGCCGGCGGTTTTAGACCCGTGCCCCGGGACAGGTTATTCTTGCGCGCATCCATGCCCGTCGAAAACGAAACATCTCCCGCGTGAAGGCCGCCATCTATGTCCCGCACGGCGCGATCCCGGACAAACGCGGCTTTGCCCCGGCCATCGTCGCCTGGAACCACGCGCGGCGCCTGAAAGCGGCAACGCCGCTTATCATTTCCGCGCGCGAGGATTACCCGGGCGTGCACGAGATCGTGGACGGCATTCCGGTTTACCGGATCGGTGAAGGCCGGCTCTACCGGCGCGTGTTTCGCAAGATGACGCGGCTCGATCCGTATCCGCTGCATCGCCGCGCCGCGAAGCTCGTGAACCGCGAATCGACTGATCTGTTTCATGCGCATCAACTCGAGTTTCCGGTCGCGGATTTTCACGCCGCGCTGGGGCGGAAAATCCCGGTGATCGTGCATGCCCACGTCACGGCCGGACGCTTCGACGAGCAGCGCGGTATCGCCGACCGCTATCTCGCGGTCTCGCGCCACGTGCGCGACCGGCTGGTCACGGAAAAAAATTTCCCCCCGGCGCGGGTCGAGGTGTTGCCGAATGGCGTCGACACGCAACTGTTTTCGCCGCCGCAGGCCGGCGAGCGCGAGAACCTGCGCCGGGCCCGGCAGGTGCCGCCGGATGCCGTGGTCGTGACCTTCGTCGGGCGCATGCAGGAAGTGAAGGGGTTTCATGTATTTTTGAAGGCGGTCGAGCGCGCGCTCCAGAATTTCAAATCGCTTTACGTCATCGCCGTGGGACCGGAACCGGAAGACAGCAAGCGCGAAACCACTTACAGTCTGCGTCGCGAAATACGCCGGAAACTCCGCGCCGGCGGCGCCTATCTGGAATACCCCGCCGTCCCGCATGCGGAGCTGGCCAGGATACTGAAAATGACGGACATCGTGCTCGTGCCTTCCCTGAGCGAACCCCAGGGCATGGTCATGCTCGAATCCATGGCCTGCGGCTGCGTGACCATCAGCTCCAACCGCGAAGGAATCAAGGAGTCGGTGGAGCACGGCAAAACCGGTTTTCTGCTCGATCATCCCGACAATCCCGATGAAGCGCTGGCGCAGCTCGAGGACGTGATCGGGCGCCTGGATTCGCTCGGAAACCTGCGACACGCGGCGCGCGAGGCGGCCGTGACCCGCTTCGACTGGAGCGCGGTGACGGCGCGGCTTGAAAAAATTTATCTCGATTTCCTCGGCGGAGCCCGCGCGACATGAAGAAACTTGCCATCCTCGGCGTGGTGCTGCTGGGCCTGCTGTTTTTCGTATTTCCCATCCCGCACACGATATCCCTGCGCGACCTGCTGTTGTTGCTGGTGCTGCTGACATTCGGTTATGTCGCCTGGAGAAACGCGCGGTGGCGCGAAAATCTGCGCGCGCTGATCGTGCCCGCGACGCTGCTGGCGCTGCTCACGGCATGGATGTACGGCGTCGCGTTTTTCGTTTCGCCCGAAACCGCCTGGTCCTTGGGTGAAATCAACAGCCAGTGGCTGCGCGGACTTTTGGCCTTGCTCGGCGGGGTGTTGATGTCTGTGTCGCTTCGATCGGATGCCGTCGCTCTTCAGAGGGGGTTGGTGGTTATTGTGATCGCGCTGGCGGTGCATGTGGCGTATGTCGATCTTGAAGCCGTTTACTTCTGGATGTCGGGCCGGGAATTCGAAAGGCTGGCCGGTCTGGCCGGCGGCCCCGATAAAAGCAACTACCTGACCAACATGTTATTTTGTTTTCTCTTCGCCGAACTGGTTTACCGGTTCGTAAATAAAAGAAGGGCGCTGCCGGTAAACAACATTGTATTGGGAAGCATGCTGGCCGTGGCGCTCGCCAGCGTATTTATCGAGCGCATGCGAAACGGCATCATCGTACTGGCATTGCTGCTGCTGGCCACCGGCCTGCTCAGTCTCTTCGCGTTACGGCCGCGCCTCCGGAAAACCGCGCTTGTCACCGCCACCGTCGCGTTGTTTCTCATCGCCATCGGCGGACTGGGCGTGGCGACCGCCATCAAGCCGATTGCCTCCAATTTCAAGGACCTGGTCGCTTCGGTTTCGATTGCCTGGGACACGGAACGGTACACGGCCTGGCGGGACGACAAGCAGGCCCCTCCTGTTCTACCGAGCGGCGAGACTATCGATACCTCTGTATATCAGCGGATTGCCTGGTTCAAACAAGGCTTGCTGATTGCCAGGGAGCATCCGCTGGGTGTCGGCTTTGGCCGTAACGCTTTCGGACACGGCCTCAAGGCCAAGTATGGTGAAGGCGGCGGGCACAGTCACAGTGGATTGCTTGATCTCGCCATTGGTACGGGTGTTCCAGGCATTATTCTCTGGCTCGGTTTTTTGGCAAGTCTGGGATATCTTGCCTGGAAGCAGTATCGCCATACCCGGAGTTTCGCGGCGCTTCTGCTGTTGCTGCTGTTGCTTGATTTCGGCGCACGCATGTTCCTGGACAGCATCATCCGCGATCACATGCTGCAACAGTTCATGTTTCTGGTGGGCCTCGCGGCGGTCATGATGGTGGCCGAGGGCCCAGAAAAAAGGAAACCGTCTGCATGAGCGAAACCGCCGCGCCGAGCATCCTCGTGATCCGCCGCGACAACATCGGCGACCTGGTGTGCACCACGCCGCTGATCCACGCGCTGCGCGAACATTTTCCGAAAGCGCGCCTGTGCGTGCTGGTCAACAGCTACAACCGCCCGGTGGTCGAAAACAATCCGGACATCGACGTCGTGTACGCCTACATGAAGGCCAAGCATCGCGAGCCGGGCCAAAGCGCGCTCGTCGTGTACTGGAAGCGCCTGCAGCTCATGCGCGAGCTGCGTCGCCAGCGGTTCGACTACGCCATCATCGCCGGGGCGCATTTTCTTCCGCGCGCGCTGCGTCTCGCGCGCGCGATCAAGCCCAGGCACATCATCGGTTTCACGGAAGCCGGCAAGCGGGGAACGCAGCATATCGACACCGGCGTGCCGTACACGCTGTCGCACCCGCTGCACGAGGCGCAGGACATCTTCCGCCTGCTGGCGCCGCTCGGCA
>Ga0155175_127_pt2 | contig 9036 bp, 6 predicted proteins | sample RifCSPhighO2_01_FD_106143 | JGI IMG/M metagenome (GOLD analysis project Ga0155175, IMG submission 106143) | Sphingopyxis sp. RIFCSPHIGHO2_01_FULL_65_24 | reverse complement strand
CTTCGCTCGACACAAACGGGAAGAGAGGGCGGTTCCGAAGACCGCCCCCATCCCCGTCCCCTACTCCACCGTCACCCCGACCACCCGCCAGGCCCCGCCCTCGCGCACCAGAGACAGCGTCTCGATCGCCCCCGCCTTGTTCGCATAATCGGTGCGGAACTTGACCATCTGATAGCCATAGGGCGGCGCGGGCACCTCCTCCTCGCTGAGCAGCACCCGCGACCGGACCGCACCGAGCGGCCCCTGCACCTGCTGCGCCACCCGGGCCCAAGTCTCGGCGGTGTTGAGCGCCTTGAACGCCTGCCCGGTCGCCTCCCAGCTGCCAATCCAGTCGCCCTTGTCGACCAGCGCGAGCCAGTCGCGCGCCGCGCCGACCACAGCGCTTTCGGCGGGGGCGGTGGACGGCGCCGCGGCGGGCGCACCGGCGGTGCCGGTCATCGACGAAATGGCGAACAGGGCAAGACCAAGCGACATGAGAAGACCTCCGATGATCCAGCCGAGCGGCCGCACCATGCGGGGCGCCTCGGCTGATGTCGCAACCTCCTCGACCCCGGCGGCGCCCGCACCCCCGAAAGCCTTGTCCCCAAGCGTTTTGGGATCTTCATGCTCGATGTCGCGCAGTTGCCGCGCCGCCTCGCGGCTGCTCGAAACCGCCATCTTGCGCCGCGCGTCGCGCAGCCGTTCGTTGATCGTGTGGACCGAAAGCCCGAGGTGGCTTGCCATCGATTTCGCGTCATAGCCGCTGACCAGCAGGCGCAGCGTCTCCTTTTCCTTTTCGGTGAGGGTCTGGATCGCTGCGGTCATCGGCTCGCCTGTTTCGCTTCCATGGGCGCGCCAATCTAGGCCCCGCCCGAATCGCGGTCACCCCCAAATAAATCGTACCCCCCGCCGCGAGCAGGCGATAAACCCGGGCCATGGCGGCCCCCTATCACCCCCCGGTCAAACGCTCGGTGACGATCGCCGGCCACCCGACCTCGATCAGCCTCGAACCCGTTTTCTGGGACGCGCTCGAAGCCGAGGCCGCACGCCACGCCCTCCCGATCAACGCCCTCGTCGCGCGCATCGACGTCGAACGGATGGAGGCCGACGATCCGCCGAACCTGACCTCTGCGATCCGGCAGTGGTTGTGGCGGGGGCAACGAACGGGAGAAAATAATCGTGATTAAGATCTCTACTGATACCGCGACAATCTGCGTTTACGACCTGACATGCCTGCGCCATCGCAAAGACGATGATGGTGACTGGTGGTCGATACCCGAAGACAGGTTCGCCGAAATGCGCGCCGGCAACGTCCTGTTTTTCGACGTCGGCGACGACGGTGGTTATGCAATAGATGTCGTTGATGAGCCAATCGAGGGGGTGCGGCGTATTTTGAAAGTTCCTTCAGGTCGCGTCTTCATCGGCCCCGGCGAAGAAACCTCTGGCGGCGGCTTCGAACCGGATGGCTCGTGGGGCGGCGATTTTATCTTACTCGACCCAGGATTTCATATTTGTACCATAGCCCGGTCGGAAGATCGCATCCTTCTCAACTTCCAACCAACCCTTTCAGGAACGAACATAGTGGAGGACTCGATCCGAATTTGATCATGGACTAGATCGCCCCCGCCACTGCTTTCCCGAACGCCGCGCCCTTGTCCTCCGCAAAATGCAGGAACAGCGACGGCTCGATCAGTTCGAGTTCCATGATGTGCAGCACCCCCGCCGCGTCGCCGACCATATCGACGCGCGCATAGACTGGCGGTGCGGGGGCCGCAGCGAGCGCCGCGGCGGCTAGCGCCTGTGCTTCGTCGTTCGCCTCCCACGCCGTCTCGCGCCCGCCGAACTGTTCCTGCACGCGAAAGTCGCCCGCCGCCGGGCGCTTGACGATCGCGTGGCTGAATTGGCCGTCGAAGAAGAAGAGCGAAAACTCGCCGTCGCTCAGTATTCCCGGCATCAACGGCTGCACCAGCCGCCTTTGCCCCAGCGCATCGGCGGGCACGCCCGCGCCGCTCGCGATCCGGTGCGTGCCGTCGGCGCCGCCCGAGATCGCCGGCTTCACCACCACCTCATCGGCACCCAGCCGCGCGCGCGCCTCCGCCAGCCCCGCGTCATCGAGCGCCGCAACCTCGACCGTCGGCACCACCGCGACGCCCTTCGCGGCGAGTTCGGAGAGATACGCCTTGTCGCTGTTCCAGCGCAGCACCGCGACCGGATTGACCACCGGCAGGCCCTCGGCCTCCAGCCGGTCGAGCAGCTTGTACCAGCCCGCCACATCGCGCTGATAGCCCCAGGCGAAGAGCGGCAGGATCAGGTCGAAGCCCGACAAATCGCCCGGATCGCCCCACACCCGCTGCTCGACCGCGAGTCCCGCGCCCGCCAGCGCCGCCGCCTTGCGCGCAAAGGCGGGCTGCCATTTCTCGTAATAATCGGGCGCCGGGACAAGGATCGCGACGCGGGGTTGGTAGGGCATCAATCTAATCCCCCAAATTCGTCATTGCGAGGAGTCCCGGACTTGATCCGAAGCGACGCGGCAATCCAGAGTAGGCGTAAACCGCCCTGGATTGCTTCGCTCCGCTCGCAATGACGAGGTGATGGGACGCGACCTTTACCGCCCCAGCAGCCCGCGCGCCTGCCCGGCGATATGCGACAGCATCGCGCCATTGGGGTTCGGGATCGTCCGCGCGCGGTCGACCGTGGCACGGAACTGCGCGACGCGCGGCGCCTGCTCGGCCAGCCAGCCGGTGACCGCGGCATCGAGATCACCCGCGGGCAGTCCCGCGAGGAAGCTCAGCCGCATCTGCTGGAAATCGCGCGCGAGGCTGTTGACCAGCAACCGCTCCCACGGATCGGCGGGGCTCATATGCGCCGCCAGCGTCTGTGCCCAGTCGAGCCCCAGCGCCTCGCCCAAATGGGTGAAGGCGTGGGTCACCGCGACCTCGTCGTCGCCGCGCCGCGCGGCGAGGTCGACGATGCCGATCGCGCCGTCGGTCTTGAACAATCGCACCACCGACGAGGCCAGCGCCTCGGGCGCCCCAGCATCGAGCAATTGCTGGCTCAGCATGTCCCACTGGCGCCGGACCGACGGGCTGAGCAGCCCGTCGACGCGCGCCATCAGGCGGTCGACCCCGGGTTCGAGCCGCGCGACCGTCGGCCCCGGCTGCGCGTTGTTCGCCGAAACGCGGAGCAGATCGGCCATTTGCGACGCCATCGCCGAGGCGGCCTGGGTGAACAGCGACAGGCGGATCGCCTCGTCGATCTTCGCGCTGTCGAGCGAAGCCCACAGGTCGTGCATGTCGAGCAGGCGCTCGACCGCGACGAAGGCGGCGGCGACATCGCCGAGCGAGCAGCCTTCCTCCTCGACCAGTTCGAACGGATGGACGACGCCCATGCGGTTGATGATGCGGTTCGCCAGCTTGGTCGCGATGATCTCGCGGCGCAGCTGGTGATCGGCGATCGCACTGGCGAAATCGCGCTGCATTTCCTCGGGGAAGGCCGCCGCCAAATCGCTGCCGAGCGCCGGATCGTCGGGCAGGTCGCTGTTCTCGATCGCGTCCTGCAGCGCCAGCTTCGACGTCGACAGCAGCACCGCGAGTTCGGGCCGCGTCAGCCCGCGCCCTTCGGCGGCGCGGCGCAGCAGCTCGTCGTTCGCCGCCAGCCCCTCGACCTTGCGGTCGAGCCGGCCCGATGCCTCGAACGTCTCCATGATCCGCACCAGCGACGGCACCGCCGCCGATCCGCCCTTTTCGGCGATCGACAGCGCCAGCGCCTGCAGGCGGTTGTCCTCAAGCACCAGAGCCGAGACATTGTCGGTCATCCGCACGAGCAGCGCGTCGCGGTCGTCCTGCGCCAGTCGGCCTTCGGCCATCTCGCGGTTCAGCGCGATCTTGATATTGACCTCGTTATCCGAGCAGTCGACGCCCGCGCTGTTGTCGATGAAGTCGGTGTTGATCCGCCCGCCCCGGCCCGAAAAGGCGATGCGCGCCGCCTGGGTGACGCCCAGATTCGCGCCCTCGCCGACCGCCTTGACGCGCAAATCCTCGCCATCGACGCGCAGCGCGTCGTTGGCGGGGTCGCCGACCTCGGCATTGTTCTGCGCCGCCGCCTTCACATAGGTGCCGATGCCGCCGAACCAGAGCAGGTCGGCCGGCGCCTTCAGGATCGCCGAGATCAAAGCGCCCGGTTCGATTTCCGACTGCGACAGACCGAGCACCGCCTGCACTTCGGGCGTGAGCGGAATGCTCTTCTGGCTGCGCGGGAAGATGCCGCCGCCCTTCGAGATCAGCTTCGCGTCATAATCGGCCCAGCTCGACCGGGGGAGCTGGAACATCCGCGCGCGTTCCTTCCAGCTCTTCGCCGGATCGGGATCGGGATCGAGGAAGATATGGCGGTGGTCGAACGCCGCGACGAGTTGGATCGCCTTCGACAGCAGCATGCCGTTGCCGAACACGTCGCCCGACATGTCGCCGCAGCCGACGACTCTGATGCTGTCGGTCTGCACGTCGACGCCCATTTCGGCGAAGTGGCGCTGGACCGAAACCCACGCGCCCTTGGCGGTGATCCCCATCGCCTTGTGGTCATAGCCCTTCGACCCGCCGCTCGCGAACGCATCGCCGAGCCAGAAGTCGCGCTCCATCGCCAGCCCGTTGGCGACGTCGGAGAAGGTCGCGGTGCCCTTGTCCGCGGCGACGACGAAATAGGGGTCCTCGCCGTCGTGGATAACGACGCCGTCCGGGTGGATCACCTTGCCCGCGACGAGGTTGTCGGTGATCGACAGCAGCGAGCGGATGAAGATGCGATAGCATTCGGTCCCCTCGGCGAACCAGGCATCGCGGTCGAGCGCCGCGTCGGGCAGCGCCTTGGGATAGAAGCCGCCCTTCGCGCCGGTCGGCACGATGACGGCGTTCTTGACACGCTGCGCTTTCATCAGCCCGAGGATTTCGGTGCGGAAGTCGTCGCGGCGATCGGACCAGCGCAGCCCGCCGCGCGCGACCGGGCCGGCGCGCAGATGGGTGCCCTCGACGCGCGGGCTATACACCCACACTTCGCGCCAGGGCAGCGGCTTGGGCAGCCCGGGGACGAGGCTCGAATCGATCTTGAACGCCAGCGCCTCGGCCGCTGCGGGCGCAAACGCGTTGGTGCGCAGCGTCGCGCCGATCACCGCATGGAACAGGCGCAGGATGCGGTCGTCGTCGATCGACTTGATCGCGGCGAAGCCGGCTTGGATTTCCTTGTCGAGATAGTCGGCGCGCGCATCGTCGCGCTTCGCCGGATCGTGGAGCGCGCAGAAGCGCTCGACCAGCGCCCCGGTCAGGTCCGGGGCGTGGCGCAGCGCCGCGACCACCGTGTCCATGCCGTAGCTCGACCCGCCCTGGCGCATGTAGCGGAACCAGGCACGCAGCCATATGATCGCCTGCGGATCGGTCTGCGTCACCAGCACCAGCTCGTTGAACGCGTCATTTTCCGCATTACCGTCCAGCACCGCCGCGATCGCCTTTTCGATCACCTCGGTATGCGCAATCAGCGCCAGCTCGTCGACCGACGCCGGGAGCTTCAGCGTGAAATCATGGATCACGACGGGGATCTCGTCGTCGCGTTCGGTGCCGGGAATGCGGCTCGCGCCCAGCGTCGTCGGAATCTCCTCGAGCACCTCGAAGCCGAAATGTTCGAGCGCCGGCACGACGTCGGACAGCGCCAGCGGACCGACCGCGCTATAGACTTTCAGCCGCAGCTTGTCGTCGCCGTCGAGGCTCTTGCGCGCCAGCCGCACGCTGCGCGGATTCTCGGCATCGAGGTCGCGCAGCCGCAGGATGTCGCGCGACGCTTCCTCGGGATCATAGAGGTTGCGGTAATTGGGCGGGAAGAGCGGCGCGAAGCGCGACGCCAGCGCCGCCGCGCGGCCGGGATCGCCGCGCTTGGCGAGCGCCGCCTCGACCTCGGGTTGCCAGCCGCGCACCATCTGTTCGAGCTGGGCGTTGAGTGCCTCGGCATCGGGCACCACCCCGCCGCTGCGCAGGTCGAGCGTGTAGCGCAGCAACGCCGCGCCGCCATCCTCGAGCACCATCGTCCAGCCGATGACGCCGGCCTTGGCCTCGCGCACCAGCAGCGATTCGACTGCCAGCCGGCGCCCGGTCGACACCTCGTCGCGCGGCAGCCAGACAAAGACGAACAGATGCCGCCCCAGCGCGCTGCGCACCATCACCAGCTTCGGCCGCGGCCGGTCGGTGATCGACATCGAGGTCAGGACCAGGTCTTCGAGCGACTGGGCGTCGAACGCGATCAGCAAATCGTGCGGCAGCGCGGTCAGCGCATGCGCCAGTGCCTTGCCGGCATGGCCGGTCGGGTCGAAACCGAATTTCGCCATCAGCGCGTCGAGCTGCGCGCGCAGCACCGGCACCTTGTCGGGCCGCGCCGACAACGCCGCGCTCGTCCACAGCCCGGCGTGGATCGACAATTTTTCGACCGTCTTGCCCTTCATCTCGGGCACGATCACCAGGTCGAGCAGCACGCGGCGGTGGACCGCCGACAGGCGGTTCGACTTGATCAGCAGCGGCGACGCGCCGCCGGCATCGAACCAGGCGAAGGCGGCTTCGAGCGCGGTCGGCGACAACAGCTGGCTGGTGCCGCTCGCGCTGACCCCCAGCGGCTGTTCGACCGCGCCGTCGCGGGTGCGCCATTCATGGCCGAGCTGGGTCATCGCCCCGCCCTCGAACCAGCGCAGCAGTTCGGCGGCCTCGCCGTCGGCGCGCATCGCGGCGTCGGCGAGCATCGCGGCGCGCATCGCCTTCCAGTCGGCGACCGCGGCGCGGACATCGGCCAGCGCGGCTTCGAGGCCGTCGAGCAGGCGGCGGCGGGCGCGGGCGTCGCCGCGCTCCAATTCCATATAGATCACCGATTCGCGGTTCGCGCAGCCCGGGGTCGCGCTATCGGCACCGGTCAGCCCGCCCTTGGCGTCGCGTGTCGCGGCGACCACCGGATGCAGGATGCGGTGGATCACCAGCCCCTGCGCGCCGACGATCTGCGACACCGAATCGACGAGGAAGGGCATGTCGTCATTGACCACCGCGAGCCGCATCCGCCGGTCGGTGCCGTCGGCGACCATCGGTTCGAGCAGCAGCGACGGGACACCCGGCGCGCGGTCGAGCGAGGCGCGCGCGGCGAATTCGCCCGCCGCCTTCAGCGCCGCGGAGTCGAGGTCGTCGCCCTCGCCGGGCAGCGCGCTGCCGTGCAGCGCGGCCTGATAGGCCTTGGCGATCTTCGCAGGAACAGGAGCGGCCGCCGCGGCCTCGTGCTCGGCTTCGGCGGTTTCGGCAATATTCTGGGGCATAGGTTACAGCATCCCGACTGAGGCGGGCCTGTGCCGGGGGGTGGCTGGCCCGTTCGCTGCGTCCCCATATGCGCCCGAGTGACGCGCGGCTCAACCCCCCGCGACGGCTCCGCGCAAATATATTTCAATTTTCGGATTGTCTGTTGCGCGGACCAAAAGATCCTCCCTGTGCCCGAAGGGCATGGGGAGGGGGACCGTTCGCGAAGCGAATGGTGGAGGGGCCAGCGACCTCGGCGTCATCGCCCCTCCGTCAGCCCTGCGGGCTGCCACCTCCCCATGCCCTTCGGACACAGGGAGGAATTGGAGTCACGGCGTGATCACCACCGCCTTGCGCGCCAGCTTCGCCAGCACCGCCTCGTCGTCGGCCGCCTTGGCGACGATCCCGATGTGCCCTCCCGGCATCGCGCGCGCGATCAGCACGACGAATTCGGCGTCGCCGGCATCATGTTCCAGGATCACCGCCGGATGCGCGCTGCGCAGCGTGTCGAGCGCGACGTCGGGCTTCGCTTCGGCAACCCCCGCCGGCTTGCGCTTTGCACGCTCGTCCCTGACCAGCCCTTTCAGCCCGCCCGGATAGTGGTCGAGATAGACCGCGAGTTCGCCCCGGCCAACGCCCTCTTCGCGGGCATGGCCCAGCACGCAGGCATATTCGGCGATGCGTGTCTTGTCGTAGGTCGCCCCGAACACCAGCTTGACCAGCGGCGTCATCGGCGCGCGATCCTGCGCCTTCAGCCCGGCATCGTCGAGCAGTTCGGCAAACTCCTGCGGCTCGGCCTCGGCGGCGAGCGCAAAATCCCACGCCTGTCCGACCGCCTGATACAGCGCGCTGCGGCTGCGGCTGTCGGCGGCGAGCGCCTTTTCGGCGGTGGCGCGCGCCAGCGCCAGCCAGTCGGCGAGCCCCGCGTCGTCATCCAGTGCATCCGCGACCACGGCAGGCTCCTCGACCGCCGGCAACGGCAGCGCCGCCTCGGCCTCGCGGAGCGCGCCGAATCCCGGCGCGGGCTCATCGTCGATATGTTCGCTGTCGGGGCCGTCGGCCCACACCGGCACCGGGGCGGTCAGCGGCGGCGCGCTGCGCAGCGCCTGTTCGACCGACAGCTGCAATTCCTCTTCCTGGTCGGCGGGGGCCGCCTCTTTCCAGTTGATCACGCCCATGATGAAATCGATCGTGTCGTCGTCGGACGAAAAGGGCAGCAAGATGCCGCGGTACATGATCGTCGTGCCGCGATCGTTGACGAATTCGGCCTCGAAGCCGATCGGCGCGCGGTTGGCGATGATCTGCAGATAATGGTCGGTCAGCCGCGACAGCAAAGAGCGGCCGGGGACCTCCTTGATATATTGCACATCCTCGTCGATCTGCGACTCGGCGCGCAGCTTGTCGCCAAGGAACGACAGCCCCGGATTGTCGACCCCGGCGGTAAAATCGAGCAGCACCGCATAGGGACCGAAATCGTCGATATTGTCGAGATCGAGGTCCTCGACCGACGGATAAGCGCGGTCGGCGAGCAGCGACGCCCAATAATTATAGGCGCGCACCTGCATCCGCCGTTCGTCGACCCCGACGGAGGGTGGCGAATCGATCGCCCCGTCATCCTGGCCGTGGCTGCCCGAAAGCAGTCCGCGCATGCTGTCCATCATTCATCCCCACTGCCAAATATAGGTAAAGGTGATGCACCAGGACTGGTAAAGGCGGCGTAAACGATGGTCGGGGCGGACGGATCGCGGCCCCTTCG
>Ga0155175_126_pt5 | contig 9050 bp, 10 predicted proteins | sample RifCSPhighO2_01_FD_106143 | JGI IMG/M metagenome (GOLD analysis project Ga0155175, IMG submission 106143) | Sphingopyxis sp. RIFCSPHIGHO2_01_FULL_65_24 | reverse complement strand
CTGAAGGGTGCCGAGGCTCCTCCCGGCAACGCCGGCGCCGCCGGTCGGGCGGCCGCCGCGCCCGCCCGAAGGAGGCTTTCGTGTCTGACCGGTGGCGATGTCATTCTGCATGGCCTCGACGTCGGCGATCGTCAGCTTTCGCACGAGGCGTTTGCCCATCAGCGGGATGATGTGCGTCCGGATGCGGCTCTCGTCCATGTTGAGCGAGGTGTTCTTGATCGGGCGGTTCTTCCGTCCAAGAATGCGGCCGGCCCGCGCTTCGACGAGATACCATTCGCACATCTCGGCGACATTAAGATCTTTCCGGACCCGGCGTGACTCCTCTGCGGGATCTTCGCCAGAGGCGACCTTGCCCAACTGAATCTTCGCCAGCTCGCGGGCTTGTTCAACCGTCATGACGCCGAAGCGCCCGATCTTCACTCGCCGAACCCGGCCTTCCTCATTCATATACTGGATGACGAAGGTTTTCGTCCCGGTTGCGCCGACACGGACACCGAAACCCTTGATCTCGGTATCCCAAAGAAATGCCTGGCCTGTCGCTGGTGCAGCCAGCGCATCGACCGTCCGCTTATTGAGCTTTGCAAGCGCCACAAGTTCCTCCATCATATTACGCGAGGGTGGCAGATTCGAAAAGTAATAAGGACGTAATAGAAATTCACCGCTTCGCAGGGTAGGTCGAGGATAGAATATCGCAGGTTGAAGTCAACAAAAGCTTGCTTTTTAGTGCCTTGGCGTAGAAAAAGAAGTTCTGGCGTAGTTGTCGTAATTTCTTGCCAAGGTTGGGGTCGAGGGTTCGAATCCCTTCGCCCGCTCCAGTCTTTCCCGCGGCTTGCGCCGCGGGCCGTCATCGGGCTTCGGTGACCCTCACCGACTGGCTTACCAGCTCGATCTCGCGATATGCGGTCAGAAAAGCGATGTCCGCCGCGTCGCGGCCGACACAGATTCGGGCCATCGCATCGCCGCGCGCCATGCCGGTGGCATCGACCGGGTACCAGTCACCCGCGAGATAGACTTCGGCGACGGCGTGGAAATCCTGCGGCTCAACGCCCAGCGCATAGGCGCTCGCCATGCGCGCGGGAATATGCGCGGCGCGGGCAAGCGCGATCATCACATGGGCATAGTCACGGCAGACCCCGCGCCGTTCGACGAAGCTGTCGAGCGCGCCGGTTTCGGATGTGCTTGTCCCCGCGACATAGGTGAAGCGGCTTTCGATCCAATCGCGCATCCGCGCAATCTTCGCCCCGCCTTCCAGTTCGCCGAAGCGCCGCTCGACGAAGGCGTGAAACTTGTTCGAGGGGCAATAGCGCGATTCGTTGAGATAGGGGACCGCCCCGGCCGGCAAGCGGTGCAGTGGGACCGCGGCGAGGAGGGCGAGATCAGGGGCGGGACGGTCGATCGCGACCCGCGCGCGATAGTCGACACGCAATTGTCCGTGCTCGCGCAGCCAGATCGGCTCGCAAATGCCATTCGGCGTCGGCACGCGCGCCAGATGGTCGGGGTTGCCGAGGTCGAGCGATGCGTCGAGTACGCGCTGGCCATGGCCGTCGGCAGCCTCGATCTGCAACATCAGGTCGACCGGTTCGGGCAGCCGGTAATTTAGGGAAGCGGAAATTTCGAGTTTCATCTATCGCCAACGCATGGGGGAGAGATCGGTGCCGCTAGGCGCAGTCGCACCAAAGGGCAAGCCGCGCTGCCCCCGCCGCCAACCATAGGATCCTTTGTGACCGCTTCGCGTACCATTCCCTTCATCGTCGCCACCATCTTCATCGACGCGATCGGTTTCGGCATCATCATGCCGGTGTTGCCGCAACTGGTGATGGAGATCGGCAGGGTCGACCTTGCCAGCGCGATGGGAATCGCAACGGCGATCGGACTGGTGATGGCGGTCGCGACCTTCCTCGCCTCCCCCGTCCTCGGCAACCTGTCGGATCACTTTGGGCGGCGGCGCGTGCTGCTGCTGTCGCTGGCCGGCCTCGCCGCCGACTATATGCTGCTGACCATCGTCCATACGCTCCCCTGGCTGTTCGTCGCCCGCGCCCTGTCGGGCATTTTCGGAGGCAGCGTTGCCGCTGCGCAAGCGGCGATTGCCGATGTCACCCAACCCGAAAACCGCGCGCGAAACTTCGGCTTCGTCGGCGCGGCCTTTGGCGTCGGCTTCGTGGTCGGGCCGGTCATCGGGGGGTTTCTGGGCGAAGTCGGACCGCGCGCGCCCTTTGTCGCCGCCGCGCTGCTCGCGGCGGCGAACATGCTCTATGGCGTCTTCATCTTCCCCGAAACGCTGCCGGCCGAGCGCCGACGTAGCTTCGACTGGCGCCGCGCCAATCCGTTCGGCGCGTGGAAGACGATGCGCGGGCTGCCGGGGATGAGCGGCATCGCGACGGTGCTGACCCTGTGGCAGATTTCCAGCCTCGTCTATCCGATGACGTGGAGCTTCTATTGCATCGCGCAGCTCGGCTGGTCGCCGAAGATGATCGGCGCGAGCCTCGCCGCGGTCGGGGTCGCCATCGCGCTCGGCCAGACCTTCGTGGTCGGCCCCACCGTCCGCCGCTTCGGGGAACGCGACGCGGCGACGATCGGCATCCTCGTCGCGGTGACCGTCTATATCGGCTATGCCTTTGTCGACACGACATGGGGGGCGTTTCTGCTCATCGTGCCGATCATGTTCCAGGCGCCGGTGCAGCCTTCACTCAACGCGCTGATGTCGCGGCGCGCGAGCGCCGCGATGCAGGGCGAGGTCCAGGGGATTTCGGCGATGGCGATGGGGCTGGGCCAGATCGTCGCGCCGACGCTGCTGATCGGGACCATGGCCTGGTTCACCGGCGACAAGGCGCCCTTGCATTTTCCCGGCGCGGCCTTCCTCGTCGCGACATTGTTCGGGCTGCTCGCGGTGCTGATGTTGCGCCGCCTGCCGCGCGTCACACGGACGAGCGACGAGGCGGCGCCCGATCAGATGCCGCCGTCGGTCACCGCATAGCCCGCAGCCTCGAGCCCCGCCGTCACCGCAGCGACGCACGCCGCGACCGCCTCGGCCGAGGTCGAGCGAACAACGAAATTGGCGCCGACTTTGCCGTCGCGAAAAAAAGGGTAGCTGCCGATCGCGACGCCCGCATGGTCCTTTTCACCCTGGCGCAGCAGGTCGGCGACCTCGCTTTCGGGCGCCCATGACCCGATCGTATGCGCGACGAGCGGCGCCCCGCCTTCGAGTTCGCCGGTCAAAGCGTCGAGCATCCCAGCCGTGATATGCGGCACCCCCGCCATCACGAACAGATTGCCGATGCGAATGCCCGGCGCGCCCGACATGCGGTTCGGGATCAGCTCGGCGCCGTCGGGGGTGCGCGCCATGCGCAGCCGCGCCTCGGTCAGTTCGCCGCCGCGCGCGGTATAATAACGTTCGAGGATCGCGCGCGCATCGGGATGGACGATAATCCCGACGCCGAGCGCCTTGGCGACCGCGTCGACGGTGATGTCGTCGTGGGTCGGGCCGATGCCGCCGGTGGTGAAGACGTAGTCGTAGCGCGCGCGGATCGCGTTCAGCGCCTCGACGATCTCCTCCTCGACATCGGGGACGATGCGCACTTCGCGCAGGCGAATCCCCTGCACGTCGAGCCAGGTCGCGATCTGCGCGACATTCTTATCCTGCGTGCGGCCCGAGAGGATTTCGTCGCCGATCACCAGTACGGCGGCTGTCCAGATGCGTTCGTCGCTCATCGCTTTGCCTTAGCCCGCTGGCATGACAAAACAAGTCCGGTGGCGCAGCAACAATGTTCCTGTTATGTTCTATCCCGACGCGCCAAACCAAGGGAGATGCACGATGGCCGATGAGCTGATTTTCTATACCAACCCGATGTCGCGCGGGCAGATCGTCCGCTGGATGCTCGAAGAAGTCGGCGCGCCCTATGAGACCCATATCCTCGGTTATGGCACGTCGATGAAGGACGAGGCCTATCTGGCGATCAACCCGATGGGCAAGGTTCCGGCGATCGTCCACGACAGCAAGGTCGTTACCGAATGCGCCGCGATCTGCGCCTATCTGGCCGACGCCTTTCCGGACGCCGGTCTCGCGCCCGCCGCCGATGCCCGCGCCGATTATTATCGCTGGATGTTCTTTGCCGCCGGGCCCGTCGAGCAGGCGATCACCGCGAAGCATTTCGGGATCGAACCCGACGCCGATCAGCAGCGCTCGGCGGGCTTCGGGACGCTCGGCCACGCACTCGACGCGCTCGAAAGCGCGGTCGCGGGCAAGGCCTATGTCGCGGGGGACCGCTTCACCGCCGCCGATGTCTATGTCGGCAGCCAGATCGACTGGGGGCTGCAGTTCGGCACCATCGCGAGCCGCCCGGCGTTCGAAGCCTATGCCGCCGGCCTGCGCGAGCGCGACGGGTATAAGCGCGCCAAGGCGATCGACAATGGCCTGATCGCCGAGATGCAGGCGGCGATCAGGCCTAGGGCAGCGCCCTGATCAGCTCGACCGCCAGCGGGGCGAGGCGGCGCATCTGCGGGTCTTTCGATTCGGAAGCGCTGACATGGATGGCCGAAGCGAAGGCGGTGCTGTTGTGTACTGCCGCAAGGCCCGCGTCGCCGGCATAGGCGTCCCTCCAGCGCGCGCCGGTGTCGGGGTGGAGCGACCGGAACCACGCCGCCCATGCGGCATCGTCGATGTCGGGGCGCCGCGCGAGATAGAGGATCGGGGCGGCGAGACGTCCCGGTTCGCCATGGACATAATAGGGCGATGCGGCGGGCGCGACCTGTGCCGCGATCGCTGCGAGCAGCCGGTCGGCATCGGGGCGCGACAGGCGCGGGTTGAGCGCCAGCTGAAGCATCAGGTCGGCGCCGTGCGCGACGCCGTGGCGCCAGCCCTCGCCCGCCGTGAAGCCGCGATAGTCGGTGACGCCGCGCAGATAGGTGGTGCCCGCCTCCGTGAGCGCGTGGAGTTCGGCGTCTGTCAGAAAAGACTCGATCCGGTCGGCGCGGGCGACTTCCGCCAGCACCAGGGCCGCGAAGGGGCGGCGGAAGCCTGACGCGTCGTCGGGTCCGGCCATCATCGCCTGCAGGCGCGCATTGGCGTGGCGCATCAGCGGCGGCTCGACCTGTTTGCCGCGCAATCCTTCGGACCAGAGGGTGAAGGCAAAGCCGTCACGCACCGCCGGGTCAGGATCGCCAAGGCAGGCAAGCAGCGCGTCGATCGTCGCCGCATCGGCCTTTGGGAAATAGTGGGCGGCATAGACCTTGAGATCGCTGTCCGCCGGGCGTCGGATGACGCACTTGTCCGTTTCACTTGCGGTCGCCGGCGTCGCTGCCGCCATCGTGGTCAAGCCGATGACGGCCCATATCGCCTTCATTCCGCCCGCTCCTCCCCAAATGAAAGAGCCCGGCGAATCGCTCCGCCGGGCTCCTTGCATCAGTTGTTCATCCGTCCGCTCAGTCGCGGCTGCCCAGCAGGTTGAGCAGGAAGGTGAACATGTTGACGAAGTCGAGATAGAGGTTCAGCGCCCCCATGATCACGGTCTTGCCCATCATGTCCGTCCCGCGGACGTAGAAATACATGCTCTTGATCTTCTGCGTGTCATAGGCGGTGAGGCCCGCGAACACGAGCACGCCCACCACGCTGATCGCCAGCATCAGCGCGGGCGACTGGAAGATGAAGGCGTTGAGCAGCATGGCAACGATGATGCCGATGACGCCCATGACCAGGAAGGTGCCGAAACCCGACAAATCCTTCTTGGTGGTATAGCCATAGAGGCTGAGACCCGCGAAGGCGGCGGCCGTCGCGAAGAAAGTCTGGGCGATCGAACCCATGCCGAAGCGGATGAAGATCGTCGACATCGACAGACCCATCACCACGGCAAAGGCCCAGAAAAGGCCTTGCATCGCGGCGGTCGACAGCTTGTTGATGCCGAAGCTCAGCACCAGCACGAACGCCAGCGGCGCCAGCGCGACGACGAACCACAGCGGGCTCGTCACCATCGAAGCGGTAAAACCCGACTGGAAGGCGAGCAGCGCGACGATGCCGGTGAGCAGCACGCCCGACGCCATATAGTTGTAAACCGACAGCATGTACGACCGCAGGCCGGCATCGACGGCCTGGTCCGTTGCACTTGCTGCGGCGCCAAAACCGGACGCCGCCATATTGGGGTCGTTCCAATTAGCCATTGTTTTCACTCCATCATTGGCCAGCCCATACCGGCCATAGCCGCAATATCGTTATTTTTTCCCGCGCTTTCAAGCGAAACCGGACAAGAGGCTTTCCGCGTGCCACCGCAAGCGCTTATGCTGGGTCCGCCATGTCGACCCACCGCCTGTTCGTCGCGCTGCGCCCGCCGCACGCCGTCCGCACCGCGCTGATCGCTGCGATGCACGGCATTTCGGGCGCACGCTGGCAGGACGACGACCAGCTGCACCTGACTTTGCGCTTCATCGGCGAAGTCGATCATCACCGCGCCGAAGATATCGCCGCCGCACTCGGTGCGCTGCACGCCCCCGCCATCCTGGCCCGGATCGCGGGGGTCGATTTGTTCGAGCATCACGGACGCCCGCACATGATCTGGGCCGGGGTCGAACCGCATGCGCCGATCGCGGCACTGCACCGCAAGGTCGACCAGCTGCTCGCGCGCGTCGGCGTCGCGCCCGAGACACGCGCCTTCGTACCGCATATCACGCTCGCGCGGCTCAATCGCGGTTCGGGGCCGGTAGCCCCCTTCCTCGCGCTGCACAGCGATCTCGCGAGCGAGACTTTCGCTTTCGATCATGTCACCTTGTACGAAAGCGAGATGGGGCATGGCGGATCGCGCTATCACCCCGTCGCGCGCTATCCGCTCGATCCAGTGGCATCGACGACCAGTGCCGCCGCGACCGCGCTGACATCGTCCCAGGTTTCGGCAAAGCCGTCGTCCGCGCCATAATAGGGATCGGTGACGCTGTCGCCGGCGCGGCCCCGCACCAGGTCGAGCATCAGCATCAGCCGCGCGGTCGCATCGGCGGGCGCGAGGGCGCGGGCGTCGCGCAGGTTTTCGGCATCAGCGGCGAGGATCAGGTCGAAGCGGGTGAAGTCGCCGGGCGCGAGCTGGCGGGCGCGCAGATCCGAGATGTCGACGCCGCGGCGCCGCGCTTCGGCCAAGGCGCGCGGGTCGGGCGGGCGCCCGACATGCCAGTCGCCGGTGCCCGCCGAATCGAGCGTCGCGGCGATGCCCGCATCGGCGAAGGCGGCGCGCGCCGCACCCTCGGCGAGAGGCGAGCGGCAAATGTTGCCGAGGCAGAGGAAGAGGATCGCGGGGGCCGTAACTTCTCGATCATCGCGCATATCGCCGATCCTTCCTGTAAAGTTGAACCGACTTTCAACTTGCGCCGTCGTTCGGCTCTGCTAGCCATGGGCCATAACAGATAATGGGTCAGGGAGAGGGTTGCCAGATGGCCGAGAACGACACGACCGGCGCGCCGGTTCCCGCCGAGCCGCGCGCCACCGGCTATAGCTGGTATGTGCTGGCGGTGCTGGTCGTCGTCTATATCCTGAACTTCATCGACCGGCAGATCCTGAGCATCCTCGCGGTCGACGTCAAGGCCGACCTGGGCCTCGACGATGGCGACCTCGGCTTCCTCGGCGGCGCCGCCTTCGCGGTCTTTTACGCGCTGTTCGGCATCCCGCTCGGCCGGCTCGCCGACAATTGGAGCCGCGTGAAATTGCTGTCGATCGGCCTGACCCTGTGGTCGGCGATGACCGCGCTGTCGGGCTTCGCCTACAACAAGTTGACGCTGACGCTCGCCCGCATGGGCGTCGGCATCGGCGAGGCGACCGCCAGCCCCACCGCTTATTCGCTGATCTCAGACTATTTCCCGAAGCGGCAGAAGGCCACCGCGCTCGCGATCTATTCGTCGGGGCTGTACATCGGCGGCGGCGTGTCGCTGTTCATCGGCGCGCTGATCGTCGAGACATGGGGCCGGGCCTATCCCGCGGGCGGCCCGCTGGGGCTGGTCGGCTGGCAGGCGGCGTTCCTCGCGGTCGGCATCCCCGGCCTGATCGTCGCGCTGTGGGTCGCGACGCTTCGCGAGCCGGTGCGCGGCGCGATGGACGGGGTGGCGAGCCCGAGTTCGCCCAGCCCTTTCCGCGAGTTCGGCAAGGATTTGTCGATGATCGTTCCGCCGCTGACGCTGTGGGGGGCGTGGAAGCGCGGCCCGGCGGCGCTGGCGATCAACATCGGGGTCGCGATCGCCGTGTCGGCCTTTGCCTGGTGGATGATCGAACTCACGGCGAACGAAGCGCAATGGATGGCGGTCGCGCTCGGCTATTATGCCGTTTTTTCGTGGGCCAGCACGCTGCGCGCGCACGATCCCGCGACCTTCCGCCTGATCTGGGGGACGCCCGCCTTCATCTGCACCACGCTCGGCTATGGCCTCGTCAGTCTCGCCGCCTATGCGCTCGCCTTCTGGTCGGCGCCCTATGCCGAGACGGTGCTGGGTATTCCCAAGAAGGAACTGGCGTTCTGGCTGGGCGCGAACGGGGCGATCAGCGGTTTCGTCGGGGTGATCATCGGCGGACGAATCGCCGACTATCTGCGCGCGCGCAACCCCGCGGGCCGCATCGTGATGATCATGTTCGGCGTCGTCGCGCCGGTCGTCCCGATCTGGATCGGCTATACGACCCCCGATCCGACGCTGTTCTATGTGATGAATTTCCTCGCCGGGGCGTTCGGCGCGACCGCGCTCGGCGCGGCGGCGGCAACGACCCAGGACCTGGTGTTGCCGCGGATGCGCGGCACAGCGACCGCCGCCTTCTTCCTCGGCACGACGCTGGTCGGCCTGTCGTTCGGCCCGTATATGGTCGGGCAGATTTCGGTCATCGCCGGCGACCTGCGCATGGGCATATTGTCGCTGATCGCCGTCGCGCCGATCGCACTCGGGCTGTTGATCTATGCTTATCGCGCGGTGCCGCGGGCCGAGGCGACGATCGCCGAGCGCGCGCAGGTTTAAAATCGCCCGACGGGGCCCGTTTTGAGATGTGAGAAGCGGACATAACACTCCCCCCTGTCGCGAAGCGATGGGGAGGTGGCAGCGGCAAA
>Ga0155175_133_pt4 | contig 9598 bp, 12 predicted proteins | sample RifCSPhighO2_01_FD_106143 | JGI IMG/M metagenome (GOLD analysis project Ga0155175, IMG submission 106143) | Sphingopyxis sp. RIFCSPHIGHO2_01_FULL_65_24 | reverse complement strand
CCGGTCGGCGACCTCCGCCGATGCCGCGGCTTCAGCCGATCGCGGCGGCGATGACAGTCCGAACTGGACGACGCAAAAGGGCAAGGGCGGCTGGTCTTCGACCTCTTCGGCGGCTTCGGCGCCGGGGGGCGAGGTCAGGCTCGGCCGCGCCGAGGATTCGCATTTCTACGCCGATGCCAATATCGGCGGCACCAATATCCGCATGATGGTCGACAGCGGCGCGTCGGTCGTCGCGCTCACGCGCCGCGATGCCGAAGCGATCGGGATCAACGTCGACGACCTGCCGATCGCGGGGACGGCGCACACCGCCGGCGGCGAGGTGCCGATGCGCCGCCTGATCCTCGACAGCGTCGATGTCGACGGCGTCGAGGTGCGCCGCGTCGAGGCGGCGGTGATTGACGCTGACATGGGCATCTCGCTGCTCGGCCAAAGCTATTTGTCGAAGCTCGACGCGGTCAATGTCGAAGGCGACACGATGACCCTGCGCTGATCGGGCGCCGGTTGATTCCTTCGCGTGCAGTGACTAAAGGGCAGCGCGAGGCCACGTCCTCGACCGCCAATGGCGGGCACAGTCCGGGACGGCCCGGCAGTTCCTTTGGGAGACTGTCATGGCCTGGATTTACCTCATCATCGCTGGCGCGCTCGAAATCGTCTGGGCGTTTTCGATGAAGCAGTCGGCGGGCTTTACGAAGCTCGTCCCGTCGATCGTCACGATCGTGACGATGATCGCGAGCTTCGCGCTGCTTTCGCTGTCGATGAAATCGCTTCCGCTTGGCACCGCCTATACGATCTGGACCGGCATCGGCGCGGTCGGGGCCTTTGCGGTCGGCATACTCGTCCTCGGCGAGCAGGCGAGTGCGATGCGCATGGTCGCCGCGGTGCTGATCGTCAGCGGCCTTGTGCTGATGAAGATTTCGTCGCCGGCCTGATGGGGTGCTCGCCGGGCGCGACCCCGGCCCCGTCGAGCGAGGCCACGTCCTCCGCTGCCTTCCGCAGTGTCAGGTCCGGGACGGCCCGGCGCGAACATGCAGGAACATCATGCCCTCACGTCCCGCCGCTGGCGCGCCGCTTTCGGTCGGCCTCGATCTGGCCGAATATCTGCCCATCCTGATCTTTCTGGGTGTGGCGCTCACCCTCTCGCTGCTCTTCGTCTTCCTGCCGATGGCGGTGTCGCGCCTGACCGGGACGCATGAGCCCGATGCCGGGAAGCTCAGCGAATATGAGTGCGGTTTTCCGGCGTTCGAGTCGCCTCGGAAACCGTTCGACGTGCGCTTCTATCTCGTCGCCATCCTCTTCATCATTTTCGATCTGGAAGCGGCCTTTCTGTGGCCGTGGGCGGCCGTCGTGCTCGATCTCGGCTGGGAGGCGTGGATCGCGATGATGGTCTTCCTGTCGATCCTGACGATCGGCTTCGTCTATGAATGGAAAAAGGGCGCGCTCGACTGGGACTGAGGGCCGCGGACTTGCCAAATCGGCGCACTTTGCCCACATCGCACAGCATGAACGCTCCCAATCCGCCGCTGCGCGCCGCCATCGTCCCCGTCACCGCCTTTCAGCAGAATTGCACCCTGCTGTGGTGTACCGAGACCAACAAGGGCGCCTTTGTCGATCCCGGCGGCGATCTCGACAAGTTGCGCGAGGCGGTGCGCCAGACCGGGGTCGAGGTCGAGAAGATCCTCGTCACCCACGGCCATATGGACCATTGCGGGCAGGCGGGCGTGCTGGCGAAAGAACTCGGCGTGCCGATCGAGGGGCCGCATGAGGACGACCGTTTCTGGATCGAGGGACTCGCCACCGCCGGCGAGCGTTTCGGTATGGAGGGCGAAGTGTTCGAACCCGACCGCTGGCTGGTCGATGGCGACACCGTTAGCGTCGGCAATCTGACGATCGACGTCATCCATTGCCCGGGGCACACGCCCGGGCATGTCGTGTTTTACCACGGCCCCTCGAAGCTCGCGATCGTCGGCGACGTGTTGTTCCAGGGTTCGATCGGTCGCACCGATTTCCCGCGCGGCAATCACCAGCAGCTGCTCGATTCGATCACACAGAAACTGTGGCCGCTCGGCGGCGACACGACCTTCCTGCCCGGGCACGGCGCGCACAGCAGTTTCGCCGCCGAGCGGCGGACGAATCCCTATGTCAGCGACATGGCGATGGGCACCGCCTGACCGCTCCCGCCCGCGGGCGGGAGGGCAGGGGTCATTCCGCCGGTACGGTGGTCGTGTCGCCCAGCACCACCGCCTTGGTTTCGACCGGAGTCGCATAGACGGTGAAGACGGCGAAACCCGCGAGCCCGACCTGGGTCAGCATCGTGATGATCGTGCCCGCCATGCGGCCCCACATCATGCCGTCCATGCCGATCGCGTGCAGGATGCGCCCGATCAGATAGAGCGAGCCGACGGCCCACAGCCAGGTCGAGGGGCCGGTGGCCAACTCGATCAGCGCGAGCAGGACCAGCACGAAGGCGGTGTTTTCGACAAAATTGCTGTGCGCGCGCATCCGACGGATGACGCGTTCGTTGCCGCCGTCACCGATCGACACCTTTTCCTGCCCGCGCACGCGCCCGACGCGCATCATGAGCCAGATATTAAGAATCGCCGCCCCCGCGGCGATCGTCAGGCTGATCGGCAAGATTATCATATCGCTTCCCCCTATATCGTTGGCCGGGTGCTTGCCCGGCGGTGCGCGAGATGTGGCATTCCCGCCGCCTTGGGGCAAGCGCCGTCGACGTGGGCGCTCGGGGCTTGCCTTTGCGGGCAAAAACGCTATAGCCCCGCCCGATCCGGCACCCGACACCTTCTGGCGTTGAGGCACCCTTCGGCGGAAGATTTTCTTGTCATTTCAGGCAGGATAGCGCTTCGGCACGGCGGGCGGGCCAGTCATTCCCGGCGACGGGGGCGACAAATCCGGGTACGCCGATTCGTATAAACGTTTAAATATGCAGGATATATCATGGCCGTTCCCAAGCGAAAAACCTCGCCCTCGAAGCGCGGTATGCGTCGCAGCCACGACAGCCTGAAGGTCGAAGCCTATCAGGAATGCCCGAATTGCGGTGAGCTCAAGCGCCCGCACAACCTCTGCAATGCCTGTGGCCATTATAATGGCCGCGAAGTGGTGTCGGTCGGCGCCTAAGCATTAGCCGGAGAGCGCTATCATGGGTCTGACACCGCGAATCGCGATCGATGCGATGGGCGGTGACGTCGGCGTGCGCGTCATGTGCGCCGGCGCCGCGATGGCGCGCCACCAGCACGACGGCCTGCGCTTCCTGCTCGTCGGCGACGAGGTGCGGATCAAGGCCGCGCTCGACAATCACCCGAACCTGCGCGCGGCGTCGGATATCATCCACACCGATGGCGTGGTGTCGGGCGAGGACAAGCCGAGCCAGGCGCTGCGCAAGGCCAAGACGACCTCGATGGGGTTGGCGATCGACGCGGTGAAACGCGGCGATGCCGGCGGCGCGCTGTCGGCGGGCAATACCGGCGCGCTGATGGCGATGGCGAAGCTCGCGCTTCGCACGATGCCCGGGATCGACCGGCCGGCGCTCGCGGCGCTGTTGCCGACGCTGGGCGCCAATGACGTCGTCATGCTCGACCTCGGCGCCAACACCGAATGCGACGCCACCAACCTCACCCAGTTCGCGGTGATGGGGGCGGCCTATGCGCGTACCGCGATGGGGCTCGAACGCCCGCGCGTCGCGTTGCTCAACATCGGCACCGAGGAACTCAAGGGCACCGACCAGATTCGCGACGCGGCGGCGCTGCTGCGCGCGGCGAAGGGGCTGCCGATGGAGTTCGTCGGTTTCATCGAAGGCGACAAATTGTCGCGCGGCGACGTCGATGTCATCGTTCATGACGGTTTTTCGGGCAATATCGCGCTCAAGACGATCGAGGGGACGGCGCGTTTCGTCACCGACCTGTTGCGCCGCGCCTTCACCTCGTCGACGCGCTCGAAGATCGGTTTTCTGATCTCGCGCCCGGCGACCGAATTGCTCAAGCATCATCTCGACCCGAACAACCATAATGGCGCCGTGTTCCTCGGCCTCAACGGCGTCGTGCTCAAGAGCCACGGCAGCGCCGATGCCAAGGGCGTCGCCAACGCCGTGCATCTGTGCGCCGAACTCGTCGAAAAGGACATTACGCGTCAGGTGACCGAAGATCTCGCCAATTTCAGCGGCCGCTCGCCGGCATGACTCTTCGCGCGATTCTGGCCGGGACCGGCTCGGCGCTGCCGCGCACCCGCGTATCGAACGCCGAACTGGCGGAGCGGGTCGATACCAGCGATGAATGGATCGTCGAGCGCACCGGCATCCGCTTTCGTCATATTGCCGAACCCGACGAGACGACCGCGACGCTGGGGGCGCTGGCGGCGCAGGAAGCGTTGAAGGCCGCCGGCCTCGAGCCCGCCGACATCGGCCTGATCATCGTCGCGACCGCGACCCCCGACAACACCTTTCCGGCCAGCGCGACCAAGGTCCAGGCGATCCTCGGTGCGCCCGACTGCATTGCCTTCGACGTCGCGGCGGTCTGTTCGGGCTTCCTTTATGCCGTGTCGGTCGCCGACTCGATGCTGCGCACCGGCGCCGCCAAGCATGCGCTGGTGATCGGCAGCGAAACCTTCAGCCGTATCCTCGACTGGGAAGATCGCACCACCTGCGTCCTCTTCGGCGACGGGGCGGGCGCGGTAGTGCTGTCGGCGAAGGATGTCGACGACGACCGCGGCATCCTCGCGACGCGGCTCCATGCCGAGGGCAAATATTGCGACATGCTCTATGTCGATGGCGGCCCCTCGACCACCGGCACCGTCGGCCATGTGCGTATGCAGGGCCGCGAAGTGTTCCGCCACGCGGTGACCAACCTCGCGTCGGTGCTCGGCGAAGTGATGGCCGATGTCGGCCTGTCGGCGGACCAGATCGACTGGGTCGTGCCACACCAGGCGAACAAGCGGATCATCGACGCCACCGCCAAAAAGCTGGGCCTGCCGCCCGAACGCGTCGTCCTGACCGTCGACCAGCACGCCAATACATCGGCGGCGTCGGTGCCGCTGGCGCTCGACCTCGCGGTCCGCGACGGACGCATCAAGCGCGGCGATCTGGTGGTGCTCGAGGCGATGGGCGGCGGCTTTACCTGGGGCGCCGCGGTCCTGCGCGTCTGATCCTGCGTCCGACGCATTAACTTCTCGCTCCATCCGTTTCAGTTTGGCGGATTAATTCGCTTTTGTTACATAGGCGTCCGGGACTCGTGACGGTGGGGGACCGGCGGGACCCGTTTAGGCATTGCTTCGTCACGGGAGGGACAATCATGGCGGCAGGGACTCTTACTCGCGCAGACATTGCGGCACGGATCAATCATCTGGTCGGACTGTCGCGCAATGAGGCGGCGACGATCGTCGAATCGATCCTCGACCACATGTCCGACGCGCTGGCCGAGGGCCAGAATGTGAAGATTTCGGGCTTCGGCACCTTCGTCCTGCGCGACAAGGCGCAGCGCATCGGCCGCAATCCCAAGACCGGCGTCGAAGTGCCGATTCTCCCGCGCCGGGTCATGACCTTTCGCGCCAGCCAGTCGATGCGTGGCCGCGTCGCGGGCGGGTAATCATGGCGCAGGATGACGGCAAGGCCGCCGGCGCCATGCTCGCGATCGGCGAGCTGGCGGAGCGGATCGGCGTGCCCACGCATGTGCTGCGTTATTGGGAAACGCGTTTCCCCGAATTGAGGCCGCTGCAGCGTTCGGGCCGCCGCCGATATTACCGCGCCGAGGATGTCGCGCTCGCGGGCAAGATCCACGATTTGCTGCATGTGAAGGGCTATACGGTCGAAGGCGCGCGCAAGGCGTTGTCGGACAGCGGCGACGTCGCACCTGCCAAGCCATCGCCGACGCCCGCCGCGGCCGGGAAGGCCGGCGTTCCGGTGGCCGACCTGATCGCGCTGCGCCAGCGGTTGGCGACCGCGATCGGGGTCTTGATCTAATCGATTGCCGGACCCAGCGTGGGGTCGAGGTCGCGCGGGCGGATGAACTGGACGAAGCGCGCCTGACTGACGTCGAGGTCGCGCCAGTCGGCGATATCGATTTCCAGCCGCGCCATCGCCGAGGTCGGCAATTTCTCTTCGACCTTGGCGCGAAGTTCATCGTCGGCGCTTTCGGGCACCAGTTCGAGGATCAGATCTTCCAGCCCCGGATTATGCCCCGCGATCAGCAGATGTTCGGCATCGCGGCCGGTATCGCGGATCACGTCGATCAAGGTCGCCGCCGAGGCGAGATAGATGCGGCGGTCCCAATGCGGCTCGATCGCGTCAAGGCCCGCGGCGGGCTGGAACAGGTCGAGCGTTTCGGTGACCCGCACGGCGGGCGAGGCGATGATGCGGTCGATCGGCAGGCTCTGGCGCTTCAGCCACTGGCCGATCAGTTCGGCGCCGCGCCGGCCGCGGGCGTTGATCGGTCGATCGAAATCGCGCTCGACCTGTACGTCCCAACCCGATTTGGCATGGCGCAGGATCGTCAACGTCTTCAAAATTTCTCCCCGCGCGCCCCGCGCTTCTTCCCCGTGTTCGCTGGCCTTGTGCCGCAATCTTATGACGGTGAAAAGGCGGGATATGCGCTTTTTCTGCGCTCGACATTCGCCGCCGCGACATGGTTGACCGCTTCGTCGAGCGGTAGGCGGCGGATCGGGGTGCCCGGCGGGAAGGCCGAAAGCAGGCGCGAGGGGAAGCTGGGCGACAGCATGACGAACTGGCCGAAATCGTCGCTGCGGCGGATCAGCCGCCCGAACGCCTGCGCGATGCGGCCGCGGATCACCATGTCGTCGTAACGCGCGCCGCCCTGCGCGGCGCGGCGTGCCGCGTGCAATATCGTCGGGCGCGGCCAGGGCACCCCCTCCATCACCACCAGCCGCAGCGAATCGCCGGGCACGTCGACGCCATCCCTCAAGGCGTCGGTGCCGAGCAGCGACGCATGCGGGTCGGCGCGGAAGATATCGACGAGCGTACCGGTGTCGAGCGGATCGACATGCTGCGCGTAGAGCGGCAGCCCCGCTCGCGCGAGCCGGTCGGCGATGCGCGCATGGACGATGCGCAGCCGCCTTATTGCGCTGAACAGCCCAAGCGCGCCGCCGCCCGATGCCTCGATCAACCGGCTGTACGCGCCGGCGAGCGCGGGCAGGTCGCCGCGCGCGATGTCGGTGACGATCAGCACCTCCGACTGGCGCGCATAATCGAACGGGCTCGGCACCGCGAAATGCTGCACCCCGCCGTCCATGTGCCGCGCGCCGGTGCGGATGTCGGCGTCGTGCCAGTCGTTCGCGCCGCGCAGCGTCGCCGAAGTGACGAGGACGCCCTGCGCGGGGCGATAGACGATGTCGGCGATCGGCTTGGCGGGGTCGAGCCAGTGACGATGCAAACCGGCATCGACCTCGCGTCCGTCGATGCGGTTCACCGCGAGCCAGTCGACGAAATCGGGATCGGCGGGACCGCCGACGCGCCCGAGCAAGGACAGCCAGGCCCCCAGCGTATCGATCCGGTTGCCGAGGCTGTGCCGCGCGCCATCGACGCGCGCGCGCGCCTCGGGGTCGAGCCAGTGACGATGCAAACCGGCATCGACCTCGCGTCCGTCGATGCGGTTCACCGCGAGCCAGTCGACGAAATCGGGATCGGCGGGACCGCCGACGCGCCCGAGCAAGGACAGCCAGGCCCCCAGCGTATCGATCCGGTTGCCGAGGCTGTGCCGCGCGCCATCGACGCGCGCGCGCGCCTGGCCGTCGAGCCAGTCGGGCGGATCGTCGACCAGCGCGTCGAGCCTTTTGCCGAGCGCCATTAGCGGGCGAAGCAAGGCCTCGATCGCGTCGCCCGCGCTCGCGGCGGCGGCGACCAGTTCGGCGTCGGGGTCGGCGAGTTCGGTTTCGAGGCCGTAGCCGCTGTCGCCCTTGGCATCGACGCCGCGCGCATAGACCTGCCCGCGCACCGCCGCGAGCAGCCGCTCTATCGCGCCCCATGGGGCATTTTCGGCGAGCCGTGCGAGCCAGCCGTCGCCGGGCAATTCGCCCGCGGCGTGGATCGCCGCCTGGATCGCCTTGTCGCCCGCCTCGTCATAGCTCGCGACATCGGCGAGCCGCGCCGCCAGCCCGCGCCGCCGCCCGCGCGATTTGCCTTCGGGACCGAGGATCCAGCGGCGGATCTCGATCGCTTCCTGCCCGGTCAGCGCGGCGGCGAACATGCTGTCGGCGGCGTCCCACAGATGATGGCCCTCGTCGAAGATCAGCCGTGTCGCGGGCGCCCCGCCGTCACGCGGCCGCGCCGCCTGCACCATCGTCAGCGCATGGTTGGCGATGATGATGTCGGCCTGGCCCGCTGCGCGCGCCGAGCGTTCGATGAAGCATTTGCGGAAATGCGGGCAGCCCGCATAGATGCATTCGCCGCGCCGGTCGGTCAGCGCCGTGGTGCCGTTGCGGCGGAACAGCGCGGGCAGCCAGCCGGGCAGGTCGCCGCCGACCATGTCGCCGTCGCGGCTGTACGCCGCCCAGCGCGCGACGAGCTGCGCAAGAATCGCGGCCCGGCCCGAAAAGCCGCCTTGCAACGCATCCTCGAGGTTGAGCAGGCAGAGGTAATTTTCGCGACCCTTGCGCACCACAACCTTTTCGCGGTGGGTCGCGGGGTCGGGGTAGAGCCGCTCGGTCTCGCGCGCCAGCTGGCGTTGCAGCGCCTTGGTGAAGGTCGAGATGCACACCGCACCCGCCGACTGGTCGATCCATTGTTTCGCGGGCGCGAGATAGCCCAAAGTCTTGCCGATCCCGGTCCCCGCCTCGGCGACGAGCATCTGCGGCGCATCCTTGCGTTCGCGCGGGGCGAAAATGCTCGCGACGGAGCGGGCATAGTCCTGCTGGCCGGTGCGGCGTTCGGCGCCGTCGCCGGTCAGCCGGTCGAGCCGCGCGGTCACGTCGTCGGCGTTGATCGTCACCTGCCGCGGTTGCCCGCGCGGCGGCTGTTCCTCCCATTCGGGCAGCCGCGCGAACAGCCAGCGTTCGTCGCGTTCGGGCGCCGCCTGGCGCTGGATCAACGACGCCCAGGGCCAGCGCTGGCGCGCCAGCGCCTGCAGCCCGTGCCAGGCGCCTTCGCGCTCGGGCCAGTCGGGGTCGTCGAGGCTCGCGAGCATCGCGGCGGCGGCGTGCGGCAGAAAAGCCGCGACATCGGCCTCGACCTTGGGCGCGTCGAGGTCCAGCGCAGCGGCGATCCCCGCAGGCGTCGGCACCGCGAAGCGCGCCGGATAAAGGAAAGCGAAGAGTTCGAGCAGGTCGAGCCCCGATAGGTCGGGATAGCCGAGCCGGTCGCCGGTCAGCGGCGCGCCGAGCAGGATATGCGGCGTGCCTGCAACCGCCGCGATCGCCTCGCCCCGATCGACGCGGCGCGCATGGCCTTGCGCATCGGCCAGCCAGATGCCGACATGGCTCGCATGAATCGCGGGCAGGGGAAGGGGAGCGGTCATCGCCCCAAGCTAAGGACAAAAGAGGAACGCGGCAAGGCGCGGTGGTGGTGATTTTGGGGTGGGGAGGGAAGGTCTCATAATTGTCATCCCCGCGAAAGCGGGGACCCAGTAGCAACGCCGGCTCGCTG
>Ga0155175_108_pt7 | contig 10091 bp, 8 predicted proteins | sample RifCSPhighO2_01_FD_106143 | JGI IMG/M metagenome (GOLD analysis project Ga0155175, IMG submission 106143) | Sphingopyxis sp. RIFCSPHIGHO2_01_FULL_65_24 | reverse complement strand
GAGGGGAGAAGAAAGATCGGCGCTCACACCAATTCCCCCAGCTTTTCCAACGCCAGGTCCTGCAACCGCGCCGCATCCTCGGCGCCATCGAACACGCCGGCAACGAACGCCTGCAGCATCAGCTTCTTCGCCTCGCCCGGCGGCAGCCCGCGCGATTGCAGATAATAAAGCGCCATCGCATCGAGTTCGCCGATCGCACAGCCATGCGCACACTTCACGTCGTCGGCGAAGATTTCCAGTTCGGGCTTGGCATTGGCGGTCGCGCTGCGATTGAGCAGCATCGCCTTCACATCCTGCGCGCTGTCGGTCTGCTGCGCATCGCGCGCGACCGCGACCTTGCCGAGATAGGTGCCGGTCGCGGTACCGCCGAGCACCGACCGCACAACCTGCCGCGACGTCGCGCCGGGTTCGGCATGGGTCACGGTGGTGACGATCTCCAGATTCTGCTCCCCGCCGCCGATCTGCGCCGCGCCGAGGTGGAAGTCGGCGCCTTCGTGCAGCGTCACCGCGAGTTCGATGCGCCCATAAGCGCCGCCGATATTGAGGACATGCAAGCTCGCAGTCGCGCCCTTGCCGATGCTCATTTCGATCTGATGGATCGCGCCTGCATCCTGCACGATCGCGCGCTTGAAGTCGCCGTCAGCAGGCACGACGATGCTCTCGGGCGCGGGCAGCGGCCACGCCGCGGTGACCGCGTCGATGTCGCTATAGCGCCACGCTTCGTCACGCCGCGAGGGAAGGGCGCTCACGGTCAAGCCGCGATCTCCGCATAACCATGCGCCTCAAGCTCGCGCGCCAGCTCGGGTCCGCCCGACTTCACGATCCGTCCTGCTGCCAGCACATGCACGAAATCGGGCTGCACATAGTCGAGCAGGCGCTGGTAATGGGTGATCAGCAGCACCGCCTTGTCGGGTCGCCGCATGATGCTGTTGATCCCGTCGCCGACGATGCGCAGCGCGTCGATGTCGAGGCCCGAGTCCGTCTCGTCGAGGATCGCGAGCTTCGGGTCGAGGATGCCCATCTGCACCATCTCGTTGCGCTTCTTCTCGCCGCCGGAAAAGCCAACGTTCACGGGGCGCTTGAGCATGTCCATGTCCATCTTGAGCAGCCCCGCCTTCTCGCGCGCCAGCTTCAGGAAGTCGCCGCCCGACAGCGGTTCCTCGCCGCGCGCCTTGCGCTGGGCGTTGAGGCTTTCGCGCAGGAACTGGACGTTCGACACGCCGGGAATCTCGACCGGATATTGGAAGCCGAGGAACAGCCCAGCCGCGGCGCGTTCGTGCGGATCGAGGGCGAGCAGGTCGAGCGTCTCGGTGGTTCCCGTTCCCCGGCGAAAGCCGGGGCCCAGTTCTGCGCCATCGTCCGGACCCCGGCCTTCGCCGGGGAACATGACATCGGGCGTGAAGCTCACCGACCCCTCGGTGACCTCATAGCCGGGCCGCCCGCCGAGAACGTAGGACAGCGTCGACTTGCCCGCGCCATTGGGGCCCATGATCGCATGGATTTCGCCCGCATTGATGGCGAGCGACAGGCCCTTCAGGATCAGCTTGTCAGCAACAGTTGCGTGGAGGTTTTCAATTTTGAGCATTATTTCCTCGGGCATCCGCACGATGCAGCTTTGAGATATTTTCCATCAATTGATTTCGAATGGAGAGGTCAAATTCGCTTTCAGCCAGCTTAATTGTGTCATCTTCATTCAGGCTGTTCGTCTGGATATAACTTTTAACTTTTGGGTCTTTTTTGGCTTCCGAAAAAAATGCCTCAAACGCCCGGTCGCGACCGGCGGCGCACGCTTTGAGGGCATTCTCAATCGCGTTTTCTGCGGCCGGCCTGTCCACGATCTTGCTTGACGCATAGGCCGCGTCGATTTTGTTCGCCGCGCATGTGTAGTAAAACCCAAGGTTTACATTGTTCTGAGTCCCTTCGCTGCAGGCGGAAACCGACATGACTAGAAGCAGAAGCACGCTTGGATTGTTGATCACCCCACGCTCCCCTCAAGGCTGATCCCCAGCAGCTTCTGCGCCTCGACCGCAAATTCCATCGGCAGCTGCTGCAACACTTCCTTGGCAAAGCCGTTGACGATCAGCGCCACCGCCTCTTCCTGTCCCAGCCCGCGCTGCATCGCGTAGAACAGCTGGTCGTCGCTGATCTTGCTCGTCGTCGCTTCATGCTCGACGGTCGCCGTGGGATTGCGGACCTCGATATACGGCACGGTGTGCGCGCCGCTGAGCGAGCCCAGAAGCAGACTGTCGCACTGGGTGAAATTGCGCACGCCCTCGGCGTTCGGTGCCACCCGCACGATGCCGCGATAGGTGTTGTTCGACTTGCCCGCGCTGATCCCCTTGCTGACGATGGTCGAGCGCGTGCGCTTGCCATTGTGGATCATCTTGGTGCCGGTGTCGGCCTGCTGGTAATTGTTGGTGACCGCGACCGAATAGAATTCGCCGACGCTGTCGTCGCCGTTGAGCACGCAGCTCGGATATTTCCAGGTGATCGCAGAGCCGGTTTCGACCTGCGTCCACGACACCTTGCTGCGCTTGCCCTGGCACAGCGCGCGCTTGGTCACGAAATTATAGATGCCGCCTAGCCCCTCGGCATTGCCGGGATACCAGTTCTGCACCGTCGAATATTTGATCTCGGCATCGTCGAGCGTCACCAGTTCGACCACCGCGGCGTGCAGCTGATTCTCGTCGCGCATCGGCGCGGTGCAGCCTTCGAGGTAGGAGACGTAGGCGCCCTTGTCGGCAATGATCAACGTCCGCTCGAACTGCCCCGTATTCTCGGCATTGATGCGGAAATAGGTCGAAAGCTCCATCGGGCAGCGCACGCCCTCGGGGACGTAAACGAACGTCCCGTCCGAAAAGACCGCGCAATTGAGCGTCGCGAAATAATTGTCGTGCATCGGCACGACCTTGCCGAGCCACTTTTTCACCAGCTCGGGATATTCGCGGATCGCCTCCGAAATCGACAGGAAGATCACCCCCGCGCGCTTCAATTCCTCGCGGAAGGTCGTCGCGACGCTGACGCTGTCGAACACCGCGTCGACCGCGACCTTGCGCGCGCCCTCGACGCCAGCGAGCACCTTCTGCTCCTCGATCGGGATGCCGAGCTTTTTATAGACCTCGAGAATTTCGGGATCGACCTCGTCGAGGCTGCCGAGCTTCGGCTTCGCCTTCGGCGCCGCGTAATAATAGGCGTCCTGATAATCGATCGGCGGCACGTTGAGCTTCGCCCAGTCGGGCGTCTCCATCGTCAACCAGTGGCGGAACGCCTTCAATCGCCAGTCGAGCATCCATTCGGGCTCGTTCTTCTTCGCCGAAATGAAGCGGACCGTATCCTCGGTCAGCCCCTTGGGCGCGAAGTCGGTCTCGATCGTCGAGGACCAGCCATGCTCATAATCGGCGACCTTCGCCGCGGCATCGTGCGCGGCCTGGTCTTTCACGGGGAGTTCGGTGTTGTCGGTCATGCTTCTATCCTCCCCTCCCGCTTGCGGGAGGGGCTGGGGGAGGGGGTGTTGGTGAAGGCGGTGTCCGAGACAGGCCCTCCCCAAACCCCTCCCGCGTGCGGGAGGGGCTTACTGAGGCTCGCCAGACTAATCTCCGCCAGCGCCCCGCGCACCGCACCGTTTACCACGCCCCAGTGCGGCTGCACCTTGCAGCTACCCTCGAGCGAGCAATCGTGGCGCCCTTCGGCAACGCAGGCGGTCAACGCGATCGGCCCTTCGACCGCTTCGATGATATCGGCGACGCTGATCGCCGCCGCGGGCCGTGCCAGCCTTACCCCGCCGCCGCTGCCGCGCGAAGCAACCAGCAGCCCGGCGCGCGCGAGGCCGCTCACCAGCTTCTGCGCGGTCGGTCCCGGAATCCCCGTCTGCTCGGCCAGCATCCCGGCGTGAATCGGTACCGACCCGCACTGGCGGGCGGCGGCGCTCATCAGCACCACGGCATAATCGGCAAGGTTGGACAGGCGCATTGCGACGGTGCGGACTCTCTATCGCGCGCAAATTGCGAACGATTCTTAACTGGATCAAATTACTCCACTTATATAGGCGAGGCTTTGGCGGCGCGCAAGCAAGGCGGTTTTTCCGGCGCCCAAGAAAAAAAGGCACCCATCCGGCCGGAGCCGAATGAGTGCCAAGATGAAGGTCTCGTTCCTCTGAAAGAGGCGAGCTCTTCTGGGTCGCAAGCCCCGAATATGGGGCGCCGCCGATTCGCGATTGTACGGAAACGCCAAAACGACAGGGCGCGGGATTTTTGGTGGTTAATCCGGGATTTGGCGAGTCCTGCAGCTGTGTCGTCATTGCGAGGAGCCGGAGGCGACGCGGCAATCTCCAGCCCTCGACCTTGTGCAAGGACGAGGGCTGGAGATTGCTTCGCTACGCTCGCAATGACGGTGAGTGTCAGGTATCCGAAACCATCGGGCTGACCTTGCCCGCCATTTGCTTGCGGCCCTTCGCCGTCGCCTCGGTATAGGGCGAGGGTTTGGAGAGCTGACCGGGGGTCGCGCCGGCGAAGCGCTTGATCTCGCGGATCAGGTGCGACTGATCGTAAAAGGCGTCACCCAGCGCGGCATCGTCGAGCTTTTCGCCGCGCGCCAACGCCGATGCCGCACGCACCGCGCGATATTTGCGCGCCAGCATCCGCGGCGACAGGCCGTAATAATGCTTGGTCATCCGTTCGACCGAGCGGATCGACATGCCCGTGGCTTCCACCAGTTCGGGCACCTGCGGCGATGGCGACGCGGTCAGCCATTCGTCGACGGTGCGCGTGAACCATACCGGCGCCGCCTCGCTCTTCTTCAGGATTTCGCGGACAAAATTATTGCCGATCACCAGCCGTTCGGCGGTGTCGGCGGCGTTGCCGATCGCATCGACCACCTCCTCGATCCAGTCGCCGAACAGGTCGGCGGCGTCGATCGCGCGGTCGGTCAGCTTGTCGGCGTGCGCCCCCATCAGCGTCGCCCAGCCGGCGGGCATCAGTCCGAATCCGTACATGCGCAGCGGTCCGGGGGCGAGCGCCTGCACGCTGCCGCTGGTCGGGCCGATGATCGTCGCGCGCCCGGCCGGAAAGCGATAGCCGTCGGGAAAGATATATTCGCCCTTGGGCACGTCCATGATGCGGAATTGCGGACGGTCGGCGCGCTCGCTTTCGTCGAACAAGGGTAAATCGACGCGGACAAAATAAAAGCTCGACACCATTTCCGCCAGATCGGGATCGGGCGGGAAATATTGCAGTTCGAACGGCGTTTCGCCGCCCGCGCCTGTGGGCGTGGATGAAGCTTCCGTCATGACGAGACCCGACCCCCGGCGGCTGCATCGCCGCCTGTTTAACTAGGTCAAGTCATTTGCCTTTCGGCGCGCTGCGTCAAGCCCGCAAATCGCCAGCATTAACTCTTTTGGGTCGCGATCCACGCATCGACGCGGCGTTCGAGCACATCGAGCGGCACCGGACCCGATTCGAGGACGACGTCGTGGAAGGTGCGGAAATCGAACTTGTCGCCGAGCGCCGCCTGCGCACGGCCGCGCAGCTCCATGATCTTGAGCTTGCCAATGAGGTAGGCGGTCGCCTGTCCCGGATAGACGACATAGCGCTCGATCGCCTTTTCGATATCGCCCTGCGGGTTGGGGGTGTTGTCCTTCAGATACTGGATCGCCTGTTCGCGGCTCCAGCGCTTGTCGTGGATGCCGGTGTCGACGACGAGCCGCGTCGCGCGCCACAGCTCCATGCCGAGCCGCCCGAAATCGGCATAGGGATCGGTGTAGAAACCCATGTCCTTGGCCAGTTCCTCCGAATAAAGGCCCCAGCCCTCGGTATAGGCGGTGAAACCGCCGAAGCGGCGGAACGGCGGCAGGCCGGTGAGTTCGGTCTGCACCGCGCGCTGCAGATGATGCCCCGGCACACCCTCATGATAGGCGAGCGCCTCGAGTTCGGTCTTGGGCATGTCGCGCAGGTCGTAGAGGTTCACATAATAGATGCCCGGTCGCGACCCGTCGGGGGCGGGCGAGGAATAGAATGCCTTGCCCGCCGACTTCTCGCGGAACGCCTCGACCGCCTTCACCTGCAGCGCCGATTTGGGCAGCGTGTTGAAGAAGGCGGGCAACCGTGCCTCCATCGCCTTCACATGCGCGGCGACATCGGCCAGATAGGCCTCGCGCGTCGTGTGATAATATTGCGGGCTGGTGCGCAAATGGTCGAAAAACTGGTTCAGCGTGCCCTTGAACCCGACCTGGACCATGATCTTCTTCATCTCGCCATGGATGCGCGCGACTTCGGACAGGCCGAGATCGTGGATCTGCGCGGCGGTCATGTCGGTCGTCGTATAATTGGCGAGCAAAGCCTCATAATAGGCCTGGCCCCCCGGCATCCGCCACACGCCGTCCTGTGTCGGCGCCGACGCCTGCTGGCGCGCCATCTCGGCCGAGAGGCGCGTATAGGCCGGGCCGGCACTTTCCGCCCAAGCGGCCTTGGCGGCGGCGACCAGCCGTGTCTTTTCGGCGGCATCGATGTCCAGCTTGTTTACCTTGGCGGTAATGTCCTCGATCACCGCATTGTCGGGCTTGGTCAGGTTGGCGATGTCCGAAATGACATAGGGATAGACCCATTTCGGCGGCGCAAAGCCGTTCGCGGCGCGCTCCGCCGACTGCGCCGACAGCGCGTCAAGGATCGGTCCCATGCCGCGAATGCGGCTGATATAGGCCTCGGCCTCGGCGATATTGGCAACGCGGTGAATGTTGATCAGGAACGCCGGCATCTGGCTCTGCGCGCCGTTCATCTGGTCGAAGATATAGCCATGGTCGCGGAACGGGAACAGGCGTTCGGCGCGCGCCGCCTGCGCGTTGAACAGTTCGAACGACAGCGCCTCGTCGGCCGACAGAGCCTTGGGATCGAAGCTGCCGCGCATCGCCTCGGCGGTCGCGGTCTGCAGCTTGAAGCGCGCGACCGCGGCCTCGTCCGACACATCGTCCCACGCGCCATAATCGCCGTCGCGCACCCCGCGCCGCGCCTTGGTTTCGGGGGACAAGGACAGCTGCGCCGCGTCATATTTGTCGAAGAATTCGGCCAGGTTGGCGCCCGCCGGCGCGATATCGGCGGGCGCGGCCACCGTCGCGGGCGCTTGCTCGGCAACCGTCGGCGCGCAGCCCACGAGAGCGATCGCGAACAGCGAGGTGGACAGGCAGGCAAGTATACGGGGGTGCGACACGATTTTCTCCGGCTTTTCGTTGGACTTTGCTGGTCGGACAGGGGCTTGCCATAGGGGCCGGTGCGGCGCAATGGCGGGTCATGTCGCTCTTCGCCTCGCTCACCGATGCCGCCTATGCGCTCGTCCGCCCGATCGTCCATGCGACCGACGGCGAGGCCGCGCACAACCTGACCCTCGCCGCGCTCGAACCGCTGCCACGCGCGCGCAGCGCGCTGACCAGCCCGATCCTGCGGGTCGAGGTCGCAGGGCTGACATTCCCGAACCCGGTCGGTCTCGCCCCCGGCTTCGACAAAGATGCCCGCGCCGCTGCGGTGATGCCGCGCTTCGGGTTCGGTTTTGTCGAGGTCGGCACGCTGACCCCTCTGCCGCAGGAGGGTAATCCGCGTCCGCGCCTGTTCCGGCTGGTCGAGGACGGCGCCGTGATCAACCGCATGGGCTTCAACAACGGCGGGCAGGCCGCGGCGGCGACGCGCATCGAAAAGCTGCGGGCCTGCGGTATCGCGGTGCCGCTCGGCATCAACATCGGCGCGAACAAGGACAGCGCCGATCGCATCGCCGACTATGCCAAGGGCACCGCCGCGATGGCGCCGCTCGCCGATTATCTGACCGTCAATATCAGTTCGCCCAACACCCCGGGCCTCCGTGCGCTGCAGGACAAGGGCGCGCTCGAAGCGCTGCTCGACGCGGTCAAGGCCGCGCAGCCCACGGGCGCTGCGAAACCCGTTTTCCTCAAGGTCGCGCCCGACCTTGAACCCGCCGACATCGACGATCTGGTAACCGTCGCGCTCGACAAGGGGCTGGCGGCGCTGATCGTGTCGAACACCACCATCGCGCGGCCGGCGCTTGCGTCGCGCCATGCACGCGAGGCAGGCGGGCTGTCGGGTGCGCCACTCCACGACCTCGCGCTCCAGCGGCTCAAGGATTTTCGTACCGCGAGCGGCGGCGCGATCCCCCTGATCGGCGTCGGTGGCATCGCCACGGCCGAACAGGCCTGGGCGCGCATCCGCGCCGGCGCGAGTTTGGTGCAAATCTATTCGGCGATGGTCTTCGCCGGCCCCGGCCTCGCGGCGCGGATCGCGCGCGGACTCGAGGATCTGGCGGTGCGCGACGGCTTCACCCGCGTCGCCGACGCGGTCGGGGTGGGCGACTGAGCAAGTGGATGGGGAAGGGGCCGGCAACGCCGGCGTCATAACCCCTCGGCATTGCTTCGCGACGAGGAGGAATAGGGATGGGGTTGCGCCATCCTTCCCCCCGCGCCAATGTCCCGCGCATGAACAAGAGACTCTTCGCCGCCTTCGCCCTTTTCCTGACAACGCTTCCCTCGCTCGCCGCGGCGCAGGGCGTGACCTCGTCCGCCGATGCGCGCGCGACCGAGGCCGGACGCCAGATATTGCACGACGGCGGCTCGGCCGCCGATGCGGCGATGGCGATGATGCTGGTGCTCACCCTCGTCGAGCCGCAGTCGAGCGGCGTCGGCGGCGGCGGCTTCCTCGTCTATCATGACGCGAAGAGCGACCAGATCGGTACGATCAACGGCCGCGAAATGGCGCCCGCCTCGGCCAAGCCCGACCGCTTCATGGGGCCCGACGGCAAGTCGCGCGGTTATGGCGACGTCATCCCCGGCGGGCTTTCGGTCGGCGTCCCGGGCAATGTCCGCCTGATGGAGCTGACCCACAAGAAATGGGGCAAGCTCGAATGGAAGGCGCTGTTCCAGCCGGCGATCAAGCTCGCCGACGAAGGCTTTCAGGTCACCCCCGCGCTCTATGGCTGGCTCGACCGCTTCCAGGATACCTGGAAGGATTTCCCGGCGGCGCGTGCGCTCTATTATGTCGACGGCAAGCCCGCGCCGGTCGGCACGGTGATCAGGAATCCCGCTTATGCCAAGCTGCTGCGCGAGATCGCGGCGAAAGGCCCCGACGCTTTCTACACCGGCCCCAATGCCAAGGCGATCAGCGACGCGGTGGCAAAATCGACCCGCAACCCCGCGTTGCTCACCGCCAAGGACCTCGCGGCCTACAAGGCGCAGGACAAGCCCGCCGTCTGCACCACCTACCGCGTCTACAAAGTGTGCGGCATGGGGCCGCCCTCGTCGGGTGCGACCACCGTCTTCGGTATCCTCGGCATGATTGAGGGCTGGGACATGAAGACGATGGGCAAGGACAATCCGATGAGCTGGCACCTGCTGTCGGAAGCGATGCAGCTCGCTTATGCCGATCGCGAGACATATCTCGGCGACGGTGATTTCATCGACGTTCCCGTCGCCGGCCTGCTCGACAAGGCCTATTTGTCGCAGCGTCGTCAGTTGATCTCGCCCTATGGCCGTGCCGCTTCCTATCCCGCCGGCAACCCGCCGGGCGCGCAGCCGCGCACCCCGTCAGGTCCCGTTCCCGAACAGGGCACGACGCATTTCGTCGCGGTCGACAAGGACGGCAATGTCGCATCGATGACCTCGACGATCGAGAGCATCTTTGGCAGCAACCTCAACGCCAACGGCTTTTTCCTCAACAACGAGCTCACCGATTTCGACCTCAATCCGGTGCGCGGCGACGTGCCCGCGGCGAACCGCGTGCAGGCCGGCAAGCGCCCGTTGTCGTCGATGTCGCCAACGATCGTCTATGGCCCCGACGGCAAGGTCGTGCTCGCGGTCGGCTCGGCGGGCGGCAAGCGGATCATCATGCACGTCACCAAGACTTTGATCGGTGTGCTCGACTGGGGGCTGAGCGCCGAGGATGCGATCGCGCTGCCCAACCTGTTCTTCGGCCAGCAAGGCGTGCTGATCGAAAATGACGCGGCGGGCAAGGCGATCGCCGGCAAGATGGCGCCCTTCGGTTATCCCATCACCCCCACCGACCTCGGATCGAAACTCAACGCCGCGCAGCGCGTTGGCGAAATAT
>Ga0155175_108_pt4 | contig 10713 bp, 13 predicted proteins | sample RifCSPhighO2_01_FD_106143 | JGI IMG/M metagenome (GOLD analysis project Ga0155175, IMG submission 106143) | Sphingopyxis sp. RIFCSPHIGHO2_01_FULL_65_24 | reverse complement strand
ACTTCGCTCGACACGAACGGGATTTGAGGGCGGCTTGCACCCTCAAAGCAATATTAGCTGTAAGCCGCCCGCAGCGCCGCGAGCGATGCGTCATGGGTCAGGTCGAGCTGGAGCGGGGTGACCGCGATATAGCCGTCGTCGATCGCTTCCAGATCGCTGTCGTGGCCAAGGCTGTGCTCGATACCGTGCAGCCCGAACCAGTAATAGCGATAGCCGCGCGGGTCGGTGCCCTCGACGATCGAGCCGCGACCATAGTCGTGGAAGCCCTGGCGTGTGACGCGGATGCCCTTGACCGCGTCGGCGGACAGGGCGGGGAAGTTGATGTTGATCATCGTGCGCGGCGCCATGTCCATCGCCAGCAGCGGGCGCAGCACCTTGGCGCCCCAGGCTTCGGCGGCGCCGAAGGGGACGGTGTCGCCCATGCCTTCTTTGGCATAAACCTGGCTGAGCGCGATCGAGCGGATGCCCGCGAGCGCGCCTTCGATCGCCGCCGAAACGGTGCCCGAATAGGTGACGTCGTCGCCGAGATTGGCGCCGCGGTTGACCCCCGAGAGGATGAGGTCGGGCTTTTCGGGCATCAGCTTGCCGATCGCCATCATCACCGAATCGGTCGGGGTGCCGGTGCACGACCAGCGGCGTTCGGCGTGCTGGCGGACACGCACCGGGCGCGAGAGGGTCAGCGAATGGCCGGCGCCCGATTGTTCCTCGGCGGGGGCGCAGACCCAGATATCGTCGCTGAGCTGGCGGGCGATCGCTTCGAGAACCGCGAAACCGGGGGCGTGATAGCCGTCGTCGTTGGTGAGGAGGATGCGCATTTTTTCTTTCCGTCTGCGCCACCCGGGACTTGATCCGGGATCCCGCTGGTCGACGTCGCGGAGCGGGACCCCGGATCAAGCCCGGGGTGACGTGGTCTTAGCTTGCCGGTTCCAGCTTCGTGATCCCGCCCATGTAGGGAAGCAGCGCCTCCGGTATTGTGACACTGCCGTCGGCCTGCTGGTAATTTTCGAGGATCGCCACCAGCGTGCGGCCGACCGCTAGGCCCGAGCCGTTGAGCGTGTGGACAAACTCATTGCCCTTCGCGCCCTCGCGGCGGAAGCGGGTGTTCATGCGCCGGGCCTGGAAATCGCCGCAGTTCGAACAACTCGAAATCTCGCGATAGGCGTCCTGGCCCGGCAGCCAGACCTCCAGGTCATAGGTCTTGCGCGCGGCGAAGCCCATGTCGCCGGCGCAAAGCAGCATCTTGCGATAGGGCAGGCCGAGTCCTTCGAGGATCAGTTCGGCGGCGCGGGTCTTGCGTTCGAGTTCGGCGTCGCTGTCCTCGGGGCGGACGATCGAGACCAGCTCGACCTTCCAGAACTGGTGCTGGCGGATATAGCCGCGCGTGTCGCGGCCCGCCGAGCCGGCTTCGGAGCGGAAGCAGGGGGTCAGCGCGGTCATGCGGATCGGGAGCTGCTCTTCGGGCAGAATCTCTTCGCGCACCGCGTTGGTCAGGCTCATTTCCGACGTCGAGATCAGCCAGCGGCCGTCGGTGGTCTGAAACAGATCCTCGCGGAATTTGGGAAGCTGGGTCGTGCCGAACGCCGCCTCGTCGCGGACCATCAGCGGGGTCGCGCATTCGGTGTAACCCTGCTCGATCGTCTGGCGGTCGATCATATATTGGCCAAGCGCGCGTTCGAGGCGGGCCATCTGGCCGCGCAGGAAGGCAAAGCGGGCGCCCGACATCTTCGCCGCGGTTTCGAAGTCGAGTCCGAGCGCGGGGGCGAAATCGGCGTGTTCCTGCGGCGCGAAGTCGAAGCTGCGCGGGGTGCCCCAGCGCGAGATTTCGACATTGCCGTCCTCGTCCTCGCCCTCGGGCACGTCGGCGGCGGGCAGGTTGGGCAGCGCGGCGAGCTTGTCGTGCAGCGCGGCGAGTTGCTCGCGCTCGGCGGTTTCCTGCGCCGGGAGCGCGGTCTTGAGGTCCGCGACCTCGGCCTTCAGCGCCTCGGCTCCGTCCTTGTCGCCCTGCGCCATCGCCTGGCCGATCAGCTTCGACGCTTCGTTGCGCCGTGCGAGCGCGCCTTGCATGTCGGTCTGCAGCGCGCGCAGCGATGCGTCCATCGCCAGGATTTCGGCGGACAGGGGTTCGAGACCACGGCGCGCGAGGCCGGCGTCGAACGCTTGCGGGTTATCCCGGATCAGGCGGATATCGTGCATGGCCGCGCTATGACGGCGCGGCGCTAGTGGTGCAAGTCCGGTTTAGCGGCCGATCAGCGCCGCAAGCTGGCCGATCGCGGTGCCCCAGCCCTCCTGAAAGCCCATCTCGTCATGCTTGGCGCTGTCCTCGGGGGTCTTGTGGAGGACGCGCGCCGCGTAGAGCGTGCCGCCGTCCTGCGCCTCGAAGGTCAGGATCGCGGTGATCGCGAGCCAGGGTTCGGTGGGTTGCCAGCCTTCGGTGAGGACGGTGGTGAAGACGAGCCTTCTCTCGGGTACCGCCTCGAGGAAGCAGCCGTCGACGTGCGGCTGAAACGCGCCGTCACCCTCGCGCATCCGGGTAACGAAACCGCCGCCGGGGCGCAGGTCGAGCTTGTCGACGCGGCATTCGATCGGTGCGGGAATCCACCATGCAGCGAGCTTGGCGGGGTCGCTCCAGGCGTCCCACACCGCCGACGGCGGTGCCTTGATCAGGCGCGAAATGGTCAGTTCGGTTTCGTTGCTCATGGACTCTTCTCCTGGGGGATTTGCGATTCGACGAAGGCGGCGAGGCGGTCGGTGCGGCCCTGCCAGATGGCGCGCTGCTGCGAGAGCCAGCTTTCGGCTGCCGCGAGGCGGTCCTCGTTGATGTGGCAGGTCCGCACGCGGCCCTGTTTCTCGGACTGGATCAGTCCCGAGGTTTCGAGCACCGTCAGATGCTTGAGGAAGGCGGGAAGGCCCATCGCGAAGGGTTCGGCCAGCCGCTTCACGGGCGCCGCGCCTTTGAGCAGGCGGCTGATCACCGCGCGGCGCGTCGGGTCGGCGAGGGCGTGGAAGACCGAGTCGAGGGGTGTTTGTTGGTTTACCATCTAGTGAACCATATGAAACAGTTTTCCATATGGCAAACTGTTTCTGCGGCGCCAAGAAAAAGGGCCACCCTTGCGGGCGGCCCTTGAAATGGTGGTCCGGATCGGACCTCCAGTGGATGGCTTATGCGGCGTCCTGTTCCTGGCCGTTGCTGTTCGCGGCCCGGCGGCGCGCGACGAGCGCGGCGGCGGCGGCGCCGAAGAGCAGGAGCATCGGCGGGGCCGGAACGGGGGTCGGGGTGCCCGACGAACCGCTGCTGGTACCGCCCGAGCTCGACGACGAGGAGGAACTCGACGACGAACTGCTGCTCGACGAGGAGGATGAGGAACTGCTGCCGGTCGAACCGAAGCTGCTGCTGCCGCCGGTCGCGCCCGACGAGGTGGCCCCCGACGACGTGCTGCTGCTCGAGGACGAAGACGAAGAAGAGCTCGACGAGGACGAGCTGCTGCCGCCCGAACCACCCGAGCTGCCGTGCGACGAACCGCCCCAGCCCGAGCTGCCGTGCGACGAGCCGCCTTTCGACGAATTGCCATGCGACGAACCGCCGTGCGAGCTGCCGCCATGCGACGAGCCGCCCTTCGACGAGTTGCCGCCGCCCGACGACGAGGAACTCGACGACGAAGAGGAGGAGGACGAGCTCGACGACGAACTGCTGCTCGACGAGGAGGTCGAGACGTTGCCAGACGACGTGCTGACATTGCCCGACGAGGTCGAGACGCTGCCGGTGGAGGTCGAGACGCTGCCGGTCGAGGTCGACACGCTGCCGGTCGAAGTCGACACGCTGCCCGTCGAGGTGCTCACACCGCCGGTTGAGGTCGAAACATCGACATTGCCCGTGGAGGTCGAGACGCTGCCGGTCGAGGTCGAAACGCCCGACGAGGTGCTCGACGAGGTGCTCACGCCGCCGGTCGTCGTCGAGGTGACGACGATGCTGCCGCTGCTGCCGCCGCCGCTCGATCCACCGAAGAAACCGCCAAAGAAGCCGCCGCCGAAGCCGCCGCCAAAGCCGCCGCCGACCACGGTGACACCGCCGCCACCGCCGCCGCCTTCCCAGCCGCCGCGCTGCGGGAAGGGCGCATAGGGGATCGGGGGCAGGGGGATCGTCTGGGTGACGACCTGGGTCTGCGGAGTTACGGTGCGGATAACGCGCTTCGTCGTGACGACGCGGCGCACGCGCTTGACCGGCTTCTTCGCCGCATGGCGCTTGCGCACGACGGGTTTGCCGGCGCAGGGCGAACAGGACTTGGTCGTTTGCGCCCGTGCCGCCGGCACGTCGCTGATCTGCATCGCGCCGGTGCCGATGATCGCACCGCCGCAGGTGCAGGCGCAGAGCTTTGCGAGGGCCATTCGGACAGACATAGGTTTCTCTCTCTTTTCCCGTTGCTTGGTGGGAAGGTGCCACACCCCGACACCCGCTTGCACCTGTTCTGGGGCCAAAAGGCCAAAGCTTTGTGAACGCCGCAATTGCGTTAACCGCGTTTGACTGTCCGACAGCGGGAAAAGGAGGGCGGAATCAACTCCTGTCAGACCCACTGTCCCAAAACGGAACGGAAGTTTGGGCGATTCCCCGGCTGTGGTTAACCCGGGTGCCGAAAACAGGCGTTCGGCGACCGCGATGGCGACCGACGAGAATCGCATCGGCATCGACGGCGGTTCAGCCTTGCTTCACCCCGCAAACGCCATTCACCGCTTCGACGCTTGTATCGCATCCAACGGCTGGTTATAGGCGCGCGCACTCCCCCGGTCCGCCATGCCCGGCGGTCCGCGAGACGAAAGGACGCAAGAGCCCGTCATGCCGACACAGACCGCCGACATTGGCGCCGACGCGCTCCGCGAAGCCAAATCCAACCTCGATACGGACTACGTCCCCCGCGACGACGAGCCGTTCATGAACGAACGGCAGCAGGACTATTTCCGCGGCCTTCTGGTCGCCTGGAAAAGGTCGATCCTGTCCGAATCCGAATCGACGCTCGCCCAGCTTCAGGACGGTCCGCTGCGCGAACCCGACCTGGCCGACCGCGCGTCGAGCGAAACCGACTGGGCGATCGAACTGCGAACCCGCGACCGTCAGCGCAAGCTGATCTCGAAAATTGACTCGGCGATCCGCCGCCTCGACGAGGGCGAATATGGCTATTGCGCGGTGACCGGCGAGCCGATCTCGCTCGCGCGGCTCCAGGCACGCCCGATTGCGACGATGACGCTTGAGGCGCAGGAACGCCACGAGCGCAACGAGCGGATCTCGCGCGAGGACTGATCGAAGACCGGCAGTGTCTGCCCCAGAGTGGGACGGACCGGCGAAATTTACGTTTCCGCAAGGGCTGCGCCCTAGATTCGCTATCCTGACTTTTAACGCGGGGAACGGGTCGCAATGGAATCGCGCGTGCCGACATCGATAGACGAAGAAGTGGCGGCGCTGTCGCGCAGCGCCGATCGGGACAGCCTGTTCATGCAGGCGAGGGTGGCGATGGCCGGAAAACCCGAACCGATTCTTGTCCGCGTTCGCAATCTGTCGGCGGGCGGCATGCTCGCCGAAAGCCCGATTTCGGTCGTGCAGGGTGCGGTGGTCGAGATCGAACTGCGCAATGTCGGACATGTGCCCGGGCGCATCGTATGGACCGGCGACAAGAAATTCGGGATCGCCTTCGACCGCGCGGTCAATCCGCAGGCGGTGCGCCGCGACGTGGCGCCGCAAAAGGAGGATGTGCCGCCGACGCTGGCCGGCCTTCGTTTGAATAAGGGCCGACCGCCGATCCGTCCGCGCTGACCCGTTCCGCGTTCGGAAGGCGCAGCGGGCGATCAGCGGCCGAACCTGGCGCGATCGTCAGCCGTTCGCGAACAGCTCTTCCTTGATTTTCAGCTTCTGTTTTTTCATCTGAGCCAGCAGGCCCACATCGGGGGCCGGTCGCCGTTCTTCATTCGCAATTTTCGCATCGAGGTCCGCGTGGCGGGACTTCAGGGCGGAAAGGTGCGACATGTTCATCGGCCAGTCTCCTTCATTTTTCGACTCGGTTGGCAGGACCGAATAAAACATGGATCACAGAGTTTGTCGCGCCGTTAACGCGGCGATTCGGTCAGCCGGTCCCCGTTGCGGATAGATTGTGATCGTGGCAGGAAGCGGCGCGTGAACCCCGACGAGATCAGCCAGCGCCTCGAGCTTCTTCGTATCGAGCATCGTGACCTCGATGCGGCGATCGCCGCGCTCGGCGTGACGGTGGTTCCCGACCAGCTGCAACTGGCTCGACTCAAAAAGAAAAAGCTGCGGCTGCGCGACGAGATCGCGTGGTGCGAGGACCAGTTGATCCCCGACATCATCGCCTGACCCGCGGCGTCATCCGACTCAAAATGGGACGGGCTTTCGAAATATTGGTTAGCGCCGTTGCAGGCATGGCGCCGGCCGTGGCATTTCCCGCCGCATGAACAGGGGCGTTTCAGAATTGGCGACGATCGGCCTGCCGGTGCGGCGTGCCCAGGTCGAAAATCTCTATGTCGAGGCGATGGTGCTGGCCGACGAAGCGCACACCGCCTTCGCCGCCGCGCGTGACCTGGGGGTGGTCGGCGTCGGGGGCACGCGTGACAGCCTGCTTCAGATCGGGCTTGCCTGCGAATCGCTCAAGACGACAACACGGCTGATGCACATCATCGCCTGGCTGCTCCATCGCCGCGCGATGATCGGCGGCGATCCCGGAGCCGGGCCGAACGACAGCGCGGCGCGCATCGGCGAACCCGTCGTCGCCGACTGGGACATCTGCGTCCGGTTCGACGACCCCGTCCGCCGGATCATCGCCGCGAGCGAGCGCCTGTTCGAACGCATCGCGGCGATCGAGGCGGGATGGGACGCGCCCGTCGCCGCGCCGCCGGTGCAGGCGATGCTGGCGCGGCTGGAAGCGCGGCTTTGAGCTTTGGCTGATTGGCGGCGGCTTTGGGGTGGGGAGTGGACGTCGCCTCATTTTCCGTCGTCATCCCGGACTTGATCCGGGATCCCGCTTTTTAAGGCATCAGCAGGCTTCAGCCTCAAGCGGGACCCCGGATCAAGTCCGGGGTGACGAAACAAGAAAGGCCGACTCTCGCTTGTTAACAGTCAGCCGGCCAGCCACTCGATCCATGCGCCATGGGCGTGCGCGCGGCCGAGCATCTTTGGTGCGCCATCGCCCGGCCAGTGGCGCACCACGAGTTCGTGATGGTGCACGGTGCGGTTCGCTTCGAGTGCGATCCAGGCGAGCGGACGCTCCGCGGTGGCGCGGGCGCCGGCGGCCTCCATCGCCGCGGTGACGCGCGCCTGCTGATCGGCGGGGACATATTGCCAGACGATCGAATGCATCAGGGCGCGCGTCGTGCCCGCGGCCTGCGGTTTCGCAAGTTCGGCCTCGACAAAATCGGCGGCATTGCTGTGGACGATGTCGGGTTTCTGCGCGGTCGCGGCGGCGATCGCGGCCTCCATGCGTGCGAAGCGGATATGATGCTCGGGCCAGATATAGGCTTTCAGACGCAGCGCCTGCGCCGGGTCGGTGAGGTCGACGGGGGCGACGTCGCAGCCTCTGGTGCCCAGGATTTCGATCTTGTGCTGTGGCGGATGGCGCCCACGCCATTCGGGGGTGAAGGCCATCGCGCCGGGCAAAGGCCCGACCTGCACGCCCGCGAGATCATAATGATAGCGCGCGAGCATCAGGTTGATCCCGGCGCTCGACCCGATTTCGAGGCACTGGAAATGCGGCGGCAGGCCTTGTTCGGTTAGCCAGAGCATCGCGGCGATGAAGTTCGACGAGCGCCCCGCCTCGTTGGTCTGCGGCGGGCCGTCGAGCCAGGGGAGGAGCGCCGCCTCGTGCCGCTGCACCGTGCCCGCGACGATCGCGGCGTCGTTGATCCCCTCGGCATCGGCGTAGATGGGGGCGAGTTCGTGCGCGATCCCCGCGAGGTGCAGCGCATGCAGCCCGCCCGCGGCGCGCAGGGGCAGGGCATCGGCGAGCGGCGGACCTTGCCATTCGGCGATCCGCCGCGCGAATTCGGTCGCGGGCGTGTCGAGCAGGGTCGCGATCGCGGCGACGATGCGCGCGGTCACCGGCGCGTCGTTGGCCCGGCAATAAAGCACCTGGTTGGCGAAGGCGCCGCGTACCGCGTCGGCGCCGGTGTCGCCAAGTTCCATCGGCTGGGGTCGCTCGCTCATTGCCCTTTCTCCCGGGCCCGCTTATGGGCTGGCGCGCTTATGCCCGAACCCATCATCTTTGCCATCCCGAAAGGGCGGATTCTCGACGAGGCGTTGCCGTTGCTGGCCAAGGTCGGCATCGAACCTGCAGCGGACTTCTTCGATCCGAAGAGCCGTGCGCTGGTGTTCGCGACCAACCAGCCGCATGTTTCGCTGATCCGCGTGCGCGCCTTCGACGTCGCGACCTTCGTCGCGCATGGCGCGGCGCAGCTCGGTATCGTCGGCTCGGACGTGATCGACGAGTTCGACTACAGCGAGCTTTACGCGCCGGTCGACCTTGGCATCGGCCATTGCCGCCTGTCGCTTGCCGGCCCGGCGGACAGCGCGCCGCCGGGGCTGGGGTCGAGCCATATCCGCGTCGCGACCAAATATCCCGCGACGACGCGCCGCTGGTTCGCCGCGCAGGGCATCCAGGCCGAATGCATCAAGCTGAACGGTGCGATGGAGATCGCGCCGAAGCTGGGGCTGGCTTCACACATCGTCGATCTGGTTTCGACCGGACGGACTTTGGTCGAGAACGCGCTCGCCGAGCAGACGATCATCAGCGAGGTGTCGGCGCGGCTGATCGTCAACCGCGCCGCGTTCAAGCTGCGCTCGGCAGAAGTGCCGGCGCTGGTCGAACGGTTCCGTCAGGCGGTGGGCGATGCGGCGGCTTGATGCCTCCGAACCCGGTTTCGCGGCCGCGTTCGATGCGCTCGTCAACGATCGGCGCGAAAGCACATCCGACGTGTCGGCCGACGTCGCGGCGATCATCGCGCGGGTGAAGGCCGAGGGCGATTCCGCGCTCGCCGATTATACCGCGAAGTTCGACCGCTTCGATCTCGACGCGAGCGGGTGGAGCATTTCGAAAGCGGAATGCGCAGCGGCTTATGCCGCGCTCGCGCCCGAACTGCGCGATGCGTTGAACCTCGCGGCCGACCGCATCCGCGCCTATCATGCTGCGCAGTTGCCGGAGGATCGCGACTATCGCGACGCGGCGGGAGCGCGGCTCGGCGCGCGCTGGAACGCGGTCGACGCCGCGGGGGTCTATGTTCCCGGCGGGCGCGCGGCCTATCCCTCGTCGGTGCTGATGAACATCATTCCCGCCAAGGTCGCCGGGGTCGGCCGGATCGTGATGATGACCCCGACCCCGGGCGGCGAGGTCAATCCGGTGGTGATGGCCGCGGCACATATCGGCGGGGTCGACGAAATCTGGCGGATCGGCGGCGCGCAGGCGGTCGCGGCGCTCGCTTATGGCACCGACAGGATCGCGCCGGTCGACGTCGTCACCGGCCCGGGCAATGCCTGGGTCGCCGAGGCGAAGCGGCAGGTTTACGGGGTCGTTGGCATCGACATGGTCGCGGGGCCGAGCGAGATCGTCGTCGTCGCCGACAATCGGAATGCACCGCATGTGATCGCCGCCGATCTGCTCAGCCAGGCCGAACATGATCCGACGAGCCAGTCGATCCTGTTCACCGACGATGCCGCGTTCGGCGAGGCGGTGGCGGCGGCGGTCGCCGAGGTCATTCCGACGCTCGCAACCGCGCGCACGATGGAAGCGAGCTGGGCCGACAATGGCGCGGTGATTGTCGTCCCGACCCTTGCCGAGGCGATCCCGCTCTGCGACCGGCTCGCGTCCGAACATCTCGAACTCGCGGTCGACGCCGATGTTGCCGATGCGCTGTTCGCCAAGGTCCGCCACGCGGGCTCGGTCTTCCTCGGGCGTCATACCCCCGAAGCGATCGGCGATTATGTCGCGGGTCCCAACCACGTCCTGCCCACCGGACGCCGCGCGCGTTTCTCGAGCGGGCTGTCGGTCGGCGACTTCATGAAGCGCACCAGCTTCCTCGCTCTGGACGAATCGGCGCTGGCTGCTATTGGCCCCGCTGCCGTTGCGCTCGCGGGCGCCGAGGGGCTGCCTGCCCACGCGCTCAGCGTCCAGAACAGATTGAAACCATAGCTTTTGAACCCTCATGTTCGTCATCCCGGCGAAGGCCGGGATCTCGCCTCCGCCTTCATGATGCAAGGCTGAGATCCCGGCCTTCGCCGGGATGACGATTTAAGTTAGAGTAGATGCCATGAACAAACGCGCCCAATCCCGCTCCGCCGCCCGGCTCGCCGCCGTCCAGGCGCTGTACCAGCACGAGATGGAGGCGACCCCGGTCGCCCGGCTGATCCATGAATTCCATCAGCACCGGATCGGCGCGACGATCGAGGATGCCGAATATGCCGACGCCGACCTCGCCTTCTTCGACGATGTGGTGAAGGGCGCGCTGGCGCGGCTCCCCGAAATCGACGCGGCGATCGTCGCGCGGCTGGCCAGCGGCTGGTCGATGGAGCGGCTCGACCGCACGATGAAGGCGATCCTGCGCGCGGGCACCTATGAACTGTTCGCGCGCGGCGATGTGCCGGTCGGCGCGGTGGTCAGCGAATATGTCGATGTCGCGAAGGCGTTTTTCGATGCGCGCGAGGCCGGGTTCGCCAACGGGCTACTCGAT
>Ga0155175_116_pt8 | contig 11451 bp, 12 predicted proteins | sample RifCSPhighO2_01_FD_106143 | JGI IMG/M metagenome (GOLD analysis project Ga0155175, IMG submission 106143) | Sphingopyxis sp. RIFCSPHIGHO2_01_FULL_65_24 | reverse complement strand
CTTCGCTCGACACGAACGGAAATTGAGCGTGGTTTCAAACCCAACCTCCCTCTTTATCCCGGCCATCTTCGCCTCTACCGTCGCCCCGATGCGAGCCTATCCCATACTCCGGCTGACGGGCACGGCATCGGCGGCCCTGCTGCTGACCGCCTGCGCCGGCGGCAATTTTCGTCCGGTCAGCGACACGCCGGTGCGGATCGGCCCGGCTTATGCGGTTCGCGGCACGACCTATGTGCCCGCCGCCGCGTCGGGTTATGAGGCGGTCGGCTACGCCAGCTGGTACGGCAACGAATCGGGCAACCGTACCGCCAATGGCGAGCAATTCCGGCCCGGCTGGATCACCGCCGCGCACACCACGCTGCCGCTGCCTACCTATGTCGAGGTGACCGCGCTCGACAGCGGTCGCCGGATCATCGTGCGGGTCAATGACCGCGGCCCCTTTGCGCAGGGCCGGATCATCGACCTGTCGCGCGGCGCCGCCGAGGAACTCGGCATCAAGGCGCAGGGCCATGCCGCGGTGCGCGTCCGCCGCGTCGAGCCGTCGGAAAAGGATCGCAAACGCCTGCGCGACGGCAAAGCGGCGGCGTCGCTGCCGCCTTTGTCGGGGCGGGAATTGCAAGGGTTGCGGGCGCGGATACCGGGGAAAGACCGATAGGCGCGGCGGCGTTGGAGCGCCATCGGGCTTGCGTGGTGCGGGCCAGTGCGTCCAAGGCGGATAAAACCATCAAGGGGAGGGGTTGTTCGCCCATGGATCTGGCACCCTATCGCAAGCATCGGCGCATCCTGACCGCGAGCCTTGTCGGCACCGCGGTCGAATTCTACGATTTCTACATCTATGGCACCGCCGCCGCCTTGGTGTTCGGGCCGCTCTTCTTTCCGTCCGAATCGCCGTCGGCGCAGCTGATGCTGAGCTTCATGAGCTTCGGCCTCGCCTTTTTTGCGCGGCCCGTGGGCGCGGTGGTGTTCGGCCATTATGGCGACCGGATCGGGCGCAAGTCGACGCTGGTGGCGTCGCTGATGCTGATGGGCATATCGACGCTGCTGATCGCCTTCCTGCCGACCTATGCGATGGTCGGCTGGGTCGCGCCGCTGTTGCTCTGCATCCTGCGCTTCGGTCAGGGGTTCGGGCTCGGCGGCGAGTGGGGCGGGGCGGCGTTGCTCGCGGTCGAGAATGCGCCGCCGGGCTGGCGCGCGCGTTTCGGCATGGTGCCGCAACTCGGCGCCCCGGTCGGGTTCATCGCCGCCAACGGCCTGTTCCTGCTGCTCGGGCTGGGCATGAGCGACGCCGAATTCGCTTCATGGGGATGGCGCATCCCCTTCCTGCTCTCGGCGATCCTCGTCGGGCTCGGGCTGTGGGTGCGGCTCAAGATCGGCGAGACCCCCGATTTCGCCGAGGCGCTCGAACAGGACCGGCCCGTCGGGGTGCCGATCGGCGAGCTGTTCAAGCGGCATTTGTTGCCGACGCTGGCGGGGACCTTTGCGGTCGTCGCCTGTTTCGCGATCTTCTATCTCTCGACCAGCTTCGCGCTGGTGCATGGGACGGCGACGCTCGGCTATCCGAAGGAGCAGTTCCTGCTGATCCAGCTCGGCGCGATCCTGTTCATGGCGGTAGGGATTATCGTCGCCGGGTACTGGAGCGACGCGGCAAGCGCGCAGAAGGTGCTGACCTGGGGGTGCGGGGCGACGATCCTGATCGGCTTCCTGTTCGGGCCGGCGCTGGCGTCGGGATCGTGGTGGCTGATCTTCGCCGGGCTTGCGTCGGCGCTGTTCGTGATGGGGCTGGTCTATGGCCCGCTCGGCGCCTGGCTGACCGGGCTGTTCCCGGTCGAAGTGCGTTACACCGGCGCGTCGATGACCTTCAACGCGGGTGGCATATTGGGCGGCGCGGCGGCGCCGATCGTCGCGCAGGCGCTCGGCGACTGGCGCGGGACGGCGGCGGTCGGGCTGTATCTCGCGCTCGCCGGAGTGATCAGTTTCGGCGGGCTGACGATGGTGCGCGGGCGCCCATCCTGAATCCTCCCCACGGCTACGCCGCAGGGAGGACTTAGACGGAGCGGAGCAGCGTCAGCTTCGCTTTGCCAACCTTGCGTTCGGCATCGATCTCGAAGCCCGCGACCTCGACGGCCTCCTTCTCGCCGGTTTCGACCGAAACCCAGGTCTCGGGCGCGATCCAGCCGAGGCGGTTCAATTTGTCGAGCGCGACGCTGCCGGCGCCGGTGGCGTATGGGGCGTCGAGCAGCAGCAGGTCGTAGCTGCGTTTCGCCGGGCCGAGGCTGAGCACCGATCCGGCGCGCACATCCGCACGCGCGGCGGCGCCAAGCGCGGCGAGATTGCCCTTCAACGCATCGAGCGCGTCGCGGTCCTGCTCGGCGAACAGGCAATGCTCGGCGCCGCGCGACAGCGCCTCGATGCCGAGCGCGCCCGATCCCGCGAACAGGTCGGCGACATAAAGCCCTTCGAAGCTGCCGAGGCGGCTCGCGAGCATCGAGAACAAGGTCTCGCGCGTGCGGTCGGCGGTCGGCCGCGTCGCATCGCCCTTGGGCGCGATCAGCTTGCGGCCGCGCCATTCGCCCGAAATCACACGCATCAGGGCTTGCCCGAACCGAGGTGGCGGCGGAATTTGAACAGATCGTCGCGCGGCACGACGTCGACGTCGCCCATGCCAAGCCCTTCGAGGCTGAACTCGCCGTAACGGGTGCGGATCAGGCGGCTGACTTGCAGCCCGAAATGTTCGAGCACCTTGCGCACTTCGCGATTCTTGCCCTCGGTCAGCGTCATTTCAATCCACTGGTTGCGCCCGGTGCGGCGTTCGAGATTGGCGTCGATCTTGCCATAGCGGACGCCCTCGATCTCGATCCCCATCGCCAGTTCCTCGAGCTGTTCCTGGCTGATCTCGCCGAAGGCGCGGGCGCGGTAGGTGCGTTCGACCCCGCTGGCGGGCAGTTCGAGCTGGCGCTTGAACTCGCCGTCGTTGGTCAGCAGCAGCAGCCCCTCGGTGTTATAGTCGAGGCGGCCGACCGGCATGACGCGCGGCAGGCCCTTGGGCAGCAGGTCATAGATCGTCTTGCGCCCCTTGGGATCGCGCGCCGCGGTGATGCAGCCCGCGGGCTTATGAAAGCGGTAGAGGCGCGTCGACACCGGCTTGGCGACCGGATTGCCGTCGACGGTCAGCCCTTCGAGCGAGGTCAGCAGCGGCGCCGGGTGGACCACGATCTGGCCGTTGAGCGCGATGCGCCCTTCCTCGACCATGCGTTCGACGTCGCGGCGTGATCCGACCCCGGCGCGGGCGAGCAGCTTGGCGATGCGCTGCGGGCCGTCCTCATGTTCGGGTTCGGCCTCTTTGGCTTTGCGCGGGGGCGCGGCGACGCGCGCGGCGCGGCGTCCGCGGGGGGCGTCGGGCTTGTCGTCGGCGGGGCGCGCGGCGCGCGGTCCCGATCGGGGAGGGCGGGGTGATTTCATGGGAACGGAAACGGCTTTCTTGTCGTTATTCGGGGCAAAGTGTTGCGCTGTGACCACGCTCATAGCCGGAAATGCACCGCTTCGTCGATGGTGCGCAAAAGCCGGCTTGCAGGAAGGGTATCAGCGCGTCATGTCGCCGATAAAGGGAGTCATCATGCTGTTCGCGCCCCGTCCGTCGTGCATCAAGCGGCTGCTGGTCATCGAGGATGACCCGCTGGTCGCGTTCGACAATGAGCGGACGCTGAAACACAGCGGTTACGACGTGATCGCCTCGGTCGATTCGGGGGAGGCGGCGGTGGCGCTGATGGCGGTCGAACAGATCGACGCGCTGGTGCTCGACCTCGGACTCGCGGGCGACATGACCGGGCGCGACGTCGCGCGGCTGGCGCGCGATCGCGGCATCGCGGTGCTGCTGGTGACCGGCCAATGCCCCGAGGATGCCGCCGACATCGCGCTCGCCTGCCTGAACAAGCCACACAGCGCGTCGGCGCTGGTCGCGGCGCTGCGGGCGCTCGAGGCGATGAGCTGCAAGAACGAGGCGCCGCCGCGCAAGGTGAGCGGGCTGACGACATATTGGCGGCCCGAGGCGGCGTAAGCCGAACGGTTCAGCGCTGGGCCGCCAAATAGGCGCTTCCAATTTGACCCCGAGGCTTTAGGCCCGTCTTCGAGGTTCCGCGTGGCGGGAAGGGGAGACGAGCTTGCAGCCTGAAACCGTGACGCCGCCGCGCCAGAGCTGGTCGGACAGTATCCGCCCCTATCTTCAGCGCGCACCGCTGGCTGCCTTGCTTCTCGGCATTTCGTCGGGCTTTCCCTTTGCGATGATCGGGGCGACGCTGACCACGCGACTGGCGCAGGACGGGTTTCAGAAATCGTCCATCACCGCCTTTTCGCTGGCGTTCCTCGTCTATAATCTCAAGCCGCTATGGGCGTGGGTCGTCGATGCGGTGCGCCTTCCCGTCATCGGTCGTCTCGGTCAGCGCGTGTCGTGGCTGATCCTGACCGCAGCGCTGGTGATGCTCGCGGTGGGCAACCTCGCGCTGGTCGATCCAACCAACGTCGGTGGGTCGCCGGTGGGCCAATTCATGCAATTGTTCGGACTTGGCCACGAAGGCGAATTCGCCGCGCTGTTCGAAATGGCCGTCGGTGCCGTCCTCGTCGGCTTTGCCGGCGCGACGTTCGACGTCGTCATCGACGCCTATCGCATCGAGATTCTCAAGCCCGAACAGCTTGGCGTCGGGTCGGGCATGTCGCAATATGGCTGGCGGCTGGGTTCCGCAGGCGCGGGCGGGCTGGCGCTGTTTCTGGCGGCACGACAGGGATGGGAAGCGGCTTATCTGGCCTGCGCGCTGTTCGCCCTGCCGGCCGTGATCGCCGCCTTCTGGGTCGGCGAGCCCGAGCGACACCGCGACGCGGTGACCCGCGAGGGGCGTCCCGGCATCGTCGCCGGCATCGTCGGCCCGTTCACCGAATTTTTCAGCCGCCATGGCGCGTGGCTGGTGCTGCTGTTCATCCTTCTCCACAAGATCGGCGACACGCTGGGCCAGCTGACGCTGCGCCTGCTGCTCGATGACCTGGGATTCAGCAACGACGAGATCGCCATCTATGACGTCGGTATCGGTTTCTGGGCCTATCTGATCGGCATTTTCATCGGCGGCATCCTCTATGCCCGGCTCGGCATGAAGAAGTCGGTGCTGATCAGCCTGATCCTGATGGCGGTGAGCAATTTCAGTTTCGCGCTGCTCGCGATGGCGGGGCACAGCAATTGGGGCCTCGCGGGCGCGATTGGCTTCGAGAATATCGCGAGCGGGATTGGCGGCGTTGTGGTCGTCGCCTATTTCTCGGCCCTTTGCGACCTCCGCTTCACCGCCGCGCATTATGCGCTGATCAGCTCGGCGGCGAGCGTCGTCGGGCGCTTCCTGACGGGTACGACCGCGGGTACGATGATGGAGGAGTTCGGCAATGTGAACTTCTACCTCTTCACCGTCGTCGCGGCGTTGCCGGGAATATTGCTGTTCTGGTGGATGATGCGCAGCGGGCTGGTCGACCTGTCGGTCGGCACAGCCGGCAAGGTGGATGTTGACCAAGAAGCCGCTCCCAAGCCGGCGGGCTGACCATGCTCTGGATCGGCGTCACCATCGCGCTGCAGGTCGCCTGCATCGTCCATGTCTTCCGCAACGGGCGGAACACGGCGTGGGTGATGGCGATCGCCTTCCTGCCGATGATCGGCATGCTCGCCTATTTCATCGTCGAGATCATGCCGAACCTGTCGCGCGACCGGCGGGTGCGGCAGGTGCAGGCGAATATCGCCGACAGCATCGATCCCGAACGCCGGGTGCGCGAGGCGCGCGACGCGGTCGCGTTCAGCGACACGATCGCCAACCGGCTGGAATATGGCGACGCGCTGATGATCCGCGAACGCTATGACGAGGCCTTGAAGCAGTTTCGCGAGGCCGAGCGCATGTCGCCGCACGTCGACCGCGCGATCGGGATGCGGATCGCCGAGGCGGCCTATGACGCCGGTCTCGTCGCCGATGCGCTGGCGGCGCTCGACCGGCTACCCGAAACCGGATCACAATCGGAGCGCGACCGGCGCGATCTGCTGCGCGCCAAGGTGGCGGAGCTCGACGACCGCAGCGTCGAGGCGCTGGCGCTGTATCGCGGCATCGTCGACCGCGTGCCCGGCGACGAGGTGCGCTGCCGGATCGCGGGGCTGCTGATCGCCGACGGCGACAAGGCCGGCGCGCGGGCGATGCTGAACGAGGTCGAGATGCGCAAGAAGCGCACCCCGCCGGCGATGCTCAAGGCCAACGCCGACATGTATGACTGGGCAAAGCGGATGCTGGCCGAGCTGGGCTAGGGCGGCTTTTGGGCGTTCGTCGGCAAGTCGCCCCATAAATCCCGTTCGTGTCGAGCGTAGCCGAGACACCCTGAAGGCCGGCGCTCCCAAAGCGTGTCTCGACTACGCTCGACACGAACGGAAATGGGAGATGGCATTGTATCCCTCCCGCAAACCGCCCTTCAAATCGGCACTTCGCCATTGGCGCCCAGCACCACCCCCGCGAGGTACAGCGACCCGCAGATCAGCACCTCGCCCGGCGGTCGCTGCGCCGCGATATGACGCAGCGCCGCCACGACATCGGCGCAGGGCTGTGCGTCGATGATCCCCAGATCACTCTGCACCCAATGACAGAGATCCTTGGGATCGTGATGCTCGTGTCCCGGGATCGGCACCGCCTGGAATGATGCGATGCGGTTGGCGAAGGGTCGCAGGAAGCCCGTCGCGTCCTTGTTGCTCAGCAGGCCGCAGACGATGTGGAGCGGCGCATGGTCCTCCAGCGCGCGCCCGAGCGCGTTGCCGGCGTCGGGATTGTGACCGCCGTCGAGCCAGGCGGTTGTGCCGGCGGGTAGAAGGTGGGTGAGCGGGCCGTCGGCGAGCTTCTGCATCCGGCCTGGCCAGAAGGCGGTGGCGACGCCTTGCGCCACCGCGGCCTCGTCAGGGCGCGGATGCGGGGCGATGTTGAGCATCGCGATCGCGAGGCCTGCGTTGCGCTGCTGGTGCGCGCCGGCCATCCGCGTTTCGAGCAGGGTGGCGATCGAGCCGAATTTCGAGGTCCAGCGAAAGCCTTCGTCCTGTGTCTCGATGCTCCAGTCGCGCCCTTCGGAAAACAGCGAACCGCCAACGGCTTCGGCGCGATCCCCGATGATGCGCATAAGCGGTTCGGGATAAGCGAGCGTCGCGAGCGCCGCGCAGGGCTTGAAGATGCCGGCCTTTTCCCACGCGATGCGGACGGCGGGATCGCCGGGCGTGCCCGCCTCGGGCGCGAGCAGGAACGCCTCATGGTCGATGCCGAGCGAGGCGATGCCGCACACCGCGGGCGCCGGGATGACATTGGTCGCATCGAGCCGCCCGCCGAGCCCGACCTCGATGATGCAGTCGTCGGCGGGGGTCCGCGCGAAGGCGAGGAAGGCGGCGGCGGTCGTGATCTCGAAGAAGCTCGCCTGTAGGTCGTGGGCGACGTCGAGCACTTCTTCGAGCCGCGACGCGAGAGCAGCGTCGTCGATCAGCGTCCCCGCGATCCGGATGCGCTCGTTGAAGCGCACGAGATGCGGGCTGGTGTAGCTGTGCACGCGGCGTCCCTGCGCTTCGAGGATCGCGCGGAGATAGGCGCAGGTTGACCCTTTGCCGTTGGTGCCCGCGACATGGAAGGTTCGCGGGAGGCTATTCTGCGGATTGCCGAGGCGTGCGCAAATCTCGGCGATGCGTTCGAGGCCGAGGATGTCGCGCCCCGGCGACAGCGCGGTCAGGCGGTCGAGCTGGGCCTGGACGGCGGGATCGGCGCTGTGCGCGTGGTCGGGCATGATCGTTGCTCTAAATCACTTCGTCATTGCGAGCGAAGCGAAACAATCCAGGGCGGTTTATGCGACACTGGATTGTTTCGCTTCGCTCGCAATGACGATGTTGTGGTCGTCAGGCCGCCTTCTCGGGCGCCAGATAGCCGATCAGGCGGCCCAGCGTTGCGGGCAATTCCTTGCGGTGCACGACCATGTCGATCATCCCGTGATCGAGCAGATATTCAGCGCGCTGGAACCCCTCAGGCAATTTTTCGCGGATCGTATTCTCGATCACGCGCTGGCCTGCAAAGCCGATGAGCGCCTTGGGTTCGCTGATCTGGACGTCGCCGAGCATCGCATAGCTCGCGGTGACCCCGCCGGTCGTCGGGTCGGTGAGCAGCACGATATAGGGCAGGCCGGCACGACGCAGCCGCGCGAGCGCGACGGTCGCGCGCGGCATCTGCATCAGCGACAGCGTGCCTTCCTGCATCCGCGCGCCGCCCGCGGCGGTGATCGCGATATAGGGAGCACCGCGCCGCATCGATTCCTCGACCCCGGCGACAAAGGCTTCGCCCACCGCGACCCCCATTGAGCCGCCCATGAAGGCGAAATCCTGGACGCCGACGACCGCCGGGTGGCCGCCGATACGGCCAAAGGCGTTCTGATAGGCGTCGCGGTCGCCGGTCGAAGCGCGCGCGGCCTTGATGCGGTCGACATATTTCTTGGTGTCGCGGAACTTCAGCGGGTCCTCGGGCGCGGGCGGCGCGGCGAGGATTTCGTGCAGGCCGCCGTCGAACAATTGCAGGAACCGCTCGCTGGCGCCGATGCGGTCGTGATGGTCGCAGCGCGGGCAGACGTTGAGATTGTCGGCCCATTCCTTGACGAACACCATCTGCTGGCATTCGCGGCATTTGTGCCAAAGATTGTCGGCGGTATCGCGCTTCGCCGCGAAGGGCAGGGCGTTGCGGACGCGTTCGAGCCAGCTCATGCGGCGATCTCCTTGGCGCTATGAATAGCATCGGCGAGGGTGCGGGTGAAGGCCTCGACATAAGGCGCAGCGGTGTCGCCATGCTGCGCGATGATGTCGATGAACGCCGAACCGACGACGACGCCGTCGGCGACCTTCGCGATTTGCGCCGCCTGGTCGGGGGTGCGGACGCCGAAGCCGACCGCGACGGGCAGGTCGGTGGCGGCTTTCAGCCGCGCGACCGCTTCGTCGATGCTCGCCTGCGCCGCCTGCTGCTGGCCGGTGATGCCCGCGACGCTGACATAATAGAGGAAACCGCCCGCGCCATCGAGGACGGCGGGCAGACGCGCGGGGTCGGTGGTCGGCGTCGCGAGGCGGATCAGGTCGACCCCGGCGGCGCGGAGCGCGGGGCCGAGTTCGGGGTCTTCCTCCGACGGGATGTCGACGCAGATGATCCCGTCGACCCCGGCCTTGGTGCATTCGGCGGCGAACCAGTCGGCGCCGCGCACCGTCATCGGATTGGCATAGCCCATCAGGACGAGCGGGGTGTCGGGATGGCGTGAACGGAAGCTGGCCGCCATCGCGAAGATGTCGGCGGTGGACGTCCCCTTGGCGAGGCTGCGCAAATTCGCCGCTTGGATCGCGGGGCCATCGGCCATCGGATCGGTGAAGGGCATGCCGAGTTCGATCACATCGGCCCCCCCCGCGACGAGCGCGTCGAGGTTCGCGGCGGTGTTGCCATCGCCTGCGGTGATGAAGGCGACGAGGGCGCTACGCGGCTTGGCGAAGGTGGTAGTGAAGCGGGTCACAACGCCACCCCCAACGCTTCGGCCACGGTGAAGATATCCTTGTCCCCGCGGCCCGAGCAGTTGACGATGATGATCTTGTCCCGGCCCAGCGTCGGCGCGATGCGTTCCGCCGCGGCGATCGCATGCGCGCTTTCCAGCGCCGGAATGATCCCTTCGAGCTGGGTGAGTTTCTGGAAACTCGCCAGCGCCTCATCGTCGGTGACGGGTTCGTAGCGGACGCGGCCGATGTCGTGGAGCCAGCTATGCTCGGGGCCGATGCCCGGATAATCGAGCCCCGCCGAGATGCTGTGCGCCTCGGTGATCTGGCCGTCTTCGTCCTGGAGCAGATAGGTCTTGTTGCCGTGCAGGATGCCCGGCCGCCCGCCGGCAAGGCTCGCGGCATGCTTGCCGTCCAGCCCTTCGCCCGCCGCTTCGACGCCGACGATCTCGACGCCGTCGTCATCCAGAAACGGATGGAACAGCCCGATCGCGTTCGATCCGCCGCCGACGGGGGCGATCAGCATGTCGGGCAGGCGGCCCTCGGCTTCGAGGATCTGCGCGCGCGCCTCGTCGCCGATCACCGACTGGAAGTCGCGGACCAGTTCGGGATAGGGGTGCGGCCCGGCGACGGTGCCGATGATGTAGAAGGTGTCGTGGACGTTCGCGACCCAGTGGCGCAGCGCCTCGTTCATCGCATCCTTGAGCGTTCTTGCGCCGCTCTCGACCGCGACCACCTCGGCGCCGAGCAGCTTCATGCGGAACACGTTCGGCTGCTGCCGCGCGACGTCGACCGCGCCCATGAAGATCGTGCAGGGCAGGCCGAACAGCGCCGCGACGGTTGCGGTCGCGACGCCATGCTGGCCGGCGCCGGTCTCGGCGATGATCTTTTGCTTGCCCATCCTTTTCGCGAGCAGGATCTGACCGATGCAATTGTTGATCTTGTGCGCGCCGGTGTGGTTGAGATCCTCGCGCTTGAGGTAGATCTTCGCCCCGCCGAGGTGATCGGTCAGGCGCTGCGCGAGCCACAAGGGGCTCGGGCGGCCGACATAATTTTTCAGCAGGTCGTCGAATTCGGCCTTGAACGCCGGGTCGGCCTGCGCGGTGCGATATTCGCGCTCGAGGTCGAGGATCAGCGGCATCAGCGTTTCGGCGACATAACGCCCGCCGAATTGGCCGAAATGGCCCCGGTCGTCGGGGCCGGTGCGAAGGCTGTTGGGTGCGTGTGTCATCGGCCCGCCGCTTTAAGGAAAGCCGCGATCTTGTCCACATCCTTGACGCCGGGCGCGCTCTCGACACCCGACGAGACGTCGACGAGCGGCGCGTTGGTCGCGGCGATCGCTTCGGCGACGTTGGCGGGCGTGAGGCCGCCGGCAATGCCCCAGTCGATGCTGTGCCGATGCCCGACGAGCAGCGACCAATCGAAGCGCGTGCCGGTCCCGCCCGGCATCGCCTGCGCGGGGGCATCGAAGAGCAGCCGGTCGACGACGCCCTCATATTGCAGCGAGCGCGTCAGCGTCCCCGCATCCTTCAGCCCGACCGCCTTCCACGCCTCGGTCCTGGTGTTCGTCTTGACTGCGTTGATCCACTCGGGGGTCTCGTTGCCGTGGAACTGGAGGATGTCAGGCCGCACCGCGCTCCATGCGGCGCCGGTGAGTTGCGGCCCCGCGTTGACGAGCAGGAGTGCGACCTTGACGCCGCCCGCGGCGGCCTGCTTGCGCAACGCGGCCGCGGTGTCGAGATCGACGTAGCGCGGGCTGGGTTCGTAATGATTGAGACCGATGTGCGTGGCGCCGTGACGGATGGCGGCCTCGACCTCTTCGGACGTCTTGAGGCCGCAGATTTTGACGAGTGGAGGCATGGCTACCGGATGATCCAATGTCCGTTCGTGTCGAGCGAAGTCGAGAC
>Ga0155175_105_pt1 | contig 11853 bp, 9 predicted proteins | sample RifCSPhighO2_01_FD_106143 | JGI IMG/M metagenome (GOLD analysis project Ga0155175, IMG submission 106143) | Sphingopyxis sp. RIFCSPHIGHO2_01_FULL_65_24 | reverse complement strand
ACACAAACGGGATCTATAGCGCAGCTTATCCTCTACCGCCTGAAACCGGTCGCTCCGCTTATCCTTCCAGCCACCTCATCTTAACCCCTCGCTGCTAGCCTCGCCGCAATGACGGTTCATCCCGCCTTTCCCGCCGACGGCATGCCCGTGCCCGCCAGCGCAGCGCCGCTGACGGTGCGCGTCGTCGATCCGCTGGCGCTGTCTCCGGCGCTTGCGGCCGCGTGGGACGCGGTTGCGGCCGAGGCGAGCGAGCCGAACCCCTTTGCCGAACGCTGGTGCCTGCAGTCGGCGCTGCACCTGCTCGATCCGGAGCGGCTGACGCGGCTCGTCATGGTCCGCGACGGCGCCGAAGGGCCGGTGATCGGCGTCATGCCGCTGGCGCCCGCCAGCCATTATGGCCGCCTGCCGTTTCGCCATGTCACCGGCTGGGCGCATCCCAATCATTTTCATGGCGCCCCGCTGGTCCGCGCGGGGTTCGAGAGTCTGTTCTGGTCGATCCTGCTCGGCTGGTGCGACGCCGCGCGCTGGGCGAAGACGCTGGTCCATATGCCGCGACTGACCGAGGACGGCCCGCTTCACCGCGCGCTGGCCGATGTCGCTCGCGGTCGCGGCGGCGAGGCTGAGATCGTCCATCGCGAAGAGCGGGCGCTGCTCGAAAGCACCCTGTCGCCCGAGGATTATTGGGACGGCGCGGTGCGCGCGAAGAAACGCAAGGAACATCGGCGGCAGGCGAACCGGCTGGCCGAACAGGGCGCGGTCGCCTTTCGCCGCTGGTCGGCGGACGAGCCGGTCGAACCATGGGTCGATGCCTTCCTCGACCTCGAAGCGCGCGGCTGGAAAGGGCGTGCCGGATCGGCGCTCGCGAGCCATGGCGAGACCGAGGCGTGGTTCCGCGCGATCCTCGCCGGGGCCGCGGAAGCCGGGCGGCTCGACATGCGTGCGCTCGACCTCGACGGCCGGCCGCTCGCGATGCTGGTCAACTTCCTCTGCCCGCCGGGCGGCTTTTCGTTCAAGACCGCGTTCGATGAGGATTATGCGCGCTTTTCGCCCGGGGTATTGCTGCAACAGGCGAACCTCGACCTGCTCGCCGACGACCGCGTCGACTGGGTCGACAGTTGCGCCGCGCCGGGCCATCCGATGATCGACAGCGTATGGCGCGAACGCCGCGCGCTCGTCTGGATCAATGTGCCGCTGAGCGGTGCCGGCGACCGGCTGCGCTTTTCGCTGCTCACCAAGGCCGAAAAGGTATGGCGGCGCCTGAAACGGACCGATGCCGCACCCGCCGAAACGCCCGAAGACCAGGACCAGCCATGACCGCGCACCAAAAGATCGATAGCCGCGTCTTTCCGCCCGAGACGCTCGAAACGATGGAACGGCTTTATCCGCAACAGGCCGGATTGCTGCATCACCGGCTGCCCGACCATCCGCTATTGTCGCTCGAGGCGCTGGCGCGGCTCGGCGAAGGCCTGCCCGCGGGGCAGGTCGAATATAATCCGGGCGACGTGCCGATCGGCATATTGCCCGAAGACATTCCCGCCAACGGCCTGTCGATCGGCGAGACGGTCCGCACCATCGACAGCAATGGCAGTTGGGCGGTGCTCAAGAATATCGAGAGCGAGGCGCCGTATCGCGAACTGCTGATGGCGCTGCTCGGCGAACTCGAACCCGTGGTGCAGCCGCGCACCGGCGCCATGCTGACGCCGCAGGGGTTTATCTTCATCTCCTCGCCCGGATCGATCACCCCGTTCCACTTCGACCCCGAGCATAATATCCTGCTGCAACTGCGCGGGACGAAGGTGATGAACGTCTGGCCGGCCGGCGACGAACGCTTCGCGCACCGCCGCGAGCATGAGCGTTATCACACCGGCGGCCACCGCAACCTTCCGTGGGAAGAGGGCTATGAGGGTGGGCAGACGGCCGTGCCGCTCGCGCCCGGCGACGCGGTTCTGATGCCCGTCATGGCGCCGCATTATGTCGCCAATGGCGACGCACCGTCGATCTCGCTGTCGATCACCTGGCGCAGCGAATGGAGCTATCGCGAATCCGAAGCCCATGCGGCCAACGCCGCACTGCGCCGCATGGGGCTCGACCCCGCGATGCCGCCGCGCTGGCCGAGCTACGCCTGGGCCAAGACCGTCGGCTGGCGGCTCGCGCGGAAGCTGCGGCTTGTCCACTGACAGATGGCTTTCCATCGCCGCCTTTTGCGGCTATGGGCGCGCATCCCAATTTGTTCGAGACCCTTGAGGATTGATGGCGAAAGAAGAACTTCTGGAAATGCGCGGCCAGGTGGTCGAACTGCTTCCCAACGCGATGTTTCGCGTCAAACTGGAAAACGATCACGAGATTCTCGGCCACACGGCTGGCAAGATGCGCAAGAATCGCATCCGCGTGCTCGTCGGTGACGAGGTTCTCGTCGAACTGACCCCCTATGACCTGACCAAGGGTCGGATCACCTATCGCTTCAAGTGAGCGGGGCGGTGGATGCTCCTGCGCTGGTGCTGGCCTCGACGTCGCCGCGCCGGCTCGAATTGCTCGCGCGCATAGGCCTGACGCCGGCGCGCGTCGCAGCCCCCGAAATCGATGAAACGCCGCTGAAGGGCGAATTGCCGCGCGCCTATGTCGCGCGGCTCGCCGAGGGCAAGGCGCGCGCGGTCGAACGCGCCGCTAACGAGGTCGTGCTCGCCGGCGACACCACCGTCGCGGTCGGGCGCCGCATCCTCGAAAAGCCCGTCGACGAGGCCGATTTGCGCCGCATGCTCGGCCTGCTGTCGGGACGGCGGCACCATGTCTGGTCGGGCGTCTGCGTCGTCGGCGCCGACGGCAAGCCGCGCGTCCGCGTCGCCGACACCATCGTCGCCTTCAAGGTGCTGAGCGCCGCCGAGATCGACTGGTATGTCGAATGTGGGGAAGGCATGGGCAAGGCGGGCGGCTATGCGATCCAGGGCCGGGCCGAAAGCTTCGTCCGCTTCCTGTCGGGCAGCCATTCGAACGTCGTCGGCCTGCCGCTGTTCGAGACGCGCAGCCTGCTGAGCAGCGCGGGTGTGCCGCTTGGTTGAGTGGCTGTACGAAGCCGGGATCGGCGAGGCGCGTGCCGCGCTGGTCGAGGACGGTGAAATCGTCGAGGCCCGGATCGAACGCGATGATGAAGCTCCCCTCGTCGGAGCGATTGTTTCCGCCCGGCTGGTCGAATCGGGCAAGGCCATGCTCAATGTGCCGGGCCAACCCGTCGCGACGATCGCGGCGCTGCCATCCACCATCTCGCTCGGTACGAGGCTCTTCGTCGAAATCACGCGCATGGCGCTACGCGAACGCGGGCGCGACAAGCCCGCCCGCGTTCGGCTGGCGACCGAGGGCAGTTCGCCGGTCGCGGGACCCGATCTTCGCGCACGCATCGCCGCGACGGAATTTCCGGTGGTCGACTTGCACCCGACAGGCCCAGACCGCCTTGAAGAGGCCGGGTGGTCCGAGGTGATCGACCATGTCCGCGCCGGCCATTGGCCCTTTGCCGGCGGCGCGCTGTGGGTCGATACGACGCCCGCAATGACGCTGATCGATATCGACGGCGAAGGTGACGCCCTGGCGCTCGCGAAGGCGGGGGCAGCGGCGGCGGCCCATGTCATCCGTTGCTGCGATGTCGGCGGGTCGATCGGAATCGACTTTCCGTCACTTCGCACCCGCGCCGAACGGCTGGCCGTCGACGCGCTCATCGACGCAATCCTGCCACAGCCTTTCGAACGCACCGCAACCAACGGGTTCGGCTTGCTGCAGATCATCCGCCGCCGCGAGCGGCCGTCGCTGATCGAGCAGGTGCGGTTCGATGCGACCGCGACCGACGCGGCGCTGCTGCTGCGGCAGGCCGAGCGCGCGGCGGGGACGGGGGTGTTGCGCCTGACCGTGCGGCCCGCGGTTGCCGACCATATTGCGGCGCACCCTGCGTGGACCCATATATTGCAGACACGCACCGGACGCCCGGTCGAACTCATCGCCGATGCCGCCATCAAAGGATCGGGCCATGCCCAGTAAACCCGCCGCCAGACCGCGTGCCTGTCCGCTATGCGGCCAGCCGCGTGCCGACGAATTCAAGCCTTTTTGCAGCCGCGGCTGCCGCGACCGCGATCTGCTCAACTGGTTCGGCGAGGGCTATCGCGTGCCCGTCGACCAGCCCGCCGACGGCACCGCCGACGAGGATAATTTCACCGACGAATAGCCGGTCGTAACGGCGCAACAAAGGTGCTGGACAGGACGCAAGACCCTGCCTATAGCCGCCGCTCGCCAGCGGGCCGGTCGGCTTCGCGAGGCCCGTGCCCGGGTAGCTCAGTTGGTAGAGCATGCGACTGAAAATCGCAGTGTCGGCGGTTCGAATCCGTCCCCGGGCACCACTTTCCCCATCCTTGTGACGTCAACCGGACGGTCTCGCGGTCATTCGTCCGTCGTCGCGGCGATCGTGCCTGAGGGTAGCGATTCCGGTCGGCGGCATAGTCGGCGAACATCGCGTCGGGATCGCGCTTCAGCGAAAAGCGGATCGATGCGCGGGCGCGCTCGGCCTCTTCTTCGGTGGTCGAGCTGAAATAATTGGGGCATCCCGCCTTCGAGATCGTGACTTTCCTCGCCGGCACCCCGGTGACGCCCGCCGCCGATATGGATCCGCGCCCGGCGCGGTAGGAGGAGGCCACGACATGGCTCACCCGGTCGGTCGCGCCGGTGAGGCGCCAGAGCGTCGTTTCATAGGATGTCAGCACCAGATAGAGCGGTTGCCCGCCCGGCTCGATCGTCACCTCGACCAGCCGCGTCTTCTCCCGCTTGTCATTGCTCTCGATCTGGACGGGCGAGATCGTCCGGCTCTCATAGCCGCCATAGGCGATCAGCCTCGCAGCGGCGGGCACGGCTGGTAATTGGCAGATTTCGGCCTGCCAGGTCATCTGGCTTTCGCGTATCCGGCCCCGGATCGCCGCAAGTTCCGGCTCCGATGTGGTGCCGTCGCCATCGGCATCGACGGCGCGGAATGCCTTTTCCGCCAAAACGGTCAGTTCGGCGGCGGTCAGCCGGCCGTCGCCGTCGGGATCGGTCGCGAGCAGCGCGACGAGCCGATAGTCCCATGCCTGCTGGCGCGCGGTCGCGGCGGCTTCGGGCAGGGTAATGACGCCATTGCCGTCGATGTCATATTGCTGGAGATGATGCTCGATGCGGCGATCGCGCGCGGTTTGATCGTCGGGCGTGCCGGAATCGGCGCTCGTGCTCATCCCGATTTCGTCGCGGGTGATCCGGAAGTCGCCGTCGAGGTCCATCGGCAGGATTCGCTGGATCGGCCCGGCGCGCTGAACCGCCGCGCGCCGTGCCATGGCGAAGTCGATGTCGCCCTGGTCGAGGCCGTCGCCGGCCCGATCCGCCTGGCGAAGCTCGCCGACCACCCGCGCGACATAGTCTTCGATATGGCCGCCGCTGTGGAATCCGTTCACGAGGGCGATCGGAACGTCGGGGACTGCGGGTTGTGCGGCAGCGGATGCCGCGATCGCCAGCGCGGCCGCCGCGGCGATCCCGGGGGGCATGCTCCTATGTGTAGCTTGCATCATGATCTCCTCGCTCGCAGTAGCGTCACCCTAAAGGGGCAAGGTTAAGAGATGGCCTATTGTGGCGATGCCATGGCCTGACTTGACCCGTCATGGTGCGGTGCAAACTGTTGCTTTTTGGTCACTTAACCCCGGAAAATCAGTCATGTGATAACGCCGCCCCGTTGACGCGGCGAACCGGGCGGCTAGAGCCGCCAGTTCCCGCTGGAGCATCCCCTCCTTTGGCCCATGGGCCGCGTTCCGGCGGGTTGGAGAGAGAGACCTCATGACCTTGCGCAACATCCTGTTGGGCGCCACCATGCTGTGCGCCGCAACCACCCCTGCCTTCGCCTTTGCCCAGGACGCCGCCCCGGCCGCCGACACGACGACCGAAACCGTCGATTATGGCAACGAGATCATCGTCACCGCGACCAAGCGCTCGCAGACGCTGCAGGACACGCCCGTCGCCGTTTCGGTGACCTCGGCCGCCGACCTCGAGCGTTCGCAGATCCGCGACCTCATCGACCTGCAGTCGGCGGTGCCGAGCCTGCGCGTGTCGCAGCTCCAGTCGAGCGCGAACACCAACTTCATCATCCGCGGTTTCGGCAACGGCGCGAACAATGCCGGGATCGAACCGTCGGTCGGCGTCTTCATCGACGGCGTCTATCGCTCGCGCTCGGCCGCCCAGATCGGCGACCTTCCCGCCGTCGAGCGCATCGAAGTGCTGCGCGGTCCGCAGTCGACCCTGTTCGGCAAGAACGCCTCGGCGGGCGTCATCAGCATCGTGACGCAAAAGCCGCAGTTCAAATTCGGCGGCAGCGCCGAAGCCACCTATGGCAATTATGACGCGATCACCGTGAAGGGCAATGTCACCGGCCCGATCACCGACACGATCGCCTTCTCGATCGGCGGCAACTACAACCGCCGCGACGGCTATGCCCAGGACCTGAAGCTCGGCACCGACGTCAACGACCGCAACCGTTACGGCGTGCGCGGCCAGTTGCTGTTCGAACCGACCGATGCGCTGTCGATCCGCCTGATCGGCGATTATGACAAGATCGACGAAAATTGCTGCATCGCCGGCAACGTCATCGCCGGCCCGACCGTCGCGATCACCAACGCGCTGGCGGGCGGCCCCAGCGTCGACGCGAACAATCCCTTCTCGTACAATGTGTACAACAACTTCCTGTCGTCGAACAAAATCAAGAACTACGGCGGTTCGGCCCAGATCGATTACGACCTCGGCAATCTCGCGCTGACCTCGATCACCGCCTATCGCCAGGTTCGCGCCGACACCAATCAGGATTCGGATTTCACCGGCGCCGACCTGATCGGCGAGAAGAGCGATTATGTCGACATCGACACCTTCACGCAGGAATTCCGCGTGACGTCCGACTTCGACGGCCCGCTCAACTTCCTGCTCGGCGGCTATTATTTCAACGAGAAGATCGACCAGCAGAGCGCGATCAAGTTCGGCACCCAGTTCCGTCCCTATGGCGATGCGCTGATCCGCGCGGCGAGCGGCAACGCCCTCAACGTCGCGCTGCTCGAGGGCACGCTCGGCGCGCTCGAAGGCAATCCGGCGAAATATGCCGGGACCTTCTTCAAGACCGGCACCGGGCTCGACGAAGCCTATCGCCTGAAGAATGAAGCCATGTCGATCTTCGGCACGGTCGATTTCGACGTCACCGATCGCCTGACCCTCACCGTCGGCGCGAACTACACCAAGGACAAGAAGCGCTTTGCGACCGACGTCGTCAGCAGCGATGTCTTCTCGGGCATCAACCTCGACGCGGCGGCCTATGCGCCGTTCCGCAATACGTTGCTGTTCCAGGGTGGTCTCGCCCAGCTCGTCGGCGGTCCCCAGGGTCTTGGCCTTGGCCGTCCGGCCACGGCGGCCGAGATCGGTGCGTTCGCGGGCACCAACCCTGGCGCCTTCGCGGCCTTCTCGGCCGGTGCGCAGGCCAATGCCAACGCCAATCAGAACAACCCGGCGGCGAACCCGCTCAACGGGTTGAAGGCGTTCCAGTTCCTGCCGCCGTTCCTGAACCTGCCCAACGCGGTCGAACCCGGCAAGACCAACGACAGCGATCTCGCCTACAGCGTCCGCGCGTCGTATGAGCTGACCGACACGGTCAACCTCTATGCGACCTATGCGACGGGCTTCAAGGCGAGCTCGGTGAACCTGTCGCGCGACAGCCGCCCGCTCGCCAGCGACCTGCCGGCGATCATCAGCGGCGGTCTGGGCACGGTGAACCTCACCTCGGGTTCGCGTTTCGCGGCGCCGGAAGAATCGACCGTTTATGAAGCGGGCCTCAAGGCCAACTGGTCGGTCGCGTCGCTGAACCTCGCGGTGTTCAAGCAGTCGATCAAGGGCTTCCAGTCGAACATCTTCACCGGGACCGGCTTCGCCCTCGCCAATGCGGGCAAGCAGTCGACCTTCGGCGTCGAGTTCGACGGCTCGGTCCGCCCGGTCGAGGGCCTGAACCTGACGATGGCGCTCACCTATCTCGATCCGAAGTACGACAGCTTCATCAATTCGGCGTTCGGCGATATCTCGGGCAGCACGCCCGCGGGCATCCCGGCGCTGACGGTGTCGGCGGGCGGTACCTACACGCATGAATTCGCGGGCGGTACGCGCGCGATCCTGCACGTCGACTATCATTATGAGAGCCCGGTGCAGATCGTCGAGGGCCTGACCGGTTTCCCGGCCAGCGTCGCGCAGAATCTGAAGCGCGAAGTCAACCAGCTCAACGCGTCGTTCACCGTCGCGCTGACCAATGGCGTCGAAGTCGGCGTGTGGGGCCGCAACCTCACCAACGCGACCTATCTGACGACGATCTTCCCCGCGGTTGCGCAGTCGGGCAGCGTTTCGGGCTATCCGAACCAGCCGCGCACCTATGGCGGTGTCGTTCGCTTCAAATTCTGAGGATCGGGATAGCGAGGGGCGGCGCGCCTGCCCCCCGCTATCGGGTCCCCGGATTTCGGGCATAGAAAAACCCGGCCTCTCCGCCGAGAGGCCGGGTTTTCTTTTGGGCGTTGCCGCCGTCGAGCTTTAGAACTTCACGCCCGCCGCGATGCCGTAGCGGCGCGGTTCGAGGGTGAAGATGTTGGTGTAGTTACCCGACGACTGGTCGGTGATGTACAGGCCCGTGACGCTCGACGAGTTGAACAGGTTCTGGATGAACCCCTTCACATACCATTTGTCGTCGGTACCGTTCAGCTGCATCTGGGCGTTGACCTGAGCATAGCCTTTGATCTTGTTCACGCTGCCGTTGAAGATGCTGCCATAGCTGTCGCCGGTGTAGGCGAGGTCGACGCGCGGAACGAGCGACATGCCGTCCCCGAAGTTGATGGTGTACTGGACGCCCGCCGAGAATTTATAGTTCGGCGCCTGCGGCAACTTGTTGCCCTTGAGGTTGACGGGGATGCCGGCCGAGAAATATTCGACACCGCCGAAGTTCGCCGGGTTGAGACCCAGCGGAGCGAAGGCGCCCTGTGCTGCGGCGCTCAGAACACCGCAAATGCCGAATGCGCCGGTCGAGGCAATGCCACCGTCGGACGGGAAGGGCGTTGTTCCGCGCAATCCGGCGCCGGGCTGGATGCCGGGGATGACGCGCGTGGTAACCGCCGGATCGGGATTGATGTCCGGGTTGGTGTTGATCAGATTGTTCACCTGATTCACGAACGCATTGATTCCCGCGACATTCCCCGATGTGGACGCGACGGCGCAGTTCGCGGCATTGGTGATGTCCTTGACGATCACCGCATCGGCACGGCCGCCGCCAAAGTCACGCGGGTTGCTGCTGAACTCGTCGCCAGACACTTTGGTGTTCAGATAGCTGAAGCCCAGGTTGATGACGAGGTTCGGATCGGGACGGACGATGCCTTCGGCCTCGAAGCCCCAGATATTGGCGTTGATATTGTCGTTGACCGCGGTACGGGCGACGATCTTGCTGAGCTGAAGATCCTTGTACTTGTAGTAGAAGGCGGTGAGGTTCAGCTGCAGCGCGCCGTTGCCGAAGGTGTTCTTCGAACCGATTTCGAACGCGTCGACCTGTTCGGGCTTGAAGCTTTCGGGCACCGCGAAGATCGGCTGCAGCGGCGGGTTGATGCCACCCGATTTATAGCCCCGCGAATAGGAGGCGTAGATCAGATTATCCTCGGTGACCTTGAAGTCGAGGACCGCGCGTCCGGTCAGCTTGTTGAACTTCACGCTGCGCGCCTGGATGATCTGGTTGCCCGGCGTGCCGGGATCGGCGTCGAACGAACCGACGAAGGGCGAACCGAACACATCGCCGGTCTGGCCGAACGGCGTCAGGAAGCTGGCGAGGGTCGAGCGCGCCGTCACCGCCTTCTTGTCGTTGTTGTAGCGCAGACCCGCGGTCAGTTTCAGCCGGTCGTTGAACTCGAAATAGGCCTCGCCGAAGATGCCATAGGATTTGATCTTCAGGTCGTCGGTGTTGTTGCGGAAGAACGGCGTTGCGAGGAACGACGGCGGCAGGCCATTGGCGAAGCTGTTGAACGCGCCGAGAACGCCGGTCAGATAGTCGATCGGGAAGGCGTTCACATAATAGCTGTTCTCGGTCAGGTGGTAATCGGCATAGATGCCGCCGACGAGGAAGTTGAACGGACCGTCGAGGTCGCTGCTCAAGATCGCTTCGCCCGACCAGCTCGTATTATACTGGTTCGACCGGTCGAACTGCAGCGACGTCGCGTCGCAGATCTTGTTGCCGCCGAACGAGCCGAAGCCGGTTTCCTCGGGCAGCGAGGTGCAGAGCGGGCCGTTCGGACCCTGCGGAATGATCGCGGCGGCGACCGGCGCGAAATAGGCGGCCGAACCGGGAACAAAGGCGGGAAAGGGTGCCGGTAGACCGGTCGGGATGCCATTGGCGGCAAAGAAGGCCAGCGTGTTCAGGCCGCCCGCATACAGGGCCCGATTGCCGACGTTGCTGTTATAGTCCTGCATCGAGTCGAGCTTGACCTTTTGGTACTGGCCCGAAACCTGCAGCGAGACCGGCCCGAAATTATGCTCGATCTCGCCCTGCAGCGTCAGTTCGCTGGTGAAATATTGCGGGGTGAAGGCGGTATTCACGGTACGTGAATCGGCGGGGATCGTCGTGTTGGCATAGACGTCGGGGCCATAGAGGCTGCCGAGTGCGAACGCCGTGGGGATACCCTGGGTCGCGAGGAATTCCCTCGACGTCAGCGCGGCGGTAAAGGTCGCATTGCCGTTGAACGGCGAATTGTCGCGGCGGGTGTTCAAACAGCCGAGGATGCCGGTCGGGTCGCGCTGGCACTGCTGTTTCTGGATGCGGGTGCGCTTGTCGCGTTCGTGGAAATAGGAGGCGAGGAAATCGACCGTGGTATCCGGGGTCGGCTCCCAGCGGATCGAACCGCGCACCGAATACAGGTCGCGGTCGTCGATGCGGGTATTGAGGAACGTGTTCTTGGTATAGCCGTCGCGATTGAGGTAGATGCCCGCGACGCGCAGTGCCAGGGTGTCGCCGATGGGAATATTCACCATCGCCTTGCCCTTCATCGAATCATAATTGCCGTACTCGGCTTCGGCGGCGGCTTCGAACGCGCCGAGCTTGGGCTTGGCGGTGATGACGTTGACCACGCCCGAGGTCGCGTTGCGGCCGAACAGCGTGCCCTGCGGCCCGCGCAGCACTTCGATGCGCTCGAGGTCGAAGAATTCGGTTTCGAACAGGCGGGTCGAGAAGAGCGGGTCGCCGTTCAGGTGGATCGCGGTCGCGCTGTCGCAGGTCGTGCCGACGCAAAGGTCGCCGATGCCGCGGATGGTAAAGCTCGCGCCGGTGAAGTTGGTCTTGGTGAAGGTGACGTTGGGCAGCGTCAGCTGAAGATCCGATGGCGTCTTGATCTGCTGCGCCTCGAGCGCTTCGGTCGAAAAGGCGCTGACCGCGATGGGAACGTCCTGCAGGCGTTCGGACTGGCGCTGCGCGGTCACGACGATTTCGCCGCCGAATGCGTCGCGTTCGGTCTCGTCCGCCGCGTTCTGCGCGAACGCCGGGCTCGCCACCGACATCGCAAGGATCGAGGTGCCGATCAGTGCCTTGAACTTCATATATAGCCTCCCTTTTTCGATCCGCGTCGCGGATCGCCCAATTGCATCACTCAATTGGGAGGGGATGTGTCCAGACGTGTGACTACGAGCGCCGAACCTCATCGGTCCGGCGCGAGCGCGATATATTGTAGCCAGCCGTGCTGGGCATCGTCCTCTCCCCCCGGGTTAGCGTCCGCGCTCGTGGTGTAATTTCCGGTGTAGGCGATGGTGTATTCCGGG
>Ga0155175_119_pt4 | contig 12636 bp, 16 predicted proteins | sample RifCSPhighO2_01_FD_106143 | JGI IMG/M metagenome (GOLD analysis project Ga0155175, IMG submission 106143) | Sphingopyxis sp. RIFCSPHIGHO2_01_FULL_65_24 | reverse complement strand
CGAAGTCGAGACACCCCGAAGGCGTGCGCTACCGATGGGTGTCTCGACTTCGCTCGACACGAACGGAAATAGGGGCAACGTCTGGAATCTACCCCGAAGCCGCCACACCGCCGCCGCGCGCACCGCGTCATCCAACGGCGTCTCGACCACCCGCCGCAGCCCCGCATGGGCGTGCACCAGACTCGCCGGCCCGATCAGTCCCAGATGAAATTGCCCCGCAGCAAAGGCGATCAGCGCGATGTCTCCAGCCCGCTGGTCCATCACCGGCCCGAACCCGGCATCAGCGAGCCCCGCCTCGACCCGCCCCCGCGCCCACCCGCGCAGCGGATAATCGCCCGGCCGCACCAGCCGTTTTCCCGCCACGGCATAGGCCGCCCACACCAGCCCCACGCAGTCTAGCCCCGTCGCCGGATCGCTTCCCTGCAACCGGAACCGCACCCCGACCATCGCCCGCGCCGCCGCAAAGGCACGGCAACCAAGCTCATCCACCCGGATAGCGCGTCAGCAGGTCATTGCCCGGCAGATGCGCCTCGCCGCGAAAATTCATCGCATTGGCAAAGCGCGCGCCGCACGTCGCCAGCTGCCGGTCGCATCCTTCGGTCAGCCGCACCCGCGCCGGCAATACGGACAGCAGTCCCGGAACCTCGGCCAGCACCAGCACCGTCCCATCGTCGGCGATCACCGGCGATGCCAGCCCGCACGCCGCGCCCTCGATCCACAGCAATTCGCCGAACGCCATCGTCCCCGCCGCGACCGGCGTATCGAGCGTCACCGCGCGCCCGTCGACCGCGACCACGCGTCGCATATGTGTCAGGGACGCCAGGTCGACCCGGCACGCCCGGTCGCCCAACGCCGCCCGGCACGACGGCGACGTCGCCGGACACGCCGGCCCGTCGAGCGACCGCATCACCCCCTGCAACTCGACCGCAAAGGCCGATCCCCGTCGCTCGACCGCGCCCAGTTCGCCGCGCGCCACGACCAGCGGCGCCGTATCGGGCGCGCCCCAGTCGGTGACCATCAGCACCAGCTGCGCGCCGTCCCAGCGTCCCGCGTCGAGGTCCGCAGCGGCGATCGCCGCGCTCGACACCGCGCCCTCCAGGTCCATCGTCTCGACATCGAGGCTGTCGCTCGTCTCGAGCGCCGACGGCTTCATCCCCGGCGCCGCGCGGTACAGCGTGCCGTCCGCCATCAGGTCGCGGTCGTGCGAGGTCAGCCCCACCACCACCCCGTCGCGCCGCGCCAACCGCCAGCACCAGGCGAGCGTCACCAGCTCCTCGCGCAGCCAGTCGGGCGCCGCCGGCATCACCCCGAAATCCCTTGCGGCGCCCGCACCTCGATCAGCGGCACAGTCGCCATCTCGCCCGCCAGAAAGGTCGCGCGGTTCACCTCCAGCCGATCCTCGGCAAAACGCACCGGCACATCGAAGCGAAACCCCGCGCGCACCGCGATCCCGACGGCAGGCGCGACATCGAGCAGCACCTCGCCATCGCCGGTGACGACAAACGCCGCCGTCTCGACCCCGTCGACCGACACCCGCACGCTGCCCGCGACCGGCAGGCGGATCGCCCGCACCTGCACCGCATCGCCCGCGCCATAACGCTTCACCAACGCAAACTGCCGCCGGCTCCCGTCACCGGTCCCCAGCCACTGATCAGACGCCGTCGGCAACCCGCCATCCGCCGCCGACCCATGGTCGAACGGATCGCGAAACCGGAACGCCCGCGCCGCCCCGCGCCGCGCGCGGAAGAAGTCGGCCAGCGCCCGCACGTCACCCTCCGACCGCACCCCCGGCCCCGCATCGTAGCGCATCCGCGCCTCGGCCCATTCGCTCGCGCGCTGCTCGTGCCCCGACGGCGAACTCACGATCTGGGTCGAAAATTCGGTCACGCTGAGCGCCTCGCGCCCGATCGCCAGCGGGAAATCCACCGCATCAAATGCCTGCATGTCATCCTCCCCGTCGAACCAGACGAACCCGTCGCGCGCGACCTGCGGCAGCGCCCAGACGAACGTGCGGGCCACCCCCACCCGCACGCTCGCCCCGGCCGCCTCGGCGATCGCCGCCCATTGGTCGCGATCCTCCGCCCCCAGCACGAACCCCGAAAAATAATGCTGTTCGTCAACCGGATAGCCCAGTCGATCGACCGTCGCCGCGCGTGCCGGTCCGGTCTCGGCACCACGCCCGCCGGTGACCCAGTCATAATCCTCCAGCTGGAGCACATCGAAGGCCGGCACCGCCCAGCCGAGCGGCACATTGGCGCGCCGCACCTCGGGCGCCGCCGGGTCGAGCACCGTCGGCAGGAAGACGAGCAAATGGCTCACCAGCCCGCCGGCCCCCGCCTCGTCGCGCGCCGCCGCGACCAGCGCCGCGGTCGATGCCGCTAGCAACGCCCCCAACGCATCGAGCATCGCCCGCTGTCCGCCGTCGAGCGCCGCGCGCATGTCGGGGATCGCGACGCTCGCCCCGCCGAGCGCCGCCATCGTCGCGGCATCGTAACCGCAGATCTTGCCGCCCGGATTGACCCACCACCAGGGCTCGCCGACCTGGAATTTCACCGGCAGCCCCGCCGCCACTGCCACCCCGACGAAAGCCCGCGCCACCAGCTGCAGATAACCCATCGCCATCGCATTGGCCGGCGACAACAGGGTCGACGGCGGCACCCACCCGGTCAGCGCCGGCGCGCCCTCGGCATCGCGCTGCTTCCAGTCGTTCCAGCAATATTCGTCGAAATATTCATAGGACAAAGACCAGATCACCCCCAGCCCCGCCTCTGCGCATGCGCCGGCAAAGCCCGCATGCCACGCCGCGCACGGCGCGTTGATCGTCCCGCCGGCCAGGCTCGCGTAAAAGCCCCCACCCGACGGCTCGAGCCGCATATAATGGCTCATCCCGACATAATGGACGACGTCACCGCCATAGCCGAGGTGGGCGATCTGCCGCACCACCCGCGCCGGGGTCAGGTGATAGATATCGTCATAGCCGTTCGTCATCCCCAGCCCATGTTCGGGCAGCATCGCATCGCCGATCGCCAGCACCGATCCCGACCCCGAACAGGCGATCTCGCTCATCTCGGCCCAGCCCGCGACCGGCCCGGCCAACACTCCCTCGCTCCCGTCATAGCCCGGCGGCACCAGCGACACGAACATCCGGTCGATATCGCCCGCCCACACCCGATCGGCCTCGCCGGGCAGCAGATAGCCGCCGTCGAGCGCATCGAAATTCAGGCTGACTAGCGCATCCTCGCCAGTCCCCTCGGCATAGTTCCACAGCCGCACATACCAGGCGCGCGGGCTGCCTTCGGCATCGCGCCCCTCGATCGTCAGCGTCGGCCCGTGCAGCGAGTCGAGCGGCTTCACCCCGCCCGACCGCCAGCGAAAGCTCAGCTGGCAATGCCGAAAATCGCGGCTGGTCGCATAAGCGAGCAACGGATGATCCCAGCGATCCTCCGCCGCCCAGATCAGCCCCGCCAGATCCTGCTTTTGATAAAAGACCGTCTCCACCCGCAGCGCCGCCGGCGCCGTAGTCACGACGCTCGCCATCATCGGCCGCGCAAAATCGACCGTCCAGAACCGCGGATCGAAACGCTTGATCCACCCCTTCCTGTGATGCGGCTCGGCCGCCACCAATGCCCAGCCCATCAGTCCGCCTCCACCGCGCGCCGCACCGCGCGCGCCAGTTGCCGTCCGGTCTGCGCCAGCCGCGCCGGCTCGCTACCGCCCTCGCCGCGCACGTTCACGGTGATCGCGATGTTGCGCACCGCACCGCCCGTCGCCGGCTCGATCCGCCCGCTCGCGGTCGGCACGAACAGCTCGGGCCCGCGCTCGCCGACGCGGTACGCGCGCCCCGCGCTCACCGGCCCGCCCGTCGCGCGCCCCGGCGCGCCAAGCAGCGCCTGCACGATCGACGTCGCCAGCGCCAACAGGCCGCCACTGCCCCCGCCGCCCGGCTGCCCGCCCCCCAGCGCGTTCGAAATCGACGCGCGCGCGATGTCGGCCATCACCGACAGCGCCACCCGCTTCAGATCCTCGAACCCCAGCTTGCCGGTCAGGATCGCCCGGCTCAGCGCGCGTTCGATGCCGCGCCCCGCGGCATCGGCGCCCGCGATCAGCGGCCCCTCCAGCGCCGCGCGCATCGCCGCGACGTCGCGCTGGAAGACGCTCGTGTCGGCGCGCACCGTCACCAGCATCTCGTCGATTTCATCGGCCATCGGGAAAAATCTCCATCATCGCGCCCAGCGCATCGCGCGCCATCGGCATCGCCGCGCCATCCTCGTCGGCCCACGCCGCCAGCACCGCCGCCGCATCGGCGGGCGTCGCCGCCCAGAACTGGCCGGGCAGCCATCCCGCGACGCGCGCCATCACCCCCGCCAGCCGCACCGCACCCGGACCGAACGCCTCGCTCATCGTCCCTGCAATATCTGGCCGAGCAGCACGCGCAGCGCCGGCGTCACCGCGGCCAGCCCCTGCGCCACCACCGCCTCACCGACCGCCGCGCGCGTCAGCGCCTCGGGCCGCCCCTCGACGCAGTGCCAGAACAGCGCCGCGAGTTCGCCCAGCCCCAGCCGGCCGTCGGCGGCGCGCTCGACCAGCGCGAACAGCGGCCCCAGCTCGTCCTCCGCCGCGACCAATGCTGCAAAGCTCGGGCGCAGCACGAACGCCGCCTCGCCGACCCGCAGCTCGGCCTCGCCGCGCAGCCTGTTCGCCGCCACCCCGGTCACAGGCTCACCACCGGACCGCTGCTCTCGAGGTTCAGCGTATATTGCCGCTCGCCATTATAATCGCCGGCATAGTCGAGCCGCGTCACCAGGAACCGCCCCTGCATCCGCTCGCCGCTCTCGAAGGCGAGTTCAAAGGCGTCGATCGCCCCCGACAAGGCATGGCCGCGCAGCCGCACCTCGGCGTCCGACCCGGTAAAAATCCCCGCCGCGCTCACCGAAACCGAGCGCACCCCGGCGCCCGACAACAGCTCGCGCCAGCCACCGCTGTCCTTGGTCGTGACGTTGACCGCCTCGCCGTTCACCGACATTTGCGTCGCCCGCAAACCCGCGACCGTCTGGTACGCAGGCGGCACGTCGCCGTCGCCGATCTTGAGCAAAAAGGCGCTCCCATTTTCGATTGCCATCGTCTAATCTCCTCAACATAAAATCATGCGTAAACGGGGAGTCGCAGGATGCTGATTGCAACGATACTTCTGGCCACCATGGCGCCGGCGTCGACCGCCAGCGTCGACACGACGCGCGCCGCCTTCACCAAATGCCTGCGCGACGACATGAAGAAGTCGCTCGAGGCCAAGATGGGCGAGGCCGAATATGAAATGGCGCTGAAATCGACCTGCTCGGCCGAGCGCGACGCCTTCCGCGCCGCGGTGATCGCCTTCGGCCGCGCCGCCGGCGACAGCGAGAAAAACGCCACCGACGACGCCGACATGCAGATCGAGGATTATCACGCGAACTTCACCGACAAGTTCAAGGATTACAGCTCGACCAACACCCTGCCCGGCGGCGAATAAGCGCCGCGGCGAGGCCGCAGCATAAGGTGCAGCAAAAACTACCGTCGCCCCCGCGAAGGCGGGGGCCGCAATCGGCCTTGCCTAACATCTCCAGCGGCCCCCGCCTTCGCGGGGGCGACGTATCGCCTCACCCCACCAGACACCGGCACCGCACGACGATCTCGTGCCGCCACCCCCCATCCTTCGCAAAGCCGAACCGCGTCCGGACCACCCGCGCGCCGACGATCCTCCAGCCATCGCCTGTCCCCCGCAGCCCCGGCACCAGCGCCTCGATCCGCCCCGCCGCGCCATCGCCCGCCGCCGCGCCGACCCCGACCAGTGCCAGCGTCAGCCGCACCTCGCGTCCCGCGACATCCTTGGTCCCCCAATCGCTCCCCTCGGCCGCGCCGACGCTGACATAGGGGGCGCTCGCCCGTGCCGGCACCCCGTCGAACACCCCGTGGACCAGCCCCGCCAGCGCCGCGTCGCCCGCCAGCAGCGCCAGCGCCCGCGCGCGCACCGCCTGTTCGGCGCTCATCGCCACGCGCCTGCTCTCAGGCCAAACGGACGCCAGGGCTGCCACAGCGCCGCGATGATCGCCGGCACCTCGCGCGCGCCATCGTCGCGCGCCTCGTGCAGATGCTGGATCATCCGGATCAGCCCCTGGCGGATCGCCTCGGGCACCCCGTTCGCGTCGCCCGCCAGCCCGGCGCGATAGGTCACCCGCACCCGCGTCGCGTTGCCCGGCGCATCGATCGCCAGCCGCGCGCCGCCATCGCGGTCGATGTCGGCGCGCCAGGCGTCGTCCGCCAGCACGATCTCCTCCGCGCCGACCAGCCCCGTCACCGCGTCGATTGCGACCACCGGTCGCTTGCACAGCCGCATCCAGCCGAGCGTCACCACCATCTCCTCGCGCACCGTCCGCACGATCAGCATCTGCCCGGTGAACGCCTCGCACAGGTCGGCGGCGCTGCGGATCAGCCCCGCGACCACCGCATCGTCCTGTCCCGCGCCCAGCCGCAACCACGCCTTCGCCTCGGCGACGCCCACCGGCGCCGCGCCTTTCTCGATCTGCGATATCATCAGCGTTCCTCCACCCGCAGCGTCAGCGACCGCTCGTCGATCTGCCCGTCGCTCAGCGTCACCCGGTTGGTCACCCGATAGACGCCCCCCGCCTCGCCGCCGTCCAACGTCGCTGCGCAGCGCAGCAAATCATGGCTCGCCCCCGACACTGCGACGCCGCCGGCAAGCGCGGGCTCGACCGCCCAGCTCGCCGCGACGATCACCTGCCCGTCGACATAGGCATCGCCCCAATCAAACGCATAATCGACCCGCGCCCCCGGGTCCTTGATCATCAAACCCATGTCATTTCCCCTCGATCGTGTTGCGCCGCGGCGCGGTTTCCGATCCTCCCTGTCGCGAAGCGATGGGGAGGGGGACCGCCGCGAAGCGGTGGTGGAGGGGCCGCGGCGCCGCACCGCCGCCTGCCGGCGTCGGCCCCTCCGTCAGCGCTTCGCGCTGCCACCTCCCCATGACCTGCGATCACAGGGAGGATCGGCAAGCCTCACGCGCCCCGCACATCCCGCCGCACCCGCACCACCCGCTCCCCCGCCTGCGACCCCGCTGTCCGCCCGCGCCCGTCGCCGCGCGCCGCGCCGACCCGCGGCCCCGGAAATTCGCTCGCCAGGTCGCGCAAACCCGCATCGGCGATCGCGCCGGCGCCCAGCGCCTGCGCCCCGATCATGCCGCGATCCCGGCAACCAGCCCGGCGATCAGGAACAGCGCCAACTGGTCGCCGCGCACCCCGAACCGGTCGTGCCAGACGCCCGCGCCATCCTGCCATCGGTCGAAACACAGAAAGGCATAGGGGGTCCGCCGCGGCCGCCCGTCGTCGCCGACCGGATCGACCAGCCCCTCGTCGGCCATGATGTCCCACACCGCCTGCGCCCGCACCCCGAAGTGCCGCCGCGCCGCATCGGCGCCCTTGGCGTCGATCGCGTCGGTCCACTGGAAAAAACCCAGCTCACCCCATATCCGCCGCGCCGCGCGTATCTCCGCCGCGCTCGCCGCGCCCTGCCAATGCTTGTCGCGCGCATCGGACGTATTGATCGTCCCCGTCGCCGCATAGACCGTCGACCAGCGCTGGCTCGCGCCGCCGAGCTGCTGGCTATTGTCGGTGCCGGGCCGAAACCGCCCCGAACTTTCGAGCACCACCGCGCGGTCGAGCAGGGTGACCCCCGACGCGCTCAGCTTCAGGTCGGTCTGCCCGCCATGCGCCACCGGCATCGTCGCCGCGATCTGCGCGCGCACCCCGGCGCCCGTCACCGACCCGTCGGCGCTGCGAAAATTGAGCGCGGCAAAGACCGCGTTCGCAGTCCAGCCTGCGGCTCCCGCCTGCGTATCGGCGATCTCCGCCACCACCGGCGCGCTGCCGTCGACCGCCGAACTGCCCTTGACCACCAGCCGCTGCCCCGGCGCGTCGTCGCCGACCCCCAGATTGCCCGCGCAGACGAAGCCGCCACCGCTGCGCTGATGGACCAGCGCCGTCGCCGGTACATTCACCCAGCCGCTGCCGCGCCGCACCGTGACACTGTCCGCCGCCTCGACAGAGGTCGCCGCCGCATGGCCGGTCGAGATCGGCTGCTTGCCCGCAAGCACAGCGTCATGCGCGGCAATCGCCGCCTGCACCGCGCCGATCGCCGCGCCGTGCGCCGCGATCGTCACCCCCGCCGCCGTCAGCGCCGCGCCGTTGGTGGCAACCCCGGCGGTCGCTGCCGCCAGCGCGCCATCGGTCGCCGTCAGCCACCCCGCGCCGACGGTCAGCGCGACCGTCTTGATCCCCGCCGAAAACACCACCGGCGCCCCACCGTTCGACGACGCCGCGACGGCATCGCGCCGCAGCCGTCCTTCGGCATCGAGCCCGCCGGTCCCGACCTCCCACTCGCCTTCGTGCCGCACCCCGGCAATGCTGTAGTGAAAGCTCGCGCCGCCGGGCACGACATCGGCAAAACGCCGATGCCCCGCCACCGCGCCGTTCAGCGCGAGCGCACCGCTACCCGTCGCGGTGCTCGTCTCGCGCACCAGGTCGGCGAAAAATAATGTCGGCATGGCTGCGCCATCCTTTCGCTATGTTCGACTATCCAAATCCTCCCTGTCGCGAAGCGAAGGGGGAGTCGCAGACGGCGCGCAGCGCCAGCGGGACCGCGCCCGAAGGGCGTGGTGGAGGGGCCGCGGCCTCGCACCGGCGCCTGACGGCGTCGGCCCCTCCGTCAGCGCTTCGCGCTGCCACCTCCCCATGGCTTCGCCACAGGGAGGATCGGCAACGCCCGTAGTCCGACGAGAAAAATAAGCGCCCGGCCCCTACCGAAAGGGAAAGGACCGGGGCCGGGCGCCCCATCGCACGCCAGCCGATCAGCTGGCGGCGAATGCCCACGTCACCCCGGCGAAGGCCGGGGTCTCCACATCGCAGCCGAACGCGTCGTCGAGATTCCGGCTTTCGCCGGAATGACGGGAAAAAATCATCGCCGCTAGCTGGCGGCGAATTTCATCAGCTTGATCGCCTCCGAATTGATGATCGCACCGCCCACCCGCTTGGTTGCATAAAAATGCACGAAGGGCTTGTTGCTGAACGGATCGCGCAAAATGCGCGTCTCGCCGCGGTCGGCAATCAGATACCCGGCGCGAAAATTGCCGAAGGCGATCGACAGGCTGTTCGCCCCCACCGCCGGCATATCCTCGGCCTCGACCACCGGATAACCGAGCAAGGTCGCCGCCTGCCCCTCGACCAGCCCCGGCTGCCACAAAAACGCGCCGTCGGTCGTCTTGAACTTGCGAATCCGCGCCAGCGTATCGCTGTTCATCACCCACGCCGCGCCCTGCCGGTACGGCGCGCGCAGCGAATGCACGAGTTCGACGAGCTTGTCCTGCGGGTTCGACGCCGCGAACGCGCCCGCCGCGCCCGACGCCAGATATTGCAGCGTCCCGAACGCGCGGGTGCCGTCGACCTCGTTGGTCGTCGCATAGTCGAGGAACCCCTTGGGCCGGTTCGTCCCGTTGCCGCTCACAAACGCCGCCCCCTCGGCCACCGCAAATTCGCGCGCGATCTCGTCGGCCAGCCAGCTTTCGACATCGAACATCGCATCGTCGAGCATCGCCTGGCTCGCCGCCGGATTGGCGTAAAGCTCGCCCGACGGCGGCGCGATCTCGGCAAAGCTGCGCGTACCGGTCTCGGGCCGCGCCGCGGTCTCGCCGACCCAGCCCGCCCCCGTCGCCCCGGTCGCGACCAGCTTGCGATAGCCGCTCGTCCCCGTCTGCACGACGGTGGCGATCGACCGGATCGGCGACAGCGATTTCAGCGTCGCCGCGATCGTCCCGTCGATCTCGCGCGGCACCGCATAACCGCCCTCGCCGCCCGACGCCCCCGACAGGCTCTTCATCTCCACGCCCGCATCGATCCCGCGCCGCAGGTATCGCTCGACAAAGGCGTCGCGCGCCGGATCGGCCGCCTTCGCTCCATCAAGCGGCAACCGCGCCGCCGCGACAGCCTGCGCATCGACCTGCGCCTTCAGTGCCGACACCGACGCCTTCAGCTCATCGACCGCCTCCGCCGCCAGCACCGCATCGAACGCCCCATCGAGCGCATCGGCCTTCACTTCGATATCCAACTCCATGCCCGTCACTCCTTCACCAAAAGACTCCCCTCCCGCAGGCGGGAGGGGTTGGGGGAGGGTCTGTCGCCCGCCGCCAACGTTTCGATTGCAATCACCCGCGCCAGCGCCTGCATCGGCGCCGCCACCAAACTCACTTCGGCCAAGTCGAGCCCCAGCAATTCGCGCGGGTTCGCCCCCCGCGCCGCCGTCACCCGATAGCCGAACGACAATCCCGTCAGCGCCCCGCGCGCGACCAGCGCCGCCGCGGTCGGATGCGTCACCCGCGCCACCACGCGCAGCCCGCGCGCATCCTCGGCCAAGATCTCGATCGTCCCGATCACCGCCCCCGGCCGGTGCTGCCACAACAAGGGCACCGCCACGCCCGCCGCCAGGCTGCGCGCAAAAGCGCCGCTGCGCACCACATCGCCCCCGCGATCGACGCGGTCGAACACCGACGCATAGCCCGCGAACCTGATCCCCCCTCCCGCTCGCGGGAGGGGTTGGGGGAGGGCATGTTCCACCACCGCCCCCCTCACCGCAGCAACCCCGGCAACCCCAGCTTCACCGCCAGCCCGACGACCAGCAGCGCCAGCGCGCCCCGCACCGCCCAGTCGACCGCCGCCTTCCACGCGCTCGTCTTGGCATCGCGCCACGCCCCCAGCAGCTGCCTAAGGTCAACGATGTCATCGCGTGCCGCCGCGTCCGAGAGCCCGAGCCGCGCCAAAGCCCGCCGCGCCCCCAGCTCGCTCGCCTCCTCGATCAGCGCGCGCAGCACCGCGGCGTCCGAAGACGCGCCCGTTCCCGCCAGCGCGACCAGCCGCGCCAACGCTTCCTCTTCATCCATGTCGAAATCCTTCCTTCCCCTCTCCCATCTAGGGAGAGGGTTGCGCAGCCTTGGCAGCTTGCTGCCTAGGCGAAGCTGGGTGAGGGGATCGCCCTCGCGTCCTGCATCACCCGACCCCCAGCAACGCCCGTTTCTCCTCACCCGTCAGCCAGTCCGCCGCCGACACCTCGTGCCACAGCATCATCCGTTCCTCGGTCAGCGCCGGCACCTTGTTCAGGTCGACCCGCAGCGCCGCATCGGGAAACCACCCGCGCAGCCCCTGCGCGATGCCGCCCAAGATCTTCCCCGCCAGCGGCAATATCGTCAGCCGCCACAAAGCCCGGTTCGCCTCCTTGTAATTCGCGTAAGTGGCATCGCCCGGCAGCCCGAGCAGCATCGGCGGCACCCCGAACGCCATCGCGATTTCGCGCGCCGCGCTATGCTTCAGCTCCAGGAAATCCATGTCCGCCGGCGACAGCGACAGCGCCTGCCAGCGCAATCCGCCCTCCAACAGCAACGGCCGCCCCGCATTCGCCCCGCCGGCAAACCCCTCGGCCAGCTCCTCACGCAATCTTTCGACCTGTTCGGCCGACAGCGGCAGCCCCTTGTCGCCCGGGTCATGGACAAGCGCCCCCGACGGCCGCGCCGCATTCTCCAGCAGCGCGCGGTTCCACCCCGTCGCGGCATTATGCGCCGCGATCGCCGCCGCCGCCGCGCCGAGGCATCCCGCGCCATAATGATCGTCGAGCGGATGCGGCGCCTTCAGATGGACGACCGCGGTCCGCCCCGCGCCATCCTCGGCCGCCAGCACCGCCGCGCTACCCCCGGCCTTGTAGCGATAAGCGACCGGCCAGCCGCGCGCATCGGCCTCGACCGTCACCCGCTCGGGGCGCAGCGCGAACAGCTCCGCCGGCGCCCCCGTGCCGTCGCCCAAAATCTGCACATAACCATTGCCGTGGAGCAGCAATTGCGCCGCCAGCGTCTCGAGCAACCCCTGCCCGCCCGACGTCCCCGCCACCAGCGCCGCCAGCGCCGGGTCGCTCGCCTCCAGCGGCGCCCCACCGACCGCCTCGGCGACCAGCTGCACGCTGCGCCGCACGATCGGGTTCGCCAGATACCCCTCCCGCACCTGCGCCTCGAACGACAAGGGCGCGGGCGCCGACCAGCTCCCGTACACCCGCGACAAAGCGGGCCGCGCAGGATGCTGCGCGGCCTTGCGGCCAAACCAGTTCATAAGATTCTCCCACAATATCCTCCCTGTGGCGAAGCCATGGGGAGGGGGACCGCCCGCGAAGCGGGTGGTGGAGGGGCAGTGACGGCTCGCGCCACGGCCCCCAGAAAATGCGCGCAGAGGCGCAGAGTTCGCAAAGATCCGGTTCACGCGGAGGCGCGGAGACGCGGAGAAACATATGGGCGGCTAAGCCGCCATTTCCCTCTTCTCTGCGTGCTCTGCGCCTCTGCGCGAAAATTCTCTTTCTATCTCCGTCTCTCCGCCTCTCCGCGCCTCCGCGTCTCCGCGTCTCCGCGTGAACTAGACCCGCCGCACCCCCGGCCCCGCCGCGCCTATCCCGCGCAGCAACTCCGCCAGCGCCCACACACACGCATCGGCGCGGTCGGGCGAGCGCCCCGGCCCCGCATAGCCGCCGCCGACCTGGAACCCGCAAAGCTGATCCTCCAGC
>Ga0155175_102_pt3 | contig 13553 bp, 11 predicted proteins | sample RifCSPhighO2_01_FD_106143 | JGI IMG/M metagenome (GOLD analysis project Ga0155175, IMG submission 106143) | Sphingopyxis sp. RIFCSPHIGHO2_01_FULL_65_24 | reverse complement strand
GTCTCGACTTCGCTCGACACAAACGGGAGGTTGGGGTGACGGCTGCTAGTAAAAATCCGCAGTCTCGCCGCCATCCTTCCGTTCGCCGCGATGCACCTGCGTCGGTGCCTTGCGGTCGCCCGTGCGAACCTCCAGCCGTCCGTCGACCCGCCGCACTTCCGCCGGCGCGATGATCCGCGCCCGCGCGATGCCGACCGCGCTCGCTTGCGGCGTCGCGACCGGCGCCGAGGCGGCCGTGCTTCCGGTGAGCAGCAGGATAGCGAGCAGCGACATGGCATTCATGCTCTGCCCTAACGGCAGGTCTTGCCAGCGCTTTAACCCTGAATCGCAAGTCTTCGCTCATGCCTGCGGCGGGTCCCGCGCAAAAGAAAGGCCGTCTGCCCCGCGGTGGGACAGACGGCCTGCCTTTCGTGAGTGAAGGGGCCTTTTAGAAGCCGCTCTTCGCCTCGGCCTTTTCCTTGAGCAGCGGGGCGACCGCGAAGCCATGCTTCTCGAGCGCCGCGACGATCTTGTCGGTGCCTTCCAGCCCCGCCCAGAACATCGGGCCGCCGCGATAGATCGGCCAGCCATAGCCATAGATCCACACGACATCGATGTCCGACGCGCGCTGCGCCTTGCCTTCGGCGAGGATCAGCGCGCCCTCGTTGACCATCGGGTACAGCGTGCGCTCGATGATTTCCTGGTCGCTGATCTCGCGCTTCGCCTTGTTCGACTGCTGGCGGAAATCCTCGATGATCTCGGCGACTTCGGCGCTCGGGGTCGGGTTGCGCTTCTCGTCATAGTCGTAGAAGCCCTTGCCGGTCTTCTGCCCCCAGCGGCCCTTGGCGGCGAGCGCGTCGCGGATGCTTTCGATGCGCGTCGGGTCGCGGTGCCAGCCGATGTCGACCCCGGCGAGGTCGCTCATCTGGAACGGCCCCATCGGCATGCCGAATTCGACATGGACCTTGTCGATCTGCTGCGGCGTCGCGCCTTCCATCAGCAGGTTCATCGCCTCGACCTGGCGCGGCTTGAGCATGCGGTTGCCGATGAAGCCGTCGCACACGCCCGCGACGACCGCGACCTTGCCGATAGTTTTCCCGATCTTCATCGCGGTGGCCAGCGCGTCGGGCGCGGTCTTTTCGCCGCGCACGACTTCGAGCAGCTTCATGACATTGGCGGGCGAGAAGAAATGCATGCCGAGCACGTCGCCGGGACGGCTCGTCGCGGTCGCGATCTCGTCGATGTCGAGGTAGGAGGTGTTCGACGCGAGGATCGCGCCGGGCTTGGCGATCGTATCGAGCTTGGCGAAGATTTCCTTCTTCACGTCCATATTCTCATAGACCGCCTCGATGATCAGGTCGCAGTCGGCCAGATCGTCGAGGTTGAGCGTCGGGGTCAGGATGCCCATCATTTGCTCGACCTGTTCGGACTTGAAGCGGCCCTTGGCAGCCGACGCCTCATAATTTTTGCGGATCACGCCGGTGCCGCGGTCGAGCGCTTCCTGCTGCATCTCGACGATGGTGACGGGGATGCCCTTCTGGAGAAAATTCATGCTGATGCCGCCGCCCATCGTGCCCGCGCCGATCACGCCGACCTTCTTGATGTCGCGCAGCGCGGTATCCTTGGGCAGCCCGTCGATCTTCGCGGCCTGGCGCTCGGCGAAGAAGATGTGGCGCTGCGCCGCCGACTGGCTGCCGAACATCAGCTTGGTGAATTCCTGGCGCTCGAACGCGAGGCCCTCGTCGAACGGCAGCCGCGTCGCGGCCTCCACACAGGCAAGGTTCGCATAGGGCGCGTCGAACCCGCGCCACTTTTTGGCATTGGCGGTCTTGAGCTGTTCGATGATCGCGACGTCGCCGAACACGGCCCGTTCGCGCGTCGGGCGCGGGCCGTCGGCGATCTTGGTACGCGCAAAGGCGATCGCGTCGGCGGCGAGGCTGTCCTCGCCCGCGAGCGCGTCGACGAGGCCGAGTTCCTTCGCCTTGGCGGCAGGCAGCGGATCGCCGGACGACACCATCGTCGCCGCGGCTTCGACCCCGACGACGCGCGGCAGCCGCTGGGTGCCGCCGGCACCGGGCAGCAGGCCGAGCTTCACTTCGGGCACGCCGAGCTTCGCCGAGGGCACCGCGACGCGGTAATGGCAGACGAGCGCGGTTTCGAGCCCGCCGCCGAGCGCGGTGCCGTGGATCGCGGCGATGACCGGCTTGGTCGCCTGTTCGATGCTGTTGAGCACCGCGTTGAAATCGGGGCCGCGCGGGGCCTTGCCGAATTCGCTGATGTCGGCGCCGGCGATGAAGGTGCTGCCGTCGCAGCGCAGCACGATCGCCTCGACGCTGTCGTCGGCGAGCGCGGTCGCGAAGTGATTGGCAAGGCCCTCGCGGACGTGCCAGCTCAGCGCGTTGACCGGCGGATTGTTGACGATGACGACGGCGACATTGCCGTCTTTCTCCAGCGTGACGCTGTTTGGGGTTTCTTCGGACATTTCAGGCTCCTTGAATGGGGATCAGTCGTTGAGCGCGGCGTGGATCAAGGTCTTGACCTCGCGCCGCACGGGATAGGTGGAAGAGGGCATGAGCTGGGTCATGAAGACCATCGCGATTTCTTCGACCGGATCGACGAAGAAGCCGGTCGAGAACATGCCGCCCCAATAATAATCGCCGACCGACCCGGGGGTCAGCGTCTGCGCCGGCTGCTCGGTCACGGCGAAGCCGAGCCCGAAGCCGACCCCGGCATTTTCGGCCTCCGAAAAGATGCCGACGCTATGCTGGACGAGGTCGCCGCCGCCGACGAGATGGTTCGCGGTCATCAGCGCCAGCGTCTTACGGCTGATGATCCGCACGCCGTCGAGCGCCCCGCCGCCGAGCAGCATCAGGCAGAAGCGATGATAGTCGGCGAGCGTCGAGACCAGTCCGCCGCCGCCCGAATGGAAGCTGCGGTCCTTCGCCCAGCGGCTCTTGTCGCCGCTGTCGAACGCTTTCATCTTCGCCTGCGGGTCGAACATATAGCAGTCGGTCAACCGATGCTGCTGGTCGGCGGGGACCTTGAAGCCGGTGTCGACCATGGCGAGCGGGCCGAAGATGCGCTCCTGCAGCACCTGCGCGAACGGCTTGCCCTCGATGCGTTCGACCACCGCGCCGAGCACGTCGGTCGCCATCGAATAGTTCCAGTGCGCGCCGGGGTCGAACTGCAGCGGGATTTTCGCGAGCCCCGCGATGAAGCTGTCCATCGTATAATCGGCGTCGAAATCGTCGATTCGCGCCTTGCGGTACGCGGCGTCTACGGGGGTGCGCTCCTGAAACCCGTAAGTCAGCCCGGCGGTGTGGCGCAGCAGGTCGACCATGCGGATCGGCTGCGACGGTGCACGGGTCAGGAAGGGAACATTGCCGCCGCCCGCGACGAAGACGCCGGTATCCTTGAACTCGGGGCAAAATTTGGTGAGCGGATCGGAAAGCGCGACCTTGCCTTCCTCGACCAGCATCATGAAGGCGATGCTGGTGATCGGCTTGGTCATGCTCGCGATGCGGAAGATCGCATCGTCCTTGAGCGCCTCGCCGGGCCGGCCCTCGCCGACGAGCGACTGATGCACGATCTCGCCGCGCCGCGATACTAAGGTCGCGGCATGCGGCAGGCGGCCGGTGTCGACATATTTGGCCTTGAGGAAGGCGGGGATGCGGTCGAGCCGCGCGGCATCGAAACCCGGATTCTTGGACCCACTCACGAAATGCGAACTCCTTCGAGGATGGCGGCGGCCTCGGCGAGCAGCGCCGGATCGATCGTCAGATCGGCCGCGGCGGCGGTCTCGCGCAACTGTTCGGGTCGGCTTGCGCCGACAATCGCGCTGGTGATGCCCGGCTGCGCGAGCACCCAGGCGATGGCGAGCTGCGCCATGGTGCAACCCGCCTTGTCGGCGAGCGGATTCAGCCTTTGCACCGCTTCGAGCACCGGGTCGGTCAGGTAGCGGCCCATGAAATGGGCATCCTCGCCCGATGCGCGGCTGCCGGCGGGGATTTCGGCGCCGGGGGCATATTTGCCGCTGAGCACCCCCATCGCGAGCGGCGACCAGACGATCTGCCCGATGCCATTCGCGATGCTGATCGGGATCACCTTCGCCTCGGCACGGCGATAGAGCAGGCTGTATTGCGGCTGGCTCGACACGAATTTGACATGGCGAGGCGCGAGCGCCAGCGCCGCCTCGATATTCTCGGGCGACCATTCGGAAAAGCCGATCGCGCGCGCCTTGCCGCTCGTCACCACCGCGCTCAACGCCGCCATCGTCTCCTCGAGCGGCGTGTCGGGATCGTAGCGATGGCATTGATAGAGATCGACATAGTCGGTTTTCAGCCGCGCCAGGCTGGCATCGATCTGCTTTTCGATCTGCGCCCGGCTCAGTCCCTTGTCGCTGTCCGACATCGGAAAAAAGGCCTTGGTCGCGAGGACATAGGAATCGCGCGCGTGCCCCTTCAGCGCTTCCCCCAGAAACTCCTCGGCAGCACCCCGGCCATAGACATTGGCGGTGTCGATGAAGTTGATGCCCACATCCAACGCCGCCTCGACGCAGGCGCGCCCGGCGCTGTCGTCGACCCCGACCCCGTAAGTGAGCCAGCTGCCGATGCAGATCGTCGAAACGCGGATGCCGCTGTCGCCGAGTTCGCGATATTTCATGCGCCCAAATTCCTTAGTGCGAGGTCTGGCCCAGAAGCTGGCGCGTCACCGGGTGCGAGCTGGTCAGCCCGCCATCGACCGCGATCGCCTGTCCGTTGACATAGCTTGCCTGGTCGCTGGCGAGGAAGAGCGCGACATTGGCGAGTTCCTCGGGCTGCGCGGCGCGCTTGAGCGGATTGAGCTGGCCCAGCTTGTGGGTGACCTCCTTGGCCTTGGCATAGTCGAAAGTCGGCTTGGTCATCCCCGTCTCGGTCAGCCCGGGGCAGATCGCGTTGACGCGCACGCCGCTGGTGGTCAGCTGCTGCGCCGCGGTCTTGGCGAGGTTGATCACCCCTGCCTTCGATGCTGAATAGGCGCCGGGGCCGGCGCCCGAATTGATCCCCGCGACGCTCGCGGTCAGCACGATCGCGCCGCCGCGGCCCTGGTCGACCATCGCCTTGCCGGCATGCTTCACCATCAGCGCCGGGCCGATCAGGTTGACGCGCAGCGTCTCGGCCCAGGCGGCCGGATCGAAATCGAAAATACCGCCCATGTCGCCGATGATCCCGGCGTTGGCGAAGGCCACGTCGAGCCCGCCGAAGCTGTCCTTCGCGGTCGCGACCAGCTTTTCGACATCGGCCTCGACGCCCGCGTCGATTTCGAGCGCGACGACCTCGCCGCCCGCGTCCTTCACCAACTGCGCCGTATCATGCACCGCTGCGGTCTTGTCGCCGAGCACCAGCTTCGCGCCCTCGGCGGCGAAGCGCAGCGCGCTCGCGCGTCCGATACCCGAACCGGCGCCGGTGATGATCGCGATCTTGCCGTCCAATGCGCCCATCTTATCCTCCGCTCGAAGTGTTGCCGCCGTCGATGACGATCGTCTGGCCGGTAGTGAAGCCGCCGGCACGGCTGGCGAGGAACACCGCCGCCCCGGCGATTTCCTCGGGCTCGCCGATCCGGCGCAGCGACGATCGCCGCGTCGAAACTTCCAGATTCTCGGGATTTTCCCACAAAGCGCGGGCGAAATCGGTCTTGATCAGCCCCGGCGCGATGCAATTGACGCGCACGCCCTGCGGCCCGAATTCGTCGGCCAAATTGCGCGCCATCTGCATGTCGGCGGCTTTCGAAATCGCATAGGCGCCGAGGATCGACGAGCCTTTGAGGCCGCCGATCGAGCTGATGATCGTGATCGACCCCTTGCCCGCCGCCAGCATCGCGGGCGCACACATATGCGCCAGCCAATGGTTCGACAGGATGTTGTTTTCCATGATCTTGCGGAACTGGTCGTCGCTGATTCCCGCCGACGGCCCGTAATAGGGGTTCGACGCGGCGTTGCAGACGAGCGCGGTGACCGGGCCGAAGGCCGCGACGGTCTCGTCGACCAGATTCTGCAGCCCGTCCTTCGACGAGATATTGGCTGCGACCGCGATCGCGGTGCCTTCGCCATATTGCGCGTTGAGTTCGGCCGCGACCGCGTCGCACGCGTCCTGCTTGCGGCTCGAAATCACGACCTTGGCGCCGTGGAAGGCCATCGCCTCGGCGATGGCCTTGCCGATGCCGCGCGACGATCCGGTGATCAGCGCGACCTCGCCGGTCATGTCGAACAGGTTCATGCGCCCGCCTTCTTTGCGAAATCCCACGCCCTTTCGGCGAGCGGGCGGACGCGCTCGGACATGTCCCTGGCATGCTGCGACGAGGCGGTGCCGTCGATCACGCGCTTCTTGATGCCCTGGATGATGCCCGCGAGGCGGAAGAAATTATAGGCGAAATACCAGTTCATGTCGGGCACCCCGTCGCGGCCCGTCGCGGCGCAATAACGGGTGACCATTTCGCCCAGTTCGGGAATGCCCAGGCCCACGCGGTCGAGATCCTCGACCCCCGACCGGCCGCCATTTTCGGTGACCCACGCCATCGCGACATAGGTGAAATCGGCGAGCGGATCGCCCAGCGTCGACAGCTCCCAATCGAGCACCGCGAGCACTTCGGGGCGGTCCTTGGCAAAGATCATATTGTCGATGCGATAGTCGCCATGAACGACGCTGGTGCGCGTCTGTTCGGGCAGCGTCGCGGGCAGCCACGCAATCAGCCGCTCCATCTCGTCCATCGTCTCGGTTTCGGAGAGGCGGTACTGCTTGGTCCAGCGGTCGACCTGGCGGCCGAAATAATTGCCCGGCTTGCCATAGTCCGACAGCCCCGCCGCCTCCACATCGACATTGTGCAGCGCGGCGAGCGTATCGATCATCGCCTCGTAAGTGGCGCGGCGATTCTCCGGCGTCGACCCCGGCATCGCGCCGTCCCAGATCGTCTGGCCATCGACCATGCCCATGACATAGAACCAGCTGCCGACGACGCTGTCATCGGTGCACAGGCCATATTGGCGCGCGACGGGGAAACCGGCCTTATGAAGCCCCGCTTGCACCTTATATTCGCGGTCGACCGCATGCGCCGAGGGCAGCAGCTGGCCATAGGGCTTGCGGCGGAGGACATAATTGCCCGACGGCGCCGAAATCTTGTAGGTCGGGTTCGACTGGCCGCCGGCAAATTTGCCCTGCGTCAGCGGGCCCTCGAAGCCCTCGACATTCGCCTCCATCCATGCGGTCAGCTTCGCCTCGTCGAGGATATCGGCGCCCTCGGGCGCGACGGTGCCGCTGAAGGCCTTTTGTGCGTCCAATGTCATTGGTCGAATACGATCACCGAACGGGCGGCGTCGCCTTTCTTCATCTTGTCGAACCCTTCGTTGATCTGCGCGAGCGGGATCGTCTCGGCGACGATGCTGTCGAGGTCGAGCAGTCCGCGCAGGTAGAAATCGACGAGGCGCGGAATATCGACGGGGAAGCGGTTGCCGCCCATGATCGCGCCCTGCAATTTCTTGCCGCTGAGCAGGTCCATCGCCGACAGGCCGACCTTTTCGGACAGCGGCATCATGCCGAGGATCGTCGCGGTGCCGCCGCGGCGCAGCGACGCGACGGCGAGGCTGGCCGAGGCCGGGCGCCCGACCGCTTCGATTGCATGGTCGACGCCGCCCTTGGTCAGCTCCAGAATTTGCTTCGCGGCATCGTCGGCGAGTGCGTCGACGACGTCGGTGGCGCCGAGCTTGATCGCCAGCGCGCGCTTTTCGGGCACCGGATCGGCGGCGATGATCCGCCCCGCGCCGGCAATCTTCGCGGCGTTGATCGTGGCGAGGCCGACGCCGCCGCAGCCGACGACCGCGACGGTCTCGCCCGGGGTCACCTTGCACGCGTTGAAGATCGTTCCCGCGCCGGTGGTCACCGCGCAGCCGATCACCGCGGCGCGGTCGAGCGGCATGTCGGGGTCGATGCGCACGCAGGCATGTTCGTGGACCAGCATCGTCTCGGCAAAGGCGCTGAGGTTGAGCATTTGGTTGACGATGCTGCCGTCGGGGCGCGTGATGCGCGGCGGCTGACCGGGGGCGCGGCGGGTGTCGCCGCCCATGCACAAGGACATGCGGCCGCTGACGCAGAATTCGCAATGGCCGCAAAAGGCCGACAGGCAAGTCACCACCGCGTCGCCGACCTTGACCGTGCGCACTTCGCTGCCGACCGCCTCGACGATACCGGCGGCCTCATGGCCGGGGATCGCGGGCAGCGGGTGCGGATAGGCGCCGTCGATGAAGTGCAGGTCCGAATGGCAGAGGCCGCACGCGGCGGTGCGGATGCGGACCTCGTGCGGGCCGCAATCGGCGATCTGGACGGTCTCGATCTGCAGCGGCTTGCCGGGTTCGATCAGGATGGCGGCTTTGGTCATCTAAAGCTCCATATCATCCCCCTTCCGCTTGCGGGAGGGGATAGGGGAGGGCGTGTCGGTCGCGATGCGGGGGAGGAACAGGCCCTCCCCCAATCCCTCGCGCAAGCGGGAGGAAAGTTTAGCGCGACACGCCGATGTCGCCCGACGAGAAACCCGGCTCGCTCGCTTCGCTATGCTTGGCGAATTCGATCCGCGCCACCGCGCGCTCATGCACTTCGTCGGGACCATCGGCGAGCCGCAGCGTGCGCTGATGCGCATAGGCCTTGGCGAGCCCGAAATCTTCCGACACGCCCGCGCCGCCATGCGCCTGGATCGCGTCGTCGATGATCTTCAGCGCCATGTTCGGTGCCTGGACCTTGATCATCGCGATCTCGGCCGCGGCCGACTTGTTGCCGACCTTGTCCATCATGTCTGCGGCCTTGAGGCACAGCAGGCGGGTCATTTCGATGTCGATGCGCGCGCGCGCCAGGCGATGTTCCCAGATGCTGTATTCGGCGACCTTCTTGCCGAATGCGACGCGCGACTGGAGGCGCTTGGCCATCTTCGAAATCGCCTCCTCGGCGACGCCGATCGTGCGCATGCAATGGTGGATACGGCCCGGCCCGAGGCGGCCTTGCGCGATCTCGAAGCCGCGGCCCTCGCCGAGCAGCATCGCCTCTTCGGCGTTGACCCGGACGTCCTTCAGCTCGATTTCCATATGGCCGTGCGGCGCATCGTCGTAACCGAACACCGGCAGGTGACGCAAAATGTTCACCCCCGGCGCGTCGAGCGGCATCAGCACCATCGACTGCTGCGCGTGGCGCTTGGCGGCGAAGTCGGTCTTGCCCATCACGATCGCGATGTTGCAACGCGGATCGCCCGCGCCCGACGACCACCATTTGGTGCCGTTGATGATATAATCATCGCCGTCGCGCTCGATGCGCGTCTCGATGTTGGTCGCGTCGGAGGACGCCACTTTCGGTTCGGTCATCAGGAAGGCCGAACGGATCTGGCCGTTCATCAGCGGTTTGAGATATTTTTCCTTCTGCGCCGCGGTGCCGTAACGGTGGAACACCTCCATGTTGCCGGTGTCGGGCGCCGAGCAGTTGAACACCTCGCTGGCGAAACCGACGCGGCCCATTTCCTCGGCGCACAGCGCATATTCGAGGTTGGTGAGGCCGGGGCCCTCGAACTCGATCGTCTCGTCGACATGGTGGTGCGCGGCGCTGCGCGGCGGCATGAACAGGTTCCAGATCCCGGCCTCTTTCGCCTCGGCCTTCAGGTCCTCGACGACCTGGATCACTTTCCAGCGGTCGCCTTCCTTGTCCTGCTTGTCATAGGTGGGGACGGCGGGACGCACCTTGCGCTCGATGAAGTCGCGTACGCGGTCGCGCCAATAGACCTGCCGGTCGGTGAGATCGAAATCCATGCTCGCATCCTTCCCTTTACGTTTACGTAAGCCCATGGACCGATTCGGCCCCGCTTGCCAAGCCCTGCGGCCTGAAAATTACACCCTTTCGCCGCGCCGCGAACTTTTCCGTTACGGATGTGGTCTTGCCGCTTCCGCCGCTTCTGCCATCGCCGCGACACGCGCTTCATGGTCGGCACGCGAAATCGGGAATCGCGAGATGAACCAGATGCTGGCGATGGCGAAAAGGACAAGAACGGCGAGGAAATAGACCGCCAGATTGTCGAGGATCGACTGGTCGACCTGACCCGGCGTTGCCTTGGCCGGAAAATTCGCCGCCCCGATGATCTGCCCGGTCAGGAACAGGCCGATGCCGGTCGCGCATTTCTGGACGAAGAAATAGGCCGAGAAGAAAATGCCTTCGGACCGCTCACCCGTTTTTTCCTGCGACGCCTCGACGATGTCCGATGCCATCGACTGGGCGAGCATCATCGACGCGACCGAAAAGGCGTTCGAGATGGTGATCAGCGCGAACAGCGTCGGGATCAGCGCCGATGCGCCATTGTCGGGGAACAGGCCGATGAAGCGCAGCAGATAGGGGGAAACCCCGAAACACAGCGCGAGCACGCCCGCCGCCACCGCGCCGGTTCGCTTCTCCATCCGTTTCTGGAGCAGCCCGACGACGAGGAAGGCGCCGACTACGCCGACGAAGAGTGTCGCCGAATAGGCGATGAAGCCCGCCTGCGGCATCAGCCAGTAGTAAGTGAGCAGATAGGCGGTGATCGAAAAGGTCAGGCCCTGGTTGACGAAGGCGAAGACCGAGCTGCCAAGCAACACAAGGAAAGCCTTGTTCGACAGGATGGTCTTGATCTTGCGCAGCGTCTGTCCCAGCGGCAGGTGCGTCGGCGGTGCCGCGTCGGGGTGGGCGAGGCGGCGGTGGGTGGTCAAGGCCGACACGCTGGTCGCAAGGATCATCAACACCGCACCGGTCCAGCCATAGAGCTGATAGCCGTCGAGATTGAGCTGGCCGACGGGGTATTTTTCGCTGGGTACGAGGAAAAAGCCAAAGGCCAGCGTCAACATGACGAGCCCGCCCGCCCAGCCGAAGACGAAGCGCCAGCGCGTCAGCGAGGTCCTTTCGTCATAATCGCTGGTCAGCGCCGGGACGACCGAGAGCGCGGGGATTTCATAACAGGACACCGCGGCGCGCATCAGGAAGGCGAAAAGCAGCAGATAGCCATAGAGCCACTGCTGATCGAGCGACGGCGGGTGCCACAGCATGATCCAGGCAAAGGCCATCGGCAGGATCGCCGCATACATCCACGGGTGCCTCTTGCCCCAGCGGCTGTGCGTTTTGTCGCTCCAGTAACCGACCATCGGATCGATGATCGCATCCATGAACAGCGCAAGCAGCAGGATCAGCCCGACGATCCGCGCATCGAGCCCGAGAACCTGATTGTAGAGCAGCATGAGGAGCGTGGCGAAGCCATTGTCCTTCACGCCATAGGCAATCGACCCGAAGCCGTTGCCGAGCTTGATGTGCAGGGGCAGCTTTCCGGAGGGCGGCAGCGCGCTCGCCGTTGCGCTCACGCGGGTGCTCCCGCCTTCGCCGCCTCCTCCATCGCTGTCAGGGCGTCGAACATCCCGGGCGCTTCGGGGTCCCAGGCGTGGCGCTGACCGATGGTCAGCCCGCCGTCGACGAGCATATGGGTGCCGGTCATGAAGCTCGATTCCTCGCTCGCCAGATAGGCGACCGCGTTTGCGATATCCTCGGGCTGGCCGCCGCGCGCGACGGGCTGCGCCTGCGCACTCATCCCCGCGATGATCGCATTTGCCTCGCCTTTCATCGCGTCGGGCACGTCGAGCGAGGCGGTGAAGATATTGGTGTTGATGAAGCCCGGACAGATCGCGTTGACGCGGATGCCATAGCGCGCGAGGTCGGTCGCCGCGACCTTGGTCAGGTGGAGCACGCCGGCCTTCGCCACGGCATAGGCGGTCGGCGAATAGCCCGCGCCGAGCGCCGCGACGCTGGCGGTGTTGACGATCGCCGCGCCCTTGCGGCCCTTCATATGCGGGCTGGCGTAGCGAATCCCCATCGCCACCGATTTCAGCACCAGATCCATCGTGCGGTCCCAGCCCTCGGGGGTGATTTCGTCGATCGGCGCGCGATCGCCGCCCGCCGCGGCGTTGTTGAACACGATGTCGATGCCGCCCGCCTTCGCGGCGGCGGCATCCATCAGCGCTTCGATGTCCGAGGGCCGCGTGACGTCGCAGCGGACGAAATCGATCTTGCCGTTCGACTGTTCGGCCAGCGCTTGTCCGCCCTTTTCGTCGATGTCGGCGGCGAAGACATAAGCGCCCTCGCCGGCGAGTTTCAGCACCGCAGCCTTGCCGATGCCCGATGCTGCGCCGGTGACGACGGCGACCTTGCCTGCGAATCGCATATCCTGCTCCCGTTTTATTTTGCGACCTAAGCTTAGGCGCGTGGAAAGGCGCGTCAACGCCCGGCAATCGGACGCTACGGTGCCGTAACGGCAGGTCGCGGGTCCCAAGTTGACGCTTGCGTAAACTAGCGAAGCGGACGTAGATTTGGCGGCAGAAGAGGAGCCCGAAGGATGAGCGAACTGGACGCTTTCCGCACCGAGGTGCGGGAATGGCTGGAGGCGAACTGCCCCGCCGAAATGCGCGAACCGATCCGTGACGAGGATGACGTCTGCTGGGGCGGGCGCAACTTCAAGTTCAAGAACGCGGCGCAGAAGCAATGGCTCGATGCCTGTGTTTCCAAAGGCTACACCGTCCCCGACTGGCCCAAACCCTATGGCGGCGCCGGGCTGACGCCCGAGCAGACCAAGGTCTTCAAACAGGAAATGAAGCGCATCCATGCGCGCTCGCCGCTCGACAGCTTCGGCATCTGGATGCTCGGCCCCGCGCTGCTGCAATTCGGCACCGAAGAGCAGAAGGTCGAGTATCTGAACCCGATCGCGCGCGGCGAAATCCGCTGGTGCCAGGGCTATTCCGAACCCGGCTCGGGCAGCGACCTCGTCAGTCTGCAGACCTTCGGCGAAGACAAGGGCGATCATTGGGTCGTCAACGGGTCGAAGATCTGGACGAGCTATGCCGACAAGGCCGACTGGATTTTTTGCCTCGTCCGCACCGACAAGGCGAATAAATATCAGGGCATTACCTTCATGCTCTTCGACATGGCGAGCAAGGGCGTCACGACCAAGCCGATCCTGCTGATTTCGGGCAATTCGCCCTTCTGCGAAACCTTCTTCGACGATGTCGAAGTGCCCAAGACGCAGTTTATCGGCGAGATCAACCGCGGCTGGGACGTCGCCAAATATCTGCTCGGCCACGAACGCGAGATGATCTCGGGCGGCGGCGCCGGCGGCGACATGGTCAGCATCGGCGGCGCATTCGCGAAATCCTTTGGCAAGAATGCGGCCGGCGAACTCGACGACCCGATCCTGCGCGCCGAAATGGCGGCGTTCGACGTCGATGTCTTTGCCTATCGCGCGATGGGCGAGCGGTTCATGGACATGTGGAAGACCGGGCGGGCGCATCCCGCTTCGTCGAACATGATGAAATATGTCGGGACCGAGCTCAACAAGCGCCGCCACGAACTCGTCATGTCGGGCGGCGGCAGCGAAGCGCTCGAATGGGACAGCGAAGAGACCAAGGGCGGCGCGCGCGCGCGCGGCTGGCTGCGCACCAAGGCCAATTCGATCGAAGGCGGGACGAGCGAAGTCATGCTCAACGTCATCGCCAAGCGTATCCTCGA
>Ga0155175_108_pt3 | contig 15153 bp, 16 predicted proteins | sample RifCSPhighO2_01_FD_106143 | JGI IMG/M metagenome (GOLD analysis project Ga0155175, IMG submission 106143) | Sphingopyxis sp. RIFCSPHIGHO2_01_FULL_65_24 | reverse complement strand
GTCGAGACACGCTTGGGACGCGCTAGGCCTCACGTGTCTCGACTTCGCTCGACACGAACGGAATTAGGGCACATTGTTTCGGCGAGAGGGTCGTAATGTCCGAAGCCGATTTCATCGCCCGCCTGCAGGCCATCGCGACCGATCCCGCCGCGCGCGGGCTGGCCGACGATGCCGCGGTGCTCGGCGACCTCGTGCTTACCCACGACATGATCGTCGAGGGAATCCACTTCCTGCCCGACGACACGCCGCAGGATGTCGCATGGAAACTCGTCGCGGTGAACCTGTCCGATCTGGCGGCGAAGGGCGCGGCGCCGATCGGGGTGCTGGTCGGCTACAGCCTCGGCGACGATGACTGGAACGCGGCCTTCGTCGACGGGCTCGATGTCGCGCTGCGGCGGTTCGGGATCGTCCTGCTCGGCGGCGACACGGTGCGGGTGCCGGCGGGGACGCCGCGCAGCTTTGGCCTGACCGCGATCGGCCGTGCGCCGGCGGGCGGCGCCCCCTCGCGCGGCGGGGTGAAGCCCGGCGACCAGCTGTGGGTGACCGGGACGATCGGCAATGCGGGGCTCGGCCTCGCGATGCGGCTCGGACAGGTCGAACCGAACGAAACCTGCCTCGCGGCCTATCGCCGCCCGCAGCCGCAGCTGACCTTTGGCCGGGCGGTGGTTCCGCATGTCCATGCGATGATGGATGTTTCCGACGGCCTGCTGATCGACGCGCAGCGGATGGCGGCGGCGAGCGGGTGCGAGCTTGGGATCATGCTCGAATCGATACCCTTGTCGGCGGCGCTGCTCGCGGTGCGGCCCGATATCCTCGACACGCGCCTGGCCGCGGCGACGGCGGGCGACGATTACCAGCTGCTTTTCGCGGCCGATCCGGGCGCAGCGGCGGCGATCCGCGAGATATCGGCGGGGCTGAATGTCGCGGTCACGCCGGTCGGCCACGCCGGGGTCGGCACGGGAATCATGCTGACCCACCGCGCGCAGCGGATCGCGCTGCCCGCGCATCTCGGTTTCATGCACTGAGCGCCAAAGCCCCGGGAAACGGCCGAATAACCGGGCTTGCCCTCGTTTCGCTTTCTTCCCATAACGCGGCGTCCAATTTGGGGCGGTCGCATCAGGGGAGAGAGCGAACCGGCATCAATAAGTCGGACGTTCGACTGCTATCTTCGCGTTCGCCCTTCTTCAATGGGGAAGGAATAGACACGCATGAATCCGGTTATGATCGCGATAGCGTGCGGCCTGGTGGCCGTACTCTATGGATTCATTACCTCGCGGCAGGTGCTCAGCGCATCGGCGGGTAATGAAAAGATGCAGGAAATCGCCGCCGCCATTCAGGAAGGCGCCAAGGCCTATCTGGGCCGTCAATATCGCACCATCGCCATCGTCGGCGTCGTCGTCGCCATCCTCGTCTGGTGGTTCCTTGGCGAAGTTTCGGCGACGGGTTTCCTGATCGGCGCCATCCTGTCGGGCGTCGCCGGCTTCGTCGGCATGAACATCTCGGTAAAGGCCAACGTCCGCACCGCGGCCGCGGCGCAGACGGGTCTTCAGGCCGGCCTGACCATGGCGTTCCGCGCCGGCGCGATCACCGGCATGCTCGTGGCGGGCCTGGCGCTCCTCGCGATCTCGGTCTTCTTCTGGTATCTGATCGGTCCCGGCGGCTACACCGTCGGCGGTGACGATCGCACCGTCGTCGACGCGCTCGTCGCGCTCGCTTTCGGCGCTTCGCTGATCTCGATCTTCGCGCGTCTCGGCGGCGGTATCTTCACCAAGGCCGCCGACGTCGGCGCCGACCTCGTCGGCAAGGTCGAGGCCGGAATTCCGGAAGACGATCCGCGCAATCCCGCGGTGATCGCCGACAACGTCGGCGACAATGTCGGCGACTGCGCCGGCATGGCCGCCGACCTTTTCGAAACCTATGTTGTCACCGTCGGCGCCACCATGGTGCTGATCGCGCTGCTCTTGAAGAGCGCGGGCGACCAGCTGCTGCCGCTGATGAGCCTGCCGCTGCTGATGGGCGGCGTCTGCATCATCACCTCGATCATCGGCACCTATTTCGTCCGTCTCGGCGGCGGCAAGAATGTCATGGGCGCGATGTACAAGGGCTTCCTCGTCACCGCGATCCTCTCGGTCCCGGCGATCTGGTTCTCGACGAGCTATGTGCTGAAGGGCGACATGAAGACCGTCGTCACGGGTCAGGCGTTCAACGGCACCGACTTGTTCCTGTGTTCGCTGCTCGGCCTCGTCATCACCGGGCTGATCATCTGGATCACCGAATATTACACGGGCACCAATTACCGCCCGGTGCGGTCGATCGCCAAGGCGTCGGAAACGGGCCATGGCACCAACGTCATCCAGGGTCTGGCGATCAGCCTTGAATCGACCGCGTTGCCGACGCTCGTGATCTGCGCGGGCATCGTCATCGCCTTCCAGATCGCGGGCATCATCGGCATCGCTTTTGCGGCGACCGCGATGCTGGCACTCGCCGGCATGGTTGTCGCGCTCGACGCCTATGGCCCGGTCACCGACAACGCCGGCGGCATTGCCGAAATGGCGGGACTCGACGACAGCGTGCGTGAAAAGACCGACCTGCTCGACGCCGTGGGCAACACGACCAAGGCGGTGACCAAGGGCTATGCCATCGGGTCGGCGGGTCTCGCGGCCTTGGTGCTGTTCGGCACCTATACCGCCGACATCACCGAATATTCGGCGAAGCTCGGCCTCGACGCGCCGCTGACCTTCTCGCTCTCGTCGCCCTATGTCATCGTCGGGCTGCTGCTCGGTGCGCTCTTGCCGTACCTCTTCGGGGCGTTCGGCATGACCGCCGTCGGCCGCGCGGCGGGCGAGGTCGTCAAGGATGTTCGCGAGCAGTTCAAGAACAACCCCGGCATCATGACCTATGAGAGCAAGCCCGACTATGCGCGCACGGTCGACCTGGTCACCAAGGCGGCGATCAAGGAAATGATCATCCCGTCGCTGTTGCCGGTGCTGGCGCCGATCGTGGTGTATTTCGTCATTCGCGGCGTCGCGGGGCCGGCCGCGGCGCTCGAAGCGCTCGGTGCGCTGTTGCTCGGCGTGATCGTCGGCGGGCTGTTCGTCGCGATCTCGATGACCTCGGGTGGCGGCGCGTGGGACAACGCCAAGAAATATATCGAAGACGGCAACCACGGCGGCAAGGGCAGCGAGGCCCATAAGGCCGCGGTGACCGGCGACACCGTCGGCGATCCGTACAAGGATACCGCAGGTCCGGCGGTCAACCCGATGATCAAGATCACCAATATCGTGGCGATCCTGCTCCTCGCGGCGCTGGCGCACGGCGCGGCGTAAACCGCTTCGCCTGCGGGTGAAACAAGAGGCCCCGCCGGAGCGATCCGGCGGGGCTTTTTGGTGTCGCGAGAATCGACTCTCTTCTTGTCGATCGGCCATGGCTTTAATAAGCTCACGCCAGATGGTGGTCTGTCATTCAGTTAGATTGTCAGATGGTTGGGCCGCATTCCATGGCTCTGCAACGGGGAAAAAAATGCTTCAGAAATATTTGGTCGCGGTGCTGGCGATGTCGGCATCCATGCTGCCGACCGCCGCACTCGCACAAGCCGGAGATATTGTCGTGACCGCGCAAACCGGCCGCGTTGCGACCGAAGTTTTCGGCAAGCGGCCGTTCATGCGTGGCCCTTCAATGTCTCCCGACGGAACGAAGGTCGCGGTGATGACGAGCGTCAACGGTGTCGATAATCTTGGTTACGTCGATCTCGCGGCGGGCGGAAAGGCCAAATATTTCGTTCGCGCAGAGGAATATCGCGATACCGGTGACCGCACCGTCGGCACGTGGCGTTGGGTCGGCAACCGGACGATCATCTTCACCCTGCTGTCGCGCGAGAATATTTATGGTCAGCGTGTCGACCTTCGCCGCCTCGTTGCTTACGACCTTGAAAGCGGGAAGGTGACGCCGTTGGCGTGGGAAGGGGCGACGGGTGACGCCGGCGACGTCCTGTACGTCGATCACGCCAAGGAAAGCGTCATCGTTCAACGGGGAGCTTTCCGCAACGATCAGCGCGAGTTCAATCCCGAAGTGGTCGAGGTGAGTGTCCGAACCGGCGATTTCAAGACGGTGATGCGCCCGAATGTTGTCGTCAACAACTGGATAGCCGACGGCAGCGGCATCATCCGCGCCAGCACCGGCGATGACGAAAGCGGCAAGATGCGCGTGATGTATCGCAGCGACGCGAAGGGACCGCTCAAAACGGTGTCGAACGATAAGGATCCGACTTTTACACAAAGTCAGATTATTCCCGACCTGTTCCTGAAGGAGGCCGACACGGCGATCGTCAGCAGCAACAAGGATGGTTTTCGCAAAATCTACAAAGTGAATATGCAGACGATGGAGATCGTCGGCGATCCTCTATTCGCCGTGCCCGGATATGACGTCGAAATCCCGCTTCAGAGCAAGGCCGGGGATCGCATGATCGGGGTCAGCTACACCGACACCCGCGAACGCATCAAATGGTTCGATCCGCGCATGGCGCAGATTCAGAAATTCTTCGATGAAGATTTCGGCGCCGGCAACGCGTTGATCCAGTCGGCGAACGAGGATTATACGAAACTGGTCCTGTTCATCGGCAAGCCGAATGCGCCGGGCGGATATTACATCTACGACACCGAAAGCGGAAAGCTACAGCTGTTTGGATGGTATCATCCCGTGCTGAAGGGCGTCGAGCTCAATCCCACCGAAACGATCCGCTACAAGGCGTCCGACGGCATGGAGATCGAGGCGGTGGTGACCTATCCGAGGCATCGTCCCGAGCGAAAGAAATTGCCTGTCGTCGTGATGCCGCACGGCGGGCCTTTCGGCATCCGCGACTATGAAGAGTTCGGCGTGTTCCCCTGGCATCAGGCGATAGCCGAGCTTGGTTATGTCGTCATTCAGCCGAATTATCGGGGGTCTGGCGGCTATGGCAAAGAATTTGTGAAGGAAGGCCGCAAGCCCGACGGCTACGGCAATCGCATGCAGGATGATCTAAACGACGCCGTGACCTGGTTCGCGGGGACCGGGCTGGTCGACAAGGATCGCGCCTGCATCATGGGGTGGTCCTATGGGGGCTATGCATCGGCGCGCGGCGCGCAGCGCGATCCTTCGGTCTGGAAATGCGCTATCGCCGGCGCGGGGGTCTATGATTTCCCCATGATGAAATCTTTCGACACCGGCGCATTCGGGGCTTTCGGTGCCAGCTATCAGGCGACCGCGAACGACCTTATCGCGATTTCGTCGGCGCGAAACACCGATGGGCGCTGGGCTCCGATCCTGATTGTTGCGGGCGTCCGCGATGCCCGAATCCCGATCGAGCAGTCCCGCACCCTCGTTTCGCGACTCAAGGCATCGGGCAAGAAAGAAGGTGTCGATTTTCGCTATGTCGAACAGCCGAAGGGAACTCACAATCTTCCCTATGAGGAAGTGCATATCGAGTGGCTGGTCGAAAGCGAAAAATGGCTCGAGCGCTTCAATCCCGCCTATGTCCCCGGCGATTCCGACAAGCCCGTACCCGTCAAAGTGACCGCCGATATGAAATAAGCCGACGGGAGCGGGAGCAGGGTTTCGGCCTGCGCGACTAGGTCGCGCGGGCCGCCGCCATCTGCGCCGCATAGCCCGCCTGGACCATCGCGCTCATCCGGTCGAACAGCGCGTCGGGATCGCTGCGGCGCAGGCCGGGGATTGCGGCTTCTGCACCTTCGGCGACGACGAGCTCGCGCGTGCCCGCATCGACCGCGGCGATAATCTCGGCTGCGGCGAAATCGGGCGACAGGCCATTGTCGATCGCTTTGTCACTTTCGCCGCGCACGCTGCCGTCGGCGTTGAGCGCGTTGCGGCTGACGTTGGTCGCGATCGATCCGGGAGCGACGACGAGCACTCTCAGCCCGAGATGCTCATTTTCGGCGCGGATGCTGTCGTGATAGCCGATCAGCCCATGCTTGGCGGCGCAATAGGCGCTGCGCAGCGGCACCCCGGCGATGCCCGCGACGCTGGAAATGGCAACGATCTGGCCACCACCCGCCGCGACCATGCGCGGCAGCAGTTGCTGGGTGAGGGCAATGGGGGCGAGCAGGTCGACGTCGACGATCTTCTGATACACCGAAAAATCGGTCTCGATCGCGAGGCTGCGCTGCGAGATGCCGGCGTTGTTGACGAGGCCGTCGATCCGGCCGCACCAGTTCCACGCTTCCTCGGCCATCAACGGCAGCGCGGCATAGTCGGTGGCCTCGAAGGGCAGGATCATCGTGCCGGGGCCGCAGTCCTTGGCGACGGCTTCGAGCGCCGCGACATTGCGCCCCGACAGGATCAGCCGCGCACCGCGTCCCGCCAGCGCCCGCGCCAGCGCCGCGCCGATGCCCGACGACGCGCCGGTAACCCACCAAACTTGATCCTGCATATTGGCATCCTATCTGTCATTTCGTCCCAGCCTGAAACGGCTGTGCGGGGGCGTCAAGGCGCCTACCCACGCATTTCCGTGCAGGGGTGGCAATTTTGTTGCGACTCTGTTATAATAAATATCAACACGCCGACATTCTGTCTCTTCCCGTCGCTGGGCTGGGGCACGTTCGGCGTTTCCGATGGAGCCATATCCCTTGTCACTCTGACTGGCTAGCGCCGCCGAAATGCTCCGATCCACCTCGCAGGAGGGCAGGATGCACCGGCTTTGACCCGCTTCCCCGTCCCCGACAAGGCACAGAAAGGAAACTGCATGTCCGCAAACACCCTCCTCTTCGAAGTCGGTGACTATGTCGTTTATCCGAAGCATGGCGTGGGGCGCGTCATCGAACTGCAGCGGTCGGAAATCGCCGGTATGCAGCTTGAGCTTTATGTCCTGCGCTTTGAAAAAGAAAAAATGACCCTGCGCGTTCCGACCAACAAGGCCGAGGGCGTGGGTATGCGCAAGCTGTCGTCGGACAAGACGCTGAAGGAAGCGCTGCAGGTGCTGACCACCAAGCCGAAGGTCAAGCGCACCATGTGGTCGCGCCGCGCGCAGGAATATGAAGCGAAGATCAATTCGGGCGACCTGGTGTCGATCGCCGAAGTGACCCGCGACCTGTTCCGCGCCGACGATCAGCCCGAGCAGAGCTATTCGGAACGCCAGATCTTCGAAGCCGCCTCGAGCCGCCTCGCCCGCGAACTGGGCGCGATGGAAGAGAGCGACGAAAAGACGGCGCAGGCGAAGATCCTCGAGATTTTGAACGAAAATGCGCCGCGCTATTATGTGGAGAAGGTGGTCTAAGCCACGCTTCGACGCGATGAGACAGAGGAAAGGGCGGTCCGAAAGGGCCGCCCTTTTTCATTGCCCCTCTCCCTAAATGGGAGAGGGGATTCAGGGATATCTTGCGCTCACAAAATACAGCCCGTCGGGCGGTGCGTTCAGGCCCAGCGCGTTGCGATCCGCGGCCTCCAGTGCCGCCTGCAAATCACGCGCCGACCATTTCCCGTACCCGACCAGCGCGAGGCAGCCAACCATCGAGCGCACCTGATGGTGGAGGAAGCTGCGCGCCGCCGCTTCGATAATCAGTTCGTCGCCGTGGCGGCTGACGGTCAGCTTATCGAGCGTCTTCACCGGGCTTTGCGACTGGCAATGCGCCGAGCGGAAAGTCGTGAAATCATGCAGTCCCAGCAGCAGTTGCGCCGCGTCGTGCATCGCCGCGGCGTCGAGCGGCCGGGCGAATTGCCAGGCCAGTCCCTTGTCCCACGTCAGCGGCGCGCGGCGATTGACGATGCGATATTCATAGGAACGACCGATGCAGGCGAAGCGCGAATGCCAGTCGTCGTCCGCCACCTCGCACCCGATGATCGCAATCGGGGCAGGGCGAAGCTGGGCGTTGATCGCCTCCATCAGGCGGAAGGGCGCCAGCGGCTTTTCGATATCGACATGGCCGCGCATCGCGATCGCATGCACGCCCGCATCGGTGCGCCCGGCGCTGAACACCGCGGTGTCCTCGCCGGTAATCTTGGTGACGGCTTGCTCGATCGCCTGCTGCACGCTCGGGCCGTGCGCCTGCCGCTGCCAGCCCATATAGGGGCGGCCGTCATATTCGATGGTGAGGGCAAAGCGGGTCATGCGAGGCGCGTGCCCTGGGGAATCGGGCGGCCGCGCAGCAGGTCGGGGGCGTCCATCGCGGGCTTGCCGGCGCGCTGGACGCGCGTCGCGCGGATCGCGCCGGGGTTGCAGGCGATGGTCAGCGCATCGTCGATCGTCGTGCCGGGCGCGGCGCCCGGGGCGCTTTGCGTCGGATGGATCACCTCGGCGGCGAGCAGTTTGTAGCGCTCGCCATCGAGTTCGAAAAAGGCGCCCGGCATCGGGTTGAAGGCGCGGACCTGGCGCTCGACCTGCACCGCACTCGTCAGGAAATCGAGCCGAGCCTCGCTCTTGTCGATCTTGGCCGCGTAAGTAACACCGTCGTCGGGCTGCGCTTCGGGGAGGAAGGCGTGGAGATCGCTGAGCGCCTTGACCATCAGCGCGGCGCCCATCGCGGCGAGTTCGTCGGTCAGCTCGCCCGCGGTCTTGTCGTCGACCCCGGTGCGCCCGACGAGCCGCATCGCGCCGGTGTCGAGGCCTGCGTCCATCTGCATGATCGTGACGCCGGTTTCGCCGTCGCCCGACAGGATCGCGCGCTGCACCGGCGCCGCGCCGCGCCAGCGCGGCAGGATCGAGCCATGGACGTTGAGGCAGCCCTCGCGCGGCGCGCTCAGGATCGCCTGCGGCAGGATCAGGCCATAGGCCGCCACCACCGCGACATCGAGGTCGAGCGCGGCGAATTCGGCCTGCGCTTCGGGGCTTTTCAGGCTCTTAGGGGTGCAGATGGGAAGGCTATGTTCTTCGGCCCAGTTGTGGACGGCGCTTTGCTGCACCTTCTTGCCGCGCTGCGCGGGGCGGGGGGGCTGGGTGTAGACCGCGACGATCTGATGCCCCGCGGCGTGGAGCGCGGCGAGCGTCGGCACCGCAAAGGGCGGCGTTCCCATGAAGGCGATGCGCATGGGTGCGGGCTTTGGATGAGGTTGCGATGCGGCGCAAGTCCCTCTCCCATCGGGAGAGGGACTTGCGCAAGCTTGGCAGCTTGCTGCCTAGCTGGAGCTGGGTGAGGGGATGCGCCCGGTCGATAACTCACCGCCCCTCACCCAGCTTCGCCTAGCGAACGAGTTCGCAAGTCTTCGCAACCCTCTCCCGACGGGAGAGGGGATATTGTGCAGCGCCGCGTCCGCCACTACCACCACCGCATGGCATCCACCGAAATTGAAGCGCTTGTCCAGCAACTCGCCCGGCTCCCTGGCCTCGGCCCGCGCTCGGCGCGGCGCGCGGTGCTGCACCTGATGAAGAAGCGCGAGAGCAGCTTCGCGCCCTTGCTGGCGGCGCTCACGAGCGTGTCCGAGCGGCTCGTCACCTGCGGCATTTGCGGCAATGTCGATACACAGGACCCTTGTGCGATCTGCGCCGACCCGCGCCGCGATGCGCGCAGCCTGTGCGTCGTCGAGGAGGTGTCGGACCTCTGGGCGCTCGACAAGTCGCGGCTTTTCCCCGGCAAATATCATGTGCTCGGCGGGCGGTTGTCGGCGCTGGAAGGCGTGCGGCCGCAGGACCTCAGCATCGATGCGCTGGTGGCGCGCGTCGCGGCGGGCGGGATCGACGAGGTGGTGCTGGCGATGAACGCGACTTTGGAGGGGCAGACGACGGCGCATTATTTGGCAGAACGACTGGAGGGTTATCCGGTGCGGCTGACGCAGCTGGCGCATGGCCTGCCGGTGGGCGGCGAGCTCGATTATCTCGATGAGGGGACGCTGGCGCAGGCGCTCAGGGCAAGGCGGCCGGTGGGGTGAGAGCGCGTTCCATTTTTCTGTTGTCGCTTTTGACAGCTTGCACACCGGGCGAGGTTAAACCAACGGAAGCCGAAATGGATCGCGTCGAAGCGGCGCTGGCAAAAATACCCTGCGTTGGGGACCTTTCGCGCTGGGACAGAAGATATTATTATCCACCGAGTTTCGAGAGCGAGGAAGCCTGGACTGCTTTGGAGGAACAGCGCGATCCTGAGCCGAGCAGCTATGATCGCAACTTCATCGAAATTGACCTTCGAGAAGCTGGATTTGAGGAGTTCGGCCGTGGGAGGAAAAGCTATTCAAACTATCCTCCTGGAGCGATAGACACCGACGACAGATCCTATCGTATCGCTTATGGCTCCTATGATGTGAAAAGCGGCAAACTCGATTTGGCGGCATGCGGGCCGAATATGACTCCCCCTTGACCCCGCGCCCCTCCGACCATACCTGCACGCCATGGCCCTACTCCCCATCATAGAGACTCCCGATCCGCGGCTGCGCGTCATTTCGAAGCCGGTCGAGACCTTCGACGCCGAACTCAAGACGCTGATCGCCGATATGTTCGAGACGATGTACGACGCCCCCGGTATCGGGCTCGCCGCGATTCAGGTCGGGGTGCCGAAGCGCATCCTGGTCATCGACCTGCAGGAACCCGATCCCGAGGATGAGGAGGGTGAAAAGCTGCTCCGCACCCCGCGCGTGTTCATCAATCCGGTCTTTTCCGAGGAAAGCGAAGAGCATAGCGTCTATTCGGAAGGGTGCCTGTCGGTCCCCGAACAATATGCCGATGTGACGCGCCCCGCCGAGGTCACCGTCGACTGGCAGGACGAAGACGGCAAGCATCATAGCGAACGCATGACCGGGCTGATGGCGACGTGCATCCAGCACGAGCACGACCATCTGGAAGGCATTCTCTTCATCGACCATCTGTCGCGGTTGAAGCGCGAGATGGTGCTCAAGAAGCTGATGAAGATGCGGAAAGCGGCGTAGGCGCTTTTCCCTCTCCCATTTAGGGAGAGGGTTGCGCAAGCTTGGCCGCTTGCTGCCTAGCTGTAGCTGGGTGAGGGGATGCGCCCTCACGATAGCAAGCAACCCCTCGCCCGCTGCGACTAGGTGGCAAAGCCACCAAGTCTCGCTGCCCTCTCCCTAAATGGGAGAGGGGAAGAGTTAGCCGGCGGCCTTCGCCACCGCGACCATCGCGGGGCGCAGCAGGCGGTCTTTCATCATATAACCCGCCTGCATTTCCTGCACGATCGTGCCGGGGGTCTGGTCGCTCGGGATTTCGAGCATCGCCTGGTGCTGGTTGGGGTCGAGCGGCAGGCCGATCGCCGCGATGCGGGTGATGCCGTTGCGTTCGAAGACGCTGAGCAATTCGCGTTCGGTCGCCTCGAGCCCGGTGATGAGCGGTTTGATGCCTTCGTCGGCGCGCTGTTCGTCGCTGAGCGCGGCAAGCGCGCGGCCGAGATTGTCGGCGACCGACAGGATGTCGCGCGCGAATTTGGTCGCGGCATAGGCGTGCGCGTCGGCGACTTCCTTTTCGCCGCGGCGGCGGACATTCTGCGTTTCGGCGCGGGCGTAAAGCAGGTCCTGCTGCAGCGCGGCGAGCTGTTCGGCGAGCTTAGCCAGTTCGTCATTCTCGCCGGCGGTGGGGGTGGTCGCATCGGCCTCGGCCGCGACATTTTCGGGGGTCAGCGCGTCTTCGGCGCGCGTGTCGTTTTCAGTGTTTGTCATAAACCTATCGTATCAGTCTGGAGAGCGATTGAGCGGTGAAATCCACCATGGGTACGATGCGGGCATAGTTCAAGCGCGTCGGGCCGATCACGCCCACGACACCGACTACGCGTCCGTCCGCGCCGCGATAGGGCGCCGCTATCACGGACGAGCCCGAAAGCGAGAATAATTTATTCTCCGACCCGATGAAAATGCGGGTCGCGGCGCCCTCGCGCGCGCTGTCGAGCAATTGCGCGATGTCCTGCTTGGTTTCGAGTTCGTCGAGCAATTGGCGGACGCGGTCGAGGTCGCCGACCGCGCTCTCGTCGAGCAGATTCGCCTGGCCCCGCACGATCAGCACCGGGCGGTCGGCGCCGTCCGACGACCAGACCGCGAGCCCGCGCGACACCATATCCTGCGCGGCGCGGTCGATCGCGATGCGTTCGGCCTCGATCTCGCGGCGCACCCGCGCCATCGCTTCGGCGAGGGTGAGGCCCGACAGGGTCGCGCTGATATAATTGCCCGCCTCGACCAGCGCCGAGGGGTTGAGGCCGGGCGGAATGGCGATGACGCGGTTCTCGACCGCGCCGTCGCCCGCGACCAGCACGACGAGCGACTGGCTGGCTGACAGCGGCACGAAGGCGAGCTGTTTGAGCACGCGTTCATGCTTGGGGACGAGCACGAGGCCGGCGCAGGCCGAGAGGCCCGAGAGCGCCGAGGTCGCCTGTGCGAGCGCGCTTTCGATCGGGCCGGCGTCAGATAGAGACGCCTCAATCTGGGCGCGGTCCTCGGCCGATGGTTCGGCGACCTGCATCATGCCGTCGACGAACAGGCGCAGCCCCTGTTCGGTGGGCAGGCGGCCGGCGCTGGTATGCGGGCTGGCGAGCAGGCCATATTCCTCGAGATCCTGCATCACGTTGCGGATCGAGGCGGGGGAGAGGTTGAGACTGGCGAGCTTCGACAGCGTGCGCGAGCCGACCGGTTGGCCGGTTTCGAGATAGGCGTCGACGACCATCCGGAACACGTCGCGGGCGCGCGTGGTGAGTTCGGTGATCGGCGGCGTGGTCATGGGGAGGATTTAGGGATGCAGGAGGCCGAGCGCAACAAAGCTGGACCTCGGCTCCTCAACGATCGTCAACCTCGCGAAGGCAGGGATCCAGCTTTCTTTTGTTTTGATCTTTTCTTTGTGCCTTTGCGCCTTTGCGTGAAATCCGAAAAATCTCGCGCAAAGGAGCAAAGGCGCAAAGGCACGAAGAAGGAAAAAGCTGGATCCCCGTCTTTGCGGGGATGACGAAAGGGAGTGCAAAAGGCGATTCTTCTGCCTAGCCTCCGACCGGGGAGAGACACATGACCGCACGCCCGCTAACCCAGGATGACCCGCTCGACGATTTCGACCATCGCGACATCGTCCTGCTTGGCCGCCAGCATCGCGTCTACACGATGGGCCGCGGTCCGGCGGTGATCGTGATGACCGAAATGCCCGGGATCAGCCCGCATGTCGCGCGTTTCGCGCGCTGGGTCCGCGATGCCGGTTTCACCGTCTATATGCCGCATATTTTCGGCAAGGATGGTGCGGTGCCGCGGATGCCTGGTGCGGTCTTCACGATGATCGGCGGGTGCATCAGCCGCCAGTTCCGCGCCTTTCAGGCCAATGAAAGCTCGCCCGCGACGTTGTGGCTGCGCGCGCTCGCGGCGTTCGCGCATCTGGAATGCGGCGGCAAGGGCGTCGGCGCGATCGGCATGTGCTTCACGGGCAATTTCGCACTGTCGATGATGCTCGAGCCGTCGGTGCTCGCGCCGGTGCTGTCGCAGCCGTCGCTGCCGCTGAACGACGCGGCGGGCATGCATATCGCCCCCGACGAACTCGCGGCGGTCAAGGCGCGGATGGAGGCCGAGGATCTGACCGTGCTCGCGTACCGCTTCGAGGGCGACAAATTCTGCAAGGCGGCACGCTTCGCGGCCTATGAAGATGCGCTCGGCGACCGGTTTATCGGTCGCGTGCTGGCCGACGACGCGGCAAACCCGAACAGCCCGATGAAAAACCCGCACAGCGTGGTGACGATCCACCTGATCGACGAGGCGGGCCAGCCGACGGTGCAGGCGCGCGACGAAATCCTCGATTTCTTTCGTATGCGGTTGAGCGATTGAGCGGGCGGGCCTAAGGGCCACGGCAATCACTCATTGAAAGGATACTACATGCGCCCTTCCGGCCGCGCGCCCGACCAGATGCGTCCCATCGGCATTGAGACCGAATTCACCATCCATGCCGAGGGCAGCGTCCTCGTCAGCTTCGGCAACACCAAGGTGCTCGTCACCGCCAGCGTTGATGAAAAGGTGCCGCCCTTCCTGCGCGGCAAGGGGCAAGGTTGGGTCACCGCCGAATATGGCATGCTGCCCCGCGCGACGCACACGCGTGGCAGCCGCGAGGCGGCGAAAGGCAAGCAGTCGGGGCGGACGCAGGAAATCCAGCGGCTGATCGGCCGCAGTCTGCGCGCTGTGGTCGATTTCAAGAAGCTGGGCGAACGCCAGATCGTGATCGATTGCGACGTGATCCAGGCCGATGGCGGCACGCGCACCGCGTCGATTTCGGGCGCGTGGGTCGCGCTGCGGATCGCGGTCGACAAGCTGCTCGCGTCGGGTGCGATCGCCGAGGATCCGATCGAGGACAAGGTCGGTGCGATCTCGTGCGGCATCTACAACGGCACGCCGGTGCTCGACCTCGATTATGACGAGGATTCGGTTGCCGAGGCCGACGGCAATTTCGTGCTGACCGGGCGCGGCCAGATCGTCGAAGTCCAGGCCAGCGCCGAGGGTGCGACCTATGACGAAGAGGGCCTGCTGCGTCTGCTACGGTTGGCGCGTATCGGTTGCGCCGAGATTTTCGCGGCGCAGGACAAGGCGACGGGGCGCTGAGGTGAATCGCAAGCTCGTCCCCGGCAAGCTCGTCATCGCGAGCCACAATGCGGGCAAGGTGCGCGAGATTCGCGCGCTGCTCGAACCGTTCGGGATCGAGCCGGTGTCGGCGGGCGACCTTGGCCTGCCCGAACCCGAAGAGACGGGGACGACCTTTCGCGAGAACGCGCTGCTCAAGGCGCATGCGAGCGCGTCGGCGGCGGGGCTGCCCGCGCTCGCCGACGACAGCGGACTCGAGGTCGCGGCCTTGGGCGGCCGGCCGGGGGTCTACACCGCCGACTGGGCCGAACGGCAGCGCTTCGAGGGCAATCCGGGGCGCGACTGGTATCTGGCGATGGGCAAGGTCGAGGGGTTGCTGGCGGAGCAGGGGCCGGACGTCGATCGCAGCGCGCGCTTCGTGTGCACGCTGGCGCTGGCGTGGCCCGATGGGCATGCCGATGTTTACGAAGGTGCTGCGGAGGGCAGCCTGACCTGGCCGCCGCGGGGCAAGCTGGGGTTTGGGTATGACCCGGTCTTCGTTCCGGCCGGTAACACACTGACTTTCGCGGAGATCGATCCGGCCGAGAAGCACAAGATCAGCCATCGGGCCGATGCCTTTGCCAAGCTGGTGGCGGGGGCGTTTTAGTTCCCCTCCTGCTTGCGGGAGGGGCTAGGGGAGGGCCTGTGGCCACCACTGATCCACGA
>Ga0155175_130_pt4 | contig 15502 bp, 15 predicted proteins | sample RifCSPhighO2_01_FD_106143 | JGI IMG/M metagenome (GOLD analysis project Ga0155175, IMG submission 106143) | Sphingopyxis sp. RIFCSPHIGHO2_01_FULL_65_24 | reverse complement strand
TCCAGGGTTGCGTAACCCGCTCTGGATTGCTTCGCTGCGCTCGCAATGACGGGGTGAGGGGGCCGATGAGCACGCAACGCCATTACGGGATGGACTGGCTCCGCATCGGGGCGTTCGCGCTGCTGATCCTCTATCATATCGGCATGTATTTCGTGCCCTGGGACTGGCATGTGAAGATCGCCCAGCCGCTCGATTGGGTGGCGATCCCGATGCTCGCGACGAACAGCTGGCGGCTTGCGCTGCTGTTCCTGGTGTCGGGTTATGCGAGCGCGGCGCTGTTCGCGAAACTCGGCGGTCCGGGCGGTTTCGCGAAATCGCGCAGCGCGCGGCTGTTGATCCCGCTAGTGTTCGGCATGGCGGTGATCGTCTCGCCGCAGCCATGGATCGACCTCAAGGGCCAGCACGGCTATCCGCACGGCTTCCTGTATTTCTGGCTGCACGATTATTTCGGCTTCCGGTTCATCGACGGCATCGCGCTGCCGACCTGGCAGCATCTGTGGTTCGTCGTGTACCTGTGGGTCTATACGATGCTCGCGGCACTGTTGCTGGCGCTGATCCCCGCCGCAGCGCGGGCGCGGATCGCCGACGGCGCGGCGCACCTTCTCGGCGGGTGGCGGCTGCTGGTCGTGCCGGCTTTCTGGTGGATCGCGCTCTACCTCGCCTTTCCCGACCATGACGAGACGCACGCGCTGTTCGACGACGGGCCGTCGCATCTTCATTATCTGGCGGCCTTCGGCATCGGCTGGCTGCTGCGCGTGCGGCCCGTCCTGTTCGAAGCGGTCGCGCGCTGGTGGAAGGTCGCGCTGGTCGTCGGGCTGCTCGCCTTCGTTCCCGTCGCGTGGGTCGAAGGAACATGGCCGGGCGACACGGTCGCGCCCGATTGGGTGTTCCTGCCCTATCATGTCGCGCGCAATATCAACGGCTGGCTGGTGATCGTCGCACTGGCCGGGATTGCCGATCGCTTCTGGAACCGCGACCATCCGAGCCGCGTGATGCTCGCCGAGGCGGTGTTCCCATTCTACATCATTCACCAGACGATCATCGTTGTGGTCGGCTGGTGGCTGTTGCAGGCGGGGGTCGGTGCGTTGCCGTCGTTCGTGGTGCTGCTCGCGGCGACCGTCACGGGATGCTGGCTTTTCTACCGGATCGGGCGCAGCATCACCTGGCTGCGGCCGCTGATCGGACTGCAGCGCCGATAGGGGAGAGCGGGCATGGGTGCAGCGAAGGGCATTATCGCGGTCATCGGGATCGCGGCGATCATGATGGGCGGGCTGTGGATCCTGCAGGGACTCGACATCGTGCGCTGGCCGGCGAGCAGTTTCATGCTCGGCGACACGACCTGGACGCGCAACGGCACGGTGCTCGCGGTGGTCGGCGTGTTCCTGATCTGGTTCGCGCGCAAGAAGCCGTGAATCGCGTTCGACTACAAATGTAGTTGATCTGTATTGATGATGTGATACACCTTCGTCCGACCGGGGTTGGATTGGAGACCAAGATGATTCGTTCGCCGCGCCTTTTTCCTGCCCTTTTGCTTGCGGGGATGGCGGCGTTACCGCTTGCCGCGTCATCCCCGGCGCTCGCCGCCGACGAGGCCGCGCCGGTGAGCGCCCCCATCAGCGCAAACGCCGTCGCCGAAGCCTATGCCGCGCTGCTCGCGCGCGACTATGTCTATCCCGAGACCGGCGAGCGTTATGCCGCCGCGATCCGCGCCGCGATCAAGGCGGGCCGCTATGCGCCGCTGACCGGCGAGGCGCTCGGCCGCGCGATCGACGCCGATATCAATGCGGTGTCGCCCGACGGGCATCTGCGGTTGCGCACGCCGCTCGCCGCCCCGCCGGCGGGAGCAGTGCCCGGCGCGCCCGCGCCGATGCCGCGCCCGAAAAAGGTCCCGGTCGAGCAGCCGGGCTGGATCGCCCCCGGCATCGCCTTCGTCCGCTTCAACGTCTTTCCCGACGATGCCGCGGTGACCGCCGAAGCCGCCAAGTTCATGGCCGACCATGCCGATGCGAAGGCGATCATTTTCGACATCCGGACGCATAATGGCGGCGGGCTCGCGCAGATGGACGTCATCTTTCCCTGGCTGTTCGGCCAGGAGACGCGGCTGGTGACGATGGCGACGCGCGCCTCGGTCGATGCGCGCGGCGGATCGCCGATCGACGGGGTGCCGTCGATGCGGCCGGTCACGGGCGATGCGGCGATGGTGACGCGCGAACATTGGGCGACGCCGAATAGCGACACGCGGCTGCGCGATGCGAAGGTCTATGTGCTGACCTCGGGCGCGAGCGCGTCGGCGGCCGAGCATTTTGCGCTCGCGATGAAGCATACCGGGCGCGGCGTGCTGGTCGGCGATCCGACCGCGGGTGCCAATCATTTCGGGTTCGGCGAGGATCTGGGCGGCGGCTATGGCGCCTTCATCCCGGTCGGGCGCACCTATGATCCCACGACCGGCAAGGATTGGGAAGGCAGCGGCGTGCTGCCCGACATCCAGGTCGCCCCCGCAGAGGCGCTCGAACGCGCGCTGACCGAGCTGGGCGTCGATGCCGCCGAGGCGAAGCGCCTGTCCGACGCGCACAAGCCGGGCTGGCCGATGGAGCGGCGGCGCCCCAAGCCCGCGGGCTGACCGCACCCCGATTTGCCGGATTGATCCGCGTCGTTGGTGCGGTCCGCCGCGCCGTTCGTCCGTTCGTCGGCATCGCAAGTGTGTTGGCAGAATAATACACGTTTGACTTGTGCAAATTCTCTATGCCGCGCGTGCATCCGATCATCGGGTTGCTGGCGTCTAGCTGCTGTCATCTGTCGCCACAAAGGGAGGAATATCATGTCGCGTCCGGCACTGCTTCGCAGCACCAGCTATTTTTTCGCCGCCTTCGGGCTTGCCGTCGCCGGGGTAGCGGTCGCCGTGTCGGCCGTGCCGGTGGAGGCACGGGTGAAGGCCGCCCAGCCCGGACGTCCAGCTGCCGACAAGGCGCAGGATGTCAACCGCAAGCCCGGTATGATGGTCCGGTTCGCAGGCATCAAGCGCGGCGACACCGTCGTCGAAATTCTGCCGGGTGAGGGCTATTTCACCCGTGTCTTTTCGAACGCGGTCGGTCCGCGGGGCAAGGTTTACGCGACCGAGTTGCGCGCGTCCGAAGGGGCGAAGGCGATCGCCGCCGAACCCGGCCGGACCAATATTGAGGCCTATGCCGGCAAGCCCGGCGACATCGCCCCGGCGGGTGTCGCGAACGTGGTCTGGACGTCGCGCAACTATCACGACCTGAAGGGCCCGAAGGCGGCCGCCGAGACCGCCGACCAGGTCAACAAGGCGGCGTTCGCGGCGCTCAAGCCCGGGGGCTATTATATCATAATCGACCATAGCGCGGCGGCCGGCTCGGGCCTGCGCGACGTCGATACGCTGCACCGCATCGACGCCGAGGCGGTGAAGGCCGAGGTTCTCGCCGCAGGCTTCGTGTTCGCGGGCCAAAGCCCGTTGCTTGTCAACAAGGCCGACACGCGGACGCTGCCGGTGTTCGACGACGCGATCAAGGGCAGGACTGACCAGTTCGTGCTGCGGTTCAAGAAGCCGGGGTGAGATTTCCCCTCCCTGCAAGGGGTGGGTAGGGCGGACAGAGCGGACGCTCGCTTTGCTCGCGACCCACCCCCAACCCCTCCCTTGCAGGGAGGGGCGTTAGCTGCCTGCCAGCCTGGTCAGCGCGTCGCCGTCGACGCGCATCACGGTCCATTCGTCCATCAGCTTCGCATCGAGGCTCCGGTAGAAACCGATCGCGGGGGCGTTCCAGTCGAGCACCGACCATTCGAGCCGCGCGCAGTCGCGCTCCACGCAGAGCTTCGCGAGATGCGCGAGCAGCGCCTTGCCGAGCCCCGATCCGCGCGCGGCGGGGCGGACGAACAGATCCTCGAGATAAATCCCCGGCTTGCCCTCGAAGGTCGAAAAATTGTGGAAGAACAGCGCGAAGCCCTGCGGCGCTCCGTCGATCTCGCCGATCACCACCTCGGCATAGGGCCGCGCGCCGAACAGGCGGTCGCCGAGCGTGGCTTCGTCGAAGCGGACTTCATGGGCGAGCTTCTCATAATCGGCGAGGTCGCGGATGAACTGCGCGATCAGCGGCAGGTCGGCGGCGGTGGCGGAGCGGATGGCGAGGGTCAACGGCTTTGTCCTTTGGGGCGGCGGGGATAGGTGCCGTCGGCCTTGGCCTTGGCGATGATCGCGGCAGCTTCGTCGCGCGCGGCGAGGTTGAGTTCGGAATCTTCGTCGAGGTAGGTTTGGCTGTCGGGTGTCTCCGCGGCTTTGGCCGCCGCCATGGCCTCGTCCGCGGCTTGCCTGGTCGTGAGCAGCGGATCCTCATTTTGAACGTCGATCATTTCGGCTTCGTCGATCGGCGCATAGACGGTCCAGCCAAATCCGTCATCGCTGTGCTCACGCCGATAACGGGCCTGGTCGCAAACGACCTCGGCCTCGCTGACGTCGTCGGCAAACAGGTCGCGCGGCTTGCCGCCGAAGCGCGTGCATTCGCTCTTGTACGCCGCATCGTCGGTCGCCAGCTTCTCGATATGTGCCGTCTGCCGTTCGCGTTGGCGCTGGCCGCAGGCGATGGCGAGCGCGATATCGGTGTCGTCGTCGCCGAGGCCCGGACAGCGTGCATCGAGCGCCGCCGCATCGCTCTGCAACGCGGCGACCGCGCGGTCCATCCGCTCGCTGCTCGCCGCGTAGCAGGCGAGCGAGACGCGGATGTCGCGGTCGGGATAATCCTGCTCGCCGTCATTGCCGCACATCACCGCATAGGCGGCATCGTCGTCCTCGAGCATCCGTCCGAGATGCGATTCGAGCAGCACGTCATAGCTGACGCAGGCATGGAAAAGTGCGCCCTTTCGCTCATTCTCGGGGGTCGCCTGGCAGCGGGCGGCAGTGGCGCGGCCCTGGATCGCGAGCGCTTCACCGGCGGTGCGGTCGCGTTCGGCCTGCGCGGTCTCGCATGCCTGCGCCAGCCCGGCTGCGCGTTCGTCCGCGGGCGTCGCGGCGCACAGCCGGTCGCGCTCGGCGGGATTGTCACCGAGCCGTACCGCTTCGTCGATCGCCGCCTCTTCGGCCACGGCGGCCGCCGCGCGCCGGGCGCAGGCGGCTTCGGTCCTGGGCGTGCGCTGGTCATAGGGCGGATATTCGACACCACCCGAACATTTGTCATTGGCGAGGCGGCGGTCGAGCAGTTCGACCGGGTAGCGGTCGTCATCGCCCGCGGCGATCACCGCGCGCATCTGCGGTCCCGCTGCCTCGGGCGCGAACATGTCGTCGGGACTGGCGATGCCGGGGACAGGGCCGTCGGCCTCGATCGTGTCGAGCAGCGCCAGCGCTGCGTCGAAGCGGCCGAGTTCGCGCAGCGCGTTGACGACGTAGAAGCGATGCGCCTGCTTCGCCGCGGCGGGCTCGTCCATCGCGTCGATCAGCGCGGGGGCGTTGGCGGCGAAGGCGGCGACGCGCCGCTGGCGCAGCGCCGGGTCGGTCGTCGCCCAGGTCGAGCGCTGGAGCAGGTGGAAGCGCAGGCTGGCCGGGCGGTCGAGCTGCGTGGCGAGCCACCAGGCCTGCGCATGGCGGTTGTCGGCGGCCAGCGCGCGATAGGCGGGGTCGGCGATCAGCGCGGGCAGCCGCGCTATTTCGGCCGTGCTATACGCGCCATAGGCCATCGCGTCCTGACCCTCCATTGCGGCATAGTCGGGCAGGATGACAAGGCCATTGTCGGGGCAGACGGCGATCTGCACGTCCATCATCGGGTCGCCGAGCCAGCTGCCGTCGGGCAGGGTGATGAGCGGGAAGGCGGCATAGCCGACCTCCTGCTTGAACGGCTTGCCGCCGACGGGGCAGGTGAAGCTGCGTTCGTCGATCGGGTCGGCGCCCCTTGCCGCCAGCGGGGCCGCGAGCGCCGCGAGCAGCATCAGGGCGGCGAGGCGGATCATGCGACCCCGCGCCCGATGCGTCCGCGGCTTGCGAGGATCGCGAGCGCGATGCCGACGAGTGCGGGCTGGCCGATCACCGCGGGGGCGTCGGCCCAGAAGGTCGCGGGGCCGCAGATGCCCGCCGCGACCTCATAGATGTGGAGCGCGCCGTGGAGTGCGAGCCACAGCCCGCCGACGATCGCGGCGCGCCAGCGGCGGATCGGGCTGGCGGTCGCGTAGAGCAGGATCAGGCCCGAGCCGATATAGGCGAGGCCGATGTCGCGGATGAAATGCTGGTTCGGCGGGCCGGTGGTGACGACGGTGGGCACGAACACATACCAGTCGAGCGGCCTTGCCAACATGAAGAGGCCGTTGGCGATGGTGGTGACCGCCGCGACCAGCAGGAGCAGCTGGACAAGGCGGTCTAGCGCGTCGAGCTTTGCATTTGTCATGAGGCATTCCCCCGGTGAAACCGATCATAGGCGACGAACAGCGCCGCGCCGATCGACGACGCCATCAGCCCGACGACGAGCGAGTCGAAGATCATCAGCGCCCAGACCATGGCATCGGGCGCGCCGAGCGCCCATTTGTGGTTCATCCCGTGCAGCCACGATAGCGGCGCGAAGACGAGCGGCAGGAGCAAGGCGAGCAACAGGAGCCGCGGCCAGCTTTTGGCGATCAGCGCCTTCATCGGGGTGATTCGGTCGCCGAACAGCCCCGCGAGCATCACGAACAGGAAGGGTAGCGAGAGCAGACTGAAGACGATCGAGACCGCGACCGGCGCTTTCCGGTCGGCGATCAACGCAAAAAGCTCGCCGATCGATCCGATCGCCATGAACAGCACAAAACCGATCACCAACCGTACCCATGCGAGCCGGCGAATATCGTACCAGCGCCCGCCGTGCGCGCGGCACCACCAGAAGCGCGCCGAGGCGAAGAAAGTCAGGACGAGCCCGGCGATCTTCGCATAGCCGAAGGCCCAGCGCAGCGGATCGTTGCCGGCGAGCTTCGCGGCGGCGATGCTGTCGAACATGCCGAGGCGGATTTCGGCGACATGCTGCGCGAATTCGGGGACGACGACGAGCGCGACGACGATCGGGCCGACCCAGAACAGGCTGACGCTGAGCGTGAGATATTGGGCGACGGCCGAGAGGATCGTGCGGAGGATCGTCATGGCCTTGGATGCGGTGGTCATTCGGGCTGTTCCCCCTTCAGCAATTCGCCGACCGTGACGATGCGATAGCCTTTGGCGGCGAGTCCGTCGAGGATCAGCGGCACCGCCGCACGCTCGACCCTGTTGCCGCGGTACATCGGATGGATCAGGATGATCGACCCCGGCCGTGCGCGCGACACGATGTCGCGGGCATAGGTTTCGGGCGTGATGTTGTGCACCGCGTCGTCGGCGACGTCCCAGGTGATGCTGCGATATCCTTCCTGCTCGACCGCGAGCGGCAGGCCGGCGAGGCGGCGGCCGAAGGGTGGGCGGAACAAGGTCGGATGCGCCACTCCGGCAGCGCGCAGCAGCGCATCGGTGCGCGCGATCTCTTCGCGGTAAAACGCCTGCGACCGCCCGATCATGCGCTTGTGCGACCAGCTGTGGTTGCCGAGTTCGTGCCCCGCGGCGAGCAGGCGCTTCGCCTGTTCGGGATAGCGCGCCATCTTGCTGCCGATGAGGAAGAAGGTCGCATGGACCCGGCGCTTCGCCAGTTCATCGATGACCGCATCGACCCCCTCGGGCGTCGGGCCGTCGTCGAAGGACAGGGCGACGATCTTTTCGTCTGTCTCGACGCGGCAGGTGACCTCGCCGACCATCTGCCAGCAGGGCAGCTTGGTGATGCGCCAGAGCGCGATCGTGATGACGAGGAGGAGCAGGAGCGCGAGGAGGGCGAACCGGAACGGTTGCCGCACGGCCGCGCTCCGGGGCATGTCAGCGCACCATGTCTTTCGGGAGCATGGGCGATCGCTGTGCTTTCGACGCGGCGACGATGCGTTCGGCATCGGTGCGTACGAAGGACGTCAGCGGCCGCGGGTCCTGGCCCGCGGATTCGTCGAAATTTGCCGCGACGGCCGCAGCGGAAGAGCAGGGGAAATGGGTCCCTGCGCCCGGCAGCACGATATAGAGTTCGACGCATTTCGCCTTTTGGGCAGGCATGGCATTGGCGCCCAGCCCCTGCATGTTCGAGCGGATTTCGGTCGCGACCGAGCAGCGTGTTTCATAAGGATGGCCGTCGAGCGGCACCGTGTCGCCGAGGAAGGGCGCGTAATAGCCGCACTGCGCGTCATAGGTGGCCGGGTTCGACACCAGGTCGATCAAAAGCGCGCGATCCTTTCGGACCCGGTGGTTGAAGCAGGCCATGACCAGCCAGATGTCCACATCGGGACCTTTCGCCGCGCAGCGACCTTCGAGCGTCGAGGGATCTTCGAGCATTTGGCGAATGGTCCGGTCCTGCCGAAATTCGAGGGCGAGGCGGCATCCGCGGCCGAGGCTGTCATCGTCGGGACCGCCGCTTTCGGGTCCGCACAAGATCGCGCGAGCGGGCTCGTCGTCGGCGAGCAATACCCCGATCCGGTCCTCGAGCGCCCAATAATAGTCGGTGCAGAACGCCGACAGGGCGGCGTCGCGGTCGTCGTCGATCGTCGCGTTGCATCGGGTGATCTCGGGTCCCGGGTTCGCGGAGAATTTCGCCTTGGCGTTGCTGATGTCCGGACGGTCGCGCGTCACGCACGCCGTGATCAGCGAGACGTCGGCGTTCATTGGATCGAGGTCGGCGCACAAGGTCGACAGGTTTGCCTTCTGGATTTCTGCCGCCGCGACGCGCTGGCGGTGTCGGGTGCAGGCAGCGGGCGAAGTCGCCGCTTGCCAGGCGCCGAGCACATTATCGAGCCGCGCGCCGCCGCAAATGGCGTCGGCCCATTCGGCCGGCATGATCTGAAGCGGCCAGCGATCGCGATCGCCCGCTTCGATCAGTTTTTGGAGGTCGAAAAAGGGGCCGATGGTCGAATGGCCATCGTCCGCTTTCAGCATGTCGAAGGTTTGGGGAGCGAGGTGGTCATGGTCCTGCTGCGCCTCCGCCATGCGACCGATTTCGCGCTGCGCGTTGATGACGGTCCGGCGGGCGATGAACTCGTCCGCGCCGGTCAGCCGCGCGGCGGCGATCAGCGCCGGCCCTTCGTCGGCGATGCGCGTCATCAGCGCGGCGCGCTCGGCGGGGTTGCGGGCGGCCCAGCTCGCCTGGATCAGGAGGATATATTGTTCGCCTGCGGGGCGGCCGACGCGCGGCGCGAGCCACAGCAGGCGGACGAGCCGGGTTTCGCCGGCGAGCGCGCGATAATCGGCGCTGGCGATGAGGGTTTCGGCGAGGCCCAGCTGCGCGGGCGTGTAGGCGAAGCGGGGATGGAAGACGAAGCCGTTGCCCGGACATTCGGCGACGATGGTATCGACCTTTTCGTCGCCCGGGCGGCTGCCGTCGGGCCAGCTTTCGGTCAGGTCCGAGATATAGCCGGTTTCCTGCGCGAAGCGTTCGCCGCCGATCGGGCACACAAAGTCGGTGACCGCGATGGGGCCGGGTGCGGCGTGCGCCGCCGTCGCACCGGCGAACGCCAAGGCGGTGAGAAAAATCGAAAAGGTTCTGCGAAAAATCCTGCTCACGCGGCCTTGCCGTGGAGCGTGTCCATGCTCACCGAACTGCCGGCGTCGATCTCGGCGGCCTTGGCTTCGACGAGCTTCACGACATGCGCGATCATGTCGGCATCCTGGACATGATGGTCGGTGACGCCCGAGAGATACACCATATGCTTGCCGTTGCCGCCGCCGGTGATGCCGATGTCGGTCTCGCGCGCCTCGCCGGGGCCGTTGACGACGCAGCCGAGGACCGAGAGCGACATCGGGGTCTTGATGTGGCTCAGCGCATCCTCGAGCGCCTGGACGGTGCGGATGACGTCGAAGCCCTGCCGCGCGCAGCTGGGGCACGACACCACGCGGACGCCGCGGGTGCGCAAGCCCAAGGATTTCAGGATCTCGTACCCGACGCGCACTTCCTCCTCGGGTTCGGCCGAGAGGCTGACGCGGATCGTGTCGCCGATGCCGGCCCAGAGCAGATTGCCGATGCCGAGCGCCGACTTGACGGTGCCGCCGATTAGGCCGCCCGCCTCGGTGATGCCGAGGTGCAGCGGGCAGTCGACCGCATCGGCGAGCTGCATGTAGGCGGCGACCGCGAGGAAGACGTCGCTCGCCTTCACCGCGACCTTGTATTCGTGAAAATCATGGTCCTGGAGCAGCTTGATATGGTCGAGCGCGCTTTCGGTCAGCGCCTCGGGGCAGGGCTCGCCATATTTTTCGAGCAGATCCTTTTCGAGGCTGCCCGCGTTGACCCCGATGCGGATCGCGCAGCCATTGGCCTTGGCGGCGCGGACGACCTCGCCGACGCGTTCGCTGCTGCCGATGTTGCCGGGGTTGATGCGCAGGCACGCGGCGCCGGCGTCGGCGGCTTCCAAGGCGCGCTTATAGTGGAAATGAATGTCGGCGATGATCGGCACGCGCGCGGCGCGGACGATCTTGCCGAGCGCGGCGGTCGAATCGGTGTCGGGGCAGGAGACGCGGATCAGGTCGGCGCCGGCCTCTTCGCAGCGGCGGATCTGGTCGATCGTCGCGACCGCGTCGCTGGTCAGCGTGTTGGTCATCGTCTGCACCGTGATCGGCGCGCCGCCGCCGACGGGGACGGTGCCGACCATGATCTGGCGGCTGGTGCGCCGCGCGATGTCGCGCCAGGGGCGCAGGCCGGGGTTGTGATCGCTCATTCTTCGGTCCTCGGGAGGGGGTGGGAGGTCTTTAGAGCAGGATTGTGGCGGGATGAAGCTTTCTATTCATCGTCGCCCCCGCGCAGGCGGGGCCGCAATCGGTCTTGCGCTACTCCTCCAGCGGCCCCCGCCTGCGCGGGGGCGACGGATTAGGTTGCGTCGGCCATCGCACGCCGCCAAGGTCGCGCTCCCCCCAAACACCCCAAGGATTTTCCATGCTTCGCCTGCTTGCCGTCCCGGCGCTCCTGTTCGCCGTTCCCGCCACCGCGCAGGAGATCACCGACCCGCCGTCGAGCGCGCTGTCGGTGTCGGGCGGGGTCGATCTGGTGTCGGACTATCGCTTCCGCGGCCTCTCGCTGTCGGACAAGGACGTCGCGGTGCAGCCGACGATCACGGTCACCCACGACAGCGGCTTCTACCTTGGCGCCTGGGGGTCGAATATCGACGCCGGGCCGGCGCGGGGCGATGTCGAGGCGCAGCTTTATGGCGGCTATGAGACCCAGATCGCGTCGGGCACGCGGCTCGACCTGGGGGCCACCTATTATTGGCATCCCGACGGCGACAAGGCTTTTGGACCGAGCGATTTCGGCGAAGCGAGTGCGCGCCTGTCTTATATGCTGGGGCCGGTCGAGGCGACGGGAACGGTGGCTTATGCCTGGGACCAGGCGGCGCTCGGCGATGCGGACAATCTCTATCTGAGGCTCGGCCTGTCGTCGGGCATTCCGAACACGCCGGTGACGCTGAAGGCCAGCGTCGGTCATAGCGACGGTGCGCTGGCACCGGGGGGCGATTATCGCGACTGGTCGCTCGGCGCGAGCGCAACCTTCGACCGCTTCACCCTCGGGCTGAAATATGTCGACACCGATGTGCGCAAGACCGGGGTGAAGGCGATCGACCGGCGCTATGACGCGACGGTCGTCGCCTCGCTCGGTTTCTCCTTCTAGCTCTTTCTGCCCGACGTAATATTGTTTCGGGTGAAACCGGTCCGACGCAAGGTAATTGTTGCATAATTGTCACATCGGCCCTTTTTAAGACAGGGGCCGTAACTTTTTCGATTGTGCGGCGCAGCAACTTGCCCAAAAGAGACGCACGCATGACCGGACCGGCCCGATACAGAGGCTGGCTGTCACGCAGCAGGCAGGGACGATCCGTTTTTCCATTTGGGGATCTGTCCATGAAGAAACTCTCCCGCGCATGCCTCGGCATGCTTCTCGCCGCCGTTGCCGTTCCGCAGGCCGCCTACGCCCAGGACGCAGAAGAAGACACCGACGGCATCACCATCACCGGTGGTGCAACGGTGGTCAGCGACTATCGTTTCCGCGGTTTCAGCCAGTCGAACGAAGAAGCGGCGATCCAGGGCACTTTCACGATCACGCATGAAAGCGGCCTCTATGTCGGCACCTGGGGTTCGAGCATCGGCTTTAACAACGGCACCGAAATCGACGTCTATGGCGGCTATTCGACCGAACTGACCTCGGGCCTCGTCGGCGACATCGGCGCGACGCTCTATCTCTATCCCGGCGTCGGCAACACCACTGTGATCGAACCCTATGCGTCGCTGACCGGCACCGTCGGCCCGGCGTCGATCAAGGGCGGCGTCGCCTGGGCGCCCGGCGGCCAGGATTCGCTCGGCGACGCCAGCGGTATCTATCTGTACAGCGATGTCGGCGTCGCGATCCCCGACACCCCGATCAAGCTGAAGGGCCATCTCGGCTATGCCAAGAGCGACAGCTTCCTCGGCGGTCTCGACGGCGAAGTGTTCGACTATTCGGTCGGGGTCGACTTCACCTGGAAGATGCTGACGCTCGGCATTTCATACGTCAACACCGACGCTCCCAAGACCCTTGGCTACAAGGAAGCCGTGGGTGCCGACGGTGCGGTCCTCTTCTCGCTCGGCGCCTCTTTCTGACGCCGGGCCCGGAGGCGGCCTCTGGGGGGAGGCCGCCTCCCTTTTCTCTCTCGACGGAAAGGGCCGGCGTTCGCCGGCCTTTTTCTGTTTAGGAGTGACAATGGGCGGAAATGGGCAAGCCGCCATATAAACCCCGTTCGTGTCGAGCGAAGTCGAGACACCCCGAAGACGTGCGCTACCAATGGGTGTCTCGACTTCGCTCGACACGAACGGAAGAGGGGGCGGTCTGGGGAAGCCACCCCGGACCGGTCGGTGCTTCCAGGCTAAGGCTTTTTCGCCGCCAACGCGTCGCGCGCGCCGCGGAGGCCGAGGAATTGTTCGGCGAGCATCCAGTCCTGGCGTGCCAGTTTGGGGTCGGAGAGGCTGACCGTCTTGGCCTGATCGAGCAGGCTCGCCGCCCTGGTCGCGGCCTCGCCGCTTAACAGCGGATAGCTTTTCCCCAGCGCATAGACTTCCCAGCCGAACGGCACGTGGCGATAGGTATCGACATAGGTGTCGCCGCCGGCGCGGATGACGTTGACATCGTTCGAGATATTCTGGTCGACCGGCGACAGCTTGTCGATCCCCGCGACATAGGTTTCGGCGATCTCCCTCGCCTCGGCCGCGCCAACCTCGGGCAGCAGCGCGAGCGTCGCCATCGCCGACACCGACGGCGCCTCGGTGCGCAGGCTGTTGTCGGGATAGTCGGACCAGTTGACCCCGGCGCGCGGACGGCGCTTCTTGAGCCATTCGACCGCGCGGGCGCGCGCCGCCCTGGCCTTCGCCTGCAACGCCGGATCGGCCTTCAGCACCGGGTCGATGTCGCGCAGCGCGATGACCGACAGCGCGGTAATATAAGTGGCGGCATTGTCGGGGCGGTCGGCGGCGTCCATCGTGCTCGACCACCAGCCTTCGCGATTTTGCGCGGCGAGCAGCGCGTCGACCACCGGTGCAGGGGGCGCGCGGTCCATCACGCCATAAGCGGTCAGCGTCCAGGTCGAGACGATGGTGAAGGGCGCACCCTCGACCATCACGCAATGGCAGGGGCCGCCGAGGAATTTGGTCACCGCCGCCTCGAAGCGCGCGAGTTCCTCGGCGCTCGGCGATTTTTCGACCGCGATGAGCTGGGCGAGCGCCCAGAACACCTTGCCGTTGTTGGTGGTCTCGACGTCGTTCAGCGCGCTGACCAGCGCGTTGGCCATGACGGGTTCGGTGGTCTTGACCGTCTTGTCGAAGCTCGCGGCGGTGGCGGCCTGGTCGAAGGACGGGCCGCTGCCGGCAAAATACCAGCCGCCGCCCGCGACCGCGGCGATCGCGAGCGCGGCTGCGCCGCCGAGTGCGAGCGGCGAGAAGCGGCGCTTCTGCGGGCCGGCGGGACGGATGTCGTCGGTTGGCGGCGCGGCGCCGGTTTTCTTCAGCCGCCGGTCGATCGCGGTCAGCACGCGCTGCCACGCCGGATGCGCCTCGCTGCCGTCGAAGCCCGACATGTCGAGGACGTTGACGTTATAGAATTCGGCGGGCAGCGCCTCGGGATCGATCTTGTCGAGCGCGATCGCGACGAGCGAACCGCGGTCGAGCCCGATGCGGCTTTCGATGCGCACCCAGCGGCGCTGAATCGCGGCAGGAGTCCAGCAGCCGAGCACGACCCCGGCGCCCTTGACCGCGCGGTCGATGACGTCGGGAAATTCGGCGCCGGCGTCGATCCCCTCGGCATCGAAAAACACATGATGGCCGCGCGCGAGCAGCAGGTCGCGCAGTTGCATCGCCTTGTCCGCATCGGCGCGGCTGTAGCTGACGAAGATGTCGTAGGGGCGCTCGTTCGACGCGTCCCCCTCTTGCGCAGTCATGGTCGTCGCAACCTTCTGTCCCCCGTGCGTCGCGATACCCCGATGCAGCGATAGCATTCCCGCGACACATCGCAAGTCGCTTGACGCTGTCGATGAACCGTTTATTTCCAGCGACGAGTTGAGCGAGAGGAGTCCCCCATGCCCCAAGCCGCGTCCGGTCCCCCCGTCCCGTCATCCCCCAATCCGCCCCGCGAAAAGGGCGAACGCTCGCCGGGCGTGAAGCTGGTGATCGCGGTGCTCATCGCGGTCGCGCTGATGGTGCCGCTGCTGATGGTCTATGGGCTGCTGTGGGACCGACAGGAACAGGCGCAGACCGCGCAGGCGTCGATCGGGCAGGGCTGGGGCGGACAACAGACGATCGCCGGGCCGGTGATCGTCATCCCCTACCGCGCGACCGAGACGCAAACGGTGACCGAAAATGGCCGCGATGTGACGCGGTCGGTGACCGTTCTTCGAAACCTCTATCTCTCGCCGCAGGCGAACAAGGCCGACGTCGTCATCAAGCCCGAGAAACGCAAGAAGGCGATTTACGAGACCGTCGTCTATGAAAGCCAGATTTCGGGGAGCGCCGATTTCGTGCTGCCCGCCGACATCGCGCGCTATGGCGTCGCGCGCGAGGCGCTGTTGCTCGACCGCGCCGAACTGCGGCTCGGCGTCAGCGACGCGCGCGGCCTCGTCGACGGCAACAGCCTGGCGGTGAACGGCACCGCGGTACCGCTGCAGCCCGGCAAGGGGCTGCTCTCGACCGGCAATTCGGGAACCTTCGCCTTCGTCGACTGGACCGGCGGCGCGCCGATGAAGGTCGATTACAAGATCGGGGTGCGCGGCCTCGGCGATTTCCGGCTGGTCCCGCGCGGGGTCGATACGCGCTGGACGGTCAAGTCGAGCTGGCCGAACCCCAGCTTCGGCGGCGATTTCCTGCCTGCGACGCGCAGTGTGACGGGGAGCGGCTTCACCGCGACCTATGCGATTCCGAACCTCGCGCTCGGACAGGCGCAGGTGCTGACCGGCGATCTGTCGGCGCCGCAGGTGAGTTATGGCG
>Ga0155175_126_pt3 | contig 16038 bp, 11 predicted proteins | sample RifCSPhighO2_01_FD_106143 | JGI IMG/M metagenome (GOLD analysis project Ga0155175, IMG submission 106143) | Sphingopyxis sp. RIFCSPHIGHO2_01_FULL_65_24 | reverse complement strand
GCTACCGATGGGTGTCTCGACTTCGCTCGACACGAACGGAAATATGGGCAGGCTTGGATACCCCGAACCGCCCGTCACCGCACCATCCGTCCGCGCACCGCACCCCGCTTGCCGCGCACCGCCGACAGGCGTAGACTGGCGGCATAATATAATGAGGATGCCCGCGATGACCCATGTTCTCAGGCGGCGAATGATCTGGACGCTGCTGCTGTCCGCCCCGGCACTGCTCGGAGCGAGCCAGCCGCCGGTCGCACCGCCGCCCGCGCCGGCGCCGGCCTCGACCCCCGCCGATCCGCTGGCCCAGCCGGTGACGAGCGCCGAGGTCACTCCTTTCATCCAGCCGTTCGACCTCGACGCGACGCGGCGCATGTCGGTGAAGGTGATGGTCGGCGGCAAGGGGCCGTTTTCCTTCCTCGTCGACACCGGCGCCGAACGCACGATCATCGCGCGCGAGCTCGCCGACCGGCTGGGGCTGGTCGAGGGCGGCAAGCTGCGCATGGCGACGATCGGCGGGTCGGCGACGGTCCCCAGCTTTCGCGTCGCGGCGCTGTCGATGACCGATCTGCAGATGACCGCGTTCGACGCGCCCTCCTTTTTCGGCCGCCATCTTGGGGCCGCGGGGCTGATCGGGGTCGACATGCTCGAGGACCGGCGCATCCTGATCGATTTTCGCAAGGAGAGCATGGAGATCCTGGAGACGCGCAAGCGCGCGCGGCCGATCATTCGCGACGACGACGCGATCGTCGTCACCGCGCGCAATTCGGCGGGGCGGTTGATCCTGTCCGACGCGCGGCTCGACGGCAAACGCATCGACGTGATCGTCGACACCGGCGCGCAGACGAGCGTCGGCAATCTGGCACTGCAGAAACTGGTCGCGGCGCGGCGCGCGAACCGCCTGCCCTTCCTGTCGACCACGCTCGGCGCGGTGACCGGCGAGGCGGTGCCCGCGACGCGCACCGCGATCAAGCGCATCATCATCAACGGCATGGACGTCAACGACTTGCCGGTGAGCTTCGCCGACAGCCAGGCATTCCGCGCGCTGGGCCTGCAGGAGCGGCCGGCGCTGCTGCTCGGCATGGACAGCCTGGCGCTGTTCGACCGGGTCGAGATCGATTTTCCGAACAAGCGCATCGTGTTCGACCTGCCCGATGGCGCGAGCCGCGCAACGGGGCAGCGTTTCGCCGCGAACACGTCTGCGCGGGGCAGCTAGACGCCGGGAACTGGACGGATGCCCGGGGCGGCGCCATAGCGGCGCCATGCCCGCCGCGCCCCTGCTCGATTTTGCCGGTCACCGGTTCGTGCCGCTCGCCGGGCGCGCGCTGTTCTGGCCGCGCCATGGGGCGCTGATCGTCGCCGACCTGCATCTGGAAAAGGCGAGCTGGTACGCGGCGCACGGCCAGCCGCTGCCGCCCTATGACAGCCACGACACGCTCGACCGGCTGGCACGGCTGGTCACCGAGACCGGCGCGCGCGCGCTGTGGTGCCTGGGCGACAGTTTCCACGACCGCGCCGCCGCCGAACGGGTCGCGCCAGCGGTCGCCGAGCGATTGCGCCGTCAGACGGGGGCGGTGCCGCTGACCTGGATCGCGGGCAACCACGATGGCCTGTCGGGCGGCGCCTGGGGCGGCACCATCGCCGAAGAGATCGAGGTCGACGGCATCGTCCTGCGCCACCAGTGCGAAGCGGGCGAGACGCGCCCCGAAATCTCGGGGCATTTCCATCCCAAGCTGCGGCTGACCCTGCGCGGCCGGGCGGTGTCGCGGCCATGCTTCGCGGGCGACGCGCAGCGGCTGATTCTGCCCGCCTTCGGCAGCCTGACCGGCGGGCTCGATGTCGGCGACAGCGCCATCGCGGCGAATTTCGCGGGCGATTATCGCGCGATGCTGGTCGCCGACGGAAAATTGCTGTCGCTGCGCTGCGGACGGGCGCTTGCCGATGACGCTACGGCACTGCCGGGGCGGGGCTGATCGGGCGGAAAAGCGCGCTCGGCAGCCTGTGACACAAAAGCATCACCCGCCGAAAACATGACGCAAAAGCTCGGGCTTGGCTGGATCGACGCATGATTATGCGTATGAATAGGCCTCAATAAAAACAACAAAATGTTGAGAGGAGTGCCCGAAATGAAATCCTATACCCTTTGTGCTGCCCGCCTGATGCGCACCACCGCGCTGGGAGTTTCGCTGGCGGTCGCCGTCAGCGCGGTTCCGGCCTTTGCGCAGGACGCCGCCGCCGACACCACGACGACCAACGACGCCAGCGCCGACAGCGAAATCGTCGTCACCGCGCAGGGCCGCGCGCAGCGGCTCGCCGACGTTCCGGTCGCGATCTCGGCGGTCAATGCCGAAACGTTGCAGAACAGCGGCGCCAACGACATCCGCCAGCTCAACCAGGTGGCGCCGTCGCTGCTCGTTTCGTCGACCGGCAGCGAAGCCAATGGGTCGGCGCGTATCCGTGGCATCGGCACCGTCGGCGACAACCCCGGCCTCGAAAGCTCGGTCCCGGTGTTCATTGATGGCGTCTATCGCTCGCGCTCGGGCATCGGCCTCAACGAACTCGGCGAAATCGACCGCATCGAAGTGCAGCGCGGCCCGCAGGGCACGCTCGGCGGCCGCAACTCGTCGGCGGGCCTGATCAGCATCTATTCGAAAAAGCCCGATTTCAATTTCGGCGCTTCGGGCGAGATCACTTACGGCAACTATGATTATTGGCGCCTCGGCGGCAGCGTCACCGGGCCGATCAGCGACACCATCGCCGCGCGCATCGACGGCGTCTGGGTCAAGCGCGACGGCTTCTTGCGCGACACCGCCAACAACCGCGACATCAACAATCGCGACCGCTATTTCCTGCGCGGCCAGTTGCTGTTCGAGCCGACCGACGCCCTGTCGGTGCGCCTGATCGCGGACTATACGTCGCGCGACGAAGAGTGCTGCGGCGCGACTTATATCGACAGAAGCGTCAACCCCACTATCGGCAATCTCAACACGCCGAGCAGCCCGGGCGCAGGGGCGACCCCGACGAGCAACAACATCATCAATGTGCTGCGCGACCTCGGCCAGCCGCTCGCGGCGTTCAACCAGGGCTATAGCCGTGACATCTCGGTGACTCCCGGCCGCAGCTTTGCGGGCAAGACCAAGGATTACGGCTTCTCGGGCCAGATCGACTATGATCTGGGCGGCGCCAAACTGACTTCGATCACCGGCTACCGCGAATATCGGTCGGGCCAGGCGGGTGACGTGGACTATGGCACCGTCGACATCCTCTATCGCGCCGACAGCAAGGATGCCTATCGCCAGTTCCACACCTTCACCCAGGAACTGCGACTGCAGGGCGAGGCGTTCGACGGCAAGCTCGACTGGCTGGTCGGCGGTTTCTACGCCAACGAAAAGCTGACCGTCCGCGACAATCTGCGCTTCGGCAAGCAATATGGCCGCTTCGCGGCGTGTCGCCTGATCACCGGCACGGCGCTCGCCGGCCTCTATTCGCCGACCAACCCGTCGTGTGTCATTCCCGGCGTGGGTCAGGCGACGCTCGCGGGTGCGACCGGCGCGTCGGGCCCGGACATCGTCGCGGCCCTAAGCGCGCTCGACGGTATCAGCGACAAGGGCAGCATCAACGACCGCTATTTCCAGAAAGATACCAACTGGGCGCTGTTCACCCACAATATCTTCCACATCACCGACAAGCTCGATTTCACCTTTGGCGTCCGTTACACCAACGACAAGAAGAAGTTCTCGGCAACCTTCACCAACGACAACACGGCCTGCACCACCGTTCAGGGCCTTGTTCTCAACGACCTGACGCAGGCCAACCAGCCGGGCGATTCGCCAGCGGTGCTGCAGCAGCGCGCCACCGCACGCGCACTGGCGGGCGCCCTGATCGGCCTGTCCTGTCAGGGCAATTCGACCGCCGAGCTCAACAATGTGTCGATCAACGACAAGCGCGGCGAGGATGAATTTACCGGCACCGCGATCCTGTCGTACAAGCCGATCGACGACCTGATGGTCTATGCGAGCTATTCGCGCGGCTACAAGGCGGGCGGTTTCAACCTCGACCGTTCTGCGCTCAAATCGCCGATCCTGCCGTTCGCGGCCGTTGGCGGAGCGCAAGCGCTGGTGAGCAACCTCCAGTTCGATCCCGAAACGGTCGACAGCTATGAAATCGGCGCCAAATACAGCACCGGTCCGTTCAGCATGGGCGTCACCGCATTCCGGTCGGATTTCAGCAGCTTCCAGCTCAACACCTTCAACGGCACGGTATTCCTGGTGCAAAATGTCAACGGCTGCTCGACCGACCTGAACGGCGGCGACCGCGACCAGAGCAAGTTCACCGGCGCCCCGAACTACAATGCCGCGGCGGCAACGACCGGAGCCTGCGCCGCCGACGACGTCACCTATGGTGTAAGAACGCAGGGTGTGGAACTCGAAGCATCGCTGGTCCCGGCGCCGAGCTTCCGCATGACCGCGGGCCTGACCTATGCGAAGACCAAATATCGCAGCAACCTGGTCGGCAATGATTCGGGCGCACCGCTCGACCAAGCGCTGCGCCTGCTGCCCGGCAACAATCTGTCGAACGCGCCCGAACTGGTCGCGACCGGCAGCGTCGCCTGGACCCCCGACATCGGCAGCAGCGGCCTGACCGGGCTCGTCTATATCGATGGCCGCATGACCAGCGATTACAACACCGGGTCGGACCTGTTCCCGCAGAAGGAACAGGATGGTTATGCGATCTTCAACGCCCGCATCGGCATCCGCGGCCCGGATGAAAAATGGGGCCTCGAATTTTGGGGCCAGAATATCTTCAACAAGCAATATGCCCAAGTCGCGTTCAACTCGCCGTTCCAGGAAGGCGGCACCTCGACCGGTACCGCCTTTGCCGACCCGCAATATCCGGGCGGGCGCCAGATCTTCTCACAGTTCCTGGCCGAACCGCGGACCTATGGCCTGACGCTGCGCGGCAAGTTCTAGACCACAAACTGCCTGATTTCAGGAGCTTGAGAGCCGCCCGCATCCCACAGGATGCGGGCGGTTTTCGTTGTGGATTCCCCGCTGGAATTTGTTATCATCCCTGAGAATAAAACAAGCCTTGTGGGAGGATGACGATGAAAAAAGGTGACGGGAGAATTGCGCGCTTTGCCCGGGGCAGCGCGCAGGGCGTGGCGCTTGCGGTCGCCCTCGCGGCGACACCGGCCTGGGCGCAGGATGTCGCGCCGCAGGGCGCCGAGGTCCCCGACGACGGCACGATCATCGTGACTGCGACGCGGCGCAGCGAACTCTTGTCCGACGTGCCGATCGCGGTGTCGGCGGTGTCGGGCGAGACGCTCGAAAAGACCGGCGCCACCGACGTGCGCGCGCTGGGACAGGTCGCGCCGTCGCTGCTCGTGTCGGGCGCGACGAGCGAGGTCAATTTCTCGGCGCGCATCCGCGGCATCGGCACGGTCGGCGAGAATCCGGGCCTCGAAAGCTCGGTCGGGCTGTTCATCGACGGCGTCTATCGCAGCCGCACCGGGGTCGGCCTGTCCGAACTCGGCGACATCGAGCGCGTCGAGGTGCTGCGCGGGCCGCAGGGCACCCTGTTCGGGCGCAACTCGACCGCCGGCCTGATCAACATCGTCACCAAGGGGCCCGACCTCAGCGGCTTCGGCGCCAAGGGATCGGTGAGTTACGGCAATTATGATTATTGGCGTGTCGACGGCATGATCAATGCGCCGCTCGGCGACAAGGCAGCGGTACGCGTCGATGGCGTCTGGCAGAAGCGCGACGGTTTCATCAAGAATGTCACCGCGGGCGAACCCGATATCAACGATCGCGACCGCTGGCTGGTCAAGGGCCAGTTGCTGCTCGAGCCGACCGAGAGCGTGAAATTCCGGCTGATCGCCGATTACAGCCAGCGCGAAGAGAATTGCTGCGGCGGCGTGCTGCTCAATCCGGTACGCAACCTGACGCGCGGCGCCGACGGCTTCCCGGTCGCCTCGCCCAATACGCTGCTGCCGCTGCTGCAATTTCTGGGCGCCAACCATCAGGTCGCACCGGCGGGCACCAGCTTCATCCGCCAACAGGCGACCACCCCGGGCGTCTCCTATCGGTCCGACACCAAGGACTGGGGCGTGTCGGGCGAACTCAACTGGGAGCTGGGCGCCGCGACGCTGACCTCGATCACCGCCTATCGCGACTATAAGAATGCGCAGGGACAGGATGCCGATTTCAGCGCGCTCGACATCTTGCGCCGCACCGACCTCGACCGCCGGTTCCGGCTGTTCACGCAGGAATTGCGGCTGCAGGGCGAGGCGTTCGACGGGCGGCTCGATTGGCTGGTCGGCGGCTATTATGCCAACGAGAAACTCGATGTCGACGACGACATCGTCTATGGCGCCGACTATCAGCGTTACGCCAACTGTCTCGCCGCCGCGAGCCTCGCGCCGACCTTGCTCAACCCCGCATCGGCGACCTGTTCGAACCTGCCCGCGGCCTCCTTCCCCGGTTTCCAGGGGATCGCGGCGCTGCTCGGCGCGGCGCCGCTCAACAACACCGGCAACAACGGATCAACCTTCCACCAGCGCAGCACCAACTATGCGCTGTTCACGCACAACAGCTTCGACATCGTCGCGGATGTGCTGACGCTGACCGTCGGGGCGCGTTACACCCACGAGCGCAAGACGCTGGCGGGCGATGCCAATTTCACCAACACGCTGTGCCCGGCGATCGTCAATTCGCCACTGCAAGCGCTGGCCAGCCTCGCCTGCGTGATCAACGGCACCGCGCCCGATATCGTCAAGGGCGCCCCGGGGACGAAGTTCAGCGAGGGGCAGTGGACAGGCACCGCGGTGCTGAGCTGGAAACCCGATCCCGACTGGCTGGTCTATGCCTCGGCCTCGAAGGGGTACAAGGCGGGGGGCTTCAACCTCGACTATTCGGCGCTCGACCGGCCGTGCAGCACGACCGCGGGATCGGCCGCGCAAAATACCGCCTGCACCACCGCGCTGGCACGCCCCGCCAACACGCCGGGCAACGGCCGCCCCGAGGCGAGCGACCTGCAGTTCGCGAGCGAGAAGGTCGATGCCTATGAACTGGGCGTCAAATGGGATGGCCCCGGCATCGACATCAACGTCGCCGCTTTCTGGCAGGAATATAGCAATTACCAGCTCAACACCTTCAATGGCATCAATTTCGAGGTGACGAATATCCAGGCGTGCAAGGACGATCTGGGGACCGGGCCGATCGACAACAGCGCGGTCACCGGCGCCTGCGCGTCGGACCGGCTGACTCCCGGCGTCGTCGCCAAGGGGCTCGAGATCGAGACCTTCATCCGCCCGGCGCGCTATCTGTCGGTCAATATGGGGCTGACCTATGTCGACACCCTCTATCGCCGCAACCTCGTCGGTACCGGCGGGCGCCCGCTGTCGCCGGTGCTGTTCCAGCTGCCGGGACGCGGGGTGTCGAACGCCGCGAAATATGTCGCGACCGCGGGGATCAGCTGGACCCCGCCGATCGGCAATTCGGGGTTGAGCGGGCTGGTCTATCTCGACACCCGCCTGCAGAGCGACACCAACACCGGTTCGAACCTCGATATCGAAAAGGAACAGGACGGGTTCGCGGTGTTCAACGGCCGCATCGGCATCTTCGGACCCGACCGGCGCTGGGGTGTCGAGCTGTGGGGGCAGAATCTGCTCAATCGCAAATATTACCAGATCGGCGCCGACATGCCGCTGCAGGGGTCGAACGGCTTCCGCTCGGTCGCGGCGCCCGCGGCGCTCGGCTTCCCCGCCACCGCGAACAAATTGTTCGTCGGTTTCCCGGGTGAGCCGCGCACCTATGGCGTGACGCTGCGCGGGCAATTCTAGCCACGCTCTCTCCCCCCTCCCCTGGCGGGAGGGGCGGGAGGTCCGCCGCGGCCGGGCACTGCCGCGGCGGACCCTCCCCAAGGGGAAGATGCCAGCGATCCACTTTTTCCGTTCGTGTCGAACGGGATCAATCGGGCGGCTTAGAGCTCGCCTACCGCGCCCGTGCCGCCTGATGCGCGATGTCGGTGACGAGTTTGCGGAACAGCACGCCGCCCGCGGTGCCCGACGCCTTGAGGCTGCGTTCGCAATCGAGCAGCCGGCTCATCAGCCGCGCGATGCGCACCGAATCCCAGATATGAAGCTGCGCGGTGACCGCGCCCTGTTCCTTCCAGAAGACGCCGCTGCTCCGCGCCGACACGACGGTCGCGGGGTGCGCGCCGGCATCGACCTCGGCGCGCAGCCGCGCCAATTGCGTGGCGCGGATCGCGAGGGCGCGGATGATCCGGATTTCGGCGACCCCGACCGCGGCGGCGGTGGCGAACATCGCGGGGAGATCGCCGACCTTGCCGCCGAGCGCGGTGTTGATCACCTCGCTGACGTCCTCTTCGTGCGTCGCGGCGCCCAAGGCGGCGATGTCGGCGGCGGTGACCTGGCGCTGGCGATCGCGGCCGGCGTCGAGGTAGAGCGCGATCTTTTCGAGCTCGCGGCGCATCAGCGCCTGATCGCCCGAGACGAGGTCGATCAGCAATTGCGCCTCGGCATTGCCGAGCCGCAGCCCTTCGCCTTCCGCCGCGTTCATCGCGATGCCGACCAGCGCGCGGCGGTCGGGCTGATAGCAGATGGCGGCAACGCCATGGTCCGAGCCTTCGACGAGCTTGACCAGTTTCGACTTGGCGGTGACCGAGGCGCCGGTGGCGATCACCGGGTTGATCGCGCTGTCGGCGGCGAGCAGCGCCTCGACCGCGGCGAGGCTGTCGTCGCCGCTACCCAGGATGTCGAGCCGGATCACCCGCGCGCCGGCGAAGAGCGACATCGACGCGGCCTCGGCAGCCAGCAAGGACGGATCCTGCGACATTTGCGACGAGGTGAGGTCGAGCCGTTCGGCCTCCTTGCCGGCAAGCCCGGTCAGCCGCGTGGCGAGGGCTCCCATCGTCGCATCGTCGGGGCCGGTGAGGAGAATGAAGCGGTGGTCGAGCCGCGATACCCGTTCGAGTTCGGCGGGTTTGACGCTCTTCATTGCCCGCCGGGGGCGGGCGGCGCGTCGGACATCCGGCCACCGCCGCGATCGGCGAAGACCGCGAGGCGGGCGACGATCTGGTCGGCCACCGCCGACGAGAGGCGTTCAAGCGCGGTCGATTCGGCGGCGATCGTCGCATATTCGCTGCCGACGACGTCGATCCCCGAATCGGAAAAGGCGGTCGCGTCGAGCAGCACTTCGCCGCTCGCCGCATCGACGAGCTGGTAGCGCGCGCGCAGGGTGCGGCGTTCGCGGGTCACCGCATCGTCGGCGCGGACGCCGAAACCGGTGATGCTGTCCTCGAGCCGGACGTCGAGGCGCAGGCGCTTGCCCGCGCCCTGCCCGTTCTGCGCCGCGACGAGCCGGTCGCGCAGCGCGTTGCGGACGAGCCAGCCCTGATGCCCCTCGATCGGCGCGACATCGACGTCGGCAAGGATCGTCGCCACCGCCCCGTCGCTGCCGCTCGCATAGAGCGGGCGCAGGCCGCAACCGCCAAGGAGCAGCGAGGCGGCCACCAGAGAGGAAGTAACAAGCTTACGCATCTGAAACCCTAATGCCCCCTTACCCCGTTCGTGTCGAGCGAAGTCGAGACACGCTGACGCTGCGCCATACGTCCCTCGACTTCGCTCGGGACGAACGGAAGGACGGGGGATAAGTTCCGGGCCATCCGGTCAGGGAACGATGTTCACGAGCCGGTCCGGCACCACAATCACCTTCTTCGGCGACGCACCGGCGAGCAGTTCGACGATGCGCGGGCGCGCGAGCGCCGCGGCTTCGGTCGCTTCCTTGTCGAGCCCCTTCGCGATCGTCATCGTGTCGCGCAGCTTACCCGCCATCTGGATCGCGATCGTCACCTCGTCATCGACGAGAAGTGCCGGATCGGCGTGCGGCCATGCGGCGTCGGCGATCATCGCGGTGGTGCGCTGGCCTTCCGGCAGCGCCGCCCAGGCTTCCTCGGCGAGGTGTGGCAGCATCGGTGCGACGAGCAGGATCAGGGTGCGGCACGCTTCGGCGCGGGTCGCCGAGGGGGCGGCCTTTTCGACGTCGTTGGCGAGGGCGTGGATTTTCGCGACCGCCTTGTTGAAGCCGAGCGCCTCGATGTCGGCGGCGACGCCGGCGATCGCCTGGTGCAGCTTGCGCGCGAGACCCTTGTCCTCGGCGCCGTCACCGATATTTTCGGTGTCGCCGAACAGACGCCACAGGCGCTGGACGAAACGCCAGGCGCCCTCGATGCCCGCCTCGCTCCACGGCAGGTCGCGTTCGGGCGGGCTGTCGGAGAGCATGAACCAGCGCGCCGCGTCGGCGCCATATTGGTCGAGGATGGCGTCGGGATCGACGACATTCTTCTTCGACTTCGACATCTTGATCACGCGGCCGACATCGACCCGCGCGCCATCGGATTCGAGCGTCGCACCCTCGGCGCTGCGGCTGATCTCGTCGGGGGTGAAGTAGAGCGGCGGCAGGCCTTCGCCCTGATCGCGGCTATAGGTTTCGTGCGTCACCATGCCCTGCGTGAACAGGCTGGCGAACGGCTCCTTGATGTCGATCATCCCCAGCTTGTTGAGCGCGCGCGTCCAGAAGCGCGCGTAGAGCAGGTGGAGGATCGCATGCTCGATGCCGCCGATATACTGGTCGACGGGCAGCCAGCGGCGGATCACCTCGGGATCGAACGGCTTGTCCGACGGCGCCGAGGCGAAGCGCAGGAAATACCAGGAGGAATCGACGAAGGTGTCGAGCGTGTCGGTTTCGCGCACCGCTTCGCCGCCGCACGACGGGCAGGCGACATGTTTCCACGTCGGATGGCGATCGAGCGGATTGCCGGGGACCGAGAAATCGGCGTCCTCGGGCAGCACGACGGGAAGCTGCGCTTTCGGCACCGGGACCAGGCCGCAGGCGTCGCAATGGATGAACGGGATCGGGGTGCCCCAGTAGCGCTGGCGCGAGACGCCCCAGTCGCGCAGGCGCCACACCGTCGTGCCCTTGCCCCAGCCCTCATGCTCGGCGCGCGCGACGATCGCGGCCTTGGCCTCGTCGATCGTCATGCCGTCGAGGAAGTGGCTGTTCACCAGCTTGCCGGGGCCGGTGTAGGCCTCGTCGCCGCTGAAATGCTGCGCGGTCTCGTCGCCATCGGCGATCACGCGGAGGACGGGCAGTTCGTACTTTCTCGCGAAGTCGAGGTCGCGCTGGTCGTGCGCCGGGCAGCCGAAGATCGCGCCGGTGCCATAATCCATCAGCACATAGTTCACGACCCACACGGGCAGGTGCAGCGCGGGGTCGAGCGGATGCTCGACCGCGAGACCGGTATCGAAGCCGAGCTTTTCAGCGGTGTCGATCTGCTCGGCGGCGGTGCCCTGACGGCGGCATTCCTCGATGAACGCCGCCAGCTCGGGCGCGTCCTTCGCCAGCTTCTCGGCAAGCGGATGGTCGGGCGAGATCGCCGCGAAGCTCGCGCCGTACAGCGTATCGGGGCGCGTCGTGAAGACGTCGAAGCCCGGTGCGCCACCGGCCAGCTTGAAGCTGAATTCGAGGCCCTGCGACTTGCCGATCCAGTTTTCCTGCATCAGCCGCACCTTGTCGGGCCAGCTGTCGAGGCCGCCGAGGCCGTCGAGCAGTTCCTCGGCGAAGTCGGTGATCTTCAAAAACCACTGCGACAGTTTCTTTTTCTCGACGAGCGCGCCCGAACGCCAGCCGCGGCCGTCGATCACCTGCTCGTTGGCGAGCACGGTCATGTCGACGGGGTCCCAATTGACGTAGCTGTGCTTGCGCGTGACGAGACCGTGCGCGAACAGGTCGAGGAACAAGGCCTGTTCCTGGCCGTAATAATCGGGCTCGCAGGTCGCGAGTTCGCGGCTCCAGTCGATCGCGAGGCCGAGGCGCTTCAGCTGGCCGCGCATCGAGGCGATATTGTCGCGGGTCCAGCCGCCGGGGTGGACGCCCTTTTCCATCGCCGCATTTTCCGCCGGCATGCCGAATGCGTCCCAGCCCATCGGGTGGAGGACATCGTGCCCGGTCATCCGCTTGAAGCGCGCGAGCACGTCGCCCATCGCATAGTTGCGGACATGCCCCATGTGGATGCGCCCCGAGGGATAGGGGAACATCTCGAGGATATAGGCCTTCGGCTTGTCCGCCGTCTCGGTCGTGGCAAAGCTGTTCGCGGCCTCCCACGCCGCCTGCCAGCGGGCATCGGCGGCGAGGGCGCCAAAGCGCGGTTCGCGGGTCATTCGTTTTTACCCCGTTGATGTCTGTCGGCGCGTGTCCGCGCCGGGTTATTAGCCCTCGAAGGCCGAACGGCGCAGGTCGCGAGCGCGGGTGAGGATGATTTCCTCGAGCTTCTGGACCGTCGCCGCCTGAACCGGCGCGTCGACCCAGGTGCCGCCCTGCGCGATCTGGCGCGAGGCGGCGACGCGCAGCGCGTCGGCGCGCAGATCGCGGTCGAGGATCGACACGGTGACCTTCATCCGCTCGTTCGGGTTGCCGGGGTTGGCGTACCAGTCGGTGATGATGACGCCGCCCGACGAATCGGCCTGGAGCAGCGGCATGAACGACAGCGCGTCGAGGCTGGCGCGCCACAGATAGGAGTTCACGCCGATCGTCGTGACCTGGCTCGCGGCGAGGTCGGCACGCGGCCGTTCCTTGCCGCCGCACGCCGAAAGGCCGAGCGCCGCGACCCCGAGGAGCGCGAGCGTGGCCGAACGGCGACCGAGCGTGGCGCCGAACTTGGCAGGGACGGAAAGCTGGAACATGCCGGAACACCTTATACATCGGGCGCGGGCGACCGCCGCGCTTGCTGGATTTCCAGCGTCTCTATCGCCGTTGCCGCGCGGCGGCAAGCGCGGCAATCGGCTTGTTCGCGGCGTTCATCGGGGAGACAGCTTGGCGTCGCACTGTGGTGATCGCGCAACAGCCCCGCGAAATATGGGGCATAAAGAATTGCTTTCTCGCGAATCACTGGAAAAGTCGGTGCGTTCGGCCTATCTGATGAGGGTACTGGGGTTGGAGTCGCAGACAATGCCGCGCAGCAAGCGCCATTTCTGGAAAGCAGGGGTCGTCGTTTTGGCGACGGTTTCGCTTGCCCTGCCCCCCGCCCTCGCCGCGATGAGCCGCGCCGACCGCATCCGCGAAACAAGCCTGTCGGAAACCCTGCTGGGGCAATTCACCCCCGCTTCGGGCGATCCGCGCCTGATCGCACGCTATGCCAAGGTCTCGGCCGATGCCCGCAGCAACTTCAGCTTCACCCCCGCGCTGACCGACGAGAATCGTCAGAACCGCGCGATCACCGTGGTGATTCGCGCCCGCGACGACGCCTCGAGCGCCGCGATGACCTCGGCGCTGGTGCAGGGCCGCAAGGCCCCCGTCGCGATCACGCCCGTCGCCTATAATCTCGGCGCTTCGGTCGGGTTCGAGAAATTCGTGACCCCGACGCTGCCGCGCGGCATCGACCTGCGCAACCTGCCGCAGGCGAAGGCGCCCGAACAGAATGAAAAGAAGTCGCGCTTCGCGACGCGCATGCTGGCACGCCCGAGCGATCCCGCCGGTGCGACCGATCGCCTGACCGCGCCGGGCGACGACCAGGCCGTCGATGTCGTCAGCAGCTATCGCCTGACCAAGAACATCGATGTCACCGCCGGGGTGCGGTACAAGAGCGAGGACAGTGTCCAGCCGCTAACCGACACCCGCCGCGACAGCCAGGCGGTGTATGTGGGCACCGCATTCCGCTTCTAGCCTGCATCGCTATTTGGCCCATGGTGGCCTGCAAATGGCGACCTTTCGCGCTTCCGGTGCTCACGTACAGACGTACGCTGCGCTCCGGGTCGCGAAACGCCACCATTTTCGACTCACCCTGAACCAAATATCGACGCAGTCTATCTGCGCGGTTTTGTCGCCTGTTCCAGCCAATGATCGATCGCCGCCCATCCGGGGGTGATGCCGCTTGCCCTGCTCGCGCGGTGGAGCGCGCGCGCGCGCGCCGGGGTGAGGCCGCCAAGCGCGACCGGCCGGGCGCCGCTCAGCCGCGCGAGACCGAGCCACGCCGCGCGGCCGAGCACCGGGGCGCCGGGATGCGAGCGGGTCGGGTGGAGCGGCGAGACAAAGGCGAGGTCGGCGCGCGCGCGGCGCGCGGTGCGGGCTTCGCCGGGGTCGTGGACGGGCATCGAGACGATCAGGCCGAGGCGGCGCGCCTGCGGCGCATGCTTGGCGTGATGCCGGCGCAGGTGAACGCCGCCGGCGCCCCAGCGCCGCGCCAGTGCGGGTGGTCCGGCGAGCAGCAGCACGAGGTTGCGGGTTTTGGCGATCCGCGCGAGGCTGCGGACCAGTCGCCAGCGATCGCCCGGCGCGCGGTCGTCGTCGCGGACGACGATGCCGCTGCCCGGCGGCAGCGCCGCGGCGGCGGCGAGCACCGCATCGCCGAGCCGCGCATCGGTGAACAGCCAGCGCTGCGGCAGTCGGCCCGATGGTCTTGAGAAGGGGTGGCGCCGGGGCATCGGCTTTTCTATAGGCGCGTCGCCGCCGCGCGCAACGCGTGGGCGCCAGCGAAGGATCGGACATGGACAGTGCAGCGCAGCGATTGGCCGGGGTCGAAGCGGGAATCGCCGCCGCTGCGGCGCGTGCGGGACGCCAGGCGCGCGACGTCCAGCTGATCGCGGTGTCGAAGACGCACGACGCTGCGGCGATTCGCCCGCTGATCGCCGCCGGACAGCGCCATTTCGGCGAGAATCGCGTCCAGGAAGCGGCGGGCAAATGGCCCGAACTGCGCGGCGAAACGTCCGACATCGTACTTCACCTGATCGGGCAGCTGCAATCGAACAAGGCCGAGGAAGCCGTCGCGCTGTTCGACGCGATCCATTCGGTCGACCGGCCGTCGCTGGTCACCGCGCTGGCGCGGGCGTGCGAGAAGGCGGGCGGGCAACCGCTGCTGTTCGTGCAGGTCAATATTGGCGACGAGGAACAGAAGGGCGGCTGCGCGGTCGCCGACCTGCCCGCCCTGCTGGCGCAGGCAAAGGACGCGGGGCTGACGATCGCCGGCCTGATGGCGATCCCGCCCGCCGATGTCGCGCCGACCCCCTATTTCGCGCTGCTCGACGAACTGGCCGAGCGGCATGGCCTGCCGCTGCGCTCGATGGGCATGAGCGGCGATTACGAGAGCGCGGTGATGCTCGGCGCGACGCACGTGCGCGTGGGGACCGCGCTGTTCGGCGCGAGGTAAAGGCCCCCTCTTTGGCAGGCAGCAAACGACCGGTTGCGACCGGTTGCGGACGATAGAGATGTGTGCCCCGGCGAAAGCCGGGGGCCAGCATTGCAACGCAAACCTCGCGCATTTCCGCACTGGGCCCCGGCTTTCGCCGGGGTGCATAAATGGGCAGCTTCCCACCTCAAAGCCGACATTCGCTACCCGCGCCTTGCCATGCGCCCCCCAATCACTAATCAGGGCGCGATGTCCGCAACCGCCGCCCTTTCCGCCGCCAAGCCCTCCGCCCCGACGCCGATGATGGCGCAATATTGGTCGCTCAAGGAAAAGGCGGGCGATTGCCTGCTCTTCTATCGCATGGGCGACTTCTTCGAACTCTTCTTCGACGACGCCAAGGCCGCCGCCGCGACGCTCGACATCGCATTGACGTCGCGCGGCGAACATGGCGGCGAACCGGTGCCGATGTGCGGCGTGCCGGTCCACGCCGCCGAATCCTATCTCGCGCGGCTGATCCGCGCCGGGCACCGCGTCGCGATCGCCGAACAGGTCGAAAGCCCCGCCGAGGCCAAGGCGCGCGGCGGGTCGAAGGCGCTCGTCGCGCGCGCGATCGTGCGTTTCGTCACCGCGGGCACGCTGACCGAGGAAAGCCTGCTCGAAGGACGCAGCGCGAACCGGCTGGCCGCGCTGGCGCGGATTGGCAGCGAGGACGATGTGGCGATCGCCGCGGCCGATATTTCGACCGGCCGTTTCGAGGTCGTTGCGGTGAGCAGCGAGCAGGTCGACGCCGAACTCGCGCGGCTCGCGCCTTCGGAGCTTTTGCTCAGCGAGAGCGCCGACGAG
>Ga0155175_127_pt7 | contig 16682 bp, 13 predicted proteins | sample RifCSPhighO2_01_FD_106143 | JGI IMG/M metagenome (GOLD analysis project Ga0155175, IMG submission 106143) | Sphingopyxis sp. RIFCSPHIGHO2_01_FULL_65_24 | reverse complement strand
CTGCTGCCTCCCGTAGGAGTCTGGGCCGTGTCTCAGTCCCAGTGTGGCTGATCATCCTCTCAGACCAGCTAAAGATCGTCGCCTTGGTGAGCTCTTACCTCACCAACTAGCTAATCTTACGCGGGCTCATCCTTGGGCGATAAATCTTTGGTCCGAAGACATTATACGGTATTAGCACAAATTTCTCTGAGTTATTCCGTACCCAAGGGCAGATTCCCACGCGTTACGCACCCGTGCGCCACTAAGTCCGAAGACTTCGTTCGACTTGCATGTGTTAGGCATGCCGCCAGCGTTCGTTCTGAGCCAGGATCAAACTCTCAAGTTTGATGTTCGAATTTGCCAAGGTGGAATTCCCTCGCAAACCCGCTCATTTTAAGGAGCCTGGCCTACACAAATTGGAACGGTCCCGACATCAACCTGTAACAAGTTACAGGCAAATGAAGAGCCGCTCCCACGTCATGGAAACGTGTAAGACATGTAGGTCAGGCTTGGCTTTTTATCCTGAGTTGCTCGCACCCTAAAGCTGCAAGACCCAGGGCCGCCGCCCACATGTCCCTTCATCGACAATCACAATTTCAAAGAGCCACCGACAAGAAATGGCGGACAGTTGTCGTTCCCCGCTATTGCTATCGGGGGACATCTGTCCGTATCTGTTGGCGACCGGGTGGTTCGTGGCGTTTGGCGCCGCGCCCCGTCCGGTGAACAGGCCTCTAGGCCCCTCTCTGATTCGCGTCAACAACCTTTTTGCAATTTTGTTTCAAAAGATGATCAGCGGATCGGGAAAGCCCCGGTTCGAGAAGGATGAATTGGTGACCAAACCCGCAGAAAACAAGGCCGGAGCGGCGGAAACGGAAAATGCCGCCGCATTCGGCAGCCGCGTGCGCAGCGCGGTAATCTGGCGATCGGGCAGCCAAATCCTCGCGCAGATCATCACCTGGGGATCGACCCTGGCCGTCATTCGCCTGCTCGATCCCGCGGATTACGGCCTTTTTGCCATGACTCAGGTGATTCTCGCCTTCCTCGCCTTCCTCAATGGCTATGGATTCGCGAGCGCGCTCGTTCAGTCGGAGCAGCTCGATCCCTTTCGCGTCCGCCAGGCGTTCGGGCTGCTTCTGCTCCTGAATGGGCTGCTGGCGGCGATCCAGTTCTTCGGCGCCCCGCTCGCCGCGGCCTATTATGGCCAGCCGATCGTCGCCGACCTCTTGCGCGTCCAGGCGCTGATCTTCCTCGCGACCCCGTTCATCGCGTTGCCCGAGGTGATGATGAGCCGGGCGCTCGATTTCCGGAAACAGGCGTTCGTCAATCTCGCGGCGGCGCTGGTCGGCGCCGGCACCGCGCTCGGCTGCGCGCTGTCGGGCTATGGCGTGTGGACGCTGGTCTATGCGCCGATCGCGCTGTTCTGGACCCGCGCGATCGGGCTGACCGTCGCGGCGCGGCTTCTGGTGTGGCCGAGTTTCGACTTTCGCGGCTGCGGCCAGATCATCGCCTTCGGCTCGGCGGTGCTCGCCTCGCACTTCTTCTGGCTGGTCCAGACGCAGGCCGACATCTTCATCGCCGGCCGCCGATTCGATCCGCATGCGCTGGGGCTTTATGCCGAGGCTTTGTTCCTCGCGCAGATCTTCGTCTCGAAGTTCGTGCCGCCGCTCAACGAGGTCGCCTTTCCCGCCTACGCAAGAATCCAGGGCGACAAGGGCGCGGTGCGCTGGAACTTCCTGAAAGCCGTGCGCCTGCTGATGCTCGTGCTCGCCCCCGCCTATGCGGGACTCGCGGTCACCGCGGCGCCGCTGGTCGAAACGGTGTTCGGGCTGAAATGGCTCGGCATGGTGCCCTATGTCCAGATTCTCGCGCTCGCGCTGCTGGTGATGACGGTGCAGATTCTCTTCGCGCCGGTGACCAACGCGCTCGGCCGTCCGGGAATCGCGATGAAGGCGTCGCTGTGCGGCGCGATTCTCTTTCCGGTCGCCTTTCTTGTCGGCGCGCAGTTCGGGCTGATCGGGCTCGCCTGGGCGTGGCTCGTCGCGATGCCGCTGCTGCTGATCGTCACCGCGCGGTTGTCGGCGCCGGTGATCGGGGTGACGCTGGCCGACATCGGCCGCGCGGTACTGCCGGGCCTCGCGCCCGCGCTGGTGATGGCGGTCGCGGTCGGGCTGATCGAGCGCGCGCTGCCCGCGGGCATGGCCGCACCGCTGCGACTCACGATTCTCGTCGGGGCGGGCGGGCTGATCTATCCCGCCCTGCTATGGCTGCTGGAGAAAGAGGCGATCGCCGAGATCCGACGCCTCATATTGCGCCGCCCGGCGGTCGCGACTCAGGAAGCGATATAGTCCCTCATCGCCGCCGCCTCGGCCTCGATCCGGTCGATGCGATATTTGACGAGGTCGCCGATCGACACGAATCCGACGAGTCGGCCGCCGTCGACCACCGGCAGGTGGCGAATGCGCTTCTGCGTCATCTGCGACAGCGCGCCCATCACCGCGGTGTTCGATTCGCAGGTCACCGGCGATTTGGTCATCACCTCGTCGAGCGTGCGGTCGAGCGCCTCGGTGCCATAAGAGGAAAGCAGGCGAACCAGATCGCGTTCGGAAAAAATGCCGACGATCGCGTCATTTTCCATCACCGGCACCGCGCCGATTCGATTTTGCGCGAGCAGATCGACCACCGCACGCACACTGTCTTCCTTGCGCGCCGAAATCACCGCGCCGGTCCTTCCGTGGAGAATCGCTCCGATCGTCATGCCTTGCCGCTCCCCATGTCGCTCTGTCAGGAAAACAATCTATCATGATTCGCACGCAGGGTGAAACATCCTGCCGCAAGCCATTGCCGCTTGGCCTTGCCGCCGCGCTGGTCCATGGATGCGGCCATGGTCAAACCCTCGCCGCTCGACAATCGCGATACCTCGGCTATCGCCTGGGGGCGCTATCGCCGGCTGATGCTCGGCATGGCGCTGGTCTCGACCCTCGCGGTGATTTGTGCGCTGCTGTACCTGCACGCCACGCTGCCGCATGGGCTGACCATCCACATGATCATCGCCACCACCGCGGGCGTCGGCCTGTCGGTGATGCTCGGCGCGGCGCTGATGGGGCTGGTGTTCCTGTCGAGCGGCAGCGGGCATGACGAGGCAATCGAGGACCCGTTCGAAAATGATCCGGAAATGAAGAATGACAAACCCTGACCGCGACCCGATCCTGCGCGTCGTCCCCGCGCCCGCCGACATCAACAGCAACGGCCATATCTTCGGCGGCTGGGTGCTCAGCCAGATGGACATCGCCGGCGGCATCGTCGCGGCACGAATCGCCCAGGGACCGACCGCGACCGTCGCGATCGAGGCGATGGAATTCATCGCGCCGATCCTGCTGCGCGACATCATCTCGGTCTATGCGCATCTCGAACGGCGCGGTCGCACGTCGATGGGCATCCGAATCGAAGTGATCGCGTCGCGCGGCCGCGGCGAGGAGCAGGTGAAGGTCACCGAAGGCCTGTTCACTTTTGTGGCGCTCGACGAGAATCACCGGCCGCGCGCGTTGCCGCCGGCCTAGGACCTAAGGTTCCTCGGGCTCTTCCCAATCATCCTGGTTGTCGGCGCCGATTCGCGCCACTTCGCGCACGCGATAGTCGATCGTCCGTTTCCCGTCGGCGGGAACCGTCACCGACCAGATTCGCTTGCCGTCGCGCACCCGTGTCGCACGGCTGATCTTGTCGACGACATAGTCGAGGTCGTTCTCGAAGCTGATCTCGACCGGTTCGTCACTCTCGCCGAAATTCTCGACCGTGATGCGGTACCGCGTCCAGTCGTCGCCCGAATCGAGCGTGTCCTGGTCGGTATCGACATCGCTGTCGTCCTGATCGGGCAGTTGCAGGTCGATCAGTTCGCCGACCGCCTTGTCCTTCACATTCGTCTCGGCGACGAGCATCGGTTCGCCGAGTCGGCGCTGGAACAGCGCGACCTGTCCGCCGGGCATCGGTTCGGCGAGCGGCCCGCCCTTCCTGTTGTCGATGCGCAGCACCGGGTCGGTGTAATCGTTGAAATTGTCGCCCCGGACCGCAAAGACATGGAGCATCTGCGCCGCGACCCCGGGCTTTTCGAGGAAGGCGATCTGCTTGCGGCTTTGCGCGCCGAGCGTCGTCGGCTGCGGCACGCGATATAATTTATAGTCGCCGATGTCCTCGCGCGGCGCGATTCGCGATCCGGTGACGACGATCTCGCCGCAGCCATCGTCCTCGCCGCAGCCACCCCCACCGCCGCCATAGAAAAAGCCGACCGAATATTCGGGCCGGTACGCCGGCAGGTCCTGCGGCCCGAACAGGCGCGGATTATAGGAACCGCCGCCGGTGCTGCCCCGCGGCCAGCAACTGAACCAGACCTCGATATTGTCGGGGTTCCACGGATCCTTCTCCGCTTCCTCCTGCCGCCGTTGCTCCTCTTCCCAGTCCTTCTCGTCGTCGGCGACCGGGGCCTGGCGGAAAAAGGCGATGCGCCCCGCGATTACCGCCATGTCGGCGCCGACGAAGCTCGTCGAATCGCCGCTCGCGACGGTCAGCCAGGCGAAGAGATCGACCGATTCGGCATCGGCACCGATCTCACCGACATAGTTCGACTGCCAGTCGAAATTATTGGCGAGATAGGTGAGCTCGAGCTTGGTCCGCCCGCCGGGCTGGTCGCCGAGCGTCATCGACAGCGTCGGCACCGGGTTCAGCCCCGCCGGCACCGCGTCATAGAGCAAGGTTTCGGAGAGACCGCTGCATTGCACCGCCTCGAACCCGCCCTTGCGTTCGACGATCAGTTCCTCGGGACCCGAACGGATGCGCACCCGCTCGAAACGCGCCTTGCCGGTCGCACGGTCGGTGGTGCGCAGCAGCACCTGCTGCCCGGTCAGCGCGTCGAGCAGGCCGCGCTGCGACAGCAGGCGCCGGTCGTAATTTTTCTCGCGCGGTTTGCCGCCGCCGCGCAGCAGCGCCGATTCGGGCAGGATGCTGCTCGACACTCCTTCGAATCGCACCGTCACCGGTCCCGGCGGCAGGTCGACGGTGCGTGTTTCGCGAATCAGCGCGAAGCCGCCGAGCGGTTCTTCCTCGTCGGGCGACGGCAACCGCGAGTCGGTATCGCGGTTCGGATCGCGATAGAGGCTGATCGCGACATGGTCAGGCTTCGGCGAGGCGACGACCGGCGGATCGGCGGCGCGCGCCGGCCCGGCCGCGAACACCGCGGCGGCGATCAGCAGCAAGGCGAACGCCCCGCCCCGCATCTCTCAGTTCAGCGTGTCATACTGGACGGTCAGTTCGGTGCGTCCGTTCGCGGGCACCGTCACCAGCCATTTGCGGCTTTCCAGCATCTGGTCCTTTTCGGCGGCGATGCTCTCGAACGGCACCCGCGTGTCGTTGGCATAGCTGTTGAGCCCGTTCTGGGTGAACTCGACCGTCACCGGCTGCGACCGCGCGTTGGTGAAGATATAGCGCATATGGGTGCGCCAATAATTGCGCTTCACGTCGGTCTCGGTGACCGTGACGACACCATTCTTGCGCACGCGGGTCGTGCTGCTGCGCGTCCAGTCCTCCTCGGTCAGCTTCTCGCGCTTTTCGAGGATCGGCTGATATTTGACGTCGAACGCCTTGCCGGTGGCGAGCGACAGCGTCGATCCCGCAGTGGTGTGGCCGATATAGCTCTCGCCGACGAACTGCGCCGCGCCGCGCGCATCCTTGACGTAAAGCCGCACCGACCCGGCCGGCATCGCATCGCCGACCCCGCCCTTGCCGGTCGAGAAACGATAGGTCGACAGCGCACTCTGCGCCTCGTCGCTCGTCGTGAAACGATCGGCCGACGCCGCATAGCCGCGCGTCGCGGGCACCGCCATCGCATCGAGGAAGGCGATCTGTTTCTGCTGCGCGCTCGCGATCGTCGTGCGGTCGGCCATCGGATAGGCGTACATGTCGGCGAGCGCTTCGGCCTTCGCGCTCTCGGTCCCGGCGCTGGTCAGCGCCGCGGGTTCGCCATCATTGCCGCTGCGCGACCCGCGCCGCACCCCGATCTGTTCGCTCGCGACGAGCAGCAATTTGGCGTTGGCGAAACCGGTGCCGCTGTTGTTCTTCAGCGTCACCCAGCCCTGCAGATCCATCGCCTTCGCCGCCTCGTCGTAGAGCGCGACATAGTCGGCGCGCCAGCTCAGCCCTTCGGACAGATAGCGCAGGGTCAACGGACGCGCGCCGGCCGCCTTGCTGTCGACCGTCACCGACAGCGTCGGGCGCGCACGCAAATTGGTCGGGATGCCGTCGAAGATCACCCGCACCGGCAGATTGTCGTCGCGCAAGATCTCGATCCGACCGCCGATATCGAGCACCACGCCGCCGTTGACCGCGAGCACCTTCGCCCGCTCGCGCAGTTCGGCGCCGGTCGCGGGGTTGGTGCGGATCAGCGTGATCTCCTGCCCCACCGCCTTTTGCATCATCGCCGTGGGCGAGAGCAGGTCGAAATCGAAATTCTGCTCGACGATCTCGAGCCCGGTGCCGACGAGGCTCACCGTCTCGGGCCGGATGCGGCTTGAGACATCGGGAAATTCGAGCTTCGCTTCGCCCGCGGGCAGATTCGTCTGCCGCGTATCGGTGACCAGCGCGAGTTCGCCGCTATAGATGGTCACCGCGACATCGCCCTGCCCGCCGGTGCTCACCACCTGCTGCGCCGCCGCGGGCCCCGCCATCGCAAGGCCAGCCATCAGCAGACCCCATGTCCTCGACCCACAAGTCCTCGACCCACAAGCCATTGCGACCTCTCCCCCTGTATCTCTGTCGTCAGCGCATCTTCTGCCGGAACGTCTGGACCACGCTGTCGTTCGCGGGCACCCGCACCCGCCACACCCAGCTCGACCCACGCCGTTCCCATGTCGTGGGTTCGGGGTCGATCGCGAATGGAATCAGGATTTCGAGCTCGGCGTCGAAGGGCCGCGCATTGGTCAGCGTCACCTGCCAGTCCTGATATTCGCCCTTTGGCCCGCGACCGGTGATGACGCTATTATATTGCACCGCCGGGCTGAGCCCGAGTTCATAGTCGACGCGTTCGCCCTTCGCCTTGTCGCCGATCCGCGCCTCGCCGACGAGCAATCGCCGGCCCGCGACCGTCTCGAACACCGAAGCCGCGCCGGCGGGCAAGGCCAGCCCGAGGCCGTCCGACTCGCGATTCTGCACGCGCAGCATCATCGTCAGCGGCTGCACGCGCCCGGCCATCCAGTCATAGAGGATGGTGGTATAGAGCTGCTCGACCGCGACCTTATCCTTGATCAGCAGCGCGACCTGCTTCTGCGACTTCGCCGACACGTCGACGCGGAACGGGATGCGATAGAATTTGAGGTCGCCCAGATCCTCGGCGGGCGGCGGCGGGGGCGGCGGCGGTGCGGGGGGAGGCGGCGGGGGTGGCGCCATGACGGGCATCGCGGTCCGCGCATAGCCGGCGCGATTCGCGGTCACCATCACCTCTTCGGCATAATCGGCGGTCGACTCGATGATCGGCGGCAGCTCCCAAAAGGGATGCGTGCTCGTGATGTCCATCGGCCAGCATTTGAGCTGCAACGCCCCCGGCGGGGTGCGCGGCAGCGGAGCGCGATAACCCTTGTTGAGCCGGCCGGCGATGACGTTCAATTGCGCGTTCGGAAAGCTCGTCACCCCGCCGTTGGCGACGGTGATCCAGCCGGTGATCCCCAGCGCCTTGCCGTCGCCGGCGCGGTCGACGACATAGTTCGCCGCCCAGTCGAAGCCTTCGGACAGATAGACGAGCTGCAAGGTCACCGTCCGCGCCCGCGCGCTTTCGACGAGGATCGACAGCGTCGGTTTCGCCGACAGATCCTTGGGCACGCGGCCATAGAGCATGCGCTCGGGCAGCCCCGCACAGCCGAGCGCCTCGAAACCCGCGTCGGTCTGCAGGATCACCCCGCCGGTCGGCCCCGCCTGGATGATCGCCTGCTGCTCGCGGACCTTGCCGGTCTTGCGGTCGGTGCGGCGCAGCGTGACGCTGCGTTTCAGAAACGCATCGACCAGCCCCGCCGGCGACAGCAATCGCGCATCGCGATTCTTCTCGCGCACTCCATCGGGCATGCCCGACACGACGGCGGTTTCGGGCAGCAATCCCTCGGACACCCCCTCGAAGCGCAGCACCGACGACCCGGCGGGCAGCGTCACGACGCGCGTCTCGGTGACCAAAGCGAAGCCCTGCGGCCAGTTGGGGTTGATCGGACCGCCGCCGCGTTGGGGGGCGCGATAGACGGTGACCGCGACATCCTTCAGCTGCGACGACACCACCACGGGCGCATCGGGCCGCACCGGCGGCGCGGGCAGGCTCGCCCCCTGCTGCGCCGCCAGCGGCGTCGCAACCAGCACGGCCAGCAAGGCCGGGATCAGGCGCATCACGCGCACGGCCCGGTCCTCAGTAGCGCGAGTCGAAGGTGGCGGTGACTTCGGTCTTGCCGTTCGCGGGCACCGGCACCGCCCATTCGACGCGGTCGGCCGAAACGCGATTGCTCTTCAGGCTTTCGTCGGTGATGCGGACGTCGCCCCACAGCCCCGATTGCGCGAGATCGACGGTGACCGGTCCCGGCCGCGCATTGGTGACGACATATTTCATCTTGGTCACCCAGCGCGAATCGCTCTTGCGGGTGCGCGACACCACCGTCGACTGGATCTTGACGTCAAAGGCGTCGCCGGTGCGCAGGGTCATCGACGATCCCATCGGGGTGTGGCCGATCTGGTTCTCGCCGATGAACTGCGGGTCACCGCGCGCGTCGCGCATATAGACGCGGATCGTGCCCGCGGGCAGCTGGTCGCCGAGCCCGCCCTTCGCCGAGGTCGAGAATCGCAACACGCTCGCCGCGCTCACCGGCTCGGTGCTGCTGCCCAGCCAGCCGTTGACATATTCATAGGTCGAGCGCGCCGGCGCGCCCTTCACGTCGAGGAAGCTCACCTGTTTCTGCTGCGCATTGGCGATCGTCGTGCGTTCGGCGAGCGGATAGAGATAATAGTCGCCGAGCCGTTCGCGCGTGCTCGTCTCGGTCCCCGCCTCGTCGAGCACGCCGGTGAGCTGTGAAAAACCGCCGCCGCCGCCCGGGCTGCCCGCCACCAGCAGCGTGCGCGCATTGGTAAAGGTCGTGCCGGTCGAATTGGTCAGCGTCACCCACCCCTGCATGTCCATCGCGCCCTTGGCGGCGTCGAACAAGGCGACATAGTCGGCGGTCCAGCCGAGGTTTGGGGTGAGGTACGAGAGCCGCGCAGGCACTGTGCCCGCATTCTCGGCCTGCACCGTCACCGACAGCGTCGGGCGCGCGCGCAAATTGGGCGGCAGCCGGTCGAACACCGCGCGCACCGGCAGGCCGTCGTCGCGCAGCACCTCGATCCGCTCGCCGATCTGCAGCACGATGCCGCCGTTCGCGGCAAGGACCTTGGCGCGTTCGCTGCGTTCGGCACCCGTGGCGGGATTGGTGCGCACCAGCGTGATCTGCTGGCCGACCGCCTTGTCCATCAACTTGTCGGGGGTGAGCAGGTCGAAGTCGAAATTCTGCTCGACGATCGCGAGACCGCCGCCCGACAGCGTCACCGTCTCGGGCCGGATGCGCGCCGACACGTCGGGAAATTCGATGCGGTTGCGCCCGGCGGCGACTGCCAGCTGGCGGTCGTCCTGCACCAGCGACTGGCCATTGTTATAGATGGTGACCGCGACATCGCCCTGCGCGGTGGCGCCGGGGTCCTGTTGCGCCGCAGCGGGAAGCGAAAGCCATGGAGCGACGGCGGCTCCCAACAGGCAAGTCTTTGCCAAAGCGCGCATAATCGCTCTCCCCCATATGGTTGTCGGGGCAGAGGCTATGTCAGTTCGTGGCGATTGGCCAGCGCGAAAATGGTGACCCATTCTCGCTTCGTCACCCCGGACTTGATCCGGGGTCCCGCCGATCTGCGGAAAGGCGCGACGGTCAAAAAGCGGGACCCCGGGTCGAGCCCGGGGTGACGACAATTTCAGCCGTCACATCCCGTCACAAGGCGGCGAAGCGGATTATTCGGCCGCTTCGACGTCCGAGCTGCGCGCTGCGAGCGTGCGACGCTTGCGCGGCTTCGGCGCGGCTTCGGCGGCCTCGGCCTCGGCCTCGTCGGCTTCGGGAGCCGGAGCGGGGCGGCCGATCGCGGGCGGCAGCACGGCGCTGTCGATCCCGGCGCCACCCTCGTCCTCGTCGCGCGGGCGGCGCGGGCTGCGGCGCGGGGCGCGCGCCGGCTTGGCTTCCGCCACCACGGCGTCCTCGTCGCGGGCTTCGACTTCGACGCGCTCGCGCTCAGGACGTTCCGGCCGTTCGGAACGCTCGGCGCGCTCGCGCACCGGCTGGCGGTTGCCGCGATTGTCGTCATTCTCGTCACGACGGTTGCCGCGATTCTGGTTGCGGTCGCCACGGTCGTTGCGCTCGCCACGGTCGTTGCGATCATTCCGGTCGCCGCGCTCGCGGTTGTCGCGCTCGCCGCGATTGTCCTCGCGCTCGCCGTCGCTGTCGCCCTGGCCTTCGTCGAGGTCGGTGTCGTCATGCGCGTCGAAATCCTCGACGCCGCGCACTTCGCGATGGCGGTCGTTGCGATCGGGCTGGCCGCCGTTCTTTTCTTCCTGGCGGGCGCGGAAATCGCTGTGCACGCGGAAATAATGATCGGCGAACTGCAGATAATATTCGGTCTGCACCCGGTCGCCCGAAAGCTGGGCGTCGCGGGCGAGATTCTTGAATTTCTCGATCATCTGCGCTGCGTTGCCGCGCGCACGGCTGTCGATGCGATTGGCCTGGTCGGTACCACCACGGCCGCCACCCGATTGCGGGCGATTGTTGTTGTTATTGTTGTTGTTACGGCCGCGACGGCGACCGTTTTGCCGGTTGTTCATGTTCAACTGAGACATCCTGTCGAAAAGCTCTAAGCTATGCCAACCCCTTTTGGCCGACCGCGCATCTTGCGCGTCGTGCCCGCGCTCCCTTGCGCGGCTCTTCCGTGTTACCGCTTGCGCGAGACACCTTGTCCCGCACCAGCATCGTAAATGGGAAGCAGACCCGCCGGACCAGTATCGGTGCGCCGCACCGCCAAAGGGACCCTGATCAGGCCTGTACGCCGCCCCTACCTCGCTTTGGGCACGAAACCAAGCGATTTCTTGGTCGCGCCTCAGCGCGCCAGGGTCAAGATGAGGGCGCGGTCGCGGCCACCGAGGTCCTGGCGGCAAGCGACTGCGAAACCGGCCGCTTCGGCCAGCTTCCCTACCGAGATATGCTGGGTCGCCCCGATTTCAAGGACCGCAAGACCGCCCGGCGCCAGCAGCCGTGGCAGGTCGGGGATGATCCGGCGATAGTCGCCCAGCCCGTCGACGCCCGCGAACAGCGCTTCGGCGGGTTCATGCTCGGCGACATCGGGCATCAGAATTTCGCTGTCGGCGATATAGGGCGGGTTGCAGAGGATCAGGTCGAAGGAGCCATCGATGCCGTCGCCCCAGTCGCCCGACTGAAAGGCCGTGCGATCGGCCATACCCAGTTCCCCGGCATTGTCGCGCGCATAAGCGAGCGCAAATTCGGACGCATCGACGCCCAGCCCGGTCGCATCGGGAAACTCGCTCAGCGCCGCGAGCAGCAGCGTCCCCGGCCCGGTCCCCAGATCGAGAATCCGCGCGGGTGCGCTTGCCCCGAAATGCGCGACTGCGGCCTCGATCAGCGTTTCGCTGTCGGGACGCGGGATCAGCACGCCGGGGCCGACCTCGATGCGGATCGTCCAGAAATCGCGATAGCCAAGGATATAGGCGATCGGTTCATGCGCCATCCGCCGCGCGATCAGATGGGCATAAAGTTCGGGGACTTCGTAACGCGCGGGATCGAGCAGCAGCGCCGACCGCTCCACCCCCAGCGCGTGCGCCATCAGCAGTTCGGCATCAAGCCGCGGCGTGTCGCTGATGCCGGTGAGCAGATGGGTCGCGGTGCGCAGCGACTCCGCGACGCCCGCGAAGGTCGGCGTCTCAGTCACCCAGCCCCGCCAGCCGCTGTGCCTGGTCTTCGGCGATCAGCGCGTCGACCAGCTCGTCCATCGCACCTTCCAAAATCTCGGGCAGGCGATGGAGCGTCAGGTTGATGCGGTGGTCGGTCACCCGGCCCTGCGGGAAATTATAGGTGCGGATGCGCTCCGACCGGTCGCCCGAGCCGACCATCGACTTGCGCGCCGACGCCTCGGCACTGTGGATCTTCTCGCGCTCGAGATCGTAGAGCCGCGCGCGCAGCACCTGCATCGCCTTGGCGCGGTTCTTGTGCTGGCTGCGCTGATCCTGCTGGATCACCACGAGCCCCGAGGGAATATGCGTGATGCGGATCGCCGAATCGGTCGTGTTGACATGCTGCCCGCCGGCACCCGACGCACGATAGATATCGACCTTCAGGTCGCTGTCGGCGATCGCGACGTCGACCTCTTCGGCCTCGGGCAAAACCGCGACGGTCGCGGCGCTGGTGTGGATGCGCCCGCCGCTTTCGGTCACCGGCACGCGTTGGACGCGGTGGACGCCACTTTCGAACTTCAGCTTGGCGAACACCCCTTGCCCCGAAACGCTCGCGACGACTTCCTTATAGCCGCCGACCTCGGTCTCGTTCGCCGAGATGATCTCGACCTTCCAGCCCTGCGCGTCGGCGTAGCGGCTGTACATGCGCAGCAGGTCGCCCGCGAACAAAGCCGCCTCGTCGCCGCCGGTCCCGGCGCGGATTTCAAGCATCGCCGCGCGCTCGTCGGCGACGTCCTTGGGCAGCAGCTTGATCGCAAGGTCATGCTCGGCGGCGGGCAAGGCCTCTTCGACCGCCGCGAGTTCCTCGGCGGCCATCGCCTTCATCTCGGGATCGGTCAGCATCTCGCCGAGCGACTCCCGTTCGCTGCGCAGCCGCACCACTTCGCGCGCCGCGCCGGCGACGGGTTCGAGCTCGGCAAACTCCTTCGACGCCGCGACGAAATCGGCGGGCGCCATGTCCCCCGTCGCCATGCGCGCCTGCAAGGCGGCGTGGCGTTCGATGATGGCGTCGATCTGGCGGGCGGAAACGGAGGTCATGAATTCACCCCAACCCCGTCATCCCCGCGAAGGCGGGGATCCAGCGTTCCGACATTGCATGTCCAGCGAGCGTCCAAGCTGGATTCCCGCCTTCGCGGGAATGACGAAATAGGGTCCATCAAACGTTGTCCAGCGCCCGGACCAGCGCCTCGACCGCCTTCGCCCGTTCGCCGTCGCCGCGCACATTGATGTGCGGCGCGTCGTCGCGCGTGCCGACCGATATCAGCGCGTGCGCCGGGATCTTGGCGGCCTTGTCGAAACGCTTGCGCGGCGACCCGGTCGCGACGATCTCGGCCGAGAAACCGCCATTGCGCAGCGCGGTGAGCGCCTGCATCGCGAGCGCCAGCCGCGCATCATCCTCGACCGCGATCACCGCGTCGAGCCGGTTGTCGATGACATCGTCCGCCACCAACATCGCCAGCCGCTCGATCCCCGCCGCCCAGCCGACCGCGGCGGTCGGCGGCCCGCCGAGCGCTTCGATCAGCCCGTCGTAGCGCCCGCCGCCGAGCACCGTCCCTTGCGCCCCCAGCCGGTCGGTGACGAATTCGAACGCGGTGTGGCGATAATAGTCGAGCCCGCGCACCAGCCGCGCGTTGCGCTCCCACGCGACCCCCGCGGCGTCGAGCCCCGCGGTCACGGCACCGAAGAAATCCTGCGCTTCGCTCGTCAAAAACGCGTCGATATCGGGCGCGCTGTCGGCGATCGGCCGGTCCTTCGGGTCCTTGCTGTCGAGGATACGCATCGGATTCTTGTCGAGCCGGGCGAGGCTGTCTTCGGACAGCTCGCCGCGATGCGCCTCGAAATGATCGACCAGCGCGGTGCGCCAGGCATCGCGGCTTTCGGCATCGCCGAGCGTGTTGAGCGTCAGCGTCACGCCCTCAGCGATCCCCAATTCTTTGAGCAGCTGGTCCGCAAACACCAGCAGCTCGGCGTCGGCGAGCGGGCTGTCGCTGCCGAGCACTTCGGCATCGAGCTGGTGGAACTGGCGATAACGCCCCTTTTGCGGGCGCTCGTAGCGGAACAGCGGCCCGTGCGTCGCGACTTTCAGCGGCGCGAACTGCTGCCAGCCGTTGGTGACATAGGCGCGCGCGATGCCGGCGGTGAATTCGGGACGCAGCGTGATCGACTCGCCGCCGCGATCCTCGAACGAATACATTTCCTTCGACACCACGTCGGTGGTCTCGCCAAGCGAGCGCGCGAACACCGCGGTCGGCTCGATCACCGGCACCTCGATGCGCTTGTAGCCATAAAGCCGCCGCACGCGGTCGAAGGTATCGACGACATGCTGAAAACGGTCGGCGAAATCGCCGAGCATGTCCTGCGTGCCCCGAACCGGCTGCGGCGTGGCGATCTTGGCGGATTTGTCCTTGCTCATGGGCGCGGCGTCTAATCTTTTTTGGTCGAAAGGCAAAGGGGACTCCCCTCTCCCCTTGAGGGAGAGGGTTGCAAAGACTTGGCAGCTTGCTGCCTAGTCGAAGCTGGGTGAGGGGTTGCGGTCGCGAGCGACCGCGCGAGCTTCGCTCGCACCCCCTCATCCAACTCCGGCTAGTTCGCTCCGCTCACAAGCCTCCATATCCTTCTCCCTCTAGGGGAGAAGGAATGTGCCGGTCTGGACCTCGCCATCTTTTCGCGGCAAAACGCGGCACCATGAAAAAACACCTGTTCGTCGCAGCCGCCCTGATCGCCCTCACCGCTCCCGCCGCCCATGCCCAGGACGGCAACAGCCGTCCGCAACCGGTGGTGCAGCCGCTTACCATCCCGCTGCCCGCCGACCGCCCCTATCCGGGGACGATGTTGCTCAAGGTCGACGCGACCGACTATGCGCGCGGAATCTTCCATGTCCGCCAGACGATCCCGGTTCCGAAAGCCGGCAAAGTCACCCTGCTCTATCCGCAATGGCTGCCCGGCAAGCATGCGCCGCGCGGCGCGATCGCCGAGGTCGCGGGGTTCAAGCCCACCGCGGGCGGCAAACCGCTCGTCTGGACGCGCCAGCCGACCGACGTCTACGCCTTCGACATCGACGTGCCGCAGGGCGTGAAGAGCATCGACATCGCCTTCGACTTCCTCTCGCCCACCCGCACCAGCGAGGGCCGCGTCGTCGTCACCCCGGCGATGATGAACCTGCAATGGGAACAGGTCAGCCTTTACCCCGCCGGCCATTTCACCCGCCAGATCCCGGTGCAGCTCGAGGTCACGCTGCCCGAAGGCTGGCTCGGTGCCGCCGCGCTCGACGGGCTGCAGGTGTCGAAGAACCGCTACAGCTTCGGCGTCACCAGCTATGAAAATCTGGTCGACAGCCCGATGTTCGCGGGGCGTTATTTTCGCCAATGGGCGCTCGGCAACGGCGTGACGCTCAACGTCGTCGCCGACGAGGAAAAATATCTGGGCGCCAGCCCCGACCATATCGCGCGCCACGCGGCCTTGGTGTCGGAGGCGGTCGCGCTGTTCGGCACCCGCCATTTCGACCGTTATGACTTCCTGCTCGCGCTCAGCGACGAACTCGGCGGCATCGGGCTCGAACATCACCGGTCGAGCGAGAACAGCCGCAACCCCGATTATTTCACCAAATGGGACGAGAATGACAGCGAGCGCGGGCTGCTCCCGCACGAACTGGTCCACAGCTGGAACGGCAAATACCGCCGCCCCGACAAGCTGTGGACCCCCGATTACCGCACGCCGATGCAGGACAATCTGCTCTGGGTCTATGAAGGTCAGACGAGCTATTGGGACCTCGTCCTCGCCGGGCGGTCGGGCATGCAGTCGAAGGAGATGATCCTCGCCGAATGGGCGACCAACGCCGGTTTCTACAGCACCCAGGCGGGCCGCGCCTGGCGCTCGGTCGAAGATACGACGCTCGACCCGATCATCGCAGGACGCAAGGCGCGCGCCTTCCCCAGCGCGACGCGGACCGAGGATTATTACAACGAAGGCGGGCTGATGTGGCTCGAGGCCGACATGCTGATCCGCACCGCCACGAACAATGCCAAAAGCCTCGACGATTTCGCGCGCGGCTTTTTTGGCGGGCGCGAGGGCGACTGGGGACAGTCGACCTATGATTTCGACGATGTCGTCGCGGCGCTGAACGCGGTCCACCCTTATGACTGGGCGAAATTCCTGCGCGACCGGATGCAGACCCCCGGCCGCCCGGCGCCGACCGCGGGAATCGAGGCCGCGGGCTATCGCCTCGTCTGGCGCGACGCGCCGAACGTCTATGACCGCGACCGCATGGCGCAGGCGAAGAATACCGACCTCACCCACAGCCTCGGCCTGATCATCGACAAGGACGGTGTCGCAAGCAGCATCGCCTGGGACGGCCCCGCCTTTCGCGCCGATATCGTCAATGGGACAAAAATCCTCGCGGTCGACGGCGTCACCTACAACCGCGAACGCATCGAATCGGCGATCCGTGCCGCGACCGACGGCAAGTCGCCGGTGAAACTGCTCGTCGAGCGCGGCGGCCGCTATCGCAATGTCGAGATCGACTATCGCGGCGGGCTGCGCTGGCCGCATCTCGAAAAGGTGGGGACGGGGCCGGACTGGTTCGATCAGGTGCTGGCGGCGAAACGGGCGCTTTAAGATTCTCCCTGTGGCGAAGCCATGGGGAGGGGGACCGTCCGCGAAGCGG
>Ga0155175_129_pt1 | contig 17458 bp, 18 predicted proteins | sample RifCSPhighO2_01_FD_106143 | JGI IMG/M metagenome (GOLD analysis project Ga0155175, IMG submission 106143) | Sphingopyxis sp. RIFCSPHIGHO2_01_FULL_65_24 | reverse complement strand
TCCGGCGTCGCGATGACGCGGCCATAGTCGAGGTTGCCCGCGAGCATGTCTTCCATCAGGTCTTCGGCACCGACCTTGTCGGCGCCGGCGGCGAGCGCCTTGTCGGCATTGTCGCCGCGCGCGAACACGGCGACCTTGACGTCCTTGCCGGTGCCGGCAGGCAGCGTGACAACGCCGCGGACCATCTGGTCGGCGTGGCGCGGATCGACGCCGAGGTTGATCGCGACTTCGAGCGTTTCGTCGAACTTGGCCGAGGCCAGTTCACGAACGGTCTTGATCGCTTCGTCGACGGCGTGAAGCTTCAGCGCGTCAACCTTGCCCTCGAGGGCCTTCTGCTTCTTGGTCAGCTTTGCCATCGGATCAGCCCTCCGTCACTTCGAGGCCCATCGAGCGCGCGCTGCCCTCGATGATCTTCGTTGCCTGTTCGAGATCGTTCGCGTTGAGATCCTTCATCTTGATCTCGGCAATTTCGGCGAGCTTCGAGCGCGCGATCTTGCCACCGCTGATCTTGCCGGGTTCCTTCGAGCCCGACTTCAGGTTCGCGGCCTTCTTGATCAGATAGGTCGCCGGGGGCGTCTTGGTGACGAAAGAGAAGCTCTTGTCGGCAAAGACGGTGATGATGGTCGGGGTCGGGGTGCCCTTTTCCATGGAATCGGTCGCAGCGTTGAACGCCTTGCAGAATTCCATGATGTTGACACCGCGCTGACCGAGTGCCGGCCCGAGCGGCGGCGAGGGGTTTGCGGTCCCTGCCGGAACTTGCAGCTTGATGTAGCCGCTAATCTTCTTAGCCATGATGGCCTCCTATCTTTCTGTCGACTTTCCCGAGGGAAAAGCCTCAAAATTAGCGGTCAAGCAGAAGGGCATCACCCCTTCCTCCCGCGCGGAATCACGCCCGTGTCTGGCGCGAAGCGGCGCCGTTAGACGGAAACGGGCACGAAAGCAAGGTTTTTAGCCCTGCGGAACAAGGCGCAGCAGCCCCTCCTGCACCGCCGATGCGATCAGCGTGCCGTCGCGGCGATAGATCGAACCGCGATTGATGCCGCGGCTGCCGCCCGACCAGTCGCTGTCCATCACATAGACGAACCATTCGTCGACGCGCACATCGTCGTGGAACCACATCGCATGGTCGAGGCTGGTCGAGAACAGGCCGGGCGTCGACCAGTTGAGCCCGTGCGGCAGCATCGCCGACGACAGCAGCCCCATGTCCGACGCGAAGGCGAGGAAACCCTGATGGACGAGCGGGTCGTCGCCGATCGGCGCGGCGGCGCGAAACCATTGATAATGCTGCGTCGCCTTCGCCGCGGCGGGCGGGCGATAGTTGCGCAGTTCGAACGGACGGCGCCGCGCCATATGGTTGAACGAATCCTCCGACACATTCGGGTCGGCGGCGATCGTTTCGAGGAAATCCTGGCACTCTTCCGGCGGCAACAGATCGGGCATCGCGACCTGATGCGCGAAGCCCGGCGTCGGTTTCTGGAACGAGGCGGTGAGGTTGAAGATCACCTTGCCGTCCTGGCGCACCACGACGCGGCGGTTGGCGAAGCTGCGCCCGTCGAAGTCGCGGTGAACACGGAAATGCAGCGGCTTGGTCTCGTCGCCGCCGCGCAGGAAATAGGCGTGCAGCGAATGGACCCGCTTGTCGGGATCGACGGTGCGCGCCGCCGCGACCATCGCCTGCGCGATCACCTGGCCGCCGAAGATGCGGTCGCGCGCGGTGGTTGCGAGCGCGGGAAAGGTGAATTCGTCCTCGACCCCGGGCACGGCATCGAGGTCGAACAGACGCGCGACGGCACCCACCACGTCGCCGACATCGACGCTGGCGTTGATCGCGCGGGCACGGTCGATGCGGGCCTGAATCGCGTCGGGAGTCAGCCCCATAAACCTGTCCGTTCCTGAAGGAGAGCGACGGCGCGAGCCGTCACTTCATGCGCTCAACCTGTTCGAAGTCGAGTTCGACCGGGGTCGCACGACCGAAGATCGACACGCTGACCTTGACGCGTGCCTTTTCGAAATCGAGCTCCTCGACCAGCCCGTTGAAGCTGGCGAAGGGACCGTCGAGCACCTTGACCTGGTCGCCGATTTCGTAATCGACGCGGATTTCCTGCTTCGGACGGGCCGCGGCCTCTTCCTTGCTGTTCAGGATGCGCGCGGCTTCGGCTTCGCTGATCGCCTGCGGCTTGCCCATCGAACCGAGGAAGCCCGTCACCTTCGGGGTGTTCTTGACGAGGTGATAGACGTCGTCGGTCATCGTCAGCTTGGCGAGCACATAGCCGGGGAAGAATTTCCGCTCGGCCTGCACCTTTTTGCCGCGCTTGACCTCGGTGACGGTCTCGACCGGGACCTCGACCGATTCGACGAGTTGGGTCAGGCCCATGCGCTCGGCTTCGGCGATCACCGAATCGCGGACCTTGTTCTCGAAACCCGAATAGGCGTGAATGATGTACCAGCGCGCCATGTCTATACTATCCCTGTAAGCCTGCGCGGATCAGCGCGCGAGCGACGTCAGCCAGGTGACGATCGCGTTGAAAACCGTGTCGACGCCGAGGAAGAAGAACGCCAGGATCGTGGTCATGATCAGCACCAGGATCGTCGTCTGCATCGTCTCGCGGCCCGTGGGCCAAACGATCTTGCGCGCTTCATCCTTCACCTGATTGATGAATTGGCTCGGGCTGGTCTTCGCCATGATCGTCCTAATCCTCTAAGCGTCCGAATATCGGGCAGATGGGTTGCCGCCCGCCGCGCGTCAACCGTGCTTTGGGCAATAGTCCGCCCACCCTCCCCGAGCATGTCGGCGAAAGGCGGAAGGAAAACGGCGCATCTGTCCGAATGCTGCGGCCTTTACTTGCGCCCGGGAGCGATTGCAAGTCAAAGGCGGGGTGCGGCGTGGGACATGTGGCGGCGCATGAAAAGCAACAGCACGATCATGATCGCCCAGCTGGCCACCGGCTGGAACACGAACAGCAGATGCAGCGCGCCCGCCGACGCCTTGCCGTCCTGCGGATCGAAACCGACGAGGCCGAGCAGCGCGTAGCTGACCGCGATGGCGGCGGCGACGCCGAACTTCTGCATCAGGTTCAAAAGCGCGAACAGAAAGGCCGAGCGGCTGCGCCCGCAGCGCGCCGCATCGCGCGGGACGAGGTCGGCGAGCATCGAATAGATAAACAGCAGGCCGACGAAGCCGGTCCCGAGCAGCAGCGAGAAGCCCGCCGCCTGCCCCAGCCCGCGCGGTTGCTGCGCCAGCGTCGCGAGCAACAAGCCCGAAATCAGCAGCGCCATCGCGATCATCGTCCCCGGCTTGCCGAACCGACGCGCGAGGAAGGTCCACACCGGCGAGGCGATAGCGCCGCCAATGAAGCTCGCGAACAGCAGGATCGCACTTTGCGCATCGAGGTCGAGCACCGCGGCGGCGAAAAAGACGAAGAGCGAGGTCAAGGATCCGAAAGCGAAGCTGTTAAGGAACTGGACCCCGAACAGCAGCATCAGCGGCGGAAACCCTAGCGAGACGCGAATCTCGTTTCGCCAGCCGATCCCCGGTTCGGCGACGATGGTGCGCGGCGGCACGCGCCTGATCGCGAACAGCGCGATCGGCACCATCACGAGGAACAGGCTGGCATAGGCCATGATCCGTCCCTGCAGACTGATGCCCGGCATCGCGATCTGCGCCGCCGCCGGGGCGGCAAAGGCGGCGATCAGCGCGATCTTCGCGAACCAGTCGCGCATGCCATAGAGCAAGGCGCTGTCGGCGGGCGACCGAACCAGCGCCGAACCCCACGACAATTGCGCGACCTCGTAGAGGCTGTAGCTCGAATAGAAGAGCACCATAATCAGGAACAGCGCCGCGAACGGCAAGCTGTCGCCGACCGTCACGATGGTGACGAGCAGCAGCGCCAGCGGCACCAGCGCGAGCAGCATCCAGCGCCGATGCGCGCCGAGCCCGGTGCGCACCCGGTCGATCATCGTACCGATCAGCGGATCGACCACCCCGTCCCAGATGGTGGTGAGCGAAAAGAGCAGCCCGACGAGGCCCACCGCGATCACGCCGCCTTCGGCGATATAGGGCGGCAGATAGACGCTGAACGGCAGGCTGAGGATCGCGGTCGGCCCCGCAGTTGCGGCATAGGCGGCAACGGTGCGCGGGCGCAGCGACGCCTCGGGCGCGGGCGCGGGAATCACGGAGACGGACGGCGCCGTCGAAGCCTGCTGCTCTGCCACGTCGCCTTGTCTCCGATCCCGCCGCGAAGCTTTCAGCAATTGACACTCATGTCAACAAACGAACGATGCCCTTTTCGATTGCCGTGCCCGGCACATCGGCCCACATGTCGATGAAAATATCGGGCGCATGTGTTTCATTCCGGGGGGATCAACCATGTCCGACGCCGCCAAGGCCGCGATCACCAACATCTTCGTCCTGATGCTGGAAAATCATTCGTTCGACAATATGCTCGGCCGGTCGGGGATTCCCGGGCTGCGCGTCGCGCCGACGGACGCCAGCAACAGCTATGACGGGCAGACCTACAAGGTCAAAAGCCCTGCCCCCTGGTGCATGACCACCGATCCCGGCCATGAATATCTCGACGCGCTGCAGCAATTGTGCGGCGCGGACGCGTTCGGCCGCTTCGTGAAGAAATGCCGCAAGGAGGCGCGCGGCTTCATCGAATGCGCGGGTTGCAGCTATCCGCCGGTCGACAATTCGGGCTTTGCCAGCAGCTATGCGACATCGGTTAGCGAGGACACGGGGACGCCGCAGCCCGGCGATATCGGCGACATCATGGCCTGTTTCGACACGCCGGTGCAATTGCCCGTCCTGTTCACGCTGGCGACCGAATTCGCAGTGTGCGACGCATGGCATTCGGCGCTGCCCGGCCCGACCTGGCCCAATCGTTTCTTCGTCCATGGCGCCTCGTCGTCGGGCATGAACATCAGCCCCAGCTTCGGCGACGAGGCCGAATGGGAAGCGTGGCGCGGACTGGGTTTCGAATATGCCAATGGCTCGATCTACGACGCGCTCGATGCCAGGCAGCATCAATGGAAGCTGTACCAGGACAAGGATAATGGTTTCAGCGACCGGCCGTCGCACTGGGACCAGGGCGGCTGGATTTCGCAGGTCGCGGCGATCAAGAACATCGGCCTCGAGCGCATCGATAACCTCACCAAATTCGCGGACGACATCAACGCGCGGGATCACGACGGCAAGCCGAGCTACATCCGATACCCCTATACCTTCATCGAGCCCAATTTCGGCGCCAGCTTCTTTTCGCCGCAACCCGGCGGCGACGGCAAGGGGCCGCGCTACACGGGGGGATCGTCGCAGCATCCTGAGGATAATTGCTATGGCGGCGAGGGGCTGATCAAATATGTCTATGAGACGATCCGCAATTCGCCGGTCTGGGAGACCAGCCTGCTGATCATCGTCTATGACGAGCATGGCGGCTTCTATGACAGCGCGGGGATCCCAGAAGCGGCCGAACCCGGCGACCATATCCATGCCAAGGATCGCAAGCTCAACGAATATTGCTTCAATTTCAGCGTTCTCGGCGTCCGCGTCCCGGCGGTGATCGTGTCGCCCTGGATCGCGAAGGGACATATCGACCACACGCGCTATGACCATAGTTCGGTGATCGCCACGCTGACGCGCAAATGGGGTATGGAACCATTGACCAAGCGCGACACCGCCGCCGCCGACCTGTGGCCGCTGTTGACCGAAAGCGCGCCGCGCAGCGATTGTCCGACGACGCTGCCCGACCCGGTCCTCCCGCCGCGAGGGAGCGACTATGAGACCGTCGCGGAACCCGACAACCGGCACGAACAGCCGCTGCCGCGATCGGGCAACGCGGTCGGATTCCTGCATGTGCTGCTCAAGACCGAGATCGAACTCGCGCAAAAATGCGGCGGCCGCGCAGCCGAGGACATCATCGCCGATTTCCGGAAGATCGAGACCCACGCCGATGCCAGCGCCTATGTCGGCAAGGTGAAGGCGATGCTCGACGCGCTATAGGGTTGGCCAAGCGGCACCGTCCCTAGACGGACGACTTCTGCGCGAAACCCAGCGTCTAACTGCGATCGATCGTGGCGTGCAGATAGGGGCTTTCGCCGGTGACGCATTTGGCGCCTTCCGAAATTCTGACTTCCTTCAGGAACGCCATCTCCCCTCCATCATCGTCTCTGTTTTTCTTAAGCCTTTGAAACACTTCTTTGTTCTGTACAGGTACCAGCAACAATTTGGCAGCGAAAGGTTCGCCTCGCTGCGTTCCTACCGAGAGGATAACACCAGGCATCCGCCACTCGCTGCGTTTGAATTCTTTGGGGGTTTCGACAATACCCAGTCGCATCACTCCGTGCCGTCGACCGGCAAAATATAATTTACTGTCATGGTAAAATACATATCCCGTATGCTCCGCTCTGCCCCGGTGCCTTGTACGGACATAATTTTCGGACCATTGTTGGAATTCCACCATTTCGTCACCTTCGCTCCACGAGATTTGGATGGTGCCGGGTGCGTAGACGCGCCCTCCTTCTTCAGGCCGGTATCGGAAGAATATATACTTGCCAACATAGTCCGTCAAAGCAGCGAAATCGGTCCGGGTCTGCCCGATTTTGTCGGCTAGCGCGGCATAGAGCGGCTTATTGCCCATCAGTTTCAGAAAAGCGCGCAGATGAGCTACATCTTGGGGCCTGAAAGCGGAAGAAGGGCGCGGCTTTCCATCGTTCCCCGGAGAGATTTTGGCCCATATCTTGACCGTCTTTGGACTGCCGATCGCGTCGAACAGGCCCAGCGAGCGCCCGGACTTCTCTGCCTCTTCATAAAGCGCTCTCAATTGTGCTCGAAGCGCGTCGATTTCCGCCCAGTCGCGGTTTGGGCGTGCGCGGTTTTTGCTTCCGCGCGGGCGGCCTGCGCCCTTTTCCTGCTCCGTTGTCGTCATTCGTCCCCCCGGGTGAGAGACTTTTGATAATTTCAGGAAATTGGCAAGCATTTTCGAGAACGAGTCGATCCCGCTTGGAATAGCGTGATACGACCGACTTTGCTGGCAAGAAAAAGATAGCCGAAGCAATTCTCAGGAACAGCAGGCCCGCACAAAAATTGGCAGTTTTCTGGGGATTTTTGGCAATAATATCTTGTCGGCGGCTGTCAAGGGCCGTATTGTGGGCGTGTCAAATAGGGAAGGACTGAAGAATGTCCAAATTCAGCAGCAGAGAAATTGAAGCAACTGGAGTGGTTGCAGATCGATCAGGTCAGAACCGGGAAAACGGTCGCTGGTGGGCACGAATGGAGAGGGATGATGGAGGCTCGGGGACCCAATAAAGGTGGCACCCGCCGGGGTGTAGAAAAAGGCCGCGCTTCGCGGTCCGCTTCCATTTTCGTTTTCGCAAGATTGTTCGATGCCGCGCCCTTCCGGGTCTGCGGCCTTTTTGTTGTTCGCTCGTGGCGAACCATCGCAGCGATGAGTTCCGGCCCCTAGGCCAACCGACCCGCTGCCAGATAGGCGTGGCCGGACTCCTCGCCCTACGAGAAGACCGGCCCGGTTCTGTGCATTCCCATCGTTGTCGAGCGAAAAAGGATTCCAAAATGGCTTGGTTTCCCAACACCGAACTTTTTGTCGCCGCAACACGCTTTGGCGCGTTGGCAACGGCAGATATAATACACGTGTTCAGCCGGCTCAATCATTTCTGGTTTGCGCCATTGCCGCATGGAGAAAAGACGACTTGGGGCTTGCTGGCGTTGCAGACTGCGCAGTGGGTGATCCATCATCCCGTGGATTGTGCTGTCGCGGCGATCCTTACTTATGCTTGCTGGCATGACAGCGGTCAATTGTGGCGGCACGGCAAAGATCTGTGGAGCAGAGCACGCGAAACGTTGCAAAAATGGCACCGCGGCGATGCAGGAAAGGACCAATCCGAACAATAGTGGCGGGAGGCGGCGAGTGATGCCGCGCGGCCGAGGACATCATCGTCGATTTCCGGAAGATCGAAGCCCACGCCGATGCCAGCGCCAATGTCGGCAAGGTGAAAGCGATGCTCGACGCGTTTTAGCTGGGTGACGCGACTTTCATCAGCACGAGGCCGCTGACGATCAGCGGCGCCGCGACGATACGCAGCGCTCTCGCCTGTTCGCCTAGCACGACGATGCCGACGGCAAAGGCGCCGACCGCGCCGATGCCGGGGCGGTGCCGAGCGGCAGCGATTTCATCGACAGCGACAGCAAGGCAAAGCTGGCGATCATCGCGACAAGCGTGACCGCCGATGCGGCGGGGCGCGTGAGCCGTCCGATTGCTTCATCGAAAAAGCCCAGACGATTTCGCGCAGGCGGGCGATTGTCAGATAGATCCAGGCCATGGGGGGCAGCCTCCTGCAACGGGCTGCCGGGCCGTCCTGGCCTTGAAGAACCGTGAATGCAGGCGAGGACGTGACTTCTGTCGGCGGCCTGGCAGGGGCAGTAGGACTCGAACCTACGACCCTCGGTTTTGGAGACCGATGCTCTACCAACTGAGCTATACCCCTAGGCCGGAGTGCGCCATTAGCGGGACAAGGCAGGCGGGGCAAGCCTTATGGCGATGCATAGCTTGCAAAGCATCGCCGCCCTGATATGCGCCCCTGCATGACCGCCGTCGCCGCATCCGATCCGCCACAACATTATCTCGGCGGTATCGCGCTCCGGCTGCTCGCGATGCTCAGCCTTTCGGTGATGTTCGTGCTGGTCAAATATATCGACGCGGCGGGCATCCACCTGGTCGAAAGCCTGTTCTGGCGCCAGGCGCTGGTGCTGCCGCTGCTTGCGATATGGGCGTTAACGCACGGCGGCCTTGGCCTGTTCAAGACCCAGCGCATCGGCATCCATGCGCGGCGCGCGATGATGGGGCTGACCGGCATGGCGCTCAATTTCGGCGGCATGATCTTCCTGCCGATGGCCGAGGCGACGACGATCAACCTGTCGGTGCCGATTATTTGTGTCTTCCTCGCCGCCGCCCTGCTCGGCGAGCGAGTCGGCTGGCAGCGCTGGGGTGCCGTGGTCGTCGGCTTCGTGGGCGTGCTCATCGTACTCAACCCGACGACCCTGCTGATGCAGGGATTCGAGGGCGACCATGGCCTCGGCACGCTGATCGCGCTCGGCGGCGCTGTGATGACCGCGCTGATCACGATCCAGGTCCGCGACCTCGGCCGCACCGAAAGCGCGATGACGATCGTCTTCTGGTTCAGCCTGATCTCGATGATCCCGCTCGGCATCGCCCTGCCCTTCGTGTTCACGCCGCACAGCGCGAGCGAATGGGGGTTGCTGGTCGGGCTCGGGCTGCTCGGTGCGGTGGTGCAATTGTCGCTGACCGGCGCCCTGCGCCTCGCCCCCGTGTCGGTGGTGACGCCGATGGACTATTCGAGCCTGTTGTGGTCGATCGCCTGCGGCTGGTGGTTCTTCGGCACCCTGCCCGCCGACACGACCTGGATCGGCGCGCCGCTGATCGTCGCCAGCGGGCTGTTCATCGCCTGGCGCGAACATCGCCTGCATATCGAGCGAATGAAGGATATCGCCGCATGACCCTGCCCATCCTCTATCATTGCGCCGACGCGCGTTCGCTGCGCTGCCTGTGGGCGGTCGAGGAGGCCGGGATCGACGTCGACCTGCGTGTCCTGCCTTTTCCGCCGCGCGCCTTTGCCCCCGATTACCGCCCGGTAAACCCGCTGATGACGGTGCCGGGCTGGGTCGAGGACGGGCGACTGATGACCGAGTCGGCCGCGATCTGCGAACGCATCGCGGAGGGAACACCGCTCGAGGTACGCCGCGACGAAGAGGATTATTGGGACTATCGCAACTGGCTCCACCGCAGCGACGCGACGCTGACCTTCCCGCTCGCGATCATGCTGCGCTACACGCGCGTCGAGGCCCCGGAACGGCAGCTGGCGCAGGCGGTCGACGATTATAAGGCCTTCTTCGGTGGCCGTGCGAAGAGCATCGAGGCGGCGCTGGGCGATGGCCGCGAGTGGCTCGTCGCCGGACGCTTCACCATCGCCGATATCGTCATCGGCTATGCCGCCTTTCTCGCCACCACGCTGAAGGCCGACGATGTGCTGGGCGAGGCGACCAAGGCGTGGCTGGCGCGCTGCATGGCGCGCGACGGGTTCGTCCGCGCGCGCGAACGGCAAAAGACGGCATAGGGGGAACGCCGCGATGGACCTCGGACTGGCAGGCGAGCCGATCGTCATCGTCGGCGGGACGCAGGGCATGGGCTATGCGACCGCGAGGCAACTGGCCGAGGAAGGCGCGAAGCTGGCGCTGGTCGCGCGTGACGTCGAGCGCGGCGAGGCGAAGGCTGCGGCGCTGCGTGCGCTCGGCGCCGAGGTGATCGTTCGCGGTGCCGATGCGACGCGGCCGGGCGAGGTCGAAGCCGCGATCCGGTCCGCCGCCGACCATTTCGGGCGGCTCTATGGCCTTGCGGTCACCGCGGGACCGGTGCTGAGCCATGGCGGTTTCGAGGAAGACGGCGAAGCGGACTGGAACGCCAGTTTCCAGGCGGTGCTGATGACCAGCGTGCGCGCCTGCCAGGCGGCGCTACCGATCATCGCAGCGTCAGGCGGCGGCGCTGCCGTACTCACCGCCTCCTATTCGACGCGCGCGGCGGCGGCGCATCTTTACCCCTATGTCGCGATGAAATCGGGGATCGCGGCGCTGTCGAAGAATCTCGCCATGGCCTATGGTCCCAAGGGCGTGCGCGTGAACTGCGTCGCGCCGGGTGCGGTCGCGACCGAGGCGCTGGCGTCGGCAACCGAGCAGGCGGTGGCGGCCTATGGCGGCGATCCCGAGGCGGCGCTCGACCGCTGGATGCGCGAACAATGGGGGATGAAGGTTGCGCTGGGACGCGTCGGGCGGCCGCACGAACTCGCCGACCTCTTCACCTTCCTGCTATCGCGCCGCGCCGCCTATATGACCGGCGCGATCATCAACCAGGACGGCGGCACGCAGTTTTTCTGAGACGCGGCCGGCCGTCGTCACGGACAGCGGCACATCCTGGATTGGATGGGGGCAATAATCGCCGTCGACCAGGATCGCGGCCTCTACAGCTGGCGTGCGGTCAGCGCCGGTGTCGCAATTCGGCAGGCGAAACTGGATCGACGGCAGCTTCGCGCGCACATAGTGCCCCGCAAATTCCGGCTTGTCCTTGAGGCGGAAGCGGCGAACGACGAGCCGCTGGACAATGTCGTCGAGTATCGGCGACGCCGAACGCGTCACCACGACGTGGAGGACGCGACCATTAGGCGCGATCACGGCTTCGGCCTCGACGACACCTTCGCTTTCGTCGCGAAGGGCGCGTGCCGGATAATCGTCGGCGGTGATGAACGGCTGGAAATTTGCCGGTTGGAGTGCCCCGCCGTCCAGCAGGCCGCCCTCCCGTTCATAGGCCGCAGCCATCACCGCGGCGGCGCCCGGCTCCTGCTTCATCATCAAACGGCCCAGACTTCCCCAGCTGGCGGCCTTTTCCGCATCGCTACCGTCACGCAACGCCGTGTCGAGCCAGCGAAGCAAGGGCGCACGGTCGGCCTCGGCCCCCAGAATCGCATATTGGGTCAGGTCGCGGGCCGCCGCCATTTGCACCTCGGAAGCGGGGGCGGAGAGCTTCTTCACCAGGCGCGGCCAAAGGAGCGCACGGGTGGCCGCCCCTCCCGCCTCGGTCTTGGACGCCCAGGCCTGCATCGCCTTGAGCGCGGCCTGAGCGGCGACGGGATCGGAGCCGTCGAGGCGCGGCGCCAGGATCGGCAGCAACAACAGGCGGGCCGCGTCATCATATTCGGCGGCCCGGACAAGCAGTCCTTCGGCACGCACGGGATCGGCGGGCAACTGCTTGCCTTCGAGCAGCAGCCGCGCCGCACGCGTCCAGTCGCGGCTGTCATTCCCCTCGTCGATCATCGACACCGCGCGCGCAGCGTCGTGACGCGGCGACAAGGGGTCGAGCAACGCCTCCAGCAGCATCGCCCGATGCTTCCATCCTTCGCGCCGCTCGGGACTGTCGATGAAGGCCCAAACATCGTCGCGCGCGACAAAATCGCGCTTTTCATCAGCCGACCAGGTCGGGGAATCGCCGACGCCATAATAGTCGCCGCGCACCCACATTATGCGTCGAAGCTCGGCGAGTTCGGTCATATCGGCTGGCTCGCCGCGCGACTGGAGGAACATGGCGAGCTGCGCGACCGTGTCGACATCGGCGGCGGTCAGCGCCTTGCCGTCGATGACGCGGCGCGTCACATCGATCGCCAGCGCCCGGTCCCGGCGACAACCATCCTCGCCATCCCAGAGCTGCCATGCGACTTCGGACAGCGTGTCGCCATCGGCGCCCTTGGTGACCAGCAATTTGTCGAGGTTGTTGCGATGACGCGCGGCGCTCCGGCAGAGCGCGACCAGCCGCCGGTCGCGCCATTGCATCGCGCGAATTTCCTTGGGCGTGAGGTCGTGGACGGTGATGACCGTCACCGGAACAGCGGAGGCCGCGACCGGTGCGGTCAGGAGCGCATACGCCAAGCCGATCGACATCCGACCTCCCCGCCGCCCCCTGTTCGAATGGCTGGGGCGTCTCGGCTATCCTAGGCGCGCCGCCCCTGTGTCGCAAGACGACGGCCGGGCTGCACTAGCTCCACATATCGCGCACGCAGCGGCCATCGCCCGGCAAGCCCTCGAAGCTGTCGAGGCCGTCGAAATGGTCGATCGGAAGGTCGGCCACTGCCTTGGGTTCGGCGAGGCGGATGTTGACCGCCATGCGACGCCGTCCATCTTCCTCCGGTCGCAAACCGCGCCAACTCAGCAAGCAGCCGCAACTCGGGCAGAAAAGGATTTCGAGCGCTGGATCGGCTTTGCCGCGACGCGCAAAAGTCGCCGTCGGTCCCGTCATCCGAATGCGCTCATTCTCATAGTCATAGGCCCACAGCGCGCCATAGCGGCGGCACATGGTGCAATTGCAGGCCGTGATCGAACCGGGATCGCCGGTAAGCGTCCAGCCGGCATCGCCGCACAGGCAGCGGCCTTCGAGGAGGGCCTCGCCGTTGGTCAATTCACCATCCGTTCGCGCCCCTCCCAATAGGGTGCGCGCAGATCCTTGCGCAGGATCTTGCCGCTGGCGTTGCGCGGCAGCGCCTCGATCACGTCGATGCTGCGCGGCGCCTTGAACGCAGCGATGCGTTCGCGCGCCCAGGCGATGATATCGGCCTCGTCGATGCTCATGCCCGGCTTGGGCACGACGACGGCCTTCACTGTCTCGCCCCATTTCTGGTCGGGGATACCGATCACCGCGACCTCCTGCACCGCCGGATGGCCGAAGATCGCGCTCTCGACCTCGGCCGGATAGACATTCTCGCCGCCCGAGATGATCATGTCCTTCATCCGGTCGTGGATATAAAGATAGCCGTCCGTGTCGAGATAACCCGCATCGCCGGTGTGGATCCATCCGTCGGCGGTCATCGTTTTCGACGTCGCCTCGGGCAGGTTCCAATAGCCGATCATATTGTTGGACGAGCGGGTCACGACCTCGCCCACTTCACCCGCCGGCACCGCCTGCCCGTCGTCGCCGAGGATGCGGATTTCGACCCCGGGCAGCGCCTTGCCCGCCGAGCGCATGCGCTGATTGCCTTCGGGATCATGATCTTCGGGCGGCAGCATGCAGATGGTGCCCGTCGTTTCGGTCATGCCATAGGCCTGGATGAAGTCGGCGCCGAACATCTTGATGCACTGGCGCAGCAGTTCGAGCGGGATCGGCGCGGCGCCATAGAGGATATATTTGAGGCGGCTGAAATCGGTCTCGGCGCAGCGCGGGTGGAGCAGCAGCATCTGCAGCGCCGCGGGCACGATAAAGAAGCGCGTCACGCCATGGTGCTCGACCGCGTCGAACACGCCGTCGGGGTTGAATTCGGCGAGGACAACGCCCGGCAGTCCCGCCGCGAGCGCCATGATGCCGAGGCCCGTGCCGCCGATATGCGCGCAGGGCATCGCGACCAGCACCGCCTCGTCATCCTCCCACTTGGTATAGGGCAGGTCGAGGTCGCTGGAATTGCGGCGCAGCGCGAACAGGTTGCGGTTCGACAGCACCGCGCCCTTGGGATTGCCGGTGGTGCCCGAGGTATAAAGCTGGAGCACCGCGTCGTCGGGACCCGAGCCCTCGAAGGCCGCGCGCGGGGTCGTGGCGATCAGCGCGCGCGCTTCGCCGTCACCCACGATGCGCGGATAATGATCGAGCTTGCCGGCGAGTTGCTGCGCCACCGCCTCGAAGCCGGGGCCGGTGAACAGGATCTTTGCCCCGGTATCGTTGAGGACATAGGCCCATTCGGCGGGCGACAGCCGCCAACCGATCGGCGCCATGACGATCCCCGCGCGCGCCGCGCCGAAAAAGAGCTGGAAATAGAGGTCGCTGTTCTTGCCGATCCACGCGATGCGGTCGCCTTTTTTTAGCCCCGCGCCGATCAGCGCGCTCGCGACCTTCGCGGTCAGATCGTCGAGTTCGCCATAGCTGAACTCGCGATCCTCTTCGCGCAGCGCGAGCCGGTCGGGACGGTCGGCCGCCCAATGGGTGAGGAACTCGTCAAAAGTCAGAAGGTCGGCCAGCGCTTTCATAAATCTCTCCCGGATGCCGTTCTCGGCAATTCTCAAGCCTGATAACAACGTCGCGGGCGGTTTGACAAGCCATCCGCGCGCTGCGTGTCGCCCGCCACCTTGCGGATAGTTCGCTCTCTATGCAATCCCGCACGACGTCCGGCGTTCGTCGAAGCGCGCGGTGCATTGGGCGGGCGACCATTGCATCGCGGCCCCTCCAACTTATTGCGACACCTGGGCAATCCCTCTATGGTGGATTATCAAAACAACACAGCGGCGCCATCGCCCGCACGAAGACTCATGTGACCAAGACCCGCATGTCGATCCTGCTGCTCGCCTCGGCCTTCGCCCTTCCCGCCGCGGCGCAGACCAACGGCGACCCCGAAATCGTCGTCACCGGCCGTTCGCTCAAGGACACCGCCGACGCGCTCGCAGCGTGCCTCGCGCGCAATTGCCCGCCCGACGAGGATGTCGCAGCCTCGCTCGCCCATGCCGAAAACCAGCTGCTGCAGGGCGAATACAAGGATTCGCGCACGACATTTCTCAAGTCGATCGGCCGCAACCCGCAAGTTCCGGACCAAATATCCGGTCGAGGTCTCCGACCTGTTCCGCGCCAACAGCCGGGTGGCCGAACATGTCGGCGAGGCGAAGAATTTCCAGCTGTCGGTGCTCGACATGCACAACACGCTGAAGGCCGGACTCGGCGAAAAGGACCCGCGCGTGATGGTCGCGCAGATCGAGGTCGGCGACAGCCGCGCCAAGCTGGGCTTCCCCGACGAAGCGAAACGCATCTATCAGGATGTCGAAAAGGATGCGCTGGCGAACAGGCAGAACCGCGTGGCGATGTTCTCGCGCGTGCGCCAGGCCCTGCTCGCCCAGACACGCGCCGAGGTTTCGAGCCTCGATACCGATTATAAGGAAGCGCGTCGGCTTCTCGACAATATCATCGCCCACCCGCTGCCCGGCACCGAGGAATTCAGAATGGCGGCACAGGTGATGCGCGCACGGACCGATCGCAAGAACGGTGACGCAAGCTCGACCGAAGCGATCCTGCGCGAATTCGCCGCGCGCGGCGGGGTAAACCGCCCCGTTCTGCTCTTCAGCGAGCCAATCAAGCGCATCGACCTGACACAGGAAGCCGACAACAACCAACCCGCGTCGAACGCGCTCCGGCGCCTGACCGCACTCAACAGCGTCGAAAAATGGGCCGACGTCGGCTTCTGGATTGGTGCCGACGGCCACATCACAGAAATCGAAGTGCTGCGCAGCGAAGGTTCCAAGCAATGGCTGAAGCCGGTGTTTGATCAGATCCAGACGCGAATTTACGCTCCCTTGCGCCGCAGCGACAATGACGCCTCGCCCGGCTTCTATATGATCGAACGTTACACGCTGACCGCGCGATGGACCGATGATGCGACGGGTACCCACTTGCGCCGCCGTGAGGCGACGCCTCGCATTAGGCGCCTCGACATCACTCCGGACAACTACCAGCGGCCGGTGACCGGTGACGAAAAGGGCGGCTGATGTCAGGATCGGCACATCCGCAGCCCGAAAATGAATGAGCGCCGCAGGGCGCCTAGGACTGACGGAAGAGCAACATCAGGTTGTTCGCGGGCATCGCCCGCCGCTCGGCGAAATCCAGCCCGGCATCCGCCGCCGCAGCCCGGACCGCATCGAGGTCGCGCAGCCCCCATGCCGGGTTGCGCGCCCGCAAACTGGCATCGAAAGCGAGATTGCTTTCGGCGGTCGGCACAGCGGGATCGAGATAGGGCCCGTACAGGATCAGCGGCGCGCCGGACGCCAGCAGCCGGCGGCCACCCGCGAACAGGCCAAGCGTCGCTTCCCACGGGCTGATATGCACCAGATGAGGCAGGTGTTTCTGTTTTCCGAGGAAACCCAAGGCGTTCGCCCTGCTTTTCGGTCCGGCCGCGACAGAACCCAACGCCTACCCACCCTGTCCTGACTTCCGGTTTGGCCGTTCCGACGCGGATGCGGGTTGGCTCAGTCACTTCCGAAATCACGCCCACCGTCCGCCCAAACCACCCAAATTCGGGTGGCCTGGACGAAACGGCGGAACGGTCTGCCTGCCTATTTTGCGCCGTCGATCCAAGTGGCGACGACATCGGCAGTTCATGCTTTTCCTGCTGTTAGTATTCCGGTCTTGCCAGGAAACTGCGCCTTAGGATTGCGACGCCACCAGAATTCGACCTTCACACGTACCCCAAACGCGTTTGCGAGGCGGTCAATCTCTTTCCATGCGTCAGATGCCGACTGGCCCTGCACCGAAATGCCAAGGTCGGGATAATATTTGAAACCGTCATCCTCGTATCGCTCCGCCCTCGCTGGAACTTGGAGCTGCGACACTAGCTTTTTACCCTCATACCCTTTGGTCATCACTTCGGTGATCGTCGAGATAAGTATGGAAGACCACCGTGGATTAAGGATGCGCTTTCCACCTACAGAAGCAGACAATGGCTTGGTGAACGAGAGCCCAGGTGCTGAATCGAACTCCATCGCCCCATCATTGGTGATGGTCATCGCGTCCTCGGGTTCCTTATCCCTCTCAATCCCCAGCTGATCCATCGCCTCTTGAACGATCCGATCAATTGTGTCGCTCGGCGTCTTGGTACCAAACCAAGTTTTCAGCGCACTGAGGTCAGCGAATGTCGCGTCGTTCACTCTAATAACCGGCATCATGTTTTCCTCCATATTAGCCACAGGAAGCATGTTACATATCCCCTAATTCGAGTCAAGGGGGATATGTAACATATTTCATGGATGGCACTTAGCCTGCACAGACAGGCGCGATGAGACAATGCCGGAGCTGAGGATCAGCGTGCAATAGGCACCCCCTTCGTGGGGTGATCGGCGTGCAAAAAGGACCCCTTCATCCCGGGGATT
>Ga0155175_132_pt6 | contig 17946 bp, 18 predicted proteins | sample RifCSPhighO2_01_FD_106143 | JGI IMG/M metagenome (GOLD analysis project Ga0155175, IMG submission 106143) | Sphingopyxis sp. RIFCSPHIGHO2_01_FULL_65_24 | reverse complement strand
TTCTCGGCTGATCTTGCGCCCCGGCTTCGGCCGGGGCCAACAACGGGAAAGGGTCGGCCCGCAATCGACCTGGTCTGGGCTACCTCACACGGGCCTTTAACGAACGAAGGACAACATCATGATTCATAAAACCGGCGGCCGCAAACTGCAGCGCACCAGCGCGCACCGCACCGCGATGTTCCGCAACATGTCGGCCTCGCTGATCAAGCATGAGCAGATCATGACGACCGTCGCCAAGGCGAAGGAACTGCGTCCCTACGTCGAAAAGCTGGTCACGCTCGCCAAGCGCGGCGGCCTTGCCAATCGCCGTCTCGCGCAGAGCCGCCTTCTCGACGAAACGCAGCTCAAAAAGCTGTTCGACGTCATCGCGACCCGCTACGCCGACCGCGCCGGCGGCTACACCCGCGTCATCAAGGCCGGTATCCGCGCCTCGGACGCGGCGTCGATGGCAATCATCGAATTCGTCGACCGCGACATCGATGCCAAGGGCCAGGATTCGGGCCCCGTCGATCAGTATGACGACGAGGCGGAAGCCGCATAAGCCGCGCTTCCGGCGAAACGAAATCAAGGGCGGCGTCCGAAAGGATGGCCGCCCTTTTTCATGGGCGATGCCATTCGACCACCCCGTCATTGCGAGCGCAGCGAAGCAATCTCCAGCCATCGGTATCGACTGACGATAGCTGGAGATTGCTTCGTCGCTACGCTCCTCGCAATGACGGGTTGGGCAACTCCACCCGCCGCGTCACCCCGATCGCGTCCAGGAATGGCGCGTCGTGGCTGACCACGAGCAGCGCGCCGTCATAGCCGGCGAGCCCCGCCTCGACCGCTTCGAGCGAGTCGATATCGAGATGGTTGGTCGGCTCGTCGAGGATCAGCAGCAACGGCGGCTGCGGCGCGCCGAGCGTGCAGGCGAGCCCGGCGCGCAGCATCTGGCCGCCGCTCAGCGTGCCGACGACCTGTAGCGCCGCATCGGCGCGAAAGCGGAAGCGCGCGAGCGCGGCGCGGCACGCATTTTCGTCGGTTTCCGGATGCAGGCGGCGGAAATTGTCGCGGATCGATTGTGCCGGGTCGAGCAGCGACACCGTCTGATCGAGCATCGCATGCTCGGCAATCACCCGCACCCGCCCCGCCCATGGCTGCAACTGGCCGGTGAGCAGCGCGAGCAGCGTCGTCTTGCCCGAGCCATTGGGGCCGGTGATCGCGACGCGTTCGGGGCCGACCATGGTGAAGGACAGGGTTTCGATCACCGGTTCGCCGGACGCATAGCCCGTAGTGGCATCCGCGACGTCGACGACAAGGCGGTTCGCCGCGAGGCCGCTGGGCGCGATGGCGACGGTGAACGGCTGAAGCACCTCGACGCGGCTTCGCGCAGCGGCCAGCGCGTCGCCGGCTTCGTCGCGCTTGCGGGCCGCCAGCCTTGCACCCGCACCGCCGCTGTCCTCGGCGCGGTCCTTCATCGCGCCGAGCAGGATGCGCGGCATGTCGCCCTTCGCGGCCTTCTTGCGCCCGCCCTTGTCCTTGCGCGCCTTGCGCTCGCTCGCCGCCTGCACCTCGCGCGCGACCTCGGCCGATCGGCGCTCGGCGTCGGCGAGGCCCTGCTCGGCCTGCGCGAGCTCTGCGGCCTTGCGCGCACGATAGGCGCTCCAGTTGCCGCCGTAGCGCGCCGCGCCGAGCGACGTGAGTTCGATGATCGCGTCCATTTCCTCGAGCAGTTCGCGGTCGTGGCTGACGACGATCATCCCGCCGCGCCAATCGGCGACCAGGTCGATCACCGCCTGCCGCCCGTCGCGGTCGAGATTGTTGGTCGGCTCGTCGAGCAGCAGGAAATCGGGCTCGGCGAGGATCGCCGCGGCGAGCGCGGCGCGGGTGCGCTGGCCGCCCGACAGGCGGGCGAGCGCGGTATCCGAGGTCGCGGCGAGTCCGACGCGGGCGAGCGCTACTTCGATCCGGCTTTCGAGCGTCCAGTCGGCGTCGGCGAGTTCGTCGGCCGTCGCAGTGCCCGCCTCGGCGCGCGCGAGCAACGCCAGCGCGTCGGTCACCCCGAAGAGGTCGGCGACGAGCGCGCCGGGCGGCGGTTGGACGCTCTGGCGCAGCATCGCGAGCGTGCCCGCGACACGCACGCTGCCGGCTTGCGGACCGATCTCGCCCGCAATCAGGCGCAGCAGCGTCGTCTTGCCGACGCCGTTGCGCCCGACGAGCCCCGTCCGCTCGGCGGCGAAGCCGAGGTCGAGGCCGGTGAACAGCGGCTGGGCGTCAGGGGTGGTGTAGTGAAGATTCGAGAGGGTGATCGTGGCGGGCATGGACTTCATCCTGCAAGGCAAGGCTTTGGGGCGATGGCTTGGCCGGGAAATCCATGGCGGCTTACTCTTCCTTCGAAATCAGGCGATCATGATAGGCCGCGCGGGCCGCCGCCGCAACCCACGCGCCGGGCGATCGATCGCCTGGCCTTCAATAGGGCGCCTCGCCCGCCGCGACCGCGTCGCGCTTGCGCCGCAGCGAACCGCGCAGTTCGTCCGCGGGAAGGCTCGCGGCGATCCGATTGGCTTCGTCGATCAGCGCCTGGTCCCTGGTCATCCAGCCATGGTCGTAGAGCGCCTCGGCGAGCAGCACTTTTTCGAACCAGTCGTCGGGGATCGCCTTCACGCGGTAGCGGTTCGCCTGCACCCGCATCGCCGACCATTCGGCGAGCCGCGGATCGTCGAAACGCAGCCCATGGTCGAACAACTGTCCGGCGGCGCCGCGAAATTCATAATGATCGCCATCGCCGCCGCGCACCGCGAGCGCCGGGCCGAGCAGCCGCACGGTCTCGTCGAGCCAGGCGATTTCCTGTTGCTGACCCGCGACATCGCCATAGTCGGGATCATTGTGCTGCGCGGCATAAAAGGCGCCAATGGCCTGCAATTCGCGCAGCTTCAGGCTCGTCTCGGGGTCCGAGGCAAAGCGCACCGCCGATGCCTTGGCGCGCGCCTCGATCTGGAGGAAGGCGTCGCGGATCGCGTCCTTTTGCGTGCTATAGTCGAGGTCGAACGCATCGGAGACCATCTGCCCGATCGCCTCGATCTCGGCTTCGCCCGCCGCGCTCTCCACCTGCATCGCCATCGCGTTCGGCGCCGCCGCGCCAACCGTTCCCGCCGCCAGCAAAGCCGCCGCCATCCCTGTCCGCATAAAAGCTCCACCCTCCGGAGCGACCCTGCGCCCCGTCTAGCCGCGTTCCCGCCCTCACGGCAATATTGACATCGTTCCTGTTTCGACTATTATTTCTGTCATGACAGAAATAATCGAACATGAGTCGAAACTGTCCCCCGCGGCGACCGAGTTCATCCTCCATTGGGGCAATCTCGGCGGGCAATGGGGCGTCAACCGCTCGGTCGCGCAGATCCACGCGCTGCTCTTCGTCAGCGACCGCCCGCTGCACGCCGAGGAGATCGCCGACCTGCTGGGACTCGCGCGCTCGAACGTCTCCAATTCGATCAAGGAGCTGCTCGGCTGGCGGCTGATCAGCCGCGTGCCGGTACTCGGCGACCGGCGCGATCATTTCGCCGCCGAAACCGACATCTGGGAAATGGTGACGCGCATCGCCGCCGGTCGCAAGGCGCGCGAGGTCGACCCGGCCGAGGCGGCGCTGAAAGCCTGCGTCGCGCGTGCGGCACACGATCCCGAATTGAGCGACGGCGCGAAGGCGCGGCTTTCCGACATGCTCGATTTCGTGACGACGATGTCGCGGTGGCACGACGAGATGCTGGCGGTGCCGAAGCCGGCGCTGATGCGGCTGATCAAGCTGGGCGCCGGGGTGACCAAGCTGATCAATTGGCGGCCCGGCAAGGGCAAAGAGGCCAAGTAGGAGACGGACGATGTGGGGCGGAGCGCAGCGCGAAACGGTCGAAACGGCTCCCGCCCCTTCCGTGCGCGGCGACGAGGCGCTGTATGACTACCGCTTTCGCCGCCTCGTCGCGTGCGCCGACTGGGACGCGCTGCCGGGCGACGTCCGCCGCCGCTTTTCCAAGCGACTCACCGGACAGGCCGTCGCGGCCTATAGCGGCGAGATCGTGTGGACCCGTCTTTCCCGGGCGGGATGGTGGCTTGCGCAGCTCTGCCGCCTGATCGGCGCGCCGCTCCCGCTCGCCGCCAGCGGCCCCGCCCCGGCGGCGGTCGCGGTCAGCGAGGACCGCCGCAGCGGCGGACAGTTTTGGACGCGCCTCTACGGCCGAAAGGCGGGCCACCCGCAGGTGATCCACAGCGCCAAGCGCTTCGCCGGGCCGACGGGGCTGGAGGAGCATATCGGGCGCGGCTTCGGCATGGCGCTGACCGTGCGCGCCGAGGCCGACGCGCTGATCTTCGCCTCCGACCATTATTTCTGGCAGGCCGGCCGCCTGCGGCTGCGCCTCCCCCGCTGGGTCACGCCCGGCGAGACGATGGTCACGCACCAGCATCTCGGCAGCGGGCGCTTCGCCTTCGACCTCAAGGTCACGCACGCCCTGCTTGGCGAACTGGTGAACCAGCATGGACTGTTTCGCGATGGCTGAGCTAGCCCCCGGCGGCCCGGTCATCCTGTTCGACGCCGAATGCGTCCTCTGCTCGGCCAATGCGCGGTTCGTGCTGCGCCACGACAGGGCGGGCCATTTCCGGCTGGCGTCGATCCAGGGGGAAAAAGGCGCCGCGCTCGCTCGCGCGCACGGCATCGACCCGCGCGATCCGGTGAGCATGCTGATCGTCGAGGGCGATCATGTGCGCCGCGACAGCGACGCGGTGCTGTCGATCTACGAAGCGCTCGGCCTGCCCTGGCGGCTGATGGGTCTCTTCCGGCTGATCCCGGCAGCGCTCCGCGATCCCGTCTATCGCTGGGTCGCCCGCAATCGGTACCACCTGTTCGGCAAACGCGAAACCTGCTGGGTTGCCCCGCCCGAGCATCGCGCCCGCATCCTGTGAAAGACGTCCCATGAAAATCCTGATCCTCGGCGGCTATGGCGTCTTCGGCGGACGCCTCGCCGAATTGCTCGCCGATTGCGCCGATCTCGACCTGCTGATCGCCGGGCGCGACCGCCAGCGCGCCGAGGGTTTTTGTGCGGCCTATCGTGGGCAGGCGCGCGTCATCCCGCTCCAGCTCGACCGCCGCGACATTGCGGACGCCCTCACCGTGCAGCAGCCCGATCTCGTCGTCGACGCCTCGGGGCCGTTCCAGGATTATGGCGCCGACGGCTATCGCGTGATCGAAGCCTGCATCGCCGCCGTGGTCGACTATCTCGATTTCGCCGACGGCGCCGATTTCGTCTTCGGCGTCGACCGCTTCGATGTGGCGGCAAAGGCGGCGGGCATCTTCGTCCTGTCGGGGGTCAGCAGCTTTCCCGCGCTCACCGCCGCGGTGCTGCGCGACATGGCGAAAACGATGGAGATCAGGACCGTCGACGGCGGCATCGCGCCGTCACCTTACGCCGGGATCGGGCTCAACGTCATGCGCGCGGTGGTGGGTTACGCCGGCGCACCGGTGAAACTGCGGCGCGCTGGCAAGGACGGCTTCGGCACCGGCCTCGCCGAAAGCCTGCGCTTCACCGTCGCCGTCCCCGGCCGCCTGCCGCTGCGCAATATCCATTTCTCGCTCGTCGACGTCCCCGACCTCCAAGTCCTCCCCCCCGCTTATCCGGCGCTGACCGACATCTGGATGGGCGCGGGGCCGGTGCCCGAAATCCTGCACCGCATATTGAACCTGCTCGCGAAAGCGCGTTCGGCGCTCCGCCTGCCCTCGCTCGAACCCTTGTCGCGGCTTTTCTATTGGGTTCTCAACAGGATGAAGTTCGGCGAACATCGCGGCGGCATGTTCATCCGCGCGCGCGGGCAAGCGGGCGGCGAGCGGGTCGAACGCAGCTGGCACCTGCTCGCGGAGGGCGACGACGGCCCTTACATCCCGTCGATGGCAATCGAGGCGATTGTCCGCAAGCTGCTCGCGGGAACGCGACCCGAAGCCGGGGCACGCTCGTCGATCGACGCGCTCGACCTCGCCGATTTCGAGGCGCTGTTCGCGCCGCGCTCGATCCACACCGGCTTTCGCGCCGACGAACCCGACGCGCCCTTCTATCGCCGCATCCTCGGCTCGGCGTTCGACGCCTTGCCGCCCCGCGTCCGCGAACTCCATGCGAGCGAGGCCGCGCGCCGATGGCGCGGCGTGGCCGAAGTCCGCCGCGGCAAAAGTCCGCTCGCGCGGCTCGCCGCCGCGATCATCGGCTTTCCCAAGGCAGCGGACGCGGTGCCGGTGACGGTAAGCTTCACGCCCGAAGCCAAAGGTGAGCGCTGGACGCGCGACTTCGGCGGACGGCGCTTTACCTCGCTGCAATATGCCGGCACTGGCAGGAACGACCATCTGCTCGTCGAGCGCTTCGGTCCCGCGGCGTTCGCGATGGCGCTGGTTGTAGAGGCCGACCGGCTGACGCTGGTGCCGCGCCGCTGGTCGGTGCTGGGCATAGCGATGCCGCGTTTCCTGATGCCGACGGGACCGAGTTTCGAAACTGACGCAGACGGGAAATTCCAGTTCAATGTCGAAATCCGCCTGCCCCTGGCCGGGCTGGTCGTGGCGTATCGAGGCACGCTTGAACCGGTCCTCCCAGCCTGAATCCGCTTGCCCCCCGCTTTTGCATCCTTACATTGGCACGCACGATAATTTCCCAAACCAAGAGGTCGCCTTGCCATGTCCCGTAAAGCCGTCACCGCGCCGCTGGCGCTGGTCGCCCTGTTCATGACCCCCGCCGCCGCACAGGCCGCCGGCGACGCCGCGAGCGCGACCACCCCTGCCGCGCTGACCTATCCCGACAGCGAGCGCGGCACGACGGTCGATCCGCAGTTCGGGGTCGACGTCGCCGACCCCTATCGCTGGCTGGAGGACGATGTCCGGGTCAATCCAAAGGTCGCGGCGTGGGTCGCCGATCAGAACAAGGTCACCGACGCCTATTTGGACACGCTGCCCGGCCGCGACGCGTTCAAGGCGCGGATGACCGAGCTCTATAATTACGAACGCTTCGGCCTGCCGCGCAAGGCCGGCACCCGCTATTTCTACACCCGCAACGACGGGTTGCAGCCGCAGTCGGTGCTGTTCGTCCGCGAAGGGCTGAAGGGCGAGGGCCGCGTCCTGATCGACCCCAATGGCTGGGCCAAGGACGGCGCGACCGCGCTCGCCGAATGGACCCCGTCGGAAGATGGCAAGAACCTGCTCTATTCGGTGCAGGACGGCGGCACCGACTGGCGCATCGTCCGGGTCATGGACGTCGCGACCGGCAAGGATCTGCCCGACGAAGTGCGCTGGGTGAAATTTTCGTCGCTCGACTGGGCGAAGGACGGCAGCGGCTTTTATTATTCGCGCTTCCCCGAACCCGCCGAGGGCGCGGCGTTCCAGTCGCTGAACGAAAATCACACCGTCTATTTCCATCGGCTCGGCACTGCGCAGAGCGAAGACGTGCTGATCCACGCGACCCCCGACAAGCCCAAGCTCAACAACAGTGCGGTGGTCAGCGACGACGGCAAATATCTGATCGTTATCGGCTCCGAGGGCACCGACGAACGCTATGGGCTGACGCTCTATCCGATCGGGCCGAAGGGCGCGGGCAAGCCGGTGTCGCTGGTGAGCGACTTCGCGAACAATTGGGAATATGTGACCAACGAGGGGCCGCGCTTCACCTTCCTCACCAACAAGGGCGCTCCGCGCCAGCGGCTGGTGTCGATGGATATTAGGAAGCCCGCGGCGCTGACCCAGCTCGTCGGCGAACAGGCGGGCACGCTGGTCGGCGCCTCGCGCGTCGGCAACCGCATCATCCTGTCCTACCTCGGCGATGCCAAGTCGGAGGCGCGGATGGTCGCGCTCGACGGCAAGCCGGTCGCCAATATCAACCTCGCCGATATCGGGTCGGCGTCGGGCTTTGGCGGCAAGTCGGCCGACCCCGAAACCTTCTACAGCTTCTCCAGCTATGCCCGGCCGACGACCATCTATCGGCTCGACACCCAGACCGGCAAAAGCGAGATTTTCGCCGAGCCCAAGCTGACCTTCAATCCGCAGGATTTCAGCGTCGAACAGCGTTTCTATACGTCGAAGGACGGCACCAAGGTGCCGATGTTCCTGGTGATGAAGAAAGGCCTCGACCGCAGCAAGGGGTCGCCGACGCTGCTCTACGGCTATGGCGGGTTCAACGTCTCGATGACCCCGGGCTTCTCGCCCACCCGCCTCGCCTGGGTCGACAAGGGCGGCGTGCTGGCGATCGCGAACCTGCGCGGCGGCGGCGAATATGGCAAGGCGTGGCACGACGCCGGGCGGCTCGACAAGAAACAGAATGTCTTCGACGATTTCATCGGCGCGGGCGAATATCTGATCGCGCAGGGCATCACCGGCAAGGGCCAGCTGGCGATCGAGGGCGGCTCGAACGGCGGGCTGCTCGTCGGCGCGGTGACCAACCAGCGCCCCGACCTGATCGCCGCGGCGCTGCCCGCGGTCGGCGTGATGGACATGCTGCGCTTCGACCGCTTCACCGCCGGGCGCTATTGGGTCGACGATTATGGCTATCCGTCGAAGGAGGCCGATTTCAAGACCCTGCTCGGTTACTCGCCCTATCATAATATCAAGGACGGCACCGCCTATCCGGCGGTGCTGGTGACCACCGCCGACACTGACGACCGCGTGGTTCCGGGGCACAGCTTCAAATATACCGCCGCGCTCCAGCACGCCCATGCCGGCGACAAGCCGCACCTGATCCGCATCGAAACGCGCGCCGGCCACGGATCGGGCAAGCCGACCGACAAGATCATCGCCGAAGCCGCCGACAAATATGCCTTTGCCGCCAAATGGACCGGCCTGAGCGTCCAGTAAGGCGCTGGCCCTGGATCGCCGCCGCCGTCCTGTTGGGGCTGGTGGCGGCGGTCTGGGCTGTCCTGCCCGACGGGAAAGCGGCGCGCGTCGAACGCCACGTGGCCTGCGGCGACCTCGCCGGCCTGCCGCGTGTCGAGCGCCTGGCCGACGGGCGAAGCGCGATGCGGCTTCGCGTGCTGCAGTGGAACGTCGAGGGCTTGCCCTGGCCGATCCGTAGCGGGCGCAAAGAAAAACTGGCGCACATTGCCGACTGGATCGCGAAACGCCGCGCCGCGGGCCTCGGCCCCGACATATTGATCCTGCACAAGGCCTTCACGCCCGAGGCCTCGCGCATCGCCGTCGCGGCCGGGTTCCGCACGATCCTTCCCGGTCCGGCGCGCGATCAGCGGCGCGAACTCGCCGCGGCGCCGCCGCCCGCGGGCTATGCCGACGCCGCGCGCTGGTGGAAGGGCGAACATGTCGGCAAATGGCTCGATGGCGGACTCTATGTCGCGACCGACCTTCCCGCCATGGGCGTCGTCAGCACGGCCTTCGGGCGCGACAGTTGCGCCGGATATGATTGCCTGTCGAACAAGGGCGCCCAGTTCCTCGCCCTCCCCCTGCCCGGCGCGCCCGAACCGCTCGCGATCTTCAACACCCATCGCAATTCGCGCGAACCCGCCAAGGTCGGGATCGCGCGCGCCGAGACCGCGCATATGTTGCAGACGAAGGAAAACGACGCTTTCCTGACCGGGTTCGCGGCATCCGATACGGCGATGATCGCGGCTGGCGATTTCAACAACTATCGCGCCGGCGACCGCAGCGGACGCTTCGCCGCCGATCCGGCCTTCCGGCTGGTCGGGAAGGGCGCGGGCTTTGCCGCGCGCCCGGCGCCGATGACCGACCACGCGGCATGGAAACAGGCCTATGACCTGATCGGTTATCGCAGCAACGACCGGCTGCGCGTCGAACCGCTTTCAGTCGCGACCCTGTTCGACGGCAAACATGGCCCTCGCCTTTCGGACCATGACGCCCAATATATCGTCTTTCACATCAGCTGGCGCAGCGACGCTCAGCCGCTCGACCCTCCCCCCTGCTTCAAAGGGAAATGACATGTCCTTCGCCTTCGCCCCGACCGCCACCACCGCCGACGCCCAATGGGCCGAAACCGCCGCCGCCGCCGAGGCGCTCGTTGCGGGCGAGCCCGACGGCATCGCCAATATGGCCAATGTCGCGGCGCTGATCTGGCAGGCGATCCCCGATTTGAACTGGGCGGGATTTTACCGTTTCGACGGGACCGAGCTGGTGCTCGGGCCGTTCCAGGGCAAGGCGGCGTGCATCCGCATCCCGCTCGACAAGGGCGTGTGCGGGGCCGCGGCGCGGCTGCGCGCGACCCAGCGCGTCGAGGATGTCCACGCCTTTCCCGGCCATATTGCGTGCGACGCCGACAGCCGCAGCGAGTTGGTGGTGCCGATCGTCGCCGGCGACCGGTTGATCGGGGTGCTCGACCTCGACAGCCCCATCCCCAATCGCTTCACCGCCGCCGACCAGGCCGGCGCCGAGGCGCTGGTCGTGCGCATTGCGACGGCGCTTGCCGCCTGAATCTGACCCAAATCGGGACGAAATCGTCAAGGTAAACGGATTCGCGGAAAAGCCGCGATTTTGCTAACAAGCTGTTAACCAATCGCTGTTGCCGCCCCCGGCGACCGCTGTCGGAACAGGGAGTTAGACCATGCGCACCGCTATTCTTCTCGGGCTCGCCGCCGGATCGCTGCTGCTGGCGGGCCAGGCGCACGCCTTTGGCCATGATCCCGCACCGCGGCTCGACTATGGCGCGCCATCAGCGCCCGACGCGCGCGTCTACACCGGTTATCCCGACCGCGTGCCGAGCGAAGTCGATTACCGCCAGGTCAATGGCACCTACGACGCCGAGGGGCGTTGGACGGGCACCTGGAACGGCACCTATGAAGCGCCCGATGGCCGCCGTTACGACGGCCGCTACGAAGGCACGGTCGAGGGTGCGGGCACCAGCTATGCGCCGCCGCCCGCTTACGATCCCTATTATGACGATCGTGGCCGCTATGACGGGTACGACGCGCGGTACGACGAGGAAATGAATCGCCGCTGTGGCCGGGGGGGCACGGTCGGCGGTGCGGTTGTCGGCGGCGTCGTGGGGGGCATCGCCGGCAATCGCATCGCGGGCCGCGGCAACCGCACCGAAGGCACGCTGATCGGTGGCGCGCTCGGCGCCGTCGCCGGCGGTGCGATCGGCAGCGACGCCGACCGCAAGCGCTGCGACGAATGGCACAGCCGCCGCAGTTCCTATCCGCAGGGCGGGGGCTATCCGCCGCAGGGCTATTACGGCCAGGGCGGCACGACCGTCTATCAGCAGGGCGGCTACGGCTATCAGGGCTATGGCGCCCCCTATGGCTATTACACCCCGGGGGTCGTCGTGACGACGATCATCACCACCGGCGCGCCGGTGGTGACCGAGCGGGTCGAGACGACCACCCGCTCCTATTATGAAAATGTCCCGGTGCGGAAGCGCTATGTCGCCAAGAAGAAGTGGAAGCCCCGGCCGAAGCCGCGCTGCGCCTGCTGAACCACGGATCGGCAAGAGCAGAGGGCCCGCCTCCCGACTGGGACGGCGGGCCTTTTGCCGCCCGGCAACGTTTCGTCGTGCCCGAATACCGGTTCAGCGGCGCGAAAGCATCCTGGTCCTATTGCGCGACGATGGCGGACCGCGATGGGCGATGTCCGCGCGTGGGGAAGGAATCCTCGATGCGTAAGATTGCCAATATCGCCGCCGCCGCCGCGGTCGTCATCACCTCGGTCGGGCTGAGCGCCGTTCCCGCCGAAGCGCGCGGGCGCCACGGCGGCTGGGGCCATCGCGACCGCGACAACATCAGCACCGGCGAAGTGCTCGGCGGCCTGTTCGTCATCGGCGCGATCGCCGCGATCGCCAGCGCCGCGACCAAGGACAAGGACCAGCGCAGCGAGCCGCGCTACGACCCGCCCTATCCGAACGACCAGTATCGCGAAGTGCCGCGCTACGAACCCGACACCGACAACGACCCGTCCACCGGCGCCTATGGCCGCGGCGAGGCCGAGGCGCGCGCCGCCGACGCGTGCAGCTGGGCGGTCGAGGCCGAAATGGGTGACGACGCCCGCGTCGACCGCGTCGACGACACGGTGCCCAACAATGGCGGCTGGTACGTCACCGGCACCGCCTCGCACGCCAGCGGCGAGGTCCGCAGCTTCGGGTGCAGCTACAGCAACGGCCGGGTAGTCGACGTCAACTTCGGCGGCTGATCACCACCCACGGCGTTCGCAAAGGGCCGCGTCACCCAAGGGTGGCGCGGCCCTTTGCTTTTGAAGCTGAACCCCCGCTAAACCAAGTCTGAACCCCAGATAAGCGGCGGGTTCAGACCCGCGACACCCCCCTCCTTCTATACCGGCATCAACAGGCGGCGAACTCTGCCCCCTGCGTTGAAGGAGACCGAACCATGGCTATGACCAAATTGACCAAGGCCGCAGTTGGTGCGGCCACCGCCGGCGCAATGTTGCTCGGCAGCACCCCCGCGATGGCCCGCGACCGCGATCGCGATGGCGACGGGATCAGCGCGGGCGAAGTGATCGCCGGCGCCGTCGTCCTCGGCGGCCTCGCCGCGATCCTGTCGAGCGGCGGCAACGACCGTTACGACCGCGGCGACCGTTACGATGGGCGCTACGACAACCGCGGCGGTGGTCGCTACGACAATGATGCGCGGTACGGATATGGCTATGACTATGGCCGCTATGGCAACAGCCGCAGCGCGGTGAACCAGTGCGTCAACGCGGTCGAGCGCGGCAGCCGCCGTTATGGCAACACCGACGTCACCCAGGTGACCAGCATCGACCGCAAGCGCGACGGCTATAAGATCAAGGGCCGCGTCGTCGTCCGCGACGGCTACGGCGGCCGCTGGGGCCGCGGCGGTTCCTACGACCAGGGCAAGTTCAGCTGCGACATCCGCTATGGCCGCGTGCAGGACATCAAATTCTCGGGCCTGCGCTAAGCTCCTTGAGCCCCTCCCTTCCGGGGGAGGGGCTTTTCTTTGTCCGCGCCAAGCCGCATGAAGCGGCATGATCAAACACAACCTGTTCGCCGCGCTGCTGCTGACCGCAGCCACCCCCGCCCTCGCGAAGGATGACACCCCTGCCGCCGACCCCGCACGGCTGAAGGCCGATGTCGAGAAGCTCGTCGCCTTCGGCACCCGCCACACATTGTCATCGGCGACCGATCCGAAGCGCGGCATCGGCGCGGCGCGCAACTGGGGCGCCGCCGAGTTCGAGCGCATTTCCAAGGCCTGCGGCGGCTGCCTGACGGTGTCGCGAATCAGCGACCGCTTCGAAGGCCCGCGCGCACCGGACGGGGTGATCGTCGAAAACGTCCTCGCGATCCAGAAAGGTAGCGGCGATCCGGCGCATGTCATCATGATCGCGGGCCATATCGACAGCCGCGTCACCGACCCGATGAACTTCACCGCCGACGCCCCCGGCGCCAACGACGACGCGTCGGGCACCGCACTGGTGATCGAGGCGGCGCGGCTGCTGTCGAAGGACAAGCACCGCGCGACGATCGTCTATGCGCTGCTGTCGGGCGAGGAGCAGGGGCTGTGGGGCGGCAAGCTGCTCGCCCGCCACGCCCAGACGTCCGGCTGGCAGGTCGCGGCGATGCTCAACAACGACATCGTCGGCGGCACCCACGGGCTCGACGGCACGATCGTCGACGGCCGGGTGCGCGTGTTCAGCGAGGGCATCCGCGCGTCGGAGGATCTGGCGGCACAGCTCGCGCGGCGCGGCATCGGCGGCGAGGACGACGGCCCGTCGCGCGCGCTCGCTAAGGCGGCGATCCGGGCGGGCGAAGCGAACCCGGCGATCGGGCTGGAGGTGCTCGCGGTGCGCCGCCCCGACCGTTTTCGCCGCGGCGGCGACCATCTGCCATCACTCGAACTCGGCTATCCGGCAATCCGCTTCACCGTCGGGGTCGAGGATTATGACCACCAGCATCAGGATCTGCGCACCGAGAACGGCCGCAAATATGGCGACACGGTCGACGAGATGGACTTCCCCTATCTCGCCCGCGTCACCGCGCTCAACGTCGCGCTGGCGCGCACCCTCGCCGACGCGCCGCCCGCTCCGGCCAGCGTCAGCATCGACGGCGCGGTGAGTTCGGACACGAAAGTCGCCTGGACGCCGGTCAAGGATGCGGCCGCCTATCGCATCCACTGGCGCCGCGCCGACAAGAGCGGCTGGACCGATTCGAAACTGGTTCAGGCCGACGCCGGCGGCGAAATCCTGCTCAAAGGCGTGCAGATCGACGACCATTTTTTCGGCGTGTCGGCGGTGTCGTCGGGCGGTGCCGAAAGCATCGTCACATTTGGCGGTCTGCCACCGCAAAAATAGGGTGAGCCGACGCCCGCGCTAGCCGATTATTTACCATCCCATGCTATAGGCAGCGATGGGACCAAAATCGCTGCCCGGAGTGGGATCCGGCGGCATGATTTGGGTCGCCCATGTCGCACGACGAGGAACAATCTGCTTCCGAAAGCGCCGAAAAACGGCAGCCGCGCCAGTCGCGGCTGGTGAAGGCCGCGCTCGAATCCGACCGGTTCGGCCGCTTCGACGTGACCGTGCGCAATGTGTCGCAGACCGGCATCGGCGGCCAGGCGCCGCATTGCCTGGCGCGCGGCGAACGGCTCACCGTCCATTTGCCGGGCCACAGGGCGATGATGGGGACGGTGCGCTGGGTCGTCGATCAGCGTTTCGGGATCGAAACCGACGAGGAAATCCGCCTCGACCAGCTGCGTGCGGCACACGGCGGCGGCGTCCCCTCGGCCGACCGCAGCGTCGAATTTCGTATCATCCCGCCGCCGAAGGACGTTGCGAAGCGCCCCGGCCTGTCGCTCGGCGCCGCGTCGCCGGGCAATCCGTACATGAGCGACTGGCGCGCGCGGCGGTAACGCCCGGTTTCGGCCGGAAGGGGACATATAAATCCTCCCTGTGGCGAAGCCATGGGGAGGGGGACCGCGGCGAAGCGGTGGTGGAGGGGCCGCGAGGTCGTGCGACGCCTACGGCGTCGGCCCCTCCGTCAGCCCTGCGGGCTGCCACCTCCCCATCGCTTCGCGACAGGGAGGATTTAGGGAATGCCCGCTTTCCACCCCAAAGCCGACCTGCAGACGGCAAAACGGAAAACCGGCGCGGATCGCTCCGCGCCGGGTCCCCCGTGTAAACCTGCGATAAAAAAGTGCGCTGCGCGTCAGGCGACGCGGCGCACTTCATTGCCTTCTTCGTCGATGTCGCGCAGCACATAGCCGCGGCCCCAGACGGTCTCGATGTAGTTTTCGCCGCCGCACGCGAGCGCGAGTTTCTTGCGCAGCTTGCAGATGAAGACGTCGATGATCTTGAGCTCGGGTTCGTCCATGCCGCCATAAAGATGGTTCAGGAACATTTCCTTGGTCAGCGTCGTGCCCTTGCGCAAGCTGAGCAGCTCGAGCATCTGATATTCCTTGCCGGTCAGATGGACGCGGGTGCTGTCGACTTCGACCGTCTTGGTGTCGAGATTGACCGCCAGCTTGCCGGTCTTGATGACGCTCTGGCTGTGGCCTTTCGAACGGCGGACGACCGCATGGATGCGGGCGACCAGTTCGTCGCGGTGGAACGGCTTGGTGACATAATCGTCGGCACCGAAGCCGAACGAGCGTACCTTCGAATCCATTTCGGAAATGCCCGACAGGATCAGCACCGGCGTCTGCACCTTGGCGGTGCGGAGCTTTTTCAGCACGTCATAGCCGTGCATGTCGGGCAGGTTCAGGTCGAGCAGGATGATGTCGTAATCATAGAGCTTGCCCAGATCCAGGCCCTCTTCCCCCAGATCGGTGGAATAGACGTTGAAGCCTTCGGTCGTGAGCATCGTGTCGATCGCCTTGGCGGTCGTCGGCTCGTCCTCGATCAGCAATACGCGCATTGGGCACCCCTTGACTGTTTCCCACGATGACCCCGCGACCCGTCCGCTTGATCACCTGCGTGATGTCACCGACCGAACCCCTGTTGCGGGACTGCCGGAACATTAACCATGAAAGCAATGAAGGGAAAAGGTTAATTTTGATTTAACCCGCAGGAATCCACGAGTCGCGAGGCATTCATGCCACAGTTTCGGGTCCCGAACGCCCCGAAGCGAGCATTAGATGCTGCGCATGCGCACCGGTGCAGGAGCGCTTGAGCGTGTCGACCAGATGGTCCGACAACGCCTTGACCCGCGCCGGGCGCAGCCGCGATGGTGGCGAAAGAAGGTGAAGATAGGATTGCGGCAGCGACCAGTCGGTGAGGATGCGGACGACGTCGCCCTTCACCAGCGCCTCCTCGGCGATGAAATCGGGAAGCACCGCGATGCCGCCACCGGCGATCAACAGCGGGATCATGATGTCGCCATTGTTGGTAAAGAGCGGCCCGGTCGGGATCACCGTCGCCTCTTCGCCGTCGCGGTGGAACCGCAGCGGCATCGCGCGTTCGCGGTGGCCGTATCCGATCAGCCGGTGGCGGCCGAGGTCGAGCGGGTGGCGCGGGGTGCCCTGTTTTTCCAGATAGGCCGGGCTCGCGATCACCGATCCCGCGACCGGCGCGATGGTGCGCGCGAGCAGGCTCGAATCCTCCATGCTCGCGATGCGCAACGCCAGGTCGATCCCCTCGGCGACGACATCATGGCGCGCATCGCTCAGCATCACCTCGATCTCGACCGCGGGGTGCATTTCGAGGAAGGTCGCGAGCGGGCGGCCGAGCACCTTGATCCCGAAGCTCATCGGCGCGGCGAGGCGGATCGGACCGGCCAGGTCGTTGCGGTCGCCGCGCGCCGCCTCGGTCGCCGTGGTCGCCGCCGCGACCATCGCATGCGCCTCGCCGAGCAGCCCGGCGCCGGCGGTCGAGACAGTCACCGTGCGCGAACTGCGGTGGAGCAAGGCGATGCCGAGCGATGCCTCGAGCCGGGTCACCGCCTTCGACACGCTCGCCTTCGACAGGCCGAGCGTCGTCGCGGCGGCGGTAAAGCTGCCGCTGTCGGCGACGGCGGCGAAACAGGCCCAGCCTTCATAATCGGGAAGCGCCATTCTCTTCGTCCTCTATTGCCTGCCCATGGTCGCCACCTGTTGCCCCGTCATTGCGAGCGAAGCGAAGCAATCCAGGGCGGATTACGCACACTCTGGATTGCCGCGTCGCCTCCGGCTCCTCGCAATGACGAGGTCAAAAATGGAAACGATAGATTTCCATCTACGCTATTTTAGAAACAATCCCAATCGCTATCTTGGCTTCAACAAGACGGCCCCCGGCACCCGCCGCAGGCCCGAACGAAAGGACGACGCCATGATCGACATTCGCAAATTCGACAGCCTCGGCCACGCCAATCACGGCTGGCTCGACGCCCGCCACCATTTCTCCTTCGCGAACTACCATGACCCGAAGCGCATGGGCTGGGGCGCGCTGCGCGTGTGGAACGACGATGCCATCGCGGCGCAGGCAGGGTTCCCCCCGCACCCGCACCGCGACATGGAGATCATCACCTATGTCCGCAGCGGCGCGATCACCCACCGCGACTCGATGGGCAACACCGGCCGTACCGCGGCGGGCGATGTCCAGGTGATGAGCGCCGGCACCGGCGTGACGCACAGCGAGTTCAACCTCGAGGACGAGCAGACCACGCTGTTCCAGATCTGGATCATGCCCGACCGCGCCGGTGGCAACCCCGGCTGGGGCGCGCGCCAGTTCCCGCAGGCCGATCGCTCGGGCCAGTTCGTGACGCTTGCCAGCGGCATCGAGGGTGACGACGCCCTGCCGATCCGCGCCGACGCCCGCGTCGCCGCGGCAACGGTGAACGCCGGTGAAAAGGTCTCCTACGACCTCGAAGCCGGGCGCCACGCCTATCTCGTCGCCGCCAAGGGCCGCATTCGCGTCAACGGCGAGGACGCCGACCCTCGCGACGGCATCGCACTGCGCGACGTCGGCACGATCGAGGTCGAGGCGATCGACGACGCCGAACTGGTGCTGGTCGACAGCCTCTGAACGAAGCCCCGGGCCGCCGCCTCTTCCCCTCCTCTGGC
>Ga0155175_132_pt2 | contig 18936 bp, 21 predicted proteins | sample RifCSPhighO2_01_FD_106143 | JGI IMG/M metagenome (GOLD analysis project Ga0155175, IMG submission 106143) | Sphingopyxis sp. RIFCSPHIGHO2_01_FULL_65_24 | reverse complement strand
GCGGCAGCGACGAGCCCGACAAGCAGTGCATAGCCTGCGGTCCAGCCCCAGCTTTGCGCCGCGAGCGGCAGATTGGGTTCGACGAGCGCGGGATAGGAGATCAGCCCCGCGAAGCTGCCGAGGTTCGAGGCGGCGTAGAGATAATAGGGATCGCCCGCACGGGTGTCCGCGGCGAACCACCGCTGGATCAGCGGCGCCTGCGCCGAGACCGCGAAAAACACCGGGCCGATCGAGGCGAGCAGCAAGAGCGGCACCCACAGCGCCTCCTGCCCCGGCGCGGGCGGCGCGATGGCGGCGATGCCGATCGGCAGCCACAGCGCGGCGAGCAGCAGCAGCGCGACATGGATCATCGCCTGGCGCCGCACCTGGAAGCGACCGAGCCAATGCGCATAGGCATAGCCGCCGAGCAGCAGCGCCTGATAGACCAGCATCGCGCTATTCCACACCGCCGGGGCGCCGCCCAATTTGGGCAGCACCATGCGCGCGACCATCGGCTGGACCTGGAAGAGAAGGAAGCTGCCGACCAGGATGGTCAGCACGAAAAGCCAGCGCCGCGGTGTTGCCGTCATTATCGGGTCGGTCCCTTGTTCAAACGGAAAGGCTCAGTCGGAAAGGCCCAGGCGGAGCGGATCATGCGCCAAGCAGTCTCGCCGCGTGGAGCGCATGATAGGTGAGGATGCCCGAGGCGCCGGCGCGGCGAAAGGCGAGCAGGGTTTCGAGGACGAGCGCGTCGCGGTCGCCCGCGCCCGCCGCCGCCGCGGCCTCGATCATCGCATATTCGCCCGACACCTGATAGGCGAAGACGGGCACTTCGAAGCGCTGTTTCACCGCGCGGACGATATCGAGATAGGGCAGGCCGGGCTTGACCATGACGCTGTCGGCGCCCTCGGCCAGGTCGATTTCAACCTCGCGCAGCGCCTCTTCGGCGTTGGCGGGGTCCATCTGATAGCCCTTTTTGTCGCCCTTGAGCAGCCCGCGCGAACCGACCGCGTCGCGGAACGGCCCATAGAAGGCCGAGGCATATTTGGCGGCGTAGCTCATGATCTGGACATGGCCGAAACCCTCGCCCTCGAGCGCGGCGCGGATCGCGCCGATGCGGCCGTCCATCATGTCGCTGGGCGCGATGATGTCGGCACCGGCGCGTGCCTGGTTCAGTGCCTGGCCGACAAGCACCTCGACCGTCTCGTCGTTGAGGACGCGGCCATCGTCGTCGACCAGCCCGTCCTGCCCATGGCTGGTGTAAGGATCGAGCGCGACGTCGGTCAGCACGCCGATGGCGTCGCCATGCGCCGCCTTGATCGCGCGCACCGCGCGGCACATGAGATTGTCGGGATTGAGCGCCTCGGCGCCATCCTCGCTGCGTCGATCGGCCTCGGTATAGGGAAAGAGCGCGAGGCACGGGATGCCCGCGGCGATGGCATCGCTTGCGCGTTCGACGATCAGGTCGACCGACCAGCGCGACACGCCGGGCAGGCTGGCGATCGGTTCCTCGATGTCCTCGCCGGCGCAAACGAACAGCGGCCAGATGAGGTTGGCGGGGGTGAGGTGATTTTCGCGCACCATGGCGCGGCTCCATGCGGTGCGGCGGGTCCGGCGCAGGCGGAGGTCGGGAAAGGCGGCGCGAGTCATGGCGCGTGCATAGCGGGGTGATGGCACAGGGCCAATGGATATTGGCTATTAAGGCCCCTCCCCTTCGGGGGGAGGGGTAAGCTGGTCAGATGCCGCCGCCGACGCGTTTCGATGCAACGTCGGATAGGCTCCCGAGCTTCGGCGCTTCGGCCTGCTTCGCTGCCACCGGGGTCAGCGCGGCGCCCGGAGTCACGGCGGTGAGTTGGCGGATACGGGCGCGGAAGTCGGCGAGCGCCTTGCCCTCGAGCTGCGCGCGGGTGACGAAGCTGGCGGTCGCGGGGTTCACCGCGACGCCGTTGCGATAGACTTCGAAATGGAGGTGCGGGCCGGTCGAGAGGCCGGTCGAGCCGATATAGCCGATCACCTGGCCGCGGTTGACGCGCTGGCCGGGGCGGACCGCGATGCGGCTCATATGACCGTAGCCGGTGCCGACACCGCCGCCATGGCTGAGCTTGACGAAATTGCCGAAGCCGCCATGGCGTCCGGCGATCGAGACGACCCCGTCGCTGACCGCATAGATGGGGGCGCCATAGCCGCCGCCGAAATCGACACCGCTGTGCATACGCTTGTAACCGAGGATCGGGTGGCGGCGCATGCCGAAGCCCGAGGTCTGGCGGCCGTTGGTCGGGCGGACCATGCCGCCGCGCGTCTCGCCGGCGCCCGATGCCTCAAACCATTGCACCCGGCCGTCGACATTCCATTCGATCATCGACAGCTTCTGCTTTCCGCCGCGCACGAGTCCGGCATAGAGCAATTTGCCGACTTCGCTCTCGCCGGTTTCGGCGCGTCGATAGTCGACGATGATGTCATATTCGTCGCCGGCGCGGACATCGCTGGCGACCGAAATCTGTTTGCCGATGACGCGGAGATAGGCCTGGATCGCCTCGGGCGGGGCGCCGGCGGCGCGCGCCGAGCGATAGAGGCTGTCACCGACGCGGCCGCGGATGCGCAGCGGGGTCGCGTCGACCGCGATCGGAATGCGGCGCATGACGAGGCGGCCGTCGACGCGCTCCATCTCGATACGCAGGTCGAAGCGTGCGCGCATCGCGAGCGCGTCGACCGGGCGCGGCATGGTGCGCGCGGCGCGGCGGCCGAGGATCAGGTCGATGCGCGTGCCCGGTGCGATGTCGGCGAGCGGCACCGCGCCCGACACCTGGCTCGCAAGCGCCTGCGCATCGGCGCTGCCGACGCCCGAGCGTTCGAGCAAGCGCGCGAAGCTGTCGCCGCTGCCCAGCGTGGCGGTGAGTTCGATTTGCGGCCGTTCGGGGGTCTGGGTGAGCGGGCGGACGGCGTCGGTCGCCGCCATGTGCCGCCCGGTGTCGCCGCCGAGCGCAAGCGGTACGATCATCTGCGCCCGGGCTTCGTTGAAATCGGCGGCGGCGAGCGCCGGGGCGCCGCCGGCCTGCAGCGGCTGGATGCCGGGAAAGGTCGAAATGGCGGCGGCGCACAGCGCGGTCAGCGTCGCGAGCCCGCGCCACCATGTCCGCGACCCGATATCGTCGCCGAGGTCGGGCGCGAGGTCGAGATTGGCGAGCCGGTCGCGCCAGCCTTCATGCCATTTGAGGTCGGGGGCGGGGTCGACGACGCCGTTGCGTCCGAAGGATATCGCCTGCGTCATCGACAGCGCGGCGGCATTGCCGGTCATGCCCGCGATGGGTTCGTGACGCTGGAACAAGACTGCAACCCCCACTCGGATCGCCGCTCCCGCCTCCCGCGCGAACGCCGCCGATGTTGTTTCCGACTGCTCGTCTGTAAAGAAAGGTCGTTAAAGTCAATTTAATGGGCCGGGGCACGAAAGCGCTTGCGGCGAGCCGTGGCCGAGGTGGGATATGACGTGAAACAAAAGAAAATGACCTTTCACGGCGCCATCCGTCGATCCGCTGTTGCACCGCAACGCGGGCCATGCCAGCTTGGCCATTAAGAAAATGTCGTCTCCCGCATCCAGCCCGGTCAAGGCCGTCCTTGGCCCCACCAACACCGGCAAAACCCATTTGGCGGTCGAGCGCCTGACCGCCCATTCGAGCGGCATGATCGGCTTTCCGCTTCGCCTGCTGGCGCGCGAGGTTTACGATCGCGTCGTCCACATCAAGGGGCCGAAGCAGGTCGCGCTGGTCACCGGCGAAGAGCGGATCATGCCGCCCGACGCGCGCTACCTGCTCGGCACGATGGAAGCGCTGCCCATCGAGCGCGACGTCGCCTTCGTCGGCATCGACGAGGCGCAACTTGGCGCCGACCCCGAACGCGGCCATGTCTTCACCGACCGGATGCTGCGCGCGCGCGGCCGCGAGGAGACGATGATCCTGGGGTCGGCGAGCATCCATGGCCTCGTCCGCGACCTGGTGCCCGAGGCCGAGATCATCACCCGGCCGCGTTTTTCGACCTTGAGCTATGCCGGGACGTGCAAGCTGTCGCGGCTGCCCAAACGCTCGGCGGTCGTCGCCTTCTCGGCCGAGGAGGTTTATGCGATCGCCGAGATGCTGCGCCGCTTTTCGGGCGGCGCCGCAGTGGTGATGGGGGCGCTGTCCCCGCGCACCCGCAACGCGCAGGTCGAAATGTTCCAGGCCGGCGAGGTCGACTACCTTGTCGCGACCGACGCGATCGGCATGGGGCTGAACCTCGACGTCCAGCATGTCGCCTTTGCGAGCCTGCAGAAATTCGACGGGCGGCGGCTGCGGCGGCTGACGGTGTCGGAAATGGCGCAGATCGCCGGGCGCGCCGGGCGGCACCAGCAGGACGGGACATTCGGGACCGTCGGCCTGCCGCAGGGCGGCTTCACCCCCGAGGAGATCCACGCGATCGAGGGGCATCATTTCCCGCCGCTGCAGAGCGTCTACTGGCGCGAGCCCAACCCGGGCTATGCGACGCTCGACCAGTTGCTCGCCGACCTCGCGCAGCCGCCGTCGCACCCCCGCCTGCGCGCGGCGCCCGAGGCGGTCGACCTGGCGGTGCTCAAGCATCTGGCGGGAGACATGGAGGTCCGTGCGCGCGGCGGCGATTTCGATGCGGTGGCGCGATTGTGGGACGCCTGCGGCCTGCCCGATTTCGAGCAATTGGGCGCCGAGCATCATAGCCGCACCGTGTTCAAGCTGTGGCAGTGGCGGACGAGCGGCGACGGGATGATCGACCCCGACTGGTTCGCGAAGAAGCTTGCCCGGCTCGACATCGTCGAGGGCGACATCGACCAGCTCGCGAGCCGGATCGCCGCGGTGCGCACCCTCTGTTTCATCGCCCAGCGCGGCGACTGGATCGCCGACGCGGCGGGCTGGACCGCGCAGACGCAAGTGCTCGAGACGCGGCTGTCCGACGCGCTGCACGCCGCCCTAGCGCAGCGCTTCGTCGACCGGCGGCTCGCGCTGCTGATCCGCGACGCGGGGCAGCGCCACGCCGCGCTGCCGGTCGCGGTCGGCGCCGACGGCACCGTTGCGGTCGACGGCGAGGCGATCGGGACACTGAAAGGGTTTCAGTTCAAGGTCGATGCGCAGGCGCGTGCGAGCGACCATCGGCTGCTGCTCGCGGCGGCGGAAAAGCATCTGCGCGCCGAGATGGCGCGGCGGGCGACCGCGCTCGCCGAGGGCGAGGATGCAGCGCTGGCGCTGGTCAGCGTGGCGGGCGAGACGCCGCGAATCGCTTGGCACGGCGATGTCGTCGCGACGCTCGCCAAGGGGCCGACTTTGGTCCAGCCGGCGATCCTGATCGAACCGGCGTTGCGCCGGCTCGAAGTGCCGCAGGTGCAGGCGATCGTCGAGCGATTGCAGCGCTTCGTCGCGGCGCAGCTCGCACGCCACGCCGGCCCGCTTGCGGCGATGGGCGAAGCCGCCGGCGACCTGTTCACCCCGCCGCGCACGCGCGCGCTGTTGGCGGCGCTTGTGGATGGTGGCGGCTTTGTTGCGCGCACGGGCGTCGACGAGCAACTCGCCGCGATGAGCACCGAGGAACGCCCGTTGCTGCGCAAGATCGGGCTGACGATCGGCTCGCTCGATCTGTTCCACCCCTTGCTGCTGAAACCCGAGGCGGTGCGCTGGCGCGCCGCCTTGCTCGCCGCGCAGCAGGGTGGGCGCCTGCCCGTGCTGCCGCCGCATGGCGCGGTGTGGCAGAAGGACGGCCCCGTCGTCGGACTCGGCATCGCGGGGTTCCGCCGCTGCGGCGAAGGCTGGCTGCGCATCGACATGGCCGAGCGGCTGGCGCGCCAGGCGCACGCGGCGCGATTGCAGGCCGAGGCCAAGCCGCCGGCACCGATCGCCGGTGGCGACGAGCATGACGAGAATCATGGCGGACACGAGGTCGCGTCGGCCCCGCCGCCCGCCGGCTTCGCGATCGACCCGGCGCTGGCGACCTCGCTGGGACTCGACACCGGCGCGCGGCGCGGGCTGCTCCAGGCCTTCGGCTTTCGCAGTGTCGGCGAGCCCGAACTCGACCGCTGGCGCTGGTCGGGACATCGCGGCCGCGACAAGAAGCCGCGCCGCAAGCAAGGCCGGCGCCCGCACCCGGCGCGGCCCGACGCGGCGGCGAAGACCGGCCAGCCCGTCGTGGCGCCCGCCAAGCCGCGCAAGGACAAGCGGCACAAGACGGGCAAACCGGACGGCGCGCCGCCGCCCCCGCCGCCACGGCCGGATCGCCCCGACCGCCCGGCACGACGCGGACCGTCACCGCACAGCCCCTTCGCGGGCCTCGCCGCGATGCTGGCGGATGCGCGAAAGGATTGAATGACCCACCCGAGCGCCACGGGGAGCATCCGGCTCGACAAGCTGCTCTGGTATCTGCGCCTGGCGCGTTCACGCAGTCTGGCGCAAGCGATCGTCGCGGCGGGGCATATAAGGCTCGACGGGCGGCGCGTGACGCGCGCCTCGTGCCCGGTCCACGCGGGGCAGGTCCTGGTGCTGCCGGTCGGCGAGCGGATCGAGGTGGTCCGCCTGCTCGCCCTCCCCGACCGCCGCGGCCCCGCATCCGAGGCGCAAGCCTGCTATGTGCGGCTGGGCAGCGACACGTCGGCCATCGGCAACTAATCTATCGACGCGACCAGAAAAGCTGTGCCGTCAAACGGCGGCGGCGCGCCTATCGAGTGAGAGTGATTCGCAACTACCCGAAAGCGTTGACGCGTCGCCGCCGCGCGGCATAGGAGGCGGGGAATCGCAACAAACAGGCGGCGCGATGCCGCCGACCGAGGGAGCCAACCCATGACCTATGTCGTCACCGACGCCTGCATCCGGTGCAAATATATGGACTGCGTCGAGGTGTGCCCCGTCGACTGCTTCTATGAAGGCGAGAATATGCTCGTCATCAACCCGAACGAGTGCATCGACTGCGGCGTGTGCGAACCCGAATGCCCCGCCGAAGCGATCCTGCCCGACACCGAGAGCGGGCTGGAAAAATGGCTGGAAATCAACACCAAGTTCAGCGCCGAATGGCCGAACATCACGGTCAAGAAGGACAGCCCCGCCGACGCCGACGAGTATAAGGGCGTCGAAGGCAAGTTCGAGAAGCTCTTCTCCGCCGAACCCGGCGAAGGCGACTGATTGCGATCCGGGGCGGCACGATGTCCGCCCCTTTTGCCCCCTTGAAACCGTCCTGCTTGGCGCCGATGTAAGGCAGCGGAGGGGCCAGCCCGTCGATTCCTGACGCGGCATCCCGAATAACGAAGGACGAATTTTCCATGATCGACCCGCTCGCCGCCCTGGTTCCCGTCGTCGTCGAGCAGACGAGCCGCGGCGAACGCAGCTTCGACATTTTCTCGCGCCTGCTGCGCGAACGGATCATCTTCGTCACCGGCGAGGTCGAGGATCAGATGGCCTCGCTGATCACCGCCCAGCTGTTGTTCCTCGAATCGGAAAATCCGAAGAAGGACATCTATATGTACATCAACTCGCCGGGCGGTGTGGTCACGGCGGGCATGGCGATTCACGACACGATGCAATATATCCGGCCGCGCGTCGGCACCGTGTGCGTCGGTCAGGCCGCATCGATGGGCAGCTTTCTGCTCGCTGCGGGCGAACCCGGCATGCGCGTCGCGCTGACCAACGCCCGCGTCATGATCCACCAGCCTTCGGGCGGGGCGCGCGGCATGGCGTCGGACATCGAGATCCAGGCCCGCGAGATCCTGCGCATCCGCAAGCGGATGAACGACCTGTATGTGAAGTACACCGGCAAGTCTTTGAAAGACATTGAAAAGGCGATGGACCGCGACACGTTCCTCGAGGCCGAAGAGGCCAAGGAATTCGGCCTCGTCGACCAGGTGTTCGACCGCCGTCCCGGCGCCCCGGGCGACGACGCGCCCAAGGAAGTGAGCGAAGGGCCGACGCCTTGAAATGACACAGGCGAACGGGCGGCAAGGACGTGGTAACCGCGTTTCTTGACGCCCCGTTCGCCGCCAGTCGCTAGCCGGGACATTGTGCCAATGTCACCCAATTGCCATATTGTAATTGGGTTGGCGGGGGCTAGGATGATCGGCGGCGCCTCCAGCGGGGGCGGCGCCAGCATGGGTTTTGCGGCGTTTCGCACGGCCCCAAAAGGAATTTTATGACCAAGCTCTCTGGCTCCGACAGCAAGAGCACCCTCTATTGCTCCTTCTGCGGCAAATCGCAGCATGAAGTGCGCAAGCTGATCGCCGGGCCGACCGTCTTCATCTGCGACGAATGCGTCGAGCTGTGCAACGACATCATCCGCGAGGAGATCAAGGGCGGTGTCGCCGCGCGCAAGGACGGCGCGGTGCCGACCCCGCTCGAAATCTGTCAGCATCTCGACAATTATGTCATCGGCCAGAACACCGCCAAGCGCGTGCTGTCGGTCGCGGTGCACAATCACTACAAGCGCCTCGCCAATTCGGGCCGCGGCGATGAGGTCGAACTGGCGAAGTCGAATATCCTGCTCGTCGGTCCGACCGGCAGCGGTAAGACCCTGCTCGCGCAGACGCTCGCGCGCTTCCTCGACGTGCCCTTCACCATGGCCGATGCGACGACGCTGACCGAAGCCGGCTACGTCGGCGAGGATGTCGAGAATATCATCCTCAAGCTGCTCCAGTCGTCCGACTATAATGTCGAAAAGGCGCAACGCGGCATCGTCTATATCGACGAGATCGACAAGATCAGCCGCAAGGCCGAGAATCCCTCGATCACCCGCGACGTGTCGGGCGAAGGCGTGCAGCAGGCGCTGCTCAAACTGATGGAAGGCACGACCGCGTCGGTGCCGCCGCAGGGCGGACGCAAGCATCCGCAGCAGGAATTCCTGCAGGTCGACACGACGAACATTTTGTTCATCGCGGGCGGCGCGTTCAGCGGGCTTGAAAAGATCATCGGCGACCGCCTGCAGGGCAAGTCGATCGGTTTCGGCGCGCATGTCGCCGGCCCCGACGAGCGCCGCATGGGCGAAGTGCTGAAGAATATCGAACCCGAGGATCTGCTGAAATTCGGCCTGATCCCTGAATTTGTTGGCCGCCTGCCCGTCATCGCGACGCTCGAGGATCTCGACATCGACGCGCTGGTCAAGATTTTGGGCGAGCCCAAGAATGCGCTGGTGAAGCAGTATCGCAAGCTGTTCGACCTCGAAGAGGTCGTGCTGACCTTCACCGACGACGCGCTGGTCGCGGTCGCCAAAAAGGCGATCGAACGCAAGACCGGCGCGCGCGGGCTGCGCTCGATCGTCGAGGCGATCCTGCTCGACACGATGTTCGACCTGCCCGACCTGACCGACGTGGTCGAGATCGTCGTCGACAAGGATGTCGTCGAGGGCCGCAAAGACCCCGTGCGCGTCTATGCCGACAAGGCGAAAGAGGCCGGCGACGCCGCCTGAGTCGCGGCGCGCGCCGGATCGGCGCGCGCCGACGATGTTGCATTGCAGCAACAGTCATCCGGAAAAACGCACCGCGGCTTGTGGATAAGTCGGCGGGCGCGACGCAAATTCGCGCTTTTTCGTTGCCACGCCCCGCGGCCCGCCGCGCGCGGCTTGCACTGTCACATTTGCTGTCACAATCGTGCCACATGCGGGCTTCAGGGGCGCTCGCAGGTTGAGGCGCGCCCCAAGATCGTGCGCCTGCCGAATGCACACCAAAGGGGACTTTCATGAAACTTCGTTATTCGATCGCCGCTAGCCTGATGGCTATCAGCGTGGCGACCGTCGTCGCCGCGCCTGCGCAGGCGCAGCAGATCACGACCGGCATTCAGGGCCAGGTCAGCGACGACAACGGCGCGCCGGTCAGCGGCGCGACGGTCGTCATCACCGACACCCGCACCGGCGCCGCGCGCACCATCGTCGCCGGTTCGGACGGCCGCTTCACCGCAAGCGGCCTCGTCACCGGCGGACCTTACTCGGTTTCGGCCAATGCCGATGGCTTTGAAGGCCAGTCGCTGAGCGAAATCTATACCACCCTGCAGGGCAACACCGACCTTCGGTTCCAGCTGGCATCCGGCGGCGGCGAGATCGTCGTCACCGGCACCCGCGTCCGCGTGACCCAACTCGCGGTCGGCCCGGGCACCAGCTTCACCACCGAAGTGCTGCAAAGCGCGCCGTCGTTCAACCGCGACATCCGCGACATCATCCGCCTCGATCCGCGCGTCAGCCTCGACCGCGATGACGGCGGCTCGGGCCAGGATCGCGTCTCGTGCCTCGGCGGCAACGACCGCGGCAACGCCTTCACCGTCGATGGCATCAGCCAGGGCGACATCTACGGCCTGAACGACACCGGCTTCTCGTCGCGTTCGTCGACCCCGATCCCCTATGACGCGGTTCGCGAAACCCAGGTCCAGTTCGCCCCGTTCGACGTCGATTACGGCCAGTTCACCGGCTGCGCGATCAACGTCGTCACCAAGTCGGGTACCAACGACTATAAATTCGGCGGCTTCTTCGAATATTCCGACAACGGCATGCGTGGCGATTCGCTGCCCGGAATCCCCAAGGTTGCACCGGTCAAGCCCGAGAAGCGCTGGGGCGCCTGGCTCGGCGGCCCGATCATCAAGGATCGCCTGTTCTTCTTCGGCGCCTATGAGCATCAGGAAGCCGGCCAGTCGCAGGACGACGGCCCGACCGGCGCGGGCTATGCCAATCCGCAGACCGGCATCTCGCTCGATCAGTTCAACGCCATCTCGGATGTCCTCAGCGACGTCTATGGCATCGAGACCGGCCCGCTGGTCACCAACCGCCCGTACAAGAACGATCGCTATTTCGGTCGCCTCGACTGGCAGATCAACGACAACCATCGTCTCGAGCTGACCTATCAGCGCCTCGAGGAAGGCTCGACCCGCCCCGACGACCTGTTCACCGGCTCGTCGCCGCAGGCGATCGGCCTGAACACCTTCTATACCAGCGGTACCAAGTCGAACTATTATTCGGGACGCCTCTATTCGCAGTGGACCGACGCATTCTCGACCGAACTGCGCTATTCGCGCTCGGAAGTCCGTGATCGCCAGGATCCGGTCGGCGGCGGCGAAGCCCAATCGGGCAGCCCGATCCCGCGCATCATCGTCGGCATCGACAATGCCACCGGCACCGATGGCACCATTCTTGCCGGACCCGGCACTTCGCGTTCGGCGAACGACCTGCGCACCAACATCGACCAGTATCGCGCCGTTGCGAAGCTGGTGACCGGCGCACACACGCTGAAGGTCGGGGCCGAACTCAACCGCGCCGACCTGTTCAACCTGTTCGTCCAGAATGCGACGGGCACCTTGGTGTTCCGCAACATCGACGACCTGCGTGCAGGCCTGCTCTCGCCGGGCGTCCGCCCTGCCGGCGCAAACCCGCTCTGCACGACCGCAACGACCTCGACCACCCCGGTCAACGTGGTCAACGGCTGTACCTTCGGGGCGTTCGGCAACTTCTCGGCCACCGGCGACGTCAACGACGCCGCCGCCCAGTTCACGCGCAGCAACTATTCGATCTTCGCGCAGGACGAATGGGAGATCAGCAGCCAGCTCAACGCCGTGCTCGGCGTGCGCATGGACTGGTACGACGGCGGCCGCCCGGCGCTGAACCCCGTGTTCCAGCAGCGCTACGGCATCCCGAACAACACCAGCTTCAGCAACCTGCCGCCGGTAATCATGCCGCGCCTCGCGCTGACCTATGACTTCGACGATTTCGCGGTGTTCGGCCGGCCGAAGCTGACCGGCGGCGTCGGCATCTTCTCGGGCGGCGACCCGGTCGTTTGGTTCGGCAACGCCTTCCAGAACGATGGCCGCGGCTTCGCGACCGGCACGACGGCCGATACGGCGTGCGGCCTCGCGCCGGGGCAGCAGCTCGACGTGGTCGTCAACGGCCAGTTCACCGGCGTCCCGACCTGTTTCCAGTCGTCGGCCTCGGCAAGCGCCGCGCGCGGTCTGGGCGACACCCAGTCGATCAACCCGAACATCAAGATGCCGACGGTGCTGCGCGCCAACATCGGCTTCACGTCGGAACTGAACCTTGCCCCCTCGGGCTTCTTCAGCGGTTGGAACCTGACGCTCGACTATATCTACAGCAAGTATCGCAATCCGTTCACCATCGTTGACCTGTCGCAGACGGTTAACCCGGCGCTCGGTATCAACGGCTACACGATCGACGGTCGCCCGCTCTATCGCGCGATTGACCCGAACGTCGCGGGCTGTACCGCGAAGCTCGTTGGCCTGAACCCGGGCCCCGTATATCAGAACGTCAACGCAGTCTGCTTCAACACCAGCCGCGACGACGAACTGATGCTGACCAACGCGGGCAGCTTCCGTAGCCACATCGCGTCGTTCATCCTGCAGAAGACCTTCGACGGCGGGCTGTTCACCGAGAACGGCAGTGTCGATTTCAACTTCGGCTACAGCTACACCGACTCGCAGGATCGGCGGAACATGTACAACTCGACGGCCGGGTCGAACTATGACCTGACCGCCGCGTTCGACCGCCAGAACCCCGCCGCATCGCGTGGCTTTTTCAACAGCAAGCACAATATCTCGACGCGCCTCGCCTTCCGCGAAGAATTCTTCGACGATCTGTCGACGCGCTTCGCGATCAGCTTCGTTGCGCGTTCGGGCCGTCCGTACAGCTTGACCTTCGGCGGCAGCGGTCTGTTCAACGACGCGGACTCGGGTTCTAACAACTCGCTGATCTATCTGCCGACGGGGATCAACGATCCGAACATCGCGCCGCAGGTCAGCAGCCCGACCGGAGCCTATGTCAGCGGATCGCGCAACTCGGCGGTTCAGGAACTGGTCGACCTTGCTAGCGGGCTCGGCTGCGCGAAGAAGTATCTCGGCAAGACGATCTCGCGGAACACTTGTTCGAACGACTGGTATTTCGACATGGACCTGTCCTTCTCGCAGGAAATCCCCGGTCCGGGTCGCCTGTTCGGCAAGAACGACAAGCTGAAGCTCTATGCCACGATGGACAACTTCCTGAACTTCCTCGACAATGGCTGGAACGTCCAGCATCGCCGGAACTTCTCGGGTCTGCAGGACATCGCCACGGTCAGCAGCATCGACTCGCAGGGCCGTTACGTTATCACCGGCGCCAACGGGGCGGCGGATTTCGCGGCCGACAACGGCATCAACGTGTCGTCGTCGGTGTGGCGCCTGAAAGTTGGTGTGTCGTACGAATTCTAATCGTACGATCAACGGGACAAGATCGAGGCGCGGGAGGAAACTCCCGCGCCTTTTTCTTTGGGTGCTTTGCGGTGGGGAGAGGCCGGTCGGCCATTTCCGTTCCCCGGCGAAGGCCGGGGCCCAGAGCGGTGGAAAGGCGGCGTTGCGTTATCACGCCCTGGACCCCGGCCTTCGCCGGGGAACGGGTCGGATAGGTCCGCCCTCGCCCGCTACGGCTCGCTCAGGCGCCGGCGAGGCGGCGGGCGGTGTCCTGGACGAGCGCGATCATGTTGGGGACGCCCTGGGTGCGGTTCGACGACAGCTGGCGCGTCAGGTCGAAGGGGGCGAGCGCGGCGGTGACGTCCATCGCGGCGACCTCGCTCGCCGGCCGGTCCTGCACCGCGGCGAGGACGAGCGCGACGATGCCCTTGGTGATCGCGGCATTGCTGTCGGCGAGGAAGTGGAGGCGGCCGTCGTCAGAGGGCACGGGGTAGACCCAGACGCTTGCCGAGCAGCCGCGCACCAGCGTGGCGTCGGTCTTGAGCGCATCGGGCATCGCCTCGAGCATGCGGCCGAGGTCGATCAGCAGGCGATAGCGATCGTCGCCGTCGAGAAAGTCATATTCTTCGAAAATATCGTCGAGGCTGCGCATGGCGGCGGCCCTGACAGATTTGGCGCCTGGTGAAAAGAGGGGGAGCGCCAGCCCCGCGCCGCTGCCCCGCGCAGGGGCGACGGGCCTTAGAGGTCGACGCCCGCCGCGATCGCTTCGAGCTTGCGCAGCCGTTCCTTGAGGTCGGCGATCTCGATCCGCGATCCGGCGTGCGGGACATGCGCGTCCTGCGCCATCGGAGCTTGGCCGGCGGCGAGTTCCTCGCGCTTGAGCTGGATCCAGTCGCGCCAGCCGCGCAGCGCCACGATGCTGACGATGGTCAGGGCGGTGAGCGCAACCGCCGCAGCGGTGAGGTCGGGGGTGATGAAGGCCATGAGCTTGGCTCCTTTATCGGCGATCGGTTTTCTGGCGATCAGATTTGCGAGCGGTCGCGCAGCCGTTCGATTTCCTCGTCGAGGGTGGCGGCGCGATTGTTGTCGGTGGCGATGCGTTCGAGCACCTGGATGCGGTCCTTGAGGGTGCGAATTTCGGCCTGCAGCGCCTTGGTCTCGGCATCGTCCTTGGCGGGGGCGCCGACGAAATATTCGTTGCCCCGATTGTCGCGGCGGATGCCGTGCTTGGCGCGAATGATGCTGCCGATCGTCACGATAAGGACGATGCCGATAACCATTTCAAAGGGGTTCATGGGGGGATCCTTTCGAATATTTTTTAGTTGAGCGGCGCGTCACGCAGCTTTTCGATTTCGTCCGAGACATCGACGCCCTTGTCGGTGACGATGCGTTCGAGGACGCGAACCCGCTGTTCCAGCCGTTCGGTGTGCGCGGCATATTGCGCCGCCTTTTCGGCCGTCTCGCTGGTGATCGCCTGGAGCTGGCGTTCCTTGAACTTCAGGTGGCGCTCATAGGCGGCAAAACCGATCCCGAAGATCACCGGCAGCCCGACGACGATGAAAAAGAAACCGAGGACAAATCCGCCGCTCATCGTTCAACTCCTCAATTTGCGGGGCGCCGCAGCGCCTCGATCTCGCTCGCCAGCCGCCCGCTCTCGTCGGTGACGATGCGCTCGATCACCGCGAGCCGGTCCTTGACCGAACCCAGTTCGGCGCGGAGTTGGGCATTTTCCTGGCTGACCAGTTTGATGCGTTCCATCGCCTCGTCGCCGGTCCTGGGATAGACCGCCTTGCCCCAGCTATTCTCGAGCGGATAACCGTTCTTGACGCGGAGCCAGGTGGTGAAGACCCAGCCGCCGACCGTCGTGATGCCGATGATGGCGGCGACGGGGGCGATGGCGTTGAGTACATCGAGATTCATGATTTTTCCCCTCAGCGCAGCCGGTCGATCTGATCGGCGAGTTGCGCCGACTGACCATTGGTTTCGGTTGCGATCCGTTCGAGGACCGAGATCCGGTCTTCGAGCCGGACGATCTTCTCGGCGAGCTTGGCATTGTCGCCTTCGAGCAGCGCGATTTTTCGATCAGCGTCGGGGTCGGTTCGATGAACCGTGCCACCCCATTCATTTTCAACCGGATAGCCGTGCTTGGCGCGGGTCCAGGTGGTGAACATCCAGCCGCCGATCGACAAGGCGATGATGGCGAGGACGAAACCGGTACCACCGAAATTCATCTGTCTTCTCCCTGTTGCCGACAATCGCGCTCAGCGCAGGCTGTCGATCTCGTCGGCGAGCCGACGGTTGTGGCTGGTGTAGTAGAGTTCGATGTCGGCGAGCCGGCGATCGATGTCGCGGAAGCGCGAGCGGATGTCGCGGGTCGACGCGGTCGGGTTCGAGCGCACGCCCTGCCAGAACTTCGCTTCCTCGTTCGAGCCATAGAGCGCGAAGGGTTTCGGCGTGCCCATCCAGGCGACCATCCAATATGCGATCAGCGTCCAGGGGAAGCCGCCCATCAGGGTGAGGAGGACGGCGCCGACGCGGACCCAGAGCACATCGACCCCGCTGTAGTCGGCGATCCCCGAACACACACCGCTCCATTTGGCGTTCTGCTTGTCGAGGTAGAATTTGGTGCGGCTGGCAGACATCTCAGTTCCTCCTGGTCGGGTTTTCGAGTTGCGCCAGATCTTCATCGCTGCGAACCGCGGGGCGGAAATCGGGATGGTCGGCGCTGATGATGCGTTCGACGGTGTGGAGCCGGTTTTCGAGCCGGCGGGCGGTGTCGTAGAGTTCGTCGAGCAGTTGCTCATCTTCTCCGGTCAGCGTCTTGGCCTGTTTCCACTTGGTCACATAGTGGAGGATCAGCCAGGGCAGACCGAGGAAGAGAGTGCCGATGACGATCGGGACGATAATCACTTCTTCCATCGGTCCGGCTCCTTAGTTCTTGCTGGCCTGGGCCGCCTTGAGCGCAGCGAGCTCGTCGGCGACCTTGTCGGCGGCCTGGAGTTCGGCGATCTCTTCGTCGAGCGACTTCTTGTAGCCCAGACCCAGCGCATCGGCACGGCCTTCGGCCTCGTCGACGCGGCGTTCGAGGATCTCGAAGCGCGAGAAGGCGTCTTCGACCCGGTCGCCGTTGGTCATCTCGCGCAGCTTGTAGCGATTCTCGGCGCTTTCGAGGCGGGTCGAGACGTTCGACTGGCGCGCACGCGCTTCGCTGAGCTTCTTCTGCAGCTTGGCGATGTCGTTCTCATAACCCTTGAGCGCGTCGTCGAGCACCGAAATTTCGCTCTTCAGCCGCTCGGCCATGTCGCCGGCCTTCTGCTTTTCGACGAGCGCGGCGGTGGCGAGGTCTTCGCGGTCCTTCGACAGCGCGAGTTCGGCCTTTTCCTTCCAGCTGTCCTGCAGGCTTTCGAGCTTGGTGATGTGGCGGCGCATTTCCTTTTGGTCCGCGATGGTGCGGGCGGCGGAAGCGCGGACTTCGACGAGCGTCTCGTTCATCTCGAAGATGATCTGGCGGATCATCTTTTCGGGATCCTCCGCGCGGTCGAGCAGGTCGGTGACGTTGGCGGCGATGATGTCGCGGGTGCGTGAAAAAATACCCATGTGACTAAACTCCTGATCGAAACGTCTTGCGTGTTTAAAAATGCTGGTGCCGGGGCGGGGCAAGGGGGGAGAGTGCCCCGGCACCAGTGCCGGTCAAGCCATCTGGCTGACCGCCGGGGTTGCTGCAGCGGCCGCGATCGCCATCCCGCCCGGGGAAGCGGCGATGCCGAAGGCGACTTGGGGCTGGTCGATCACGCCGACGAGGATCGCCAGAGCGCCGAGCGCGCTGAGCGCGAAGGTGGCGGTTTGGGCAAAAATCGGCTTCATGATCGTCAGTCCCTTTTTCGCTGCACCGGTGCGAGTTGCGCCGGTTCGTATGATGTAATGCAGAGAGCGTGCCAATTGCGGCGAAGGGCGCAAAACAGCCCAACTTCACACTGAAATGCCCTTTCGCGCCGATTTGACTTGCCAATCAGCGGGAAATTTTGCCAATCATTGGGAATGGAACGCGAAAGCCAATTCATCGGCCAGTCGGCGGCCTTTCAGGACTCGGTCGAGCGCGCCAGCCTCGCCGCGTCGCTCGACCGCCCGGTGCTGGTGATCGGCGAGCGCGGTACCGGCAAGGAACTGATCGCCGAACGCCTCCACCGCCTGTCGACGCGGTGGGACAAGCCCTATGTCATCATGAACTGCGCCGCGATGCCCGAGACGCTGATCGAATCGGAGTTGTTCGGGCACGAGGCGGGCGCCTTCACCGGTGCGACGCGCACCCGCGCCGGACGCTTCGAGGAAGCCGACGGCGGCACGCTGTTTCTCGACGAACTCGCCACCCTGTCGATGGGCGCGCAGGAACGGTTGCTGCGCGCGGTCGAATATGGCGAGGTGACGCGCGTCGGATCGTCGCGCCCGCTGCGCGTCGATGTGCGCATCGTCGCGGCGACCAACGAACATCTGCCGGCGCTGGTCGACGACAATCGGTTCCGCGCCGATTTGCTCGACCGGCTGTCGTTCGAGGTGATCACCCTGCCCCCTCTGCGCGCGCGCGAAGGCGATATCGAGGTGCTCGCCACTTACTTTGGGCAGCGCATGGCGGCGGTGCTCGGCTGGGACGAATGGCCGGGCTTTGGTCCGCGCGCGCTCGCAGCGATGGAGGGGCACGACTGGCCGGGCAATGTCCGCGAACTGCGCAACGTGATCGAGCGCGCCATCTATCGCTGGGCGGACCCCGAAAAGCCGGTCGATGCGTTGAGCTTCGATCCCTTCGCGAGCCCCTGGCAGCCGGCGGTGCGCAAGATCGCGGCGAAAGCCGAATCGGCCGCGCCAACGTCGGGAACCGAAGCGGTCGCCGCCCCGTCCGCGCCGCCGTCGGGCACGGTCAGCGATTTGCGCGCGGCGGTCGACGCCTATGAAAAGCAGATATTGTCCGACACGATGGCGCGTTGCCGCTTCAACCAGAAGATCGCCGCCGAGGCGCTGGGGCTGAGCTACGACCAGATCCGCCATGCGCTGAAGAAGCACGGGCTGAATTGAGAACCGATCCTCCCTGTGGCGCAGCCATGGGGAGGTGGCAGCGCGAAGCGCTGACGGAGGGGCGATGGCACGACGTTGCTGGCCCCTCCACCATCCGCTTCGCGGACGGTCCCCCTCCCCATCGCTTCGCGACGGGGAGGATTGTTCGCCTATTCCCCCGGCAGCTGTGCGTTCAGCGCCTCGATCACCGCATCCTGCGCCGACACCTGCTCCGACAACCGGTCGCGCAAGGCATAGATGTCGGGCAGGCCGTCGATCGCCTCGTCGACGCTGCGTTCGATATAAAGGCGTTCGATGTCGGCGAGCGCGCCGGTGATCGGCGCGCGCGCGGCGGTGAGGCGCGAGATCGCCTGTTCGGCAACGACCCAGCGCTCGCTCGCCACCGCGGCCCCCGCGGCGGCATTGACCAGCCGAGCCGTGGCATCGCGTTCGGCGGCGAAGGCCTGCTGTCCGGCGGCGCCATCCGATTCCCAGCGCGCGAGGCGGCCGGCGAGATCGGCGGGCAAGGGACCCGGCGGCGGCACCACGACAGGGGTCGGCGCGACGTTGAGCCGTCCCTCGACCGCGCGCTTGGCGAGCGACGGGGCGGCGGGCGCCTGCGCCGCGGCGCAGGCCGACAAGGCCAGCGGCGCCGCGGCGATCGAGAGCAAAAGAAGGAAGCGCTTCATCGCCGCCCCTGATATGGGGGCGGGCGCCGGGCGGCAAGGGGCGA
>Ga0155175_133_pt5 | contig 19540 bp, 25 predicted proteins | sample RifCSPhighO2_01_FD_106143 | JGI IMG/M metagenome (GOLD analysis project Ga0155175, IMG submission 106143) | Sphingopyxis sp. RIFCSPHIGHO2_01_FULL_65_24 | reverse complement strand
GCTTGCGGGAGGGGTTAGGGGAGGGCATGTTTCTTACGCAGTGTTCAAAAGACAGGCCCTCCCCCGACCCCTCCCGCAAGCGGGAGGGAGGAAACAGGGCGTTCCTTCGCCGCGCCAAATCCCCTAGGACGACGGCTCAATGACGCTCGCCCGCCTCTCGCTCACCGATTTTCGCAATCATGCCGCGGCGGAAATGGCGGCCGGGCCGGGCCTTGTCGCGCTCCACGGCGACAATGGCGCGGGCAAGACCAATATCCTGGAGGCCGTCTCGCTGCTCGCGCCGGGGCGCGGGCTGCGGCGCGCGGCGCTGTCCGACATGGTGCGCGACGGCGCCAGCGGGGGCTTCGCGGTCTTCGCCGAGGTGCAGGCGGGCGACGATCTGGCGCCGGTCGCGCTGGGTACCGGGATCGAGCCCGCGCACCCCGGTCGGCGGATCGTGCGGATCAACGGCGCGGCGGCGGCCGCGACGGCGCTCGGCGACTGGCTCGCTGTGCTGTGGCTGACCCCGGCGATGGACCGGCTGTTCGTCGAGACCGCGGGCAACCGGCGGCGCTTCCTCGACCGGCTGGTCCTCGCCCTCGACCCGCGCCACGCGCAGCACGGCAATCGCTATGAGGCGGCGCTGCGCGCGCGGGGGAAATTGCTCGCCGATCTGGGCAGCGCCGACCTGCAATGGCTGGCGAGCCTCGAGGCGCAACTCGCCGACCATGGCGCGGCGATGGACGCGGCGCGGCAGAGGACACTCGCGGGGTTGTCGGTCGAACTGGCGCAGCAGCCCGACGCGCCCTTCGCGCGCCCGCTGCTGACGCTGGTCGACAGCGAGGGCGCACAGCGCGGGGCGCCATGGACGGCGGACGCGCTGAGGGCGTTGTTCGCCGGGCGGCGGCGTATCGACGCGGCAGCGGGCCGCGCGACCGCCGGACCGCATCGCGACGACCTGATGGCGGTCCACGCTGCGACGGGGCGCAGCGCGGCGCGCTGCTCGACCGGCGAGCAGAAGGCGATGCTACTCTCGCTCGTCCTCGCGCACAGCGATTGCGTCGCGCGCGCGCGCGGCCAGCGCCCGGTGCTGCTGCTCGACGAAGTCGCCGCGCACCTCGACCCGATGCGCCGCGCGGCGCTCTATGAGCGACTGGCGGGGCAGGGCGGGCAGGCGTGGCTGACCGGCACCGAGGCGGCGCTGTTCGCGGATATGCCGGGACCGGTGACGCGCTTCCGCATCGCGGGCGGACGGATTGGGGCGGGATAAGTAACGCGATATCAAGGCTTGCCGTATAGCTGTGCCGTCAGAGAGGGCATGGCGATGGACAGTCGCGACAATCTGACGGGCGGGGGTTTCGGACGGCGGCGCAGCGCGTTGATGGGCGCGTCTGCCGGGGAGCCGGTGACCGAGCGGGCACCACCCTATGCCTTCGAGGCCGATGAACCGGCCAACCGCATTTCGGCGTTGCGCCTTGCTGCCATCATAATGGGCGGACTGCTGGCGCTGCTGTGCATCGAGGCGCTGTTTTCGGGGACTTCGTTGATCACGCCGATCAACGGGACCTTCCTCAACGCGATGCGGCTGATCGGCTTTGTCCTCGGCATACCCTTTGCGCTGTTCGTCATCACGCGGCCGCACGAGCCGATGGGGATCGCCAAGAAGATATTGATCGTGCTGTTCCTCCCGTTCCTCACGGGCTTTGTCGGCGGGGAAGCGGCCTGGCGGATCAGCGACTGGACCGAGTTCGGCTTTTCCTCCGCCGCCTGGGAGCCCGCCAGCTATCCGATCAAATATGCGAGCCATGGCCGCAAGGGACGGCGCGATTCGTTCGAGATCGACCCGTATCAGGCCGGGGAAAGCACCGATATCGCGGTGCCATCGGCGCAGTTCGACGCGATCTGGCCGAACCATAGCGATTATTGCATCACGGTGATGCAGCGCAAATCGGCATCGGGCGCGATCGAGATCGTCAACGACGGCGTGTTCACGCTGCGCGAACCTGCGCCGGCGGTGCTGACGCCGTGCGGGGGCGGTGGTGCTGCGTCGGGTGACACATCGTCACCGTGGGACAAGAAAGAGCTGCGGCCCTGAACGCGGGCGTCGCGGTCAGCCCTTCGGCTTGACCGTCACCCAGACGCTGACCGGGGCGACGAATTTGCCCGGCGCGGGTTTGCCGACGTCGATGCGTTCGGCGGTGACCAGTTCGCCGGTTTCGAGCGTGAAGCTGGCCCATGGTTTCGGCATGCGGCCAAAGCTCATCTTCTCGATCGGCTGGCCGGTGGCGGTGTTCATGATTGTTGCGGTGATACCCATGGCGCGCGGGTAGCGGCAGGGTCGCGATTCTGTCCAGCGGGAAGCGTCCTTTAGTCGGCTTTCGACCAATTTCAGCAGTTCAGCCGACTATTTTCTGTCCCCCGGTCCTGACCCTCCGCCATCGAACGCTAATCGCGACGGGTCTGATGGGGTAAATTATGACGGATCGGTCGGCGGAAAGCGCAATGTGGCAGCGATCTGTTCTTCGGCCGTGGTTGCCTCCGCAATGAGCAGGCGTAATGCCTTTGCGGTGTCTTCCAGAAGTCCGGCACCAAGCGGCCGCTCGCCATTGATAAAACGGCGGATGGCCCGCTCGTCGATGCCAAGGCGCCGCGAGAAAGCCGTGGTGCCACCAAATAGTTGGACGCAATAAGCAAAGTGCTCGCGTCGCTCGTCCATTGAAAATGGCGCGGCCATTGTTTTCCCTTTTCCTTCGCTGTCGGCAGTCGCTTCCGGGGCGGACGCATGAACGATAATGGGGTTCAGTGTCAAAGGCCTTGACCCATCCTCGTCACCCCGGACTTGATCCGGGGTCGCGCTTGAGGTCGAAGTCTGCGGATGCTTCAAAAAGCGGGATCCCGGATCAAGTCCGGGATGACGAAATGGGGTGGGCAGCTTTCCACCCCAAGCGGTCGAACGCGATCATAGAATCTCGTGGACCTTGTCCATCGGTCGGCACAGCCGAACCCCCTTGTCGGTCTCGACGAAGGGACGCTCAACATAGGCGGGGTTCGCGGCCATCGCGGCGATGATTGCGTCGTCGCTCCAGTCAGCGACCCCGCGCTCCTGCGCGTCGGTGCCGCGCAGGCGGAGCGCGTCGCGGGCGCTGATTCCGGCGGCCTCGAACAGCTGACGCAGCTTGTCGGCTTCATAGGGCGTCTTGAGATATTCTACGACGGTGAGGTCGACGCCGGGCGTCTCTTGCAGAATCGCGAGCGTCTTGCGCGAGGTGCCGCAGGCGGGGTTGTGCCAGATGGTTGCTTTCATGGCACCGGCTCTATCGCGGCGGGGGTTGCCGTGTAAACCCGCCGTTCATGGCGATTATGCCACAACTGGCGGCATGAAGAACGCATTGCCGCTTGCCATCGCAGGCGAAGCTGCGGCTAATACCCGGACGAGGGATCGCCAGAGGCGGCAGACGGGGTTGGGTTGCACGTGACAAAAATGATCGATCGCCGATCGATGCTGGCCGCGGTGGCGGGCGCAGGCGCTTTTGCCGCGACGACGTTGCGCGCGCAGACGATGCCGGGCTGGATTCAGCAGCCGGCGTCGGCGCAGCCACCGGTCGACTATCTCGCCGTCGCGAAACGCCAGTTGGCGACGCAGGGCCGCAATATTTCGCAAACCGACCGTGTCGGCATCGTCGATTTCGGCCTGCCGTCGTCGCGCGCGCGCTTCGCGCTGGTCGATATGGTCGCGGGTAAGGTCGACATGTTTCCGGTCACCCATGGCCGCGGCTCCGACCCGCAGCACGACGGCTGGCTCAAGAGCTTTTCGAACCGCGTCGGGTCGCTCGCGACCTCGCGCGGGGCATATCGGACCAGCGATTATTATTGGGGCAGCAACGGGTCGTCGATGCGCCTCGCGGGACTCGAGCCCGACAACAACAATGCCGATCAGCGCGCGATCGTCGTCCACGGCGCCTGGTATGCTGAGCCGTCGCTGATCGCGACGCAGGGCAAGCTGGGGCGCAGCGAGGGCTGTTTCGTGTTCGGCGAGGAATTGCTCCCGATGATCCTCTACAAGCTGGGGCCGGGGCGGTTGCTGTTCGCCGACAAGCTGAGCCTGCCGCCGCCGGCGCCGGTGCCGTTCGAACTGCCGGGACCGCCGGCGCCGGGCACCGAAAATATGGTGCGCGCGAGCGCCCAGCAGGGCGTTTTTCCGAAGACGGCGGATTGATTTTCTCTGATCCTCCCCATCGCGAAGCGTTGGGGAGGTGGCAGCCCGCAGGGCTGACGGAGGGGGCGGCACCCTTGCGTCATGACGCGCCGTCGACCCCCTCCACCACCGCTTCGCGGCGGTCCCCCTCCCCAACGCTTCGCGATGGGGAGGATCTAAAAGGACTTAATTGCCCCCGCTGACCTTCGTCGGTGCAGACGCCACCGTCGGGACCACCGTCGGCGCGATCATGATCGCGGCGGGGCGGCCGGGCTGGGCGAAGCTCGCCACCACCGGCGCGTCGCGGCCATAGATGTCGGCGAGTTTCTTCACCCCACCCTTGTCGCCCGGGATCACCGTCCAATAGGCGACATAGACCGGGAAGGGCTGGTCGAAGCCGAAGCGTGTCGTTTCGCCGCTGGCGATCGCGGCGCCAAATTCCTCGGGACTTTTGCCCGCGAACATCACCGTCATCAGGCCCGAGAAGTGCAGCGCGCGTTCGGTGCGGATGCAGCCATGGCTGAAGGCGCGGGTCGCCGAGGCGAAGGCGCCCTTCGACGGCGTGTCGTGCAGATAGATGGCGTGGGGATTGAGCATTTCGAGCTTCATCACGCCGAGCGCATTGCCCGGCCCGGCCTTTTGCACCACCGACAGCGTCTTGCCGCTGCCCGTCCAGGTATAGCCCTGCGCGCGCGCCGAGGCGGGATTGTTGGCGATCGTCGCGCCGATGCCTTCGTTGATGATGCTGCGCGGCAGCGTCCAGGTCGGGTTGACGATGATCCCGGTCGCCATCGGGTTGAGCTGGGGCGTCGCGGTGCTCGCCTTGCCGACAACGGCCTTGTGCGTCGCGATGATCGTGCCGTCATGGACAACGCGGGTCAGATATTCGGGGACGTTGCTGACGATGTAGCGCTGGCCGAGGTCGCGCGGCATCCAGCGCCAGCGCTCCATATTGACGCGGATCGCATTGGCGTCGGCGGGCTTGGCCGTCGCGAGCGACGCCTTGAGCGCCGCGAAATCGGGATGGAGGGGGTCGAGACCGGCAAGCGTCTCGGCGATCGACCCGGCGAGCAACGCCGAGGTCAGCATCGACACCAGCGGCATATGGTCGGCGTCGTCGTCGACCATGAACCACTGCTTGCGCGCGGCATTGGGGGTGCGGCCGTCGCGCAGGTGGGTGGCGAGCAGCAGGAAGCTGTCGGTCGCGGTGCGGTCGAGCCGCGCCTGGTCGTCGCTGACGATCGCGGCGGCAAGGCCTTCGGGGTTGTAGTCCTTGGCGAACAGCCCCTCGGCCCCGATGCCCTCGATGCTGCGCAGCAGGGCTTCGGCATTGGCCTTCGACCAGCTCGGCAGATTGGCTTCGGCGGCGCTTTCGACCTTCGGCGCGTCGTCGGTGACCTTGTCCGGCTGGACGACGACCGAATCTTCCTTGACCCCCTGCGCAGAGGCCGGGGTGGCAAGGAGTGTCAGCGAGACAAGAAGCGGGGCGGCGAGGGGGGAGATTTTGACCATGGTCAAGGCCCATAGCCAAAAAGCGACCCCAGTGAAAGTGAGCTGGGCCACAGCTCGGCGCGATTAGCCCCTCGCCGAAGGGAAGGGGTGTCGGGCGGTCAGGCCGACGCCTCTTCGTCCTGCTTCGCCAGCCATTCCTCCAGCCACTTGATCGTATAGTCGCCGTGGATCACGTCGGGGGCCGAAAGCAGCGCCTGGTGCAGCGGGATGTTGGTCTTGACCCCGCTGACAACCATTTCCTCGAGCGCGCGGCGCATGCGCATCATGCAGCTTTCGCGGGTGCGGCCATAAACGATCAGCTTGCCGATCATGCTGTCGTAATAGGGCGGGATCGAATAGCCGGCGTAAAGCCCGCTATCGACGCGCACATGCATGCCGCCGGCGGGGTGGTACTGGGTGACCTTGCCCGGCGAGGGCATGAAGGTGCGCGGATCCTCGGCGTTGATGCGGCATTCCATGGCATGGCCGCGGAACTCGAGGTCCTCCTGCCGCACCGACAGGCCGCGGCCGTCGGCGATGCGGATCTGTTCGCGGACGAGGTCGAAGCCGGTGATCATCTCGGTCACCGGATGCTCGACCTGGATGCGGGTGTTCATCTCGATGAAGAAGAACTCGCCATTTTCCCACAGGAATTCGATCGTGCCGGCGCCGCGATAATGCATCTTGGCCATCGCGTCGGCGCACACCTTGCCCATGCGCGCGCGTTCTTCGGCCGAGATGACGGGCGAGGGGGCTTCTTCGAGCACCTTCTGGTGGCGGCGCTGCAGCGAGCAGTCGCGTTCGCCGAGGTGGATGGCATTCCCGTTGCCGTCGCCGAACACCTGGAATTCGATGTGGCGCGGGTTGCCGAGATATTTTTCCATATAGACGGTCGGGTCGCCGAACGCCGCCGCGGCTTCGGACGAGGCCTGTCCCATCAGGCTTTCGAGGCTGTCCTCGTCGGGCACGACCTTCATGCCACGCCCGCCGCCGCCCGAGGCGGCCTTGATGAGGACGGGATAACCGATCGCAGCCGCCAGCTTCCGCGTTTCCTCGCCGGGGGTTACCGCGCCGGGCGAGCCGGGGACGACAGGCAGGCCCAAGGCGACCGCGGTGCGCTTGGCTTCGACCTTGTCGCCCATCGTGCGGATATGTTCGGGCTTCGGCCCGACGAAGACCATGTTGTGGGCTTCGATGATCTCGGCGAAGCGGGCGTTTTCCGACAGGAAGCCGTAACCCGGATGGATCGCGTCTGCCCCCGTAACCTCGGCGGCCGAGATGATCGCGGGGATGTTGAGATAGCTGTCCTTCGCGGCCGGCGGGCCGATGCACACAGCCTGATCGGCAAGGCGGACGTGCATCGCGTCGGCATCGGCGGTCGAATGGACCGCGACGGTCTTGATGCCCATCTCGTGGCACGCGCGGTGGATGCGCAGCGCGATTTCGCCGCGGTTGGCGATCAGCAGCTTTTCGATCGACATGCTTGTGCTCAGCCGATGGTGAACAGCGGCTGGTCGAACTCGACCGGCTGGCTGTTCTCGACATGCACGGCCTTCAGCGTGCCCGACGCGGGCGCGACGATCGGGTTCATGACCTTCATCGCCTCGATGATCAAAATGGTATCGCCGGCCTTTACTGCCGAGCCGATGGCCGCGAAATTCGGCGCGCTGGGTTCGGGGGCGAGATAGACGGTGCCGACCATCGGCGACTTCACTGCGTCGGCGAAGCTGTCGACGGCGGGTGCGGCCGGCGCGGCGACGGCCGCGGAGGCCGAAGCGGCGGCGGGCGTGGCGACCGGGGCGGGCGCATAGGCGACCGGCGCGGCGGCGGTCAGCGTGCGCGCGACGCGGATCTTGCGTTCGCCGTCCTCGACCTCGATTTCGGACAAACCGGTATCGTCGAGCAGTTCCGCGAGCGCGCGGACGAAGGCCGGATCGATGTTGATGCCATTGTCTTTATGGTCACCCATGATGATTTTCCTGCTTGTTGCGGCGCCTTTCATGACGTGAAGACGCGCGGACCCCTGTTTTCGATGCCGCCTCTTGTCAGAGAGACGCGGCGGCGTCCAGCGCCAGCGTATAGCTCGCCGCGCCGTGCCCGGCAAAATGCAGCGCCGCCGCCATGCCTACATAGCTGATATGGCGAAAGGATTCGCGTTTCATCGGGTCCGACAAATGAACCTCGATCACCGGCACCTTGATCGACTTGATCGCGTCGTGGATCGCGATCGAGGTGTGGGTATAGCCGCCCGCGTTGAGCAGCACCGCCTTGGCGCCGGCGACATAAGCCTCATGCAGCCAGTCGATCAGCGTGCCCTCGTGGTTCGTCTGACGGCATTCGAGGCGGAGGCCGAGGCCGTCGGCCTGCGCCTCCAGCCGCGCATGGATGTCGTTCAGCGTGTCATGGCCATAGATTTCGGGCTCGCGCGTGCCGAGCAGGTTGAGATTGGGGCCGCTGAGGACATAGACGGTGGGCTTGTCGGTCAATGCACGGTCTTTCGGTTGCGGCGAAATGCGCTCCCCCTATATGGGCTGCTCGGCAAAAGGCAAAGCGAGGCGGAAACTCCCTTGATCTCGATCATTCTCAACGGCGATCCGCGGCAGGTGCGCGAGGGCAGCATCGCCGATCTCGTCGCGTCGCTGGGCCTCGACGTGAAAAAGGTCGCGGTCGAGCGCAACCGCGAGATCGTCCCGCGCTCGACGCTTGCCGACGTCGCGCTCGCCGAGGGCGACGCGCTGGAAATCGTTCATTTCGTAGGAGGCGGTTGAGTTGTCAGCAGATCAGTGGAGTGTCGCCGGACGGACTTTCACCTCGCGGCTGATTGTCGGGACCGGCAAATATAAGGATTTCGAGCAGAATGCGGCGGCGGTCGCGGCGTCGGGGGCGGAGATCGTCACCGTCGCGGTGCGCCGCGTCAATGTATCGGACCCGAGCGCGCCGATGCTGACCGACTATATCGACCCGAAGAAGATCACCTACTTGCCCAACACCGCGGGCTGTTTCAACGCCGACGACGCGATCCGTACCCTGCGTTTGGCGCGCGAGGCGGGCGGCTGGGACCTCGTCAAGCTCGAGGTGCTGGGTGAGGCGAAGACGCTCTATCCCAATATGCGCGAGACGCTCGAGGCGACCGAGGTGCTGGCCAAGGAAGGCTTCCTGCCGATGGTCTATTGCGTCGACGATCCGATCGCCGCGAAGCAGCTCGAGGATGCCGGCGCGGTGGCGATCATGCCGCTTGGCGCGCCGATCGGGTCGGGGCTGGGCATCCAGAACCGCGTCACGATCCGCCTGATCGTCGAGGGGGCGTCGGTGCCGGTGCTCGTCGACGCCGGGGTCGGCACCGCGAGCGATGCCGCCGTGGCGATGGAACTCGGCTGCGACGGCGTGCTGATGAACACCGCGATCGCCGAGGCGAAGGACCCGATTCGTATGGCGCGCGCGATGAAGCTGGCGGTCGAAGCGGGGCGCGACGCCTATCTGGCGGGGCGCATGGGGCTGCGCAAATATGCCGACCCGTCGAGCCCGCTGGCCGGGCTGATCTGACGGGGCTGTCGTCGGCCGGGCGCGCCGCTATGGTTGCGGCATGTCCGATCCCCTTCCACTGATCCGGCGCCTGTGGGGTCTCGCCGAACGGCATCCGACGATCGGCAGCCTGCTGGATCGCTGGCACGCGGTGGACCTGCCCGACGCCCGATTGTCGGGAAGCCTGATCGCACAAGCGCACTGGAACGAAGTGTTCGGGTTCGGCCCCCATCACGGGATCGACGATCTCGACATCGTCTATTTCGATGCCGGCGACCTGTCGCACGAAAGCGAGCTGGCCGCCGAACGCCGGATCGCCGCGCAGGTCGCCGATCTGCCGGTTCGCGTCGACGTGAAGAACCAGGCCCGGGTCCACCTCTGGTATCAGGCCAAGTTCGGCTATGCGATCGAGCCCTATCGCTCGATCGCGGGTGCCATCGCCACTTTTCCGACCACGTCTTCGGCGGTCGGACTGCGCGGCGGCGATGGCCGCGACATCATCGCGCCCTTCGGCCTTGCCGACCTGCTCCATCCGCGCGTTCGCGCCAATGCCGTGCAGATCACCGAGGCCTATTTCGAGCAGAAGGCGGCGCGGTGGCGCCGCTTCTGGCCCGACCTCGAAATCCTCCCCTGGGCCGAAGCTAGGGCGCCCGCCTGACCGGCGGCGGCGCCCAGCTTCCGTCGGTCGCGCGGCGCTGCGGCAGGTAGAGGCGCAGGTTCATCGTGAAGGCGCCGGCGGGGGCGGGCAGCCAGTTGGTTTCCTTGCCGGCGCCGGGCGAGGCGTTCTGGATATAGAGGTCGAGCGAGCCATCGGCGTTGAAGGCCAGCTTGTCGCGATCGCCGATCGCGAAACGATCGATCGGGTTGGCGACGAAGAACTGGTCCTCGCCATATAGGGTCAGCGACCAGAAGGCGTCGGCGGGCGGGATCTGGTCCTTTTCGAAATGCAGCACATAGTTGGACGCGCCGGTGAGCGGCTTGCCGTCGTCGCCGAGCACCGCCATCGGATAGACGGCTTCCTCGGGCGGCAGCGCGCCGAGTCCCGCGAAGCCGACGAAGGCACGCGCGAGATAATCATTGCCATAGACGCCGACGGCGCTGCCGATCGCGCCCCAGCTGCCGCGCACCGGCAGCGCCTTGCGGCGGGTGACGATGCGCTGCCAGGCATCGGCCGCGGCGCGCGTCAGGCCGCGCTGGACGGCGGGATCGGCCTTCGACAGATCGAAACCCTGGCCGGAGACGATGCCGAGGCGTTCCATGCGCAGCACGATCGCATAGTCGCTGGCGTGCGGCGGGTTGCGCTTCATCAGGTCGGCGAAGGTTGCGAAAAAAGCCTGCGGCGCCAGCGCCGCGACCTGCTGCACCGGCGGCGTCTTCATGTCGATCGAGGCGTCGGGGGCGGGCGCGGCGGCGACGGTTTCGGGCTTGCCCCAGCGCGACAGCGGGGTCGCCTTGAGACCGGCCTGCAGGCCATGGACATGCTCATAGTCGGCGGAGCCATTGGTCTGGATGCGGCCGATGATCCAGCCCATCTCGGTCGGACTGCGGACCAGGCGCATGCCCTTTGGCAGCACCCCCTGCCAATGCGGGCCAACGATCGCCGCGGTGCCGCCGTCGTTGCCCGTCGTGCGCGTGCCGAGCGTCGCGAAGACGTCGGTCCACATGTCCATCAGCGGGATGACATGATAGCGGCCCTGTGTGTTCGGCAGCGTCAGGACGAGCGGCTCTTTCCCGACGTCGAACCACATCGACGAATAGAGCGTGTCGGCATTGGGGCGCACGACATCCTTGAAGCTCGCGTCGGGATAGGTCTTCATGTTCGCGAAATGGTTGACCGGCGCGCGGAGACGGCCGGGCGAGCCGGCGTTGGTCGACACGCGGCGCGTCGTTTCCATCAGCACGAGCGGATAGGCATAGGTATAGGCCTCGATGCCAATCGCATAAGCCTCGTCCTCGGTGACCGGTTGCGCGGCCGCGGAGCCGGACAGGAAGGCAGCGAGCATCGCCAACAGGGCAAGCAGTTTCTTCATCACAGGCATCTCCCGAACCGATATTTCCCGCGCCCTTAGCGCGGCGCCCGCGTCGCGTCTGTCAACGCGCCGACAATCTCTTGGGAATTTGAGTGCGCGCGCCTAAGCTTTGCAGGGAGGGGCCGATGGCAGCAAAGCCGTATTCATGGTCGCAAGCCGAGCGCATCGCGGTGCTGCGGCGTTGTCCGCTGTTCGCGCCCTGGCCCGAAGCGCGGCTCGCCGAGCTCGCGGCGATCACGCGCGCCGAATATTATCCGCGCGGCACCGAAATCTATGCGCACGACCCCGAAAAGCGCGAAGCCTTCGTCATCGCGTCGGGCGAGGTCGAGATCAGCCGCGGTTCGGCGGCGGGCAAAAAATTCGTGCTCGGCATCAACGGTCCGCCGGAGATTTTGGCGATCGTCCGGCTGCTCGCGGCGCCGCCGATCCATTATGATTATCGCGCCTATGCGGACAGCGTGCTGCTGCACCTGCCCGTCGACGCGCTGGCGGCGATCCTCGACGCCGAACCGATTTTGTGGCGCGACGTCGCGCTGCTGATGTGCGCGCGGCATGGCGACAGCCTGCGCCTGCTCGACGCGCAGAACCTCGGCTCGCTCGACCAGCGGATGGCGGCGACGCTCGCCGACCTCGCGCGCATTCATGGGCTGACGGGTGCGAATGGGATCGAGCTGGGCCTGCGGCTGCCGCAGGAACAACTCGGCGCGATGCTCGGAGTGACGCGACAAAGCGTCAACAAGCTGCTGCGCGGGTTCGAGGCGGCAGGGCTGATCGTCGTCGATTACAACCGCATCACGATTTGCGACCCTGCCGCGCTCGATACGATCGCCGCGCGTCCCTGAAGGCACCCAACTTAACCCATGTTAAAAATGACTTTGCGATGAACGGTTTAACCCGTTTTTCGGAACATACAGGCGCGCCTGTGGGTTGATGTTTCGAGAGGCCGATCGCCTCCCGAACCCAGTCAAAGGAGACTCCCCATGGGCGAACTGACAGACAAGGCAAAAGGCATCGCCAACGAGGCCGCCGGCAACGTCAAGCAGGCCGTCGGCAAGGCGACCGACAACGAGCGACTGCGCGCCGAAGGCGTAGCGCAGGAACGCAAGGGCGAGGCCCAGAACCTCAAGGGTTCGGTCAAGGGCGCGCTCGGCGACAAGGTCTGACGCAAAACCTGGTTGCGTCACGCAAGGAAAAGGCCCCGGAGCGATCCGGGGCCTTTTTCATTGTCCGCGCCGGATTTGGCTCAGCGGCCGCCCGACGCCACCAGATCGACGTCGGTCATCCCGCCGTCGGTGCGTGCCATCACGACATAGGCGAGCTCGCCCTTGGTGCCGCCGAGCATATGTTCGCTGCCGTTGACGCGGTGGTCGCTGGTATAGCCGGCGTTGACCGCCATCGTGTGATAATAGTCGAGCACCGCCTGCAGCGACGCCGCGGTCTGGAAATTGACGACGCGGATGTTGCACTTGCCTCCCGCGATGCCTGCGGCTTCGCGCAGCGTCGCGCGCGGATAGACTTTGAACGCGGCGGGCAGGCGATCGGCCCACTGGTTGTTATAGGTCAGCTTGGCGTCGCAGCTGCCCTTGGCCTGGTCGCGCGCCATCGCGCCGATGGTGACCGGGCGCTTCGTGTCGCAACCGTCGCAGGCTTCCATCGGCAGCGCCTTGGGCGCGGTGAGCAGCTTGCCCGCCTTCAGCGCCGCGGCGGCTTCGGCGACCGTCGCGGCCTTGGCGCCGGCAACCGCGGGCACGCCGCCGTCGACCGGCTTGTTGCCCGGCGTCACCGCATTCTGGTTCGCCTGACCCGTCAGCTTGGGGTCGACCATGATCTTGTCTTCGAGCGAGCCCTTGATCGCCGGATCGGCGTTGGTCAGCCCGTCGTCGAGCGGCGACAGTTCGGCCTTGGCATCGGGATTGTCCCGGCACCCGGCGAGCGGGGCCGCTGCCATCAGCAGGCCGGCGACCAGCCATTTTCCGCGCAAGATCATCGCTAACACTCCCTTAATATCCGTCAGGGAATGCCCGATGTTGGTTAAGAAGGCGCGAATAAAGAGTGTTAACGGGTAACGCTTTGTTAGCTGAAAACTGTCTCGCCCTGAGACGGATTCGCGGTGCAGCGGATCAGACGCGAGGTTTCGACCGCCGCCTGTCGGTGTTTCACCGCCTCGCGATACACCGGGTCGGTGACCATTTCGAGGAAGGCGCCGCTGTTCGGATATTCGGCGACGAATATCGCATCCCAGTGCTCGCCCTCGGGGCCGATCAGCATCGTCTCCATCGCGGCGCGCCAGACGATGCGGCCCCCGACGCGCTGGAACACCGGCCCGCTGTCGGCGCCATAGTTGCGATAGGCCTCGGCGCCGGTGAGTGGCTGCCCCGCCAGCGGATGGCCCTCGACATAGGTCGCGACATCCTTGAACCGGACGAGGTTGAGCATATGGATGACGGTATCGCGTGGCAGGGCCTTGAACGCCTCGAACTGCGCGCGTTCGGGGTCGATATGGCGGTCGCTCATGCGCCCAGCGCCTTGCGGTTCGCGCGCCAGTTGTCGGCGCTCTGTTTCCACGCGTCGACCGGTGCGTCCTGGAAGGGTGCGGGCAGGCGGGTCGGACCGCTGTTGACCGCGCCGAGCCGTTTGGCGAGCGCCCGCGACCGGACATTGGCGGGGTCGATGCAATGCATCAACTCGTCCCACTTCAGAAACTCGACCGCGAAATCGCACGCCGCGACGGCCGCCTCGAAGGCAAAGCCGGTGCCGGCGAATTTGGCGCGGACGCCATAGGCGATCTCGGGCGCCGGCCATTCGGCGGGCTCCCACGGCCCGATCCGCCCGACCCATTCGCCGCTCGCGCGCTCGATCACCGAGAACATCGAAAAGCCGCGGATGTGCCAGGCGCCGGCGAGCGTACACCACAGCCGCCAGGCCTGCGCCGGCGGACAGGCGCCGCCGATGAACTGCATCGTCTCGGCATCGGCGCACATTTCGGCGAAGGCGTCGAAATCCTCGGCGGCGGGCGGGCGCAGGATCAGCCGCTCGGTGACGAGCAATGGGCCGTTGAGCATGATGGTCCTCCCCTTGAAATCAGACGGTGCTTCTGCGGCATGGCGGCGGGGAGGGCAAGGGAAAGGGAGGATTGGGAGGTCGCGAGGGCCTATGCGGGTGTCGGCTTTGGGGTGGAGAGAGGACGTTTTTTAAACCGTCGCCCCCGCGAAGGCGGGGGCCGCTAACGGCCTATTTCCGAATCGCTGCGTAAACCGACAGCGGCCCCCGCTTTCGCGGGGGCGACGTCTTGTTTCGGTCGAAACCCGCCATCCCCAAAAGTCGAGGGCGCCGGTCTTTCGACCGACGCCCTCTCCATCACGTATGCAGGCGGAGGGGTCTCGGACCCGCACCCGTAACGGTTAGTCTATCGCTTAGCGGCAGCGATATTTGTCGCGGTCGATCTCGCGTCCGAGCAGCGCGCCACCGGCGGCGCCGAGCACGGTGCCGAGCAGCTTGTCGCCGTTGCCGGCGATTTCATGGCCGGCGAGACCGCCGACGGCGCCGCCGATCAGCAGGCCGGTCGTGCCATTGTCCTTCTTGCAGCGATAACGACCGTCATTGTCGCGCCAGATGCGGGTGTTCGAATTGACGCGCTGGTCGCGCGCATAATAGCGGCCCCGCTTCTTTTTCTTGTAGAAGCCGGTGTCCTGATCGGCCTTGTACAGGCCGTGGCCCTGCGCCGGTGCGGCGGTCGAGATGCCGGCATAGGCGGGCGCGGCGGCGGCAACGCTGGCCGCGGCGAAGGCGCCGAGCAGGCCCTTGGTGAAATTGCGCATGGTAAGTCCTTTCCTGGTTTGGCGTCCCGGTCCCGCGAGGAGCCGGTCGCTACGAAAAGGAGAACGGCCCGAAGCCGATCTGCGTTGCATTAACTCAAAGCAACAAGACGAACCGAGTGCTGGGAGCGACGAACCGAAAGGGCCTTGCGGGGCGCCGTGCGGCATGCGACATGGGTTTCATGCTCAATATCGGTTCGCTCATCATCGGCGTCATCGCGCTCATTCTCGCGGTTTTCGCCTTCATTCCGTTCCTCGGCTGGGCGAATTGGGTGATCATTCCCTTCGCCGTCGTCGGCCTCGCGCTCGGCGCGATGTCGGACCGGACGAGCGGGCGGAACCTGAACATCGTCGTGATCGTCATCGGCGTCATCCGCCTGATGCTCGGCGGCGGCATCATCTGATCGACCAGCCGGAACGCGTGAGACCATGAACCAGCCTGCGGCCCCCGCGGGGCGCGAGCAGGGCGGCTTGCCCTATGCGCTCGGCGCCTATGCGATCTGGGGCTTCGTCCCGCTGTTCTTCAAGCTGCTGACCAGCGTGCCGCCGGTCGAGGTGCTGGCGCAGCGGATCGTCTGGTCGCTGCCCTTGTGCTTTGTCATCATGGCGTTCCGCCGCCAGATCGGCGACTATCTGGCGGGGCTGAAGGACTGGCGCACGCTGCGCATGTTGCTCGCCAGTTCGCTGCTGATCGCGGTGAACTGGCTCGTCTATATCTTCGCGGTGTTCACCGATCATGTGCTGGCGGCGAGCCTCGGCTATTATCTCAACCCGCTGGTCAACGTCGTACTGGGGATGGTCTTCCTTGGCGAACGATTGAGCCGGTTGCAGGCGCTCGCGGTGACGATCGCGGGGATCGGCGTTGCGATCCTGCTCGCGGGCGCGCTCGACACCCTGTGGATCAGCCTGACGCTGGCGCTGAGCTTTGGCACCTACGGCCTTATCCGCAAGACTGCACCGGTCGGATCGCTGCCGGGGCTCGCGATCGAGACGACCTTGCTGCTGCCGATCTCGCTGGCCGCCGCGGCCTATTATGTCTGGATCGGCGACGGGCGCGGCTTTGGTGCGGACTTCCACATCAGCTGGTTGCTCGCGGCGGGCGGCGTGGTGACCGCGGTGCCGCTGCTGCTCTTTGCGACCGCGGCGCGGAAGATGAGCTATGCGGCGCTCGGCTTCGTCCAGTATCTGGCGCCCAGCCTGACGTTCCTGCTCAGCCTCTTCGTCTTCGACGAACCGCTCAAGCCCGCGCAACTCGCCTGCTTCGTGCTGATCTGGACGAGCATCGCGGTGTTCAGCTTCGACATGTGGCGCAAGATGCGCGCCGAGCGGATGCTGCCCGCCGCCTAGAAGGAAAAGTCCTCCCTGTGGCGCAGCCATGGGGAGGGGGACCGCCCGCGAAGCGGGTGGTGGAGGGGCGGCAACGTCGGCGCCAACGCCCCTCCGTCAGCGCTTCGCGCGCTTCGCGCTGCCACCTCCCCATCGCTTCGCGACAGGGAGGATCAATCAGACCAGCTTCCACCCCAGCGTTTCGCCGGCATGGAACGGCACCACCTCGCCGCAGCGATCGGGCACCACCGTCTCGCCGCGTTCGAGGGTGATCGTGCCGCCGTTGAGCGGCAAGCCATAGAAATTCGGGCCATGTTCGCTGGCGAAACCCTCGAACTTGTCGAGCGCATCTTCCTCGTCGAACACGGTGATATAGGATTCGAGCGCGTAAGGCGCGTTGAAGATGCCCGCGCAGCCGCAGGCCGCTTCCTTCGTGTGCACGGCATGCGGCGCGCTGTCGGTGCCGAGGAAGAATTTGGGCGAGCCCGACACCGCCGCCGCGCGGACCGCGAGCCGGTGCGCCTCGCGCTTGGCGACGGGCAGGCAATAAGCGTGCGGACGGATGCCGCCGACGAGCATCGCGTTGCGATTGATGTGCAGATGCTGCGGGGTGATCGTCGCCGCGACGTTGTCGGGCGCCGCCTTGACGAAATCGACGGCTTCGGACGTCGTGATATGTTCGAACACGATCTTCAGCGTCGGCAGGTCGCGGACGAGGCCCTTCAAGATGCGGTCGATGAACACCGCCTCGCGGTCGAAGATGTCGACATCATGGTCGGTGGCCTCGCCGTGGATCAGCAGCGGCATGCCGATTTCGGCCATGCGTTCGAGCACCGGCATGATCTTCGCAATGTCGGTCACCCCGTGCGCGCTGCCGGTGGTCGCATTGGCGGGGTAGAGCTTGGCGGCGGTGAACACGCCTTCGCTGTGCCCGCGCGCCATCTGGTCGGCGTCGCTCGCGTCGGTGAGGTAGGCGACGATCAGCGGGGTGAAATCGAGACCCGCCGGAACCGCGGCGCGGATGCGGTCGCGATAGGCGGCGCCTTCCTCGGCGGTGGTCACCGGCGGTGACAGGTTCGGCATGATGATCGCCCGTGCGAACTGCGCCGCGGTATATTTCGCCACATGATCGAGCATCGCGCCGTCGCGCAAGTGGACGTGCCAGTCGTCGGGGCGGCGGATGGTCAGGCGGTCGGTCATGCGAAAGGCTCCGGCGGCATTTGGGCGCTTGGTTTATGCGCGAGTGTCCCTAGATTAAGCCCATGGCCAATACCACCCTTCACGACCGCGCCCTGATCCGCCTCTCGGGCGAGGACGTTCGCGGTTTTCTGCAGGGCCTCGTCACCAACGACACGGCCGGCAATCTGCCAGTTTGGGCGGCGCTGCTCACCGCGCAGGGCAAGGCCTTGTTCGATTTCCTGATCTGGGGCGACGAGGACGATGTCCTGATCGACTGCGAACGCGACGCGGCGCCCGATCTGGCGAAACGCCTGACGCTGTACCGCCTGCGCCGGGCGATCACCATCGCGCCGGAACCGGGGTTGTCCGTGCATTGGGCGCCCATGGGCGATCTCGGCGTCGTCGATCCGCGCCTGTCCGACCTCGGCCAGCGCTGGCTCGCCCCCGCCGATGACGGTGAGGGCGCCGACGCGGCATGGCGCGCGCACCGGCTGGCGCTTGGGGTCACCGAGGGCCGCGCCGAGCTCGGCGACGGTACGACTCTGTGGCTCGAATGCAATGCCGCCGAACTCTACGGCGTCAGCTTCACCAAGGGCTGTTATGTCGGGCAGGAAAACACCGCGCGGATGAACTGGCGGCAAAAGGTCAACCGGCGGCTCGTCGTGGTCCCGATCGCCGCGGCCGACGAAAAGCGGCAGGTCATCGCTTATCCCGACCTGGCCCTGTCGGTCGAGCATCGGCGGGTCGAGAGCATCGATCCCGCCGGCGCGCCGGGGTGGATGCGCGAGGGCCTGACCGCCGGTTCATGACCGGTGCAGCCGGAGCGGAGCAGGAGAGGGTGATGCGGAATCTTGTGTCGGCAACGATGATCCTGGGCGCCGCGGCGCTCGCGTCCCCCGCCACCGCGGCGGAGCCCGAATGCACCCCCGCGACCGCGCGCGCCGTGACGCCCGACGATATCATCGCCCAACGCGTCGATGGCCAGTGCGTGACGGTCGGCGGCATCGCATGGCGGCGTAGCCTCTATCCCGACGTCGCGGCCATCTATGCCGAGCGGCGGGGGGTGCCGGTGAAGCGCATCGCGCTCAGCACGCGCCGGCCCGATCCGAAGGCGCCGATCGAAGTCTCGCCCGACATGACGGTTGGCGAATTCGCGCTCCAGTCCGAACAATGGACGGGATTCGAGGCGGTGCCGCGCCGCGTCACCGTCACCGGCAAGACGGGGCGTTGCCGCGGCGGCGCAATGCGCGGCGGCGAGCCCGACCAGCTCATCGGCTATCGTTCGTTTTCGGGCTGCAGTTCGTCGGGCGGCGGGATGTCGCTGGTCGGGGTGGCGACCGAAGTCGCGGCCTTTCCCGTCACCCGCCTGACCCCCGCCGACGCGGCGCCCGACCTGATCGGCCTGTCGCCGCTCGCACCCGAATCGGTGTGGACCCCGCGCTTCGCGGCGGCCGCCGACGCGGTGTTCGCCGCGCTCGCCTCGGGCAAACCCGAGCGCTGGAAACCGCTGTTCGGCGGGCCATGGCTGGCCAGCGCCGACCACCAGCGCATCGCAGCGCTACTGAACGACAAAAAGGCGCCGTTCCGCGCCGTCCTGCGATCAGAACGGCCGAGCCGCGCGATTTTCGGCTGGCATTTCTATGGCCCGCCCTCGGCGGCCGACCGCCTTGCCAGCGAGGCGCAGGAAAATGCCGAGGCGCTGGTCTGCTGGTCGGATCGCGCCGACGCGGCGCGGTTGTGGCCGATCGCGGCCTTCGATGCCGACAATGCACCGGGGCGGCCTTATGCCTGTGTGCGGATCACCTATTCGATGGGCAATGGGAAACCGAGCTGGCGCGCCTATGTCGAGGAACCGGGGTCGGGACTTCCCGAACCGAAGCGCTGATCGCCGCTTAACCTTTCGCCAACCATCATCTGCGACCATGCGCGCCATGTTGGGGCGTTTTCTTGGATTGGCCGCGGTGATCGCGGCGATTTCGGTCGGCGTGGCGGGCGTCGCCGGC
>Ga0155175_132_pt3 | contig 20228 bp, 21 predicted proteins | sample RifCSPhighO2_01_FD_106143 | JGI IMG/M metagenome (GOLD analysis project Ga0155175, IMG submission 106143) | Sphingopyxis sp. RIFCSPHIGHO2_01_FULL_65_24 | reverse complement strand
TTCGCTCGACACGAACGGAAACTGGTGGGTGGGCCTGGGCCACATCACCAGCGCAGCGACATGCAGCTGAGGCCCGCGTCGATGCGTGCGATCTGGGTCGTCGGAAGCGGACGGATCGCGTGACCGCGCGCGGCGAGCAGCGCGTGGGTGGCGGTCCAGCGATCGCCGGCGAGAATGGTGTCGTTGATGCGGAGAAGGTTCGCCGCCGCCTCCTCGCCCGGCGGGGTCACGACGACCTCCAGTCCCGCGAATTGCGGGCAGTCGGCGAGCGCGGGGACGGCGAGGATGGTACCCGCGTCGATCAGCGAGCAGCCGGTCTTGAAATGCAGGACGCCGGGCGGGGTGTCGGCGATTTCGGCGCTGTAACCGAGGTCGACGAGAAGCGTCGCCAGTTCCTCGGCGCCCGCGCGGTCGGTGCGCGCCGAGAGGCCGATGACGACGCGGTCGGCGAGGCGGAGCACGTCGCCGCCATCGACATGACCGGCGGTCATGGAGAGGCGTCGGGGATGATGCGCGGCGAGCGCGTCGCCAATAAACGCGACCTCGCCCGCGCGGGTGGCCGCACCGGGGCGGAGCAGGATCGCGCCCTCGGGGAAGGTCAGCGCGACATCCTCGACGAACAGGGCATCGGGGAAGGCGTCGAGCGCGGGCAGGATGGTGACGGCGAGGCCGAGATACCGGAGCGTCGCGACATAGGCGTCATGCTCCGCGGCGAGCGCCGGAAAGTCCGGGTCGGGGCCGCCGTCGGCACGGATGCCGTGGATCGCCGAGGGGGCGGGGGTGCGGACAATGGCGTGGGTGAAGCGGGTCGGGGCGGTTCTGGTCATGCCCCCTCTTATCCGTTCGCATCGAGCGAAGTCGAGATGCCCCGAAGGAGCGCACCCACGAGGGGTGTCTCGACTTCGCTCGACACGAACGGGTTTGAGAGGTGCCTTACCCCTTTTTGAGGTGCCGGCGCCCGAGCAGTTCGGCGATCTGCACGGCGTTCAGCGCGGCGCCCTTCCGGAGGTTGTCGCTGACGCACCAGAGGTTCAGGCCGTTATCCACCGTCGGATCATCGCGAACCCGTGACACGAAGGTCGCGAAGTCGCCGACGCATTCGACGGGGGTGATATAGCCGCCGTCCTCGCGCTTGTCGTGAAGGACGACGCCGGGGGCTTCGCGCAGGATGCGCTGGGCATCCTCGGCCGACAGCTCATTCTCCATCTCGATGTTGATCGCCTCGCTGTGGCCGACGAACACCGGCACGCGGACGCAGGTCGCCGTCACCTTGATCTTGGGATCGAGAATCTTCTTGGTCTCGACGACCATCTTCCACTCTTCCTTGGTCTGACCGTCGTCGAGGAAGCTGTCGATGTGCGGGATGACGTTGAAGGCAATCTGCTTGGTGAACTTCTGGATGTCCTTTTCATCGCCGACGAAGATCTGGCGCGTCTGGTTCCACAGCTCGTCCATGCCCGCCTTGCCTGCGCCCGAAACCGATTGATAGGTCGAGACGACGACGCGCGTGATCTTCGCCGCATCGTGGATAGGCTTCAGCGCGACGACCATCTGCGCAGTCGAGCAGTTCGGGTTCGCGATGATGTTGCGCTTGGTATAGCCATCGATCGCGTCGGGGTTCACCTCGGGGACGATCAGCGGCACGTCGGGGTCCATGCGATAGAGTGACGAGTTGTCGATCACGACGCAGCCCGCCGCCGCCGCCTTCGGCGCGTGGATCTTGGTCGCGTCGCTGCCGATCGCGAAGATCGCCATGTCCCAGCCAGCCCAGTCGAAATTGTCGATATTCTGGCATTTGGCGGTCTTGCCAGTATCGCCAAGTTCGATGTCGAGGCCCTGGCTGCGCGACGAGGCGACCAGCGCCAGTTCGTCGATGGGGAATTCGCGTTCGAACAGGATGGCGAGCACTTCGCGCCCGACATTGCCCGTCGCGCCGGCGACAACGATACGATAACCCATTGAAACACTCCTCAGCGTAAAACTCGAAATATGGTCAGACTTTCCAGCGGAAATGGCCGGTCAGCGGGTGGTCGAACAAGGCATCCTCTTCGCGGGCGCCGCGTCCGATATTGTGGATGATCAGCGGGCGGCCCGCTGCGTTAGTTCGGTCGGAAACGATGCCGGTGTGCGGAAAGCGCCCGCCAGTCATCGCGGTAAAGATATCGCCCGGCCGCCAGCCGGCGGGATCGGTCGAGACGGGCAGCCGCGCGCGCTGGCGCGTCCAAAAGGTCGCGAGGTTCGGCACGCGGCGGTGGTCGATGTTGCGGTCGGGACGGCGCAGCCCCCAGTTTTTCGGATAGGCCCCGAAGTCGGCCTTCATGTCGGCGTTTACAAGGGCCTGCAGATCGACCCCCAGCGCGTCGCGATAGGCGCGGATCAGGACGTCGGTGCACACGCCCTTGGCGCGCGCCACGTCGCCGTTCGGGAAGGGCAGCACGGTGTAAGCGGGGTCATAGGCGAGCGTCACGCCAACCTGCTTGCGGGCGGCAGCAACCAGCCGCTCGGCGGTGGTCGCCGCCAGCGCCCCGCCCGACAGTCCGAACGCGCCAAAGCACAGCCCCGCGCCGATAAGAGCGCGCCGTGAAGGCTGAAAGGACGCGGACTGCTGCATGAATTTGCGTTGCCCAAATGAAAAACGACCGGCTCTGCGCTTTGGCGGAACCGGTCGTTTTGGAAAGCTGTTTTCGCTTGGGGTTGAGAAAGTCTCCCTTAGCCCTCGCTGGCTTCCGGCCGGTAATCGCGGCGCTCCGCAATACGCGCCGATTTGCCGGTGCGGCCACGAAGATAGTAAAGCTTCGCACGACGCACGGCACCCTTGCGGATGACGGTAATGCTGTCGATGTTGGGCGAATAGAGCGGGAACACGCGCTCGACACCTTCGCCGAACGACATTTTGCGCACGGTGAAGTTGGAGCCCATGCCCTTGTTCGAGCGTGCGATGCACACGCCTTCGAAATTCTGGACGCGAGTGCGTTCGCCTTCGACCACCTTGACGCCGACTTTCAGCGTGTCGCCGGGACGGAAGCTCGGAATGGTCTTTGCCGCCTTGGCAATTTCTTCGGCTTCGATCGTCTGGATGAGGTTCATGCCTCTATTCCTTCTTCTTCTGCCGCGCGCCAGAGGCAGGTCGGTCCCGAGCATCGACATGACGCTCCCAAAGGTCCGGCCTGCGTAACCGTGTGTGATCCTCCGCCTGTTGTTTCCGCCAGGCGGCGATCTTCGCATGATCCCCCGATCGCAGCACTTCGGGGATCGTGCGCCCTTCCCATTCGACAGGTCGGGTATAGTGGGGGTATTCGAGCAAACCGTTCTCGAACGATTCGTCGTCCCCACTGGAAGTCGCGCCCATTACGCCGGGAATCAGGCGAATGCAAGCGTCGAGCAAAAGCAGCGCCCCCATCTCGCCGCCCGACAATATGATGTCCCCCATCGACACCTGTTCGATCGGGCGCGCGTCGAAGATGCGCTCGTCGAATCCCTCGAACCGCCCGCACAGGATGATCGCGCCGGGACCCGCCGCGAGGCTGCGCACCCGCGCCTGGGTGACCGGTGCGCCGCGCGGGGTCATCGCAAGGATCGGCAGGCCCGGGTTCGCCGCCACCGCATGGTCGAGCGCGGCGGCCAATATGTCGGCCTTCAGCACCATGCCGGCGCCGCCACCCGACGGCGTATCGTCGACGGTGCGGTGCCTGTCGGTCGCGAAGTCGCGGATCTGGACGGGCGCACACGACCACACCCCGGCCTCAAGCGCGCGACCCGCCATGCTGTGCCCGAGCGGGCCGGGGAACATGTCGGGATAGAGGGTCAGGGGGACGGCGGCGAAGGTCATGGCAACGGCTGCCATAGCGCCTCGGGCAGCAGGTGGCGATCCATCTCCATCTCTTCGTGCAGCCATTCGCGGAAGCGTTCGATCTTGCGCACCCCGACGCGGTTGTCGCGGTGGACGAGAAAGTTGGCGCCGCCGGGCTGGTAGAGCGTGTCGAACGGCGCGACCATGCGGCCGCTGGCGAGTTCGAGTTGCCACAGCAGCGGGGTCATCAGCGCGATGCCATAGCCGCCCTGCACCGCGCTCGCCTCCTGCAACTAGCTGTCGAGTTCGATACCGCGGCGTTCCTGCGGCGGGGTGCCGACCCCGGCGGCGGCGAGCCAGCCCGCCCACCACGGATCGTTGGGGGCGAGGCGATCGACGCGGAGCAGGTCTTCGGGCGCCGCGATCGCGTTGGCGTCGCGAAACGCCGGCGAGCAGATCGGCGTCACATGGCTTCGGAACAGAAAGTCGGCGCGTAGCCCCGGCCAGGCGCCGCCGCCGACGCGGATCGCGACATCGACGTTCGAAGCGTCGAAATCGACCATTTCGTTGGTCATCGACATACGGACCGCGAGATCGGGGTGGCGAAGCTGGAAGCGGCCGATGCGCGCGCTGAGCCAGGTGCCGCCGAAGGTCGTCGCGGCGCTGATCGTCAGCACCTCGGCCTCGTCGTCATCCAAAGCGGCGAAGGCGTCGCCCATCGCGGCGAAGGCGCCCGAGACAGCGGGGAGCAGCCGCTGCCCTGTTTCGGACAGCCGCACCCGCCCCTTTTCACGCACGAACAGCGCGCGGCCGAGCCGGTCCTCCAATTGGCGGACCTGATAGCTGACCGCGGCCTGCGTCATTCCCAGTTCCTCTGCTGCGCGCGAGAAGTTCTGCAGACGACCGGCGGCTTCGAAGGTGCGGACGGCGGCGAGGGGCGGCAGCTTGGGCATCGCGTTACATAAGGTACCCTTATGATATGATGCAAAGCTTTTGTTGGCGACGGAGCGGCCAAAGGCGCATCTGGAGAACATCGAAACACAGGAGACGAACGATGCAGGACGAACTCTGGATGCGGAACTGGAACGACGCGCAGCCGCGTTTCAGCGCCGATATCGATCGCGGCTTTGCGTCGCTGGCAGGCGCGATCGCGCGGCTGCGCCGGCGCCGCGACGACCGCACTGCGAGCCTTCGCGCCCGGATCGGGATCGGCTGACGATCCTGTTCACCAGGCCATGCCCATGAACGCGCCCGGTGGTCCCTCGCCGGGCGCGTTCATGGGCATGGATGGTAGCGGGCGGCTGCCGTCGTAGCGCTCGCAACCCCGTCCCCTCCCTCCGCAAATCACCAAAATCCAACCCTCCGTTAACCAAAAATCAGCGGCTTGACGCCTAATTTCCTCCCACTCGGACCAGGGGGACAAGATGGCGCGATGGGCGCGGGCGTTGACGATGGGCGCGGTGCTGCTTGGCATCGCGGTGCCCGCGCACGCGCAATCCTCGTTCGCCGACGCGACGGTGATGACATGGGACGGGGTGCTGACCGGCATCTTCCTCGGGCTGCTGCTATTCTCACTCGCCTATAATGCCGCTTTCTATGCGCTGCTGCGCGAGCGGTTTCTGATCTGGCAGAGCATCCGCGCCTTTGCCTATTTGGCGCTCGCGGTCGGGCTGTCGCCGCTGGCGATGGGGAGCTTTTTCACCCCCGACAGCTTTGCCCGGCAGGTGTGGATCACTTTGTTCTTCGATCTGGGCGTCGCAGTGTCGGGGCCGTTCCTGCGCGCCTATCTGGAGCCGGGGACGATCCCGAAGCGGCTCTATCGGCTGCTGGGATGGCCGCCCTTCCTGATCCTGCTGACTACGCCGGCGACGGTGATGGCCGATCCGCCGGGGCTGTATTTCACGCTGCGCAGCCTGTTGCTGGTGACGATGCTGACGCTCGGCGTCACGACGGTGGCGATCGCGCTGCTGCGCGGCAGCCGCACCGCGCGGTATCAAGCGGCGGCGTGGAGCGGCATCGGCGGCGTCTATGGCGTCAGCCTGTTCCACGACATCGTGCTGCAGACACCGTTCGAATCCTTCCTGTTCCTGCTGTTTCCCGCTTTGGGATTGGAAGTGATGCTCACCGCGCTGGGCATTCTCGACCGGCTGATCCGTCTGCGCCGCGAACGAACCGAAGCGCAGGCGCAGGCCGAAGCGATGCGCGTCATCGCGCACACCGACCCGCTGACCGGCCTGCCCAACCGGCGCGCGATCGAAGAAAGTTACGGACAGGAGACGCCGGTCGCGATCGCGATCGTCGACCTCGACCATTTCAAGGCGATCAACGACCGCCACGGCCATGACGTCGGCGACCGGGTGATCTTTGCCGCCGGGGTCGCACTGGGATCGGGTAGCGCGATGGCGGCGCGGATCGGCGGCGAGGAATTCGCCTTGCTGTTCCGCTGCGAGGCGAGTGCGGTCGCGGGCGAGGCCGAGCGGCTGCGCCAGCGCGTCGGCGCCTATATCGCGCAGATGGTGCCGACGCTGAAACGGCCGGTGACCGCATCGATGGGCCTTGTCCATATCGCGCGCGAGACGAGTTTCGGCGCGGCGATGAAGTCGGCCGACATCAACCTGTACGCCGCGAAGGAAAGCGGGCGCGACAGGGTGGTGTTCATCGAGGCGGCCTAACCGGACGTCATTCCGAACGCCGGGCCGCGAATTGGAGCGCCGCGAGAGTCAGCAAGACGACCAGCGCCGCCGCGCCAATCGCGATCTTCTGGAACAGCAACGGATCGGGATCGTCGTTTGCGCCCGCGCTGCCAAGGAGAGCATTTGTGAAGAAGATGGCAGGGGCAACGCCCGTCAGCATGCCGGCCAGCCAGACCAGCGGCGGCGACAGCCGGCGCAGCAGCCACCAACTCACGACCGCCCCGGCGATCGGGACCAACACGACAAAGGTCAGGATGAAGATCATGGGTGGTCGCCGGGCACGACCCGCAGACGCCACGCCTGGATCATGACCGGGCTGGTCGGAGCGAGCAGCAAGGTGCCGTCGAGTTTGCCCTTTTCGCAATTGAGGCGAAAGGCGGTCGACAACGCCCCCAGCGGCGCGAGCGGCTCGGCGGTCGGACAAGCGCCGACCTGATCCTTCAACTTCGCCAGTTCGGCGATCCAGTTGTCGGCCGAGCGGTCGAGCAGGAAATTCATCGCGAGCTTGCCGTCCAGCGGTTTCAAACTGCCCGCGTCATAGGCAGCGCGTGTCGCGGCGAACATGTCGGCGACCGCGGGCGACACCGGCGTGTCGCGGCGGACGAGCAGTCCCGCCTTGTCCATCGCCACGGCCATGTCCCACGCCGGACCCGACGGGCCGGCATAGGTGCGGTTGGCGAGCGCGAAAACCCCCGTGCCGGTGTCGGGCATCAGCATCACATGGCTGCCATAGCCGGGATAGCCACCGCCGTGCGCGAGCGTGAGGCCAAGGTCGCAGTCCTGCGCGACGCGCCAGCCCATGCCATAGGCGAGGCTTTGCTTGCACGCGTCGGCGCCGCTCGGTCCGATGCGATTGACGACCGAAGTGAAGTTCGCCCCCTGCGCGATTTCGCGCACCGTCGACCGCCGGACCGGGCCGGTGTCGGGATCGTCGCGCGCGGGCCAGGCCGAGAGCAGGAAGGCGACCCATTTGGCATAGTCGTTGGCGCTGACCTGCAGGCCGCCCATGGCGTTGAAGGCGCCGTCGACCATTTCGGGTTCGGGCGCCCAGGCGTCATTCTCCCAGCGATAGCCAAGGGCATATTTGTCCTTCGGCGCATGGGGCGCGTCGAAACCGCTCGCGCTCATGCCGAGCGGAGTCAGGATCGTTTTGCGGACATAGTCGGCATAGGCCATGCCCGAGGCCTTGGTCACGATGCGGCCGAGCAGCGCATAGCCGAAGTTCGAATATTCATGTTGGCTCTGCGGCGCGCGGCTGAAGGGCACGCCGGCGGCGATCATTTTGGTGAATTCGGCCTGCGACACCACCTGCTGACGGTCGCCCCAGGGATCGTCGGTGACGAAACCACCGACATGCTGGAGCAGGTCGCGGATCCGGATGCGCGGGCTGTCCTTCGTCGGATAGGTCCAGCCCTTCATCTCGGGAATATATAGCTCGGCGAGGTCGTCGAGGCGGAGCTTCCCCTGATCGCGCAAGCTGAGGATCGACAGCGCGGTGAACGCCTTGGTCATCGAGGCGATGCGAAACAGGCTGTCGGGGGTGACCGGGCGCCGCGCGTCGAGATCCTGCACGCCGATGCCCTTCACATAGACGAGCTTGCCGTTCTGGACGACGCCATAGACGAGCCCGGGAATGTGGGCGTCGGCCTGAAACGTCGCAAAGCGCGCGTCGATGTCGGGAGCGAGTTGCTCGAGGGTCTTTGGGGCAGGCTCCTGCGCGGCGGCGGGCAACGCCACCGCGAACAGGGCGGCAAGGGCGATTCGCGATCTCGAACGCATGGCAGTCTCCCCCGTTTGTCGCGCCAAGCTTGCTTCAATCTCGCTTAAAGTCACAAAAGCCCCGCATGCAGCGCATGATTTTGTGCCCTTTGTGCCCTTAAGCGGGCGGTGCCGAAGGTTGCCGCGAACCGCGTTCCGACACGGCAAAAGCACCGAAAACGACGCTCGCACAGCGCGATAATGTAGGAAAGCGCAAAATGCGCCGCCGGGCCTATTCGACGAAGGCGGCGTCGACGGTCAAGTTATCGGCATCCCATGCGGGCACCGCCCGCGCGTTCATCGGGACCATGAAGCGCTGCGGCTTCTTGCCTGCCTCAGCGGGCTTCTCGATCTCGAGAATGTCGCCAGCACCGAAATTATCGACCGCGACGACGGTGCCGATCGCGGCGCCGTCGGTCGAGACGCACGGCAGGCCGATGAGGTCATGATGGTAATATTCGCCCTCACCCAGCGGCGGCAGCGCCGAACGCGCGACCGTCAGCAACGTGCCACGCAGCGCCTCGGCGCCGCTGCGGTCGGTGACCTCGGCAAACATCGCGACCGCGCCCTGATTGGCAGGACGGATCGATTTCAGGGTCAGGATGCGCTCGCCCGCGCTGAAGGCGGAAAAGGCGCGGAGGGTCTCCGCGCCTTCGCCGAACAGTTTGAGCCGCACCTCGCCCCGCACCCCATGCGCGCCGGCAATGGCGGCGAGGGTGACGGGGCGGTTCGCGTCAGCCAAGATCAGGCCTTGGCTTCTTCTTCGCCGGCTTCTTCTGCGGGCGCTTCCTCAGCGACCGGAGCAGCCGGAGCTTCTTCGGCCGGTCCGCCTTCGGCGGCCTGTTCGGCCATCGCGGCGGCATCGTCGGCGGTCGCGTCGGCGGGGACATCTTCGGCCACCGCGTCGGCGACGGCTTCGGCGGTCGCTTCGCTCTTCACCGAACCGGTCGCGTCCGATTCAGCAGCCTCCGGAGCGGCGGCTTCTTCAGCGGCGGGCGCTTCTTCAGCAGCCGGAGCGGCTTCTTCGACGACTTCGGGCTCGGGAGCCGGAGCAGCAGCAGCGGCGGCGGCTGCTTCCTCGGCGTCAGCGATCTTCTGAGCCTTTTCCTCGGCGCGTTCCTTGGCCTTTTCGCCCGGGACCGCCTTGTTCGGGTTGTTGCGCGCAGCGCGTTCCTGGACACCCGCGGCGTCGAGGAAGCGGGCGACGCGGTCGCTCGGCTGGGCGCCGACGCTCAGCCAATGCTTGGCGCGCTCGGCGTCAAGCTTGACGCGCTCGGGATTGTCCTTGGCGAGGAGCGGGTTGTAGCTGCCGATGCGCTCGATGAAGCGGCCGTCGCGCGGGGCGCGCGAATCGGCGACGACGATCTTGTAATAAGGGCGCTTCTTGGAGCCGCCGCGCGACAGGCGAATGGAGGTAGCCATGATGTAATTCCTTCTTTCTGATTCAAATTCGGTTGTCGGTTAAAATCACTTCTTCTTGTTCATGAGATTGGCGAGTTCGGGCGGGATCGCCCCGCCGCCGAGGCCGGGCAGGCCGCCGAGGCCACCGCCTCCGCCCCCCATGCCGCCACCGCCCATGCCGGGGATGCCGCCCTTGCCGAACAGCGCGCCGAGGCCTTTCAGCCCGCCCATCTTGCGGATCTTCTTCATCGCGGTCGCCATTTCCTGGTGCATCTTGAGCACCTTGTTGACCATCTGGACATTGGTGCCCGAGCCGTTGGCGATGCGGATCTTGCGCTTCGCGGTCAGGATTTCGGGCTTCGCGCGCTCCTTGGGGGTCATCGAGCCCATGATCGCGTCGAAGTGGATGAGCATCTTGTCGTCGGCGCCGCCCTGCGCCATCGCGACCTGCGCCTTCTTGATCCCCGGGATCATCCCGGCGAGCGCGCCGAGGCCGCCCATGCGGCGCATCTGATTGAGCTGGGTCCGCAGGTCGTTGAGGTCGAAGACGCCCTTGGCCATCTTCGCCGCCATCGCCTCGGCCTCTTCGGCCTGGATCGTTTCGGCGGCGCGCTCGACGAGGCTGACGACGTCGCCCATGCCGAGGATGCGGCCGGCGATGCGCGAGGGCTGGAAGAGTTCGAGCCCGTCGAGTTTCTCACCCGTACCCGCGAATTTGATCGGCTTGCCGGTGACCGCGCGCATCGAGAGCGCGGCGCCGCCGCGCGCGTCGCCGTCCATACGGGTCAAGACGACGCCGGTGAGCGGCACCTGATCGGTGAAGCGCTGCGCGACCTGCACCGCATCCTGCCCGGTCAGGCTGTCGACGACGAGCAGGGTTTCAGCCGGATTGGCGGTGCGCGACACCGCCTGCATCTCGTCCATCAGCTGCTGATCGACATGGAGGCGCCCCGCCGTATCGAGCATCAGCACGTCGAAACCCTGAAGCTTCGCGGCCTGCAGCGCGCGTTGCGCGATCTCGACCGGCTGCTGCCCCGCGACGATCGGTAGCGTTGCGACGTCGATCTGGGCGCCGAGGACGGCGAGCTGTTCCTGCGCGGCAGGGCGATTGACGTCGAGCGACGCCATCAGCACCTTCTTGCGCTCTTTTTCCTTGAGGCGCTTCGCGATCTTCGCGGTGGTCGTCGTCTTACCCGAACCCTGGAGGCCGACCATCATGATGACCGCGGGCGGAGTGACCGCAAGGTCGAGCTCGGCGGTTTCGGAGCCGAGCATTTCGGTCAGCGCGTCGCTGACGATCTTGACCACCTGCTGGCCCGGAGTGACCGAACGCAGGACATTGTGACCGATCGCGAGGTCGGTGACCTGGTCGACGAAGCTGCGCACGACGGGCAGCGCGACGTCGGCCTCGAGCAGGGCGATTCGCACTTCGCGCATCGCGGCGCGCACGTCGGCCTCGGTCAGCGCACCGCGACCGCGGAGCTTTCCGAAAACATCGCCAAGCCGGTTGCTCAGACTATCGAACACAGCCAAAATCCTTGCTACGACGCCCGCAACGCAAAACACGCCGGTGAGCGAAACCTCGCCAACCAGCGGTATCCGTGGACAGGTTTTCCGTCGCGGATGTCGTGTATGCCCCGCCGCAAAATGCGGTGGAACGGGGCGCCCTTACGGGAAAGGGCGGAGAAAGGCAAGCCAGCTCCTCCCTGTGGCGAAGCCATACCGCGGATTGGAATGACCCACACTTAACGCAAATTTCACCGCTTGGGGCGCAAAAGACCGGCTGTCTGTGGGGAAATGCGAATATGGCGACGGCCGCTGCGCCCAAACAACCCGACCGCGCCGACGGCGCGAAGCGCGATGTCGTCGCGGGCGGCATCGTCGTCGCCGCGATCATCCTGTTCGTCGGCACCGGCAGCAGCGTCATGCAATCGGTCGTTCGCGCGCTGTCGGGCATCGGCGGCGGCGCCGACCAGGTGCTCGCCGCGACCTTGATCCTCAACATCGCGCTGATCCTGTTCGGCTGGCGCCGCTACAACGACCTCCACCGCGAAATCCGCGAACGCACCGAGGCCGAACAGCGCGCCCGCTATCTGGCAGACACCGACCCGCTGACCAATTTCCTCAACCGCCGCGCGATGCTCGAACAGGGGCAGGCGCTGGTCGTCGAGGCCGCAGGCGAGCAGCGCCATGTGGCGCTGTTCTTGCTCGACCTCGACCATTTCAAGACGGTCAACGACATCCATGGCCACGCCGCGGGCGACCGCCTGTTGCAGGTCGCCGCCGAGCGCATCGCCAGCGTGCTGCCGCCGAGCGCGCTGATGGCGCGGCTGGGCGGTGACGAGTTCGTCGCGATGCTGATGTTCGATCCGGCGGGCAAGGCGCATATCGAGGCGCTGGCGGCGCAGCTCGTCACCGTGCTCGAAGAACCGGTGATCCACGATGCGCAGCAGATCCGCATCGGCGCGTCGATCGGGCTCGCGCTCGCGACCGAGGCGAGCGCGACGATGGATACGCTGGTCCGTCAGGCCGACATCGCCATGTATCATTGCAAGGACGAGGGACGGAACCGCTTCTGCTGGTTCGAGGCCGGCATGGAAATGGCGGTACAGGTCCGCAACCAGATCGAGACCGGCATCCGCAGCGGCATGCCGCGCGACGAATTCGTGCCCTTTTTCGAGCCGCAGGTCGACATCGCGACGGGCCGCCTGGTCGGATTCGAGATGCTGATGCGCTGGGATTCACCCGAACATGGCATGATCGAGCCCGACCGCTTCATCCCGGTCGCCGAGGACAGCGGGCTGATCGGCGAGCTGTCGTTGCGGGTCGTGCGCCACGCGATGGAGATCGCCAAGGGGTGGGACCCGTCGATCACGCTGGCGGTCAATATCTCGCCGCAGCAATTGAAGGACCCCTGGTTCAGCCAGAAGCTGACCAAGCTGCTGGTCGAGACGGGATTCCCCGCGAGCCAGCTCGAGGTCGAGATCACCGAAAGCTCGTTGTTCGAGAATCTGCCGCTGGTGCGCTCGATCGTCACCAGCCTGAAGAACCAGGGCGTGTCGCTGAGCCTCGACGATTTCGGGACCGGCTACAGCTCGCTGTCGCACCTGCGCGCGCTGCCGTTCGACCGGATCAAGATCGACCGCAGCTTCATCGCCGCGATGCAGGGCAGCCCCGATGCGCAGGCGATCGTCGTCGCGATCGTCCGGCTGGGCGAAAGCCTGGCGATGCCGATCACCGCCGAGGGGGTCGAGGACGAGGCGACCGCGATCGAACTGACCCGGCTCGGCTGCGCCAAGGCGCAGGGCTGGCATTATGGCAAGCCGGTGTCGGCAGCGGAAACGGCGAAGCTGCTCGCCGACCGCGGCCTGCTGCGTTCGCCGCTGGTGCCCGAACAGGATGGCGCGAGCGAAGACGAGCGGCGGAAGTCGGCGTAACGCCTCCATCACTCCAATCGTCATTGCGAGGAGCCGACGGCGACGCGGCAATCCAGAGTTGCGCAAGGGCGCCGTGGATTGCTTCGCTCCGCTCGCAATGACAAGGCTTTGGAATAGTCCCGCCTCGCTAGACTTCACGCCCCTGCCGCCTTACATGCGCGGGATATGGCGGATCGCTTCACCAAGATGCACGGACTGGGCAACGACTTTGTCGTGATCGACGCGCGCGCGGCGCCCGTCGCGATGACCCCGGCGCGCGCGCATGCGATCGCCGACCGGCGCCACGGCATCGGGTGCGACCAGCTGATCCTGCTCGAACCGTCGACCCATGCCGACGTGAGGATGCGCATCTTCAATGCCGACGGCGGCGAGGTCGAGGCATGCGGCAATGCGACGCGCTGTGTCGCGACGCTGATCGGCCAACCCGCGGTGATCGAGACCCTGGGTGGCATGCTGCGCGTGACGCCGGCTGACGGCGGCGCCGAGGTGGTGCTGGGCGAACCCGAATTCGACTGGGAGCATATCCCGCTGGCGATGCCGATGGACACGCGCGACATGCCGGTGGCGTGGGACGAGCTGGAGCATGGCGCGGCGGTCAATGTCGGCAACCCGCACATCGTCTTTTTCGTGCCCGAGGCCGATGCGGTGGACCTGGGCGAGCTGGGGCCGCGGATCGAGACCGATCCGCTGTTCCCCGAGCGCGTCAACGTCAATGTCGCGAGCCTCGACGGTCCCGACCGGCTGCAACTGCGCGTGTGGGAGCGCGGCGTCGGGCTGACGCAGGCGTGCGGCACCGGCGCGTGCGCGACCGCGGTCGCGGCGATCCGTGCGGGCAAGGTGAAATCGCCGGTGACGGTGTCGCTGCCCGGCGGCGACCTGATCATCCGCTGGGCGCCGGGCGAGCCGATCGTGATGAGCGGCGCCGCGACGCGGGTGTTCGAGGGCGAGACCGACTGGGCGCAGTTCGGATGAGCGTTGCGGTGTTGGGCGGCGGGCTTGACGTCGTCAATTTCGGGTGCCGGCTGAACATCGCCGAAGGCGAGGCGGTGCGCGCGGCGGCGACGGCGGCCGGTGCGCGCGATACGATCATCTTCAACAGCTGCGCGGTCACCGACGAAGCGGTGCGGCAGGCGCGCCAGGCGGTGCGGCGCGCGCTGCGCGAGCGGCCCGAGGCGAATGTGGTGGTGACCGGTTGCGCGGCGGAGCTGGAAGGCGAACGCTTTGCGGCACTGGGTGCGCGGGTGGTGCGCAACGACGCCAAGGGGTTGACCGAGAGCTATGGCGCCGGGGCGCCGGTCGCGCGCAGCAAGAGCTATTCCCCCGCCCTGTCGGGTGCCGACCATGCCCGCGCCTTTCTGGGCGTGCAGACGGGTTGTTCGCACAGCTGCACCTTTTGCGCGACGGTGATCGCGCGCGGAACCGCGCGGTCGGCGAGCGTCGATGCCGTGGTCGAAAGTGCGAGCCTCGCGCTGGCGCGCGGGCAGCGCGAGATCGTGCTGACCGGGGTCGATCTGGCGAGCTATGGCGACGACAGCGGCACCACGCTCGCCGCGCTGATCGAGGCGTTGCTGGCGCTGCCGATCGAACGGCTGCGGCTGTCGTCGCTCGACCCGAACCGGATCGACGATGCGCTGTTCGCGCTGCTGGCCGGCGAAACGCGGGTTATGCCGCATGTCCACCTGTCGTTGCAGGCGGGCGACGATATGGTGCTGACGCGGATGAAGCGGCGGCATCGGCGGGCCGAGGTCGTCGACCTCGTCGCGCGGCTCAAGGCGGCGCGGCCGGAGATTGCGATCGGCGCCGACCTGATCGCGGGCTTCCCGACCGAGGATGACGCGATGTTCGCGAACAGCCTGGCACTGATCGACGAATGCGACATCGTCTTTGGCCATATCTTTCCCTATAGCGCGCGCGCCGGGACCTCCGCCGCGCGGATGCCGCAGGTCGGACGGACCGTGGCACGCGAACGGGCGGCGATACTGCGCGAAGCCAATGCGCGGCGGCGGCATGACTGGATGGACGGACTGACAGGAATGAGGACGAATATGCTGGTCGAACGCGACGGGCGGAGCGGCCATGGCGAGAATTTTGCGGGGCTGATGCTGGACGCTGACGCGGTGCCGGGGAGCATCGTGCCGGTGCGGATCGGCGCGCGCGACGGCGACCGGCTGACGGCGGAGCTGGCAGCATGAGCGGCGCGAGCTGGAGCGAGCGGCTGTTCGGCGGGCTCAAGCGCACGTCGGAGAAGCTGGGCGAAAATCTGGCAGGGCTGACCGGCAAGGCGCGGCTCGACGAGGACGACCTCGACCGCATAGAAGAAGCGCTGATCACCGCCGACCTGGGGCCCGCGATGGCGGGGCGGATCCGCGAGCGGCTGGCGGCGCGACGCGATGCGGTGGCGAGCGGGACCGAGGAGTTGCGCCGTATCGTCGCCGAGGAAATCGCCGCAGTGCTGCGCCCGGTCGCCGAACCGCTGGAGATCGACGCCTTTCCGCGCCCGCAGGTCATATTGGTGATCGGGGTCAACGGATCGGGCAAGACCACGACCATCGCCAAGCTGGCGCACCTGTTCCAGGAACAGGATTATGGCGTGATGCTGGTTGCCGGCGACACCTTCCGCGCCGCCGCGATCGGCCAATTGAAGGTCTGGGCCGAACGCTTGGGCGTGCCGATCATGGCGGGTCCCGAGGGCGGCGACGCCGCGGGGATCGTGTTCGACGCGGTGAAGCAGGCGACCGCGACGGGTATCGACGTTTTGATCGTCGACACCGCCGGGCGATTACAGAACAAACGCGAGCTGATGGACGAACTCGAGAAGATCAAGCGCGTGCTCGGCCGGCTGAACCCCGCGGCGCCGCACGATGTCGTGCTGGTACTCGATGCGACGACGGGGCAGAATGCGCTGGCGCAGATCGATGTGTTCCGCGAGGTCGCGGGGGTCACCGGCCTCGTCATGACCAAGCTCGACGGCACCGCGCGCGGCGGCGTGCTCGTCGCCGCGGCCGAGCGCCACGGGCTTCCCATTCACGCGATCGGCATCGGCGAAACCATCGACGATCTTCGTCCGTTCGATGCCGACGAGATCGCGGGCATCATTGCAGGAAATATCAGATGAGCGACACGCTCGAGCAACTGCCGACCGGCCCCGAGGCCATTCCCGCGCCGCCGCCCGCCAAGCATGGCTGGCTCAATTTCGTGATCGACTTTGCCCCGCTGCTGATCTTCTTCGCGGTCTACAAGCTGAGTTCGGGCGGCACCGGCGCCTTTGCCGCGACCACGGCGGCGATCAAGGGCACCGTCGCCTTCATGATCGCGATCGTCGCCGCGATGATCATATCGAAGTGGAAGCTGGGCAAGATTTCGCCGATGCTGTGGCTGTCGAGCATCCTCGTCATCGGTTTCGGCGCACTGACCGTCTATTTCCACGACGAAAGCTTCATCGTGATGAAGCCGACGATCATCTATGGCGCCTTCGCCGCGCTGCTGCTCGGCGGATATTTCGCGGGCAAGCCGATGCTCAAATATCTGCTCCAGTCGGCGCTCGACGGGATCACCGAGCGCGGCTGGATGCTGCTGTCGCGAAACTGGGGGCTGTTCTTCCTCGCGCTCGGCGTCGCCAATCACATCATGTATGTGCTGATCCAGCGGGGCCAGTTCAGCTTCGACACATGGCTGACGATCAAGGTGTGGGGGATCACCGCCCTCTCCTTCCTGTTCACGCTGACCCAGTTGCCGGTGATGATCAAGAACGGCCTCGCGCTGCCCGAGGAAGCGGCGACGGACAAGGGCTGACCAGCCAATCCTCCCTGTGGCGCAGCCATGGGGAGTTGGCAGCGGCGTAGCCGCTGACGGAGGGGCTATGGCGCAAGGTTGCCCGCCCCCTCCACCACTCGCTTCGCGAGCGCGCCCCCTCCCCATCGCTTCGCGACAGGGAGGATCCTATGCAGCAAGCTTGAGCCTTGCCCCCGTCGCTGGCATAGCCTTGCCCGGGCACCGGGTCGCGCCGCGCCTCATAACAAGCGAGGGGGACTTTCATGGACAAATTTTTCGGTAATCTGCACGCCGTGCTGGGCGCGGGCCTGGTGCTCGCGATCATCCTGATGCTTGGCCTCAACGGCCAGAATTTCGAGGACGGCATCGCCGCGGGCAATGCGATCATGCGCTGGCTGCACACCTTCTTCGGCGTGCTGTGGATCGGGCTGCTCTATTATTTCAACTTCGTCCAGATCCCGACGATGCCCAAGATTCCGGCCGAACTGAAGCCCGGCGTGTCGAAGCATATCGCGCCCGCCGCACTGTTCTGGTTCCGCTGGGCAGCCGCCGCGACGGTGGTGCTGGGCCTCGCGATCGCGGGTCACGCCAAATATCTCGTTCCCGCGCTGACGCTGCAGGATCCGTACAAGCTGATCGGCGTCGGCATGTGGCTCGGCCTGATCATGGCGTTCAACGTCTGGTTCCTGATCTGGCCGAACCAGAAGAAGGCGCTGGGCATCGTCGCGGCCGACGATGCGACCAAGGCGGCCTCGGCGAAGACCGCGATGATCTTTTCGCGGACCAACACCCTGCTGTCGATCCCGATGCTCTATGCGATGGTGAACTTCAGCTGATCGACGCGGTCTCCAGATCGCCGACGCGTCCCGAGGCAAAATCCGGGCCGCGTCGGCGAATGGGATTACATCATCGGCGCGGGCGCGGCCGGTGCAGCCGGCGCGGCCTTCCGCGCTCTGCCGCCGGCGACTTCCGAAAGCTGATCGTCGTTCAGTTCGACGGGCTTCGGCTGCTTGGTCTTGGGATCGACTTTCTTGGTCATCTCAATGCTCCTCGTCAGAAAAGGATCGCGGGATGGCGAGCGTCGATTCGCTCGCCATGGACCCAGCTTAGGCCTTGCCTGCCGAAACATTGTGCGGACCGTCACAGCGGACCAAAAAGCAAACTCAGCCCTCGACCGCCGCCTTGTGCATGCGGCCGTTGAGCACATAATGCGCGACGCCGGCCTGCATGCCCGCGGCCTGTTCGTCGCCGATCTCGCGCACGCGGCGCGCGGGCGAGCCCGCCCAGAGTTCGCGGCCGGGAATTTCCTTATTCTCGGTGAGCAGCGCCCCCGCGGCAAGCATCGCATCGCTGCCGATCCGGCAACCATTCATCACCGTCGCTTTCAGCCCGACGAACGCCCGGTCTGCCAGCACGCAGCCATGGACCATCGCGAGATGGCCGATCAGCACATCCTCGCCGATGATCGTCGGATAGCCTTCGGGGCGGTGCGGCATCGGGCCGTCGCAATGGACGACGGTCCCGTCCTGGATGTTCGAGCGCGCGCCGACGACGATATGGCTGACATCGGCGCGCAGCACGCAATTATACCAGATGCTGACGTCGGGGCCGATCGTCACGTCGCCGATGATGCGGCACCCGGGCGCAATGAAGGCGCTGGGGTCGATCCGCGGCGCCTTGCCGTTGACCGTGATGATGCTGATATCCGAACGGGTCATTCGTTGCGGCCTCCGATAATATGTTTCCAGATCAGGATCGGCAACGTCGATGCGTAGTCGTCGGTCCAGCGCGTAAATCCTTCGCGTGCCTCGAGCGGTACCCAGACGCCGTCGTCGAACGCTTTTTCGCGCGGACGGATGCCCCCGGTCAACTGCACCATCCGCTGCGGCGTCGCGGTAAAGGCGACCCAGTTCGACCCCGTGAGCGCGCTCGTCGGATCGTCCTGCCCGGCGGTATCCATGCGAATCGCGGCGGTCCACCCGCGCGCCTTGGCTTCAGCCGCGAGCACGGGTTCCAGATCGAAGAAGCGGTTCGAGATATGGATGAGCAGCACCCCGTCCGGTTTCAGCGCGCGGGCATAGATGCCGATCGCTTCCTCGGTCAGCAGATGGAGGGGGATCGCATCCGACGAGAAGGCGTCGATCACAAGGATATCGAACTGCGCCGGGGGCCGTTTTTCGATCTGCAGTCGCGCGTCACCGATGACGATCGGCGTGTCGCCCGCGCATTTCGAAAGGAAGGTGAATTTCGACGGGTCGCGCGCGATGTCGACCATCACCGGGTCGATCTCGAAGATCGTCCATTGCTGGCCGGGCTTGCGATAGCAGGACAGCGTGCCCGCCCCCAGCCCGACGATGCCGACCGCAGCATCGGGGCCGGCAAGTTCGTTGGCCTTGTCGAGCGTCAGCCCGACCCCCGACTGATGGCCATAGTAAGTGGTGGGTTCGATCTCGCGTCCGGGCTCGGTTCGCTGAAGCCCGTGCAGCGTGGTGCCGTGCGCAAGGCGCCGCTGATGATTTTGCGGGTCGTCGGTGACCGTATAGACGCCGAAATAACTGCGCGTCCGCATGCCATGCTCGCCCTTTTCGAGCGTATCGACCCCGCCGACCCCCAGCATCAACAGCGCGAGCGCGGTGACATAGGCCCAGCGCCAGCCGATGACGAGCAGGCCGATGAGCAGGATCAGCCCCGCCCAAAGGCCATTGCTGCCCTGGAAGGTGCCATCCCAGCCCTGCGCCAGATTCCAGCAGGCGAAGGCGGCGACGAGCAGCATGACGATGACGAAGGGCAAAGGCCTCCGGACCTTCAGCCACTCGTTCCACGGCAGGAAGGCGGGCAGCGGCAGCAAGGCGGCCGCCGCGAGCACCAGCAAGGGATGTTCATAGACCCAGTCGAACAGCAACGGCGCAAACAGCGCCGCAAAGAGGCCGCCGACCACGCCGCCCGCCGACATGACGAGATAGAAGAGCGTCAGATGCTGCGGCGCGGGGCGCAGATGGTGGAGATAGTCGTGGAGCGCGGTGGCGACGACGAACAGCATGACGAGGCTCATCAGCGCGACGAGCATCGACCCGCCGCCGGTGCTGAGCAGCGCCTGTCCGCCCGCGATCAGCAGCACCGCGGGCGCGAGCACGCGGAAGGTCTGCTTGAGGCCATCGGCGTTGGAAAAAGCGACCACGAAGCTGAGCAGATAGAGGCCGAGCGGCAGCACCCACAGCAAGGGCATGGCGACGATGTCGGTGGTGAGGTGCGTCGTCGTCGACAGCATCAACCCCGACGGTACGGCGGCGATGAGCAGCCAGTGGAACTGGCGCCGCAGCGTCGGGCGCGGTTCGTCGGCGACGGGCGCGGTATCGGCGGCCGCGACCGCATGGCTGC